>WNGB01008500.1_pt1 | contig 25579 bp, 24 predicted proteins | sample 5400681 | NCBI WGS metagenome assembly WNGB01 (sample SAMN13153367, study PRJNA577476) | soil metagenome | isolation source: 115 cm soil or saprolite under grassland replicate 2 | place: USA:California | collected 2016-06-15
ATTCACGTACGCTTGTAGCGGCTGTCCTTGTACTCCTGCACCCATTGCCTGGTCGAGTACCACTGATCCGTCCGGCGAACGGCACGCAGGCGGCCGCGCTTGGCCGCGACGGCGAGCGCGTTGCCCGAGAGCTCGGAGTCGGCCAGCGACCGAAGCGGGACGAGTCGATGCGGCCCCGCCAGGCCCGGAAGCAGGAAGCGGTAGATGCCGTCAGTAACCGCCCGCGCAAAGATCTCGGCGAGCGGCCCCGCGTCGCTTCGATCCGCCCTTCTGAGCGCATTCAGGTACCGCGTCCGATCGCGCTTGTAGATGACCGCAGGCGGATATCCGTGCCGGACAAGCAGGAGGTTCGTCGCCAGGCGGCCGACCCTCCCGTTCCCGTCGCGGAAGGGATGGATCCGCTCAAACCGGGCGTGGATGTCCGCCACGAACAGCATCGGATGCTGACCGTCGGCCGGCCCTCGACTGGCGTCGCCCAGCCAGTCGGTGACGAGCGCTGGCACCTCCGGAAACGGCGGCGGTGTCATCCCGCCGGTGAACGGACGGATGTCGTGCTGACGGAACGAGCCGGGGCCTTCGCGCTGGTCCAGGCCCTCCGGCGGCGAGTGCAGCCAAGCCGGCTCGACGACGAGCCTGTGGATCTGGCGCAACTCGGTCAGGTTGATCCACTCTCCGGCCGACCAGTCGGGAGATTGCTCGCCTGCCTGTGCGTACACCCACTGCGCCGCCTTCGCGTAGCCCTCGACTTCGAGGTACTCGGCGAGCTCCTTACTGCCGACCGCCTTCCCTTCGCGGAGTAGTCGCTCGACCTCCTTGAGAACGAGGGTGTTGCCCTCGATCGCAGTCGAGTGATGCGCCTCCTCGAACCAGATGCCCTCCCAGATCGCGTCCGCCTCGACCGGAAGCGGCAACCCGCCGACGCTGCGGAGGTCATCGATCGCCCGGTCAAGAGTGCGCAGAACCTCCTCGCGGCTCGGACGCCCACGACCCCTAGGAGACATTCGACCTATTCCCGCGCACGAACATGATCTCGGTCCACTTTACCAGTTGGACCTGTTCGATTTCTTCACGCGCTCAGTGGGTCAAGTTCGAGCTCAGGCGTCGTCCGGAATCCAGCGGCTCGCGCTTCTCTCTACCCAGCGCTCAAGCTCGACGCGGCCCGAACCGCGCGGAAATCTCAGTGCGCTGCGAAGGGCGTCATCTCAGCGACACCCATGCCGATCAGATGACCGATTCGATCACCACGGTGTGAGATCCAGATCGCCAACGTGCCGCCATTCACCGGTTCTGGGACATGCACGAGCTGCTCTACGGTCGCAAGAAGCGGCTCGAGGACGAGGACCTTCTGCGGTATGCCGGCGAGCTCGGCCTCGACGTCGCACGTTTCGACCAGGATCGATTCAGCTCTGAGGTCCTGGGGCGGGTTGGACGGGACGTCGCGAGCGGACTGGCGTCGGGTGAGGTGCGCGGCACGCCGACCCTGTTCATCGACGGTGTCGTGCACGCCGGCGGCTACGACGAGCCGACGCTGATCGAGGCGTTGGCCGTGTGAGTGCCATACGCTCGCACAGCGTCACCCGCCATGAGCCGAATTCGAGCTTCGCTGCGCAGCCTGTGGGTACGGCGTGATCGTGCGCATCGCGCCGGCCACTTCATCAGCAACGTCGCGCTCGCACTCGTAGGCGGCTTCATCGTCGTGGCGAGCCAGGCGTTCAGCTCCAGCGTCACGGGCTGGCTTGCCTTTGGCGTCGGTCTCGGCGTTGTCGCCGTTCTCGGCGCAGCTCAGCTCGACCGGTCACGCGGCTCGGCTCAGCGTGCACTCGACGGCGCGGCCGGCGCCCTCGCGATCTGGACGGTCGCGGCTTCGGTCGTCTACACCGGCACGACCCTGACCTGGCTCTCGCTCGGCGAGGCGCTCGGGTTCGTCGTCATCGCGCTTGCCGGACTTGTCGCGCACGAGCTCGCCACCGAGCACATCGTGCACGCGCTCGAGGCGGTGCCGGGCAAGGCACGCGAAAGCGGCCGGGCCGAGGAGTTCTCCGCGGCTGCCTGAGCGAGCGATCGGAGGCGGGCTGCCCACGGCAGCTCGCCTCCGGCCCGCGTTCTCTGCCCGGCGCAGAGCCGGGCGGGACGAGCCGTCTGTCACCTGCTTCGACGAGAGGATTGCTGGCGTGGCGATATGCCGACGAACGCCGCCGTCGAGGTCCTAACTGCTTCAATCGGCCTCGGCCCAGTTGGAACGTCTGAAACCCACTTCGACCGCCTGCTTCGCCTCGCCTGCTTTCGCCCCCTTGCTCCCATTTGCTCGGCCTCGCTATCGGTTACGTCGAGGATGATGGTTCCCTTTCTCGCGTCCCGGGAGTCGATCGTTATTAGCGGAGGTTCGCCTACCGGCTCAAGTTGACGCGAACCGACACGAGCCGCCGCGTGGAGATGCCGACGAGCAGATTCTCGCCCGGCTTGCGGGCGCGCACGAACATCGCGAGCAGTTGCTGCTTGCGGCTGACCGGGAAGCCGGAGAGCCGCTGGAGGACGAGCTGGGCCCAGCCGTCGGCGCCGGTCGCAACCTCAGGCGGAATCGCGAACTGGTTGTACGGCGTCGCGGTCACGTAGACGAGCGCGCCCTGCACCGGGCCGCCGCACGTCGATGTGACGTGGAACCTCACGACCAGCGCGCCGATCCCCCGCGTAACCACCTGTGGATCGCTCTGTAACGTGTCGACCAGCAGCCGCGCGGGCGGTGCGATGCTCGCCACCTGGTCGGGGTTTCCGCCGGGCGGGCAGCCGGGCGCGCGCGGAGGCGGCGCGGCCGCGACAATCGCAGTGGCAGCGGATGTTGCTGTGGTGCTGCCTCCGGAGTTCGTCGCGGTCACCCCGAACCGGAGCGTGCTCTGGACATCCGCCGAGGTCAGCCTGTACGCCGTGCCCTTGGCGCCGATGATCGAGGCGCAGGACCCGCCGTTCTTATCGCAACGCAGCCAGGAATAGTCGTACCTGGTCGGACTGTTCGTCCACGTCCCTCGAATCCCCGTGAGCCACTTGCCCTCCTGGGCGGTGCCGGAGATCGTCGGCGGAGACGTGTTTACGGGCTTCGCCGTCGCTCCCGTGACGACCGCAGTGGCAGCAGATGTGGCCGCGGCGCTCCCATCGGAGTTCGTCGCGGTCACCATGAACCGGAGGGTATTTCCGACATCTGCCGAGGTCAGCCTGTACGCCGTGCCCTTGGCGCCGATGATCGAGGCGCAGGACCCGCCGTTCTTATCGCAGCGCAGCCAGGAATAGTCGTACCTGGTCGGATTGTTCGACCACGTCCCTCGAATCCCCGTGAGCCACTTGCCCTCCTGAACGGCGGGGCCGGAGATCGTCGGCGGAGATGTGTTTACGGGCTTCGCCGTGGCAGCCGCGACGCCGGACCCCGCGACCACCGCAGCGGCGAACACGACTGTGGTAGCGAGGAGGCCTCCGGTGGCGACACGGCGGAGCAGTCGATGTCTGTGCGGTTCGGCGGTGCCCATATCAGGTTCCTCCCGTTGTGGAGCGTTGCGTGCGCCTCCTTTCCACGGGATCCGAAAGCAAAACGCCTGCGAATAGAACGCTTACACCTGCGAATAGAACGCTTACAACTGGCCGAGACGCTGCCGGATCGTCGATTCACACCTCGCGCGAGCCCACGCCCCTCGCGACTCGAGCAGCCGGGCGCGTGGCGATGTTTGACCCGTTCTCATTTCGGGCCGCTCGATAGGTCAACTTTCAGGCTCGGCTGTCGAGGTCCGCGAGCATTTGGCTGAGCTCTCTGACCGAGCGCTCGGTAATCGGACTGACGACGATGATTGCCTCGTCCGCGCCTGCTTCCGCTAGCTCCCGCAGATGTGCCGCGATCCCCTCCGGCGTTCCCTGGACCGGGCGCGCGCCCTCACCGATGGGCCGCTCTGGTGGGCTCGGGTCGAGCGCGACGAACACACACGCGCTGCGGGTGATTGCCGCAGGATCGCGACCCGAATCGGCAGCCGCCTCGTCGATGCGACGGTTGAGCGCCGCAAAGCCGGCCGGTGTGTTGCCGTACGACTCGTACCACGTGTTCCAGGCGTCCACGTGCGGCAGCGTGATCGCCAGCATGCGCGGGCCGTTCGAGCCGATCATCAGCGGTGGCCGGCGGGCAGGCGGCGGAAGCAGCAACGCGTCCACGACGCGGTGGAACCGGCCGGCATGGGTGACGCGCTCGCCCGAGAGCAGGCGACGGATGATCTCGAACGACTCCGCGAAGCGCGAGACGCGGCGGTCGAACGGGACGCCGAACGCACGGAACTCGACCGCGTTCCAACCGGCGCCGAGACCGAGGACGAGGCGGCCGCCGGAAAGCTCGTCGACTGCGGCCGCCGTCCGCGCCAGCATGGCCGGCCGATGGAACGCAGTGCAGGCGACGAGCGGCCCGATAGTGACTCGCTCCGTGACGGTTGCCAGCCCTGCGAGGATCACCCAGGCGTCCCACGGTGCTCGCTCGGGCCGCCCGTCGCCGCGGTACAGCAGGTGGTCGCCGACCCAGAGCGAGTCGAAGCCGACCTCCTCGGCAGCACGAGCGATCGCCGCCATCTCCGGCCACCGCACCTCCCGCTCTACCTCGGGCAGCTGGATCCCGACCCTCAGCGGTCGCGGCACAGGCTCAGTCTACGAACGGGCCTTGGCTCGCGCTCCACCAAACGGGGGATGACTGCGTGACGAAGTTGCATCAGGGTCAGTCAGTGCAGACCGGCCGGGATCTGGAAGATCGCGTTTCCTCGCTCGAGGGTTCGCTGTCGGCGTTCCTGCTCACGATGCGAGAGCTCGTCCAGGATGTCCGTTGCCTGACGGAGAGCCTCGAAGTGTCCGGCGAACTCGACCGCGACGTGTTCGAGGTCATCAAGCCGTCGCTCCTCGACCTCGAAGGATTCTTCACGCGCGGCCTGGACCTGTTCCTTCCACCGGTACACGACGCAGCCATTCGACCGACGACGTAGTCGGTCCCTGGACCCGCACCAGGCTCGATAGGCGCCTCGCGGGCCACGTCTTCGCTCCCAATTCGCGCCGAGTATTGGCACGACTGCGAGGGCTGCCGCGCCTCCACCGAAAAGCTGCGTCAGTTCTCATTCGATCTGCCGTCTATCTGCAGGAGAATATGGCTTCAAATTCAGGAGAATATGAATCCAAATCGCTAACTGCCAAAATCACTCATTCGATTGATGAATTAGCACCGGAGACGTGTTAGCGTCGCGCCGTCTGAAAGGTGACCTATCGGGGGGTTTTTCTCTGGCTCTCTCGCTACACAGCGGAGAGCTGAGAGCTCAAAAAACCCCAGAGGGGTAGAACGATGCCCAGCAAATTGGCGTGGTGGTGGTGGCTGCAGCCGCCGCTACCTTCGCTTTCGGGGCGTTCTACCCGCCGTTGGTGCTCGCTGAGGGCCGACGGGCCGCTAGCGGGCTGCCCGACGACCGTAACCGGACCAAGGGAGGTGTAAAGAGGGCAAAGCTCATGTGCTCGGCACCGGCTTGCGGCGATCGAGGGGGACCGGCAGGCGAAGCAACGCCAGGGTCCCAGCCAAGACCACCACACAAGGCCAGTGAACAGAAGGGGGGATTCACATGAAGGAACGAGGCAAGAGTGCACGCAGACTTCCTTGGCTCGTGATTCTCGGGATAGTCGCGCTTCTGACCGTTCCGGCCGCCGGATCAGCGGACGAGATTGACGCGCCTGTTGGTGTTGATGGTGTGCTCTCCGCGGAGCCGGGAACTGTACTGGTGCCGGAGGGCAACGCTCTTGGCCCCGCACCGCCCTCGGAGGATGCGCTAGCGCCGAGGATCGACCTTCCAGACGCGGAATATGCCGCGGCTCGGGAGCGGGCGGCGCGCGGGAGCCAAGCACGACCGTCCGGCTTGTCCGACCCGTCCGGCCCGAACGCCCCGCCCGCCCCCCAACTCAGCTGCGAGGGCGTGAACCAGACGACCGCGGGCGGCCTCCGTCCACCGGACCCCGATGTTGCCGCAGGTAACGGTCACATCGTGACCGTCACGAATACGCACGTCGATATGTACGTGAAGACGTCATTCTGCACGGCACCCTCGAAGAGCGTCTCGGCGGCGAGCTTCTTTGGCTACACGGCGAGAACCCTCTTCGACCCGCGGGTGATCTACGACCAGACCTGGGATCGCTGGGTGATCACCTTCGAAGCCTTCCCTGAGTCATCCTCGGTACAGCGCTTCTTCATTGGCGTCTCCACGACCGCAAACCCGCTCGGGTCGTTCTGCATCTACAACATCGACGCCAACTTCCAGAACGACCCGGACTTCTTCTTCGACTTTCCGATGCTCGGGCACGATCAGGACGCGCTCCTCTTCTCGGCGAACATCTTCAACGCCGCCGGAACGTCGTTCAAGAGGGCCTTCGTGTTCGCCATCGCGAAGGCGCGCATGTACAACTGCCTCGGCTTCAGCGTGCCGGTCTTTCAGCCGTTGGGGCGCATCACGATCCAGCCGCCCGTCGTCCTGGACCAGAACTCGAACTCGTACTTCGTGACCTCGCGCCCGGCCGGAGTGGCGACCGCGTCGAACCTGGGCAAGTACACGGCCACGAACACGAGCAAGGGCTTCGCGATGACGTTCGGCGGGCCGGCGCTCATCGCCGTGCCGACGTACTCCATCCCGCCGGCTGCGGCGCAGCCGGGGACGATAAGCCGCCTCGACGCGCTCGACGCGCGCTTCCAGAACCGGAGCACCCAGATCAGCAACTCGCTCTTCCAGGTGCACACGCGCACGTTCGGTGCTACTACCGGTCTGCCGACGCCGAGGTGGTACGAGATCAACACGGCAGCGAACACAGTCATCCAGCAGGGGTTCGTCTTCGAGAGCGGGTCTTCACACGACTGGAACCCGGGAATCGCGGCGAACGCCTCGAAGGAGGTCTTCCTCTGTTGGAACTCGACCCTGCCCTCCGGGATCGGCGCGCACCAGGCGCGCATTCGGTGCTCGGGCCGCCAGCCGGCTGACCCTCTGGGCGTGATCGGAGCGGGCTTCTCCCTCTTCACGAGCCCGACCTTCTACAACCCGACCGCGGCTGCGGTCGATCGCTGGGGCGACTACTCTTACGTCGCTCTCGACCCACTGCCCATCGGGGGGGCCGCCTGCGCCCCGAACCGGCGAGCGTGGTTCTTCAACGAGAAGGTGAACGCCCAGGCGGTCTGGGGCACGCGCTGGGGCCGCGTCGGCTTCTGCTAGTCCAAGCGGAAACGACCACTGGTTATGAGGGGCCGCCGCGAGGCGGCCCCTCATACATCAGCGAGCCGACCGCTCGCGGCGGAGGATCTCCTTCGCCAGCACGCGCAGCGCCTCGATCCCGAGCGGCCGGCCCGCGTCACCGAACAGTCCCTCGAGGCTGTGGAGCCTGCGGTCGCTGCGGAAGGCGAGGTAGCGCTCGCCGGCAGCGAAAGCCTCATCGCCGAGGCCCTTCAGGTCACGCACGGCGGCGGCACCGAGCTCCTCCGCCTTCGCCCGCCGCAGCGCACGGAAGCGGCCCTCTCCAAGCACGTAGTCGTTGATGGTGACGACACCCTCGCCGCTCGCAAGCACGATGACGTACGCGCAGCGGAGGCTCGCGTCGCCCGAGGGAGCGAGGTAGAGAATCGACATGCCCTCAAGCCCCGTCAGCCGCTCGACGACCATGGGCTCGAGAAGAGCGCAACTCCGGCCGGGGGGGTGCGCCGTCGACGGCTCGCTGCCGGCGCGTTTTCCCCCACCGGCAGAGCAACCGGCGGCAAGCGCGAGGACCATGGCAAGAACGGGGCCGAGCCTCGGCACGCGCGAAAGATACCGGGATTCCGCCTGCGGCGCCCCCGCGAAACGGCAAGGGCTACCGGATACCCGTGTCGAACGTGAGCGTGACGCGAGTCAGGATCCCGGCGCGAACGACGATCCGCGGGGTCGCCGGAACGTCGGCGCCGTCACTGGAGAGGCCGAGCGGCGCAATCAGGTAAACGCCGGGCGGAACCTCGACGCGGAAGCGCCCCTCGGCGTCCGTCACGAAGGTAGCGACCCTTCGTCCCCTCACAGTCTTGACCTCATACTCCGCCGGCCGCCCACGGTCGGTGTTCGGACACGGCTCGACCGGACAGGCCGGGCCGAGGGTGAGCCTCCCTGCGATACCCGAAACGGCGGGCGCCCTGGCGATCGTGAACCAGCTCGAGGGGGCGCGTGCGGCGGAGCCGAGGTAGATCGTCGGCGTAGGTGACCTGGCGCGGCTCGGCTGGAGGAAGAAGGTCAACTCCCTGGCGCAGGTCGCCTCGAAGTCGAATCCATCGCTGTCCCCGCCCGGGTGCAGCCGAAACTGCAGCGAGCGCTCCCCGACGGCCACCAAATCGTCGCGCTCGATGCTGTCCTTTGCCAGGAGCCGAAGGGACGCGTCCGTCCGGAGATGGCCTGAGAAGACCTGCCGCACGCGGCCGAGACGCACGACGCGCAGATGCCATCCCTCGGTGTCGTGCCAAAGGTAGACGCCCCCAAGGCGTCCACGGGCAAGGGCCACGGGTCGCCCCTCGACCGTAGTTGCCCAACCCGTGTCGTCGCAGCTCGTAGCCTCGGGATGCGAAGCGAGCGTTGGTGCCGCCAGACTCAGCGAAAAGCCGACAGCGAGCCCGAGCGGTGTGAGGAACTTCTTCGCGACCCCTCCTCCAGATTCTCCGATCCTCGCGCATTCCCGATACTGCTCTCCTTAGTGTAGGCACACCTCGTGAAAATGCGATCAAAAGACCGTAAGCATTCGGTGAGGGTTGTCAGCGCTGGGGGAAGGGATCGCGCCCGGTGGATGAGAAACCGGCAACAGATCGCCCCACTCGCTGACGACCTGTTCTGTAGGGCCTTCATCAGGTTGAACTCCCATAGGCGAGCTCGGCGAGTTCCTCGTCGCTCAGCTTGTCTAGACGTCGAAACAGCTCGGCCTCAGCGGCGAGTGGTTGATCCTGGCAGCGCGAGGGCAGATACGAGACGACGCGTCATGTCAGTTCGAGCCCTGCCCGCTCGCCGATCTCCGCTGAGCCCGACGCTCCAGCACGACGCCGAGACCGACCGTGGGTGCTTCCACCTCGCTTGCGATCGCGGCAGCGCAGCTGCCCAGCGCGGAGGCACACGCCGTCGCGATCTGCAGCACCGACCCGGGCCCCAGGGCCGCGACCCGACCGGCAGCCCAGTCGGCGTCGCGGTGGAACGCCGCTACGATCGGCGCTGGAATCTCATTGGCGACGGCATACGCCAGCACCGCTGGGTGCCCCGCCGAGGCCCGTACGCCCTAACGCGTATCGCGTGCTCCATTCGCAGCGACGGCGCGGCTGTGGCGGCGTACGCTCGGGGCGTACGCCTGACCCGTCGGAGGCATCCGCTCGGTCACGTTTGCTTGCCCCCGCGTCGAAGTGTCCTACCTAGCCCGCAGAGCTCTTCGTCCGCGCACCTACAGGGCGGGAATCCGCCTTTCCGAAAGATCGACCACCACCCCTCCCAGGATTCCGTAGAGCGCGAACATACGCCTGCTCGGCCCTTCTGCCATCCCTCGCGCGAGTGAACTTCGCTCGGCGGTGCGAGGGAGAGGCAAGAATGGGCGCGGTCGGCCGTCCCCCGAGAGCGGCGCCCTCAGACCGAGGCATCCAGGACACGTTCACCAAGAGTCCCGTGACGGAGCGCCGCCTAATCGTGAACGCCGACGACTTCGGGCAGAGCGTCGGGATCAATCGCGGCGTCATCGAGACGCACGAGCGAGGGATCGTGACGAGCGTGAGCCTGATGGTCCGCTGGCCGGCGGCAGAGGAGGCTGCCGCCTATGCGCGGTCGCACCCGGGCCTGAGCGTGGGCCTTCATGTCGACCTCCGCGAGCTTGCCTACCGCGACGGCCGCTGGGAGCCGCTCTACGAGGTCGACGCGGATCCTGCCGTCGAGATCCCCCGTCAGCTCGAGCGGTTCCGGGAGCTCGTCGGCCTGGAGCCGACGCATCTGGACTCTCATCAGCACGTCCACCACGACGAGCCCGTCAAGGCGATCATGGTCGCCCTCGCCGGCCAGCTTCGCGTTCCGCTCCGGTCGTTCTCGGATCGCGTCCACTACACCTCCGAGTTCCACGGGCAGGTGCGAGGCGACCCCTTTCCGGAGGGCGTCGGCTACGAGCACCTGCTCGGGATCTTGAGGTCGCTGCCGCCCGGCGTCACGGAGCTTGGCTGCCACCCCGGCTATGCCGGCGGGCTCGAGACGACGTATCTCGCTGAGCGCGAACGCGAGGTCGAGACCCTGACCGATCCTCGCGTTCGCCAGGCGCTCGACGAGCTCGTGATCGAGCTCGTGTCGTTCGGCGACCTCGCCGACGGTCAGTAGCCCAGCTCGCCGAGCGCCCCGGCGCCGATCTCCAGCAGTCGGTCGACGAGCGCCGGATCTGCGCTGCGCCACCGTCCGAGTGACGGCGGCGGCACGATCTCCTCTGCGAGGCTCGCGGGAGCGGCGTGTAGCCCAAAGAACTCGAGCATCGCGGCGGTGATGGCGACGGGCTCGCGGCAGAGATCCTCGAAGCGGATGCGGAGATAGCGCTCTCCGAGAACGCTGCTGCCGAAGCGCGCTGCCTCGAGGTTGACCCAGCTCCAGAGCGCAATCGATCGCTCCGGTACGCCGCGCTCGGTATTCGTCACGCCGACGGCAGCGCCGTGCTTGCGCAGCTGGTTCTGGTTCGACGACAGCGCAATGTCACGGCCGTCCCGGACGACATGGAGGAAGCGGAGCTCCGGGAGGTGGTGGTGGAAGAAAGGGAGCAGGTAGATGCTCCGGGGCTCCTTCCAGCCCCAGCGACGCGGCTCCCGCCGAAGCGGATCGAGGTGGCGGTCGAGGACCGCGGCGAGCTCCTCCAGCATCTCCCCCTCGAGATCGGACGGCAGCCCGCGGTCGCGAAACGGCGTAAAGCGGTTGATCCACCGATCGGAATAATCGCCGAACTCGACGGCGTCGTTTGACTCGTTCAGGTTCGTGCCGATGTAGAGGCCTGCCCTGCGCAGGATGCGCGCGACGGTGCGCGTCCCGGAACCACCGGTCGCACCCACCAGGCTCGGCCCGCGCGCGAGGACCTCAGGCGCAGCGAGCGACGGAGCCGGACTCAGGGCCCGTCGGGGACCGTGGCGGATCCCTCCGAGGGACGGGGTTGCCCCACCAGGACGTCCCATCGGCGCAGGCTGTGCGTCGCGCATCCGCTCCGGCGTCCAGTACTGGACAGGGTCGCTCCCCTGCATCTTGTGTGATACCGGTGGCGTTCTCATGCTGGACTTGTGGTTTCTTGCTCGCACCTGCTTCTCCTTCGCGTGCGGCCTCTTGACGGGTGGCCGGTCGAGTCGAGCGGCGGTGCCTGCCCCTGCCCCGGCTGCGGCAAGTCCAAGCACCAGGATCCAGATGAGCTTCCTCGAAGGCATGACAGTGGCGTAAGGACTGAAGGAAGTATCGTCACCCCGCGCGCATTGCGCCAGCCTCGAACGGGGGCTTTCCAGGCTCGTAGAGCGCGTCGGGGTCGAGGCATCGCCACAGGTCCCGGGTTCGATTCCAAACGGCGGCTGCTTCCTGCTCGGTCAGCAGCGTTCGCCAGCGGCCGACGCTCTCGGCGTGCACGGTAGTCGTCGCAGCGATTTTGGGATCTTCGAGGCCCTCGTCGTGCGGGACGGCATTGAACGCGAGCTGGCGAGGGTCGAGGCTTTCCCCGAGCCACGCCATCACTGGGCCGAGAACGGGCTCCGGCGCTGCGACCAGAGCTTCGTACACGACGGGCAGGTACCGATCAGGGTGCGCCTCGCCGAAGCCGAGGCCGGCTTCCGTGTAGCGGCGGTAGAAGTCGACGCGACCGTCCAGGTCGGCGGGCAGCGTGAGGGGAAACGGCACCTCCACCATCGAGGCGATCGTGTCGAGGGGGTTGCGGACGACGTGGATCAACAGCCACTCGTCTCCGAGGAGACGCTGCCATCCTCCGGTGTAGAGCACGTTGTCGGGCGACTTGTCCGCCCAGCGCGCCTTTCCCGCCCGCCGCGCGGCGCGTTCGTGAGCCTCGAGGAACGCCGTGCCGAGCAGTTCGAGCAGCTCGTCCACGGGGAGAAGCGTCCGCGCCGTCGTCGTGAACCGGAGGTGACGGAGCGGATCGTCGCGGTAGGCGCCGTACAGGTCGCGGAAGAACGTCACCTCGGGGCCGCAGTGGATGTTGGGGTGCGCATCGAGCATCCGCCGCAGTAGGCTCGTGCCCGAGCGGTGGCAGCCGCCGACGACGATCGGCCAGCTCGAGCGCTCCATGGGCGCATTCTCGCTAGCGGAGGAGTCGCCTGGCGGCGGCGAGCGCTTCGTTCGGTGACTCGGCCCACACACCGAGCGGGCAGGGACGGGTCCAGCTCTGATACACGCTCCGGATCTTGCCGTAGCTGTTGTCCATCACGACGTTGGGCAGCCCGAGAAGGAGTGCGAGAATGTGCCCGTGCAGCCGATCGGTGACGACGACCCGGCCGCGCGACAGGATCCGGCAGCCCCGCTCGAGTCGCTGGGCGGCGACGAGATCGTACGCCGCGAGCAACTGGCCCGACTCGGGCTCGGCTTCCGGCTGCTCCTCGATTTGCCGCGTCAACGCTTGGATGAGGGTTAGGGCCTCTCTCGCCACCGGCGGCCAGGCCGGCTCGTTCTCGACCGGCCGGATCCAGTCGAGCGTGATTGTCCCCGGCTCGCTCCTGCACTCGTTCGGAAAGAGTGACTCGCGGTCGGTGCGCGCGAGCCACACGATCGGGGCCAGCGGGGTCTCGCGAACATCGAGCGGCCCGAGCATGAACGCCAAGTCCGGGCACGGGACGGCGGTGGCGCCGAGCGTCCGCGCGCGCGCGAGCGACTGTAGCTCCCGGGCAAGAACGGTGACGTCGCCGTGCCGTCGCACGATCGCCCTGCACCTCGCGAAGCTGGACGCTTTCGCGAAGTGGATGCTCTGGGCCAGCTGAATGACCGGAACTCGCCGGAAGTCCTCGAGCACGCGCTCCCGCAGCTGTTGCTGCCGCTCCCAGAGGTCGCCGAAGTTCCCTCCCCCATGAAGCAGGATGACCCCGTCGCCGAGCGCCCGTGCGAGCGACTCGCGTGAGTACGTTCGGACGTCGCAGGCATAGACGACGCTTGCTCCGAGGCGCTCGAGGAGGGCCTTCTCGCCGATCCAGATCGCGCTGTCGCCTGCGTTGTCGTGGTTCGGGAAGCCGACGAGAGCGCACCGTGATCCCCGGGGAAGCACCGAAGCCACTGCGGCCTCTGCCTCGTCTGCCAGCCTGGCGATGAGGTCGCCGCAGCGCGCCTGCGCAGGAGGGTCGGGGCGGGGGATCGCGGGCATGGCGCCCGCCTCAGCGCCCTGAGTCGATGCTTTCGAGGAAGCGCGAAAGCACCAGATCGGAGTCGAAATACTCGGCCGCCAGCGCTCGCGCCGCACGGCTGTGCCGATCGTAGTCATCGGCGATCTGCTCGACGGCCGCGACTGCGTCCTCGAGCGTTCGGAACGCGAAGAGGCCCTCGCCGACAGGGATGGTCGGGGCGAAGCCGGTGTCCTGCACGAGCGCCGGTTTGCCGGAAGCGAGATAGCGCGTTGTGCGGTCGCTGAACCAGCCGCACCTCGTCTCGGCGAAGATGCCCTTCGCCACCGAGAACTCGGCGCCCGAGGCCTGGACGTAGCCGCGAAAGGTCGCCGCATCCCCGGCGACTGCTGCCGCATCGACCACGTTCCAGCCGTTCCGTTCCAGGAGCTCGACGTCGTCGCCCTTGGCGACCGACATCCTGACGGCGAGCTCGAAGGTCGCAGAGGCGAGCTGCGGCAGCATCGCGACCTTCCGGAACTCGTCGGCTTTGTGCCCAGGATCGTGGCCGATCAGCTCGAGAGGGCCATGCGGGCCGGGGCCGCGCAGGGTAGCGAGCGTGGTGAATCCATCACGAGCTCTCCCCTCTACCACGGGCCAGTCGTCGAGCACGACGGGCTGGCGCACGTGCAGCCAGCTGATTCCCGCCGTGGGCAGCGAGCAGCCGGAGGTACCGACGTTCTCGCCGATCGTGAAATGAACGTCGTGCCCTTCGACCCGCGGCGCCGGCTTACCCGAAGCCAGCCAGAGCTGGGTCAGACCCGGATCGCAATCGACGTAGACCTTCAGCCGGCACCTCTGCTTGAGCTGCTCGAGGGAGAGCGTCCCGGACAGGTTCACGAGCATCACCGAGTCGCCGGCCAGATCCAGCAGATCTTCAAGGCTAGGGCCGAGGACGGCCCCACCGTCGTCGCCGACGATCGCGTACGAGTCCTCGAAGCCGAACCCGTCCGCGATCGTTCGTGCATACGGAACGTTCAGGCAGCTCCGGTAGCCGGGTTCCGCTCCCTCTGGATAGACGCATCGGTCGCGGAAGAGCTGGTCGACGACGCACACATCGAAACCAAGCCGACGGAGGCCGGTTGCCCAGGAGAAGAGCTCCCAGGGATGGCCGCCGTTTGCGTAGCGCGACGCGACGCTTCCGGCGACGATGATCAGGTCCTGCATTGGTCCCGGGCAAAAAGCGGGTGGCGTGTTCGGGGATTCGACGCGTCCAGCTCCGCGTCCGAGGTATAGAGGCGCAGCTCGGATTCAGGCAGGAGAATGACATCGTCCGGTTGGAGGGCGGCACGCGCCTGGTGCAACCCCGCCGCGACCTCCGCCGGATCGTAATGGCGGTCGAGGTACTTGCGAATCGCATGGTCCTGGCTCAGGAAGAGGTAGTGACGCAACGGGAAGGATTCCGGGTACAGCCGGAGGCCAGGGAACTCAACGCGGTGCCCGGCGGTGCCGACCAGACCGACCGGAACGTCCTGCCGCTTCCAGGCCCGCACCTGGTCGGGATGCCGCGGCAGGAACGGGTAGTACCGGCGCATCGTCTCGTAGAAGCGCGGGTGGTCGTGGTCCGGGGCCTCATGTGTCGGCACGAAGGTGAATTCCTGGAAGTTGACCGCGTCGAAGCCCCGCCGGTCGGCCTCGGCGAGCGCCTGGGTCAGGGTGGCGCCGGTACGCGGCGAGGGCCGGATCTCGTCGGCGTCGACGTGCAGGAACCAGTCGGCGGAAAGCGTTCCCGCCAGCTCCTCCTTGCGCTCGAGGATCGGGCGCCAGCTGTACATCCCGTCGCGCCGGAGCCGCTCGATACCGATCAGACCGCGGCCGAGGTAACGCTCGGCGATCTGGACGGTGCGGTCGGTCGAGTCGTTGTCGATCAGGTAGACCTCGAGCCCCTGCTCGATCGCGTGGTCGAGGCAGGCGCCGACGAAGCGCTCTTCGTTGTACGTCGCGAGCAGGGCGACTGCGCGCATTGCTTCTCAGCATACGAAGAGGGAGGGGCCGGAGCCCCTCCCTCGCGTTCGAGCTGAGCTCTCGGACTGGGCTAGCAGGCGCCGCCCCAGCCGGTCACCAGCTTCCAGAAGTTGCACACCTGCGTGTCGAAGTAAGGACCCTGGATCTCGTGACCCTCTTCGGCCAGGTACAGCCAGCTGTTGTCGCTGTTGATGTACCCGCTGGTCCCGCTCAAGCCGACAATCCACGGTCCACCGCTAGAGCCGCGACCCGAGTTGCAGCCCTGCGAGTTGGTCGCCGGCCCCAACCCGTCGGTAACGACGTCGTAGCGGTGCTCTGCAGCGCAGGTGTTGATCGCGCCGCCGTTGAACGGCGGATTCGGCAGTACGGGATAGCCGAAGTTCACCCAGTGCTGGTCCCGTCCCAAGTTCCAGGCGAAGGCGAGCCCGCCGGTCGCGTTCACGATGTGGTCTGCGATGACCGTCCCGGTGGCCGCGGTGATGACCATTCCGTAGTCGCGGCTGAGCGCACTGCTGGAGTACCACTCGCCGCTCGTCCAGACGGTGACGCCAGACCAGCAACCGACTGCCGGGTTGACGCCGTTGATGTAGGACGGGCAGATCAGGACGTTGGACGACCAGCCGTTTACCGAGTTGTCGCCGGCGTGGACACAGTGTCCGGCCGTCCACACGGTATCGAGCGACGCGCCGAAGGTGACCGACGCCGAGCACGAGAAGTTCGATCCGTACTGCGTGAAGAACATCTTCGCGATCGTCGACACCGGATAGGTCCTGTACTTCGGGTACCACTTGAAGAACGTTCCCGGCCCTGGGTAGCCGCCGTCCGCCGGGGCGATGCCGGTGGACGTCTGGCCGAAAGTGGCCGGTGACGTGCTCGACACCCCCGCTGCGGCAACGCCCGGCTCGAGCAGGTTCGCGGGCGCGTAGCCCCCGGCGGCGCCCGGTGCGCCAGTCGCGGTGTCCCCTGCGACCGTTGCGGTGGCCGTCGACGGCCCCTCCATCGGCAGCGGCTGGGCCGTCGCCATCTTCTCCGGCGTCCAATACGCAGCCGTCGCGGCAGGGCTCTTCAGCCGAGTAGATACGGGTGGTTCCCCTCTTGCCGCTGCGGGTGCCTGTGTCGCGACCTTCGCTGCGGGCGCCATTCCCACTCCAACCGCCGCCAGCACCACGATCAGTGCGAGCGGCGTCCCGAGCAGTCCGGCCCAGACCGCGCGCTTGGGCGTGATCGTCGGCCTCTTCATCTCCGGCCTCCTTGTCGTGAATACTGGGCTCGTTACGCAACATCGTCTCGGCTGCCGCACGCAAAGACGTGGCAAGAGAAACTCTCTCGCGACCGATCAATCACCCCCTCCCGGAGCATTGGCGAGAGCGCGAACATAAACGCCCTGGCAGCTCCTGTCATCGCTTGTCCGAGTGATATTGGTGAGGGCGGAGCGAAGCAAGAGACGGAGGCTGCGCCCGCTCGACGCTCCCGGGCTGGCTTCCGTAGATCACGGCCCCGGCACCGTTTCGACGACCGGCAGCACCCGGCCGAGGCCGATTCATAATGACCGTGGAGCTAGCCTGCCGCTGCGACGATTACGCGGATCTTTCCGCGGAGCTCGCCGGCAGGATTCCTGCGCGTTTGGACGTTGACGTACGCCCGTCCACGGAGGATGTCGCGCAGAAGCACCGTTCCGACGCCGAACGACCTGTGGGTGTTACCCGTCAGGCCCGAGCGGCACGTAGGCGGCGGGCAAAGGGTGGCTGCGACGGGTCCCGACTTCCCAGCAGCACCGATTCGCAGATGAGCTACGCGGACTGGACCGGTCAGCCCCCGGTAGTAGAGCTGCCAGGTGAGAACCGGAGGGTTGGCGTACGGCCGGAGCACGCCGGAGAAGACGCCCGATGCGCCCGCCCGTGCGTGCGGGCGGGGGACTGCTTGGTCGGTCGTCAGCTGCGCTAGCAGCCGGTAGACGTTTGTTGGGTACACGGTTGGGGCTGCAGCTCGCTCAGGCTGGGCCACGGCTGCGGCTCCGCCGGTGAGAACCAACCCTGCGGCGAGGAGCGCGTTGATCCGGATCGGCAGTCTCATCATCGTTCTCCTTCCCGACTCCGCCATATCTAAGCCGCAGACGCTGCCAGAGATCACACCGTAGCTTCGGTCCGGAGCCTCGATCGCTGCCGGTGCCGTTCGGCGCCCCGCTCATTTTCGGCACGACAGGGCGCGCCGCCGGACGATGTGCTTCAGCGGCGTAGTCTGCCGACCGCGGCGCGAGCAAGTCGTCGCCGACCGCAACGAGCACGTGGTAGGCCCGGCGCAGCAGTTTGCGCCGCGCTCGTGAGCGTCGCGCGGCCGTGGCCAGGCCGCTCACGCAAGTCCCGGTAGTCAGCGTGGTCGGACGAGCCGCGGCGGCAGGCGCTGAGCGCGGCCTCGTAGGCCGCCCAGCGCAGAATCGGTGCGCCCTGGCGAGAGAGCCGACGGTGCGAGCGCTTATCCGCCGACTCGCTGACCGAGCCTCTCGGGCGGCAGATGCATCTACGCAATCCCGGTGTGCAATACGCAAAAGAGGGATCAACAAATCACGGAATCTGTCGATCAAGACCACATCCATATGTGTGGCGTGAGGGTGAGGTTCATTAGGCCCTGTTTCGTACGACCGTTGAAGGCACTGGGACTCTTCGCCGCCGTGGCCGGCGGCGCCTTCGCAACGGTCTGGCTCCTGGCAGTCGGCCCGGATCGCCCGGAGTCCGCGAGCGCGCCATCCGCCTCGGGGCTGACCGTGATTCGGGCGGGCGCGCCGGCGCAGGGCCCCCGAGCGGCCACGCGCAGCACCGCTCCCGCGCTCGTCTCGCTGCCGGCGGCAGCGGCTCCCGTCTTCCGGCGGCACGCGCCGCCGGCCGCCGGCGGTGCGTCCCACCATGCCGCGCGCCCCGCGCATGCCCCCCGGGCAGCGGCCCCCCGGCCGGCACCGAAGCCGGCCCGCGCACCCGCTCCGTCCCCGCCGCCTCCTCCGGCCCCGGCTCCCACGCCCCCGACTCCGCCCTCCGCGCCCCCGGCTCCGCCCTCGCCGTCCGTCGGAGGCTCCCAGATCGCATCGCTCGTCCCCGCCCCCACTCCCGTGCCGCCCCGCGCGACGAGCACTCCGGTAACGCACGAACTGTCGGGGAACGATCCCGCGGCGTACTGGACGCCGGAGCGGATGCGCGACGTGCAGCCGGCGCCGATGGGGATTCCCGGCGGGCACGGGACGATGACCACCGACCTGGCCCAGCCGCCCGCCGGAGGCCAGGACGAAGTGACGAACAGACCGTCGGCGAGTGATCCCGCGGCGTACTGGACGCCGGAGCGAATGCGCGATGCGCAGCCGGCGTCGATGGGGATTCCCGGCGGGCACTCGACGAGGATCACCAATCTGGCGCCGCAGCCGCCCCTCGGAGGCCAGGACGAGGGAAAGCACGGCACGCCGCTCGGCCAAAGCAACGAGAGCGAACCCGGCAAGCTACCCACGTCGACTCAGAACACGGATGCGAAGGGCGCCGGGAAGGCGAACAGCCCGCCCGTGCCTGTCACCGCCTCGACCAGCGCCGCCTCTCCCGGCTCCTCGGCGAAGGACCAGGGATCCGAGACCGGCGCGAAGGCCAGCAACGGGAGCGCCGGCGGGAAGGGGGCGAAGCAGCCGTGAGAGGTACGGCTCGCCGCGCGTGCATGCTGAGCTGCGCCGTCCAAGCGTCTGCGTCGGCCGCAAGCGGGCCGAGCGGTTGGATGCGGGCCGCCGAGCTCTCCGGCTGCCACAAGCGCCGCAAGGGCAAGACGACGATCCGGGTGCCAGGCATGAGAGCATCATGCGAACCGGCCGGCGACGAGGTCGCTGATGCCGTCGAAGGAGCGAAGCTCGATCCCCTCGGCGTGGACAGCCTCGCGGACGCCTGGATCGCACAGAACACGTAACTCCTCCAGCCGCTCCATGGCATAGCTCGAGCCTGGCTCCGGCTCAGACGCCGGATGGCAGCCGAGCTCGGTGACCCCGGTTGGAAGGCACGAAAGCACCTCCAACAGCGACTCCGCCGTGATTGCACCGGGCAGCGGCTCCCCCTTTGCCGTCTGCCCGTAGAAGTCGCCCCGGTAGACGATGCCCGTCGTCAGATCCCGCACCGGAACAGCAAGCCTGCGCCCTGCCTCGAGGATGACGGATCGCAGAGGCTCCTCCCGATGCACGTGCTGGTGGGAGTCGAGGTGCGTGGGCTCCCGCCCAAAGAGCATTCGGAAGCGGGTGAGCTGCGCTTCGACCTCCTCCGCGACCGCCGCTTCGTCCCCTGCCACCCGCTGGTAGAGGACGCGCCACTCTCCGTCCTCGTAGGCCCACTCTTCCAGATCGACGTGGAGACCGACGCCTAGCGCCGGCCGCCCGCGCGCCAGCTCGGCGGCCTCCTCGGCTGCCGGCCAGTGGACCATCGCGCTCGCGCTCGTCACGATGCCCTCGTCGTGGGCGCGAGCCACGCCGCGGTTGATGCCGTGGCTGCGACCGAAGTCGTCGGCGTTGACGATGAGCACTCGCCTCATAGGCCCGCACGCTCCGCCAGCCGGGGCAGCTCGGCCCGCCAGTCGCGGGCGTGCTCCGGCGGCGGTGACCACTCGGGCGACCAGCCCAGCCACTGGATCGCGAGATGAAGCCTTGCGCAGTCGAGGTCGCCCCGGAACAACTCGGGGCCCGGCGGCTGCTCGAGCGTCCTGCGGTACTCCTCCGCAAGCTCGGCGGCGTCGGGTTCCGGCAGCCCCAACGTCAATGCCGCCACGTCGAGGACGCCCGGTCCGACGCCGGCGAGCTCCCAGTCCACCGGACAGACGCGGCCGGCTTCGATGAGCACGTTGGAGGCGTAGAGGTCGCCGTGGACGAGCGTCGTCGGCAGGCCCGCAAGCCGTGCAGTCACCGAGTCGTAGCCGGGCAGGCTCACGCCCGCCCGCGCCGGCCAGAGCTCGAGGAACCGGCTGTCGTAGCGAACGAGGTAGCCGGCCGGAGCAATCCCCGCGAAGTGATCGTGGCAGCGGGCCAGCCACCGCATCGCCTCCGCCCACCGCTCGAGCTCGCCGACCTGGTAGAGCTCGGTGCCGCTGACCTTCTCGACCACGAGCCAGTACCGCTCACGCACCGGATCCGAGACCGCCGCTGCGAGCTCTGCCGTGCCCAGCCCCGCACCGGCCAACAGCGAGCGGTAGACCTCGGCCTCGCGCCCCGGGTCGTGGAGGAAGTCGAGCTTCGCCGCCCGGGCCCGCTCCGTCAGCGCGCTCGGCGAGAGATCCTTGAGGAGCAGCACCCGACCGTCCGCCTCGAGCTCCGCGATGGGCGCGCTCGAGCGATATTCGAATGGGCGGCGGGAGACAGAGCGCACGCCGAGAAGCTCGGCGAGCTCGGCGTCCGAGGTCTCGTGGATGGAGCGGTGCTGTGCCGGCGGCAATGCACCGACCTCCCGCAGGAGCCGAGTCAGGACGCGGCGGGAGTCGAGGTACTCCTCGGCGATCGAGCGCGCAGCCCTCGAGTGGCGGCCGTAGTCGAAGCGGAGGGCCTCGACCGCGCCGAGCACGCCGTCTGTATCCGAGAAGGCGAAGAGCCCGGCGCCGGTCGGAACCGACTCGCCGAAGCCGGTGTCCTGCGCAACCACCGGCCGGCCGGAGGCGAGGTACGCCGCGCTCCGGTCGCTGAACCAGCCGCAGCGCGAGACGACATATCCCTCCTTGGCAATCCCGAGCTCCGCCTTCGAGCCGCGGATGAAGGACGCGTAGTCTTCGGGCGTCCCGGCCACCCGGCGCGGGTCGACCAGCTCCCAGCCGTGCTCGCGGAGCACCGCGAGGTCGGGCTCGTCCTGGTGGATGTCGAGCGCGAGCGCGAAGTGCTCGTTCGTCAGGCGGGGAAGCTCGACCAGCGGCCGCAGCGAATGTGCCTTCTGACCGTGGCGGACGCCGTCGTGCACGATCGAGCCGTACCCGCGGAAGTTCGCGACCGTCGTGAACGCGTCGACCTCGACGGGGTCGCCGACCGGCCAGCGCTCGAGCACGACCGGCGGCAGCGTGTGGATCCAGTCGTGGCCTGTCGCCGGCACCTGCCGCCCGACCGTCACGAAGTGCGTGTGGCCGTCGAGCCCGACGTCCACTCCCTGCGCGTGCCAGAGCTGGTTGAAGACGGGATCGAGGTCGACGTAGACCCGGATCGGGGCGTGATCGAGGATCCGCTCGTCGCGGAGCATGCCGGAGACGTTCAGCAGGAGATCGGGTACCGGCCCGCCGTATTGCCCGAGGAACGCCTGGGGCCCGAGCCCGAGGCCCGCGAAATACCGGTCCGCCTCGCCGGTCACCTCGGCGGGGTCGACGAGCCAGACCTCGTGCCCGAGCTGCTCGAGACCGAGCACGTACTGGAGCACGGCCCAGGTGGCGCCGCCCTGGTGCGGGTCGGCCGCGACCATGCCGGCGACGAGGATCTTCATAACGCGTCCTCGAGCAGCGCGGCAAGCACCTTGTCCGAGTCGAAATGCTCCTCGGCGATTGCACGGGCGGCCCGGGCATGCCGGTCGTAGTCCTCGGCGATCGCACGCGCTCCCTCGACCGCCTCGTCAAGGGTGCGAAAGGGGAGCAGACCCTTGCCCACCGGAAGCGTCCGGGCGAAGCCGGTGTCCTGGACGAGCACGGGCCTGCCCGAGGCCAGGTAGCGGACGCTTCGGTCGCTGAACCAGCCGCTCCGAGTCTCGGCGTAGATCCCCTGGGCGACCGAGAACTCGGCACCGGAGCCCCGCACGTATTCCCGGAAGGCCTGCGGCTCGGCCGCCACCGCCGGATCGACGAGGCGCCAGCCGTGAGCGTCGAGAGCTTGTCGATCGGCTGCGTCCGCGGCGTCGATGTCCAGCGCCACCTCGAACGGCAGCCCGGCCAGCCCGGGGAGCCCCAAGACCTTGCGCCACTCGTGGTGCTTGAGGCCGTACGGCTCGATCGGCCCGAACGGGGATCGCCAGGTCGCGACGGTGGTGAAGCGGTCGAAGCCGCCGTCGGCGACGGGCCACTCGTCCAGCACGACCGGCGGCCGGGTCGAGCGCCATTCGATCCCGCAGGTCGGAATCGGGCAATCGTTGCGGCCGATGTTCTCCCCGATCGTGAAGTAGACGTCGTGCTTGGGAATCCACTCGATCCCCTGCTGGTGCCAGAGCTGCGTGAATCCCGGGTCGATGTCGACAAATGCGGTGCGCCGGAAGCGGCGACGGAGTCCTCGGGACCGCACGTTCCCGCTGATGTTGATCAGCAGGTCGCCCCCCTCCTGCGCCTCGTGGGCGAGCGCGAAGTCGAGGTCGAAGCTCGCGGCCGCCCCGCGGGCATAATCGACGGCCTCCGGAGACGCGTCGGGCGCCTCCTCGACCAGGCGCACGTCGCACCCGAGCCGGCGAAAGCCGAGGGCATAGCTGAGCCGCACCCATGCTTCGCCGCCGTTTCCCTGCTTGCCGGCGAGGGCGCCGGCGACGGCGACCGCCGTCATCGTCCCAGCTCCTCGAGCAGCCGTGGCAACACGATCCGCGCGTCGAGCTCCGTCTCGGCGAGCCGCCGAGCGGCACGGGCGTGCGCCGGGTAGTCGGCGAGGATTCGCTCGGCGCCGCCGACCGCCTCGTCGAGCGTGGAGAACGACACGAGCCCCTCGCCGAGCGGGTAGTGCGGCGTGAGGCCGGTGTCCTGGACGAGCGCGGGCTTGCCGCTCGCGAGGTAGCAGGCCGTGCGGTCGCCCAGCCACCCGCTCTGGAGCTCGACGTAGATGCCTTTCGCGACGGTGAACTCGGCGCGGGACGACTGCACGAACCGGAGATATGAGGCGGGGTCGTGGGCGACCTCTTTCGGGTCGACCAACTGCCAGCCCTCTCGTTGCAGCAGCGCCATGTCCCTTTCATCGGTCGGATCGATCTCGAGCGCTAGCCGGAACGGTGCGTCAACCCGATGGGGAAGCGCGACGAACCGGCGAAACTCGTGCACACGCAGACCCAGGCTCCGCCCGCGATAGTCGATCCGGTCGTACGGCCCGCGCCAGCTGCCGACGCTCGTGAAACCGTTTCCATTTTCGACAACAGAGCATCGCTCGATGACGACGGGATGCGGGATCGTCAGCCACTGCAGACCGCCGGTCGGCACACCGCAACCGCCTCGGCCGACGTTCCGGCCGACCGTGACGAAGGCGTCGTGGCCGTCGAACAGGTCTGCGAGCCCCAGTTCCCGCCAGACCTGGCCGAACCCGGGATCGATGTCGAGGAAGACGCGCCGCCGCGCCGCGGCGAGCAGCTCGGGGTCGCGGACGAACCCCATGATGTTGAGGAGGAAGCGCGCGCGTCTCGTCCTCGCAAGAGCTTCCTCTCGAGAGAGACCGTCGAGCGATCTGCCGTCAGCGCCGAGAACGCAGTAGGGGACTCCCTCCTCTTCGAGCAGTCCGCGCAGGTAGGCCAGCGCCGCCTCCTCGCTCACATCGCCCAGCATCTCCGGCTCGAGGCGATCGACGAGGGTCACGTCAAAACCCACCTGACGGAAGCCGAGGACGTACTGGAGCAGCGCCCAAGCGTGTCCTCCGTAGCCGATGCGGTGCGCGAGCGCCGCACCGATCACGATTGACTCGGACATTGGTCAGCAGACTATGTCCTGAAGTCATCACCGACGGAACGGGCCCAGCTTCTGCCGAGATGCGCGAGGCGTCACGTCGCACCGGGAAGGTCAGCCGAGCTCTGTGACCCCGGCCGGCAGAGCTCTCAAGATCCCGAGCAGGTGCTCGAAGCCGACGCCCTCCGGACGGGAGATCTCAACAGCACGATCGCCGTCGACCTCGTACGGCTGCTGCCAGCGGCCGTCGTGGTACGCAAGCTCCCGGAGATCGACATGAAGACCCACGCCCAGATCCGGGTGTGACCGCGGGTACGAGCCGGCCTCCTCGGCCGCCGGCCAGCGCACCATCAGGCTCGCGCTCGTCACGACTCCTCGCTCGTACGTCTTGATGATGCCGCGATTGATCCCGAGACTCTGGCCGAAGTCGTCGGCGTTCACGATCAGTCGATGATGAGTCGCCGGTACCTACCTCGCGAAGAGCCCGCTCACTGCGCCAGTTTTTCTCACGGAGCCTGCAGCGGCGCGGCGCCGTTGTCTACGCTGGATTGCCCCTCAAGGTCATAGACGACGCAGGATTCATCCACCCACACACGGCGATAGGAGGCCTCGAGATGGGCCGTGAGCTCCCGATAGTGGTCTAGCCACCAGAATGCAGGCGCGGGGAAGATCAGGAAGCCTGCCCCCTGCGCTTTCAGCGCCTCGAGCTGCGCGATCGCCGTGCCGCTGTCGGCGGGATGGTGCCACGGGTAGCTCCCGTCGGCGGTCCGTGGGAAGTGCCAGGCCTGCCGCCCGGCGAGCTCGAGCAGAGCCTCGTCGCCCTTGCTCACGACCAACACAATGGCATCGAGCGGGATCGCATCGGCAATCGCCGCTCGGATGCGCTCGCGAAGATGCTGATGCCCGCTCGGCTCTGCGGCAGGAGTCGCCGGGGCGAGCTGCTCCTCGAGAGACGCCACTCTGACGCGAAGCTCTTCGATCGCAGCCTCGCGCAAGGCGAGAGCCGCGGCCGCCCCGTCGGCCGACTCAACGCGCTCGCGGAGCGCCGCCCGCAGATCCTCGACGTCAGCGCGTAGCCGCCGGGCTGTCTGCTCGGCCACCGTCTCCGCAGCAGCAAGCGCCATAGCCAGCTGCTCGATCCGCTGCTCGCGGTCGGTCAGATTGGCGCGCAGATCGTCAAGCTCACGGCGCAGCTCTCCGATCGACGCCTCCTGACCCGTCGCCTCGGCCGCGAGCGCGTCGTTTCGATGCGTAGCGGCCGCGAGCTCACCCTCGAGGTCGGCGACGCGCTGTTGCAGCTGCTCGAGAGCCGACTCGCGCGTGCCGGCACCCTGCTGGAGCCGCTCGACCTCGCCACGCAGCACGGCGGCGTCGACCACGGCTCGGTTGAGCCTGCCGCGCGGGCCTCGCTCGCCGCCGGGGCCGCGCTTGGCGGCGGACAGCTGGGTGACAGCATTTTGCCCGGGCCAGCACGATTCTTCGCAGAGGCGCGCATACAGCCCGATCACCTCCGGCGAAACGTCGGCGGCAATCAGATCGGCGATGTCGAAGCGGTTGTGGCGAAGGACGTCGCGCACGGCGGCTGAGGCTTCCTCCACCTTCGCGTCCGACGCCTCGACGCCGCAGTGC
>WNGB01003278.1_pt1 | contig 25577 bp, 20 predicted proteins | sample 5400681 | NCBI WGS metagenome assembly WNGB01 (sample SAMN13153367, study PRJNA577476) | soil metagenome | isolation source: 115 cm soil or saprolite under grassland replicate 2 | place: USA:California | collected 2016-06-15
CCAGCCGTCGGTGCGCAGCGCGTTCGAGCGCAGGTCGAACTTCGCGCCCGAACCGCAGTGCCATCCCGGGCCCAGGTAGCGCGAGTCGAAGGTCTCGTAGAGCTGGCAGGCGTCCCGGTCCAGCACGAGCACGTGCCGGTCGCCTCCCGCTTCCACGGGCGCGGTCGCCGGGAACGGGTAGGGACCGGGATCGCTCTCGTCGTCGTAGTCGAAGGACATGGGCACGCGCGGCTGGCTGCCGGGCACGCTCGTCCAGGGGATGCCGTAGCTCGGATCGCGCCCGAAGTCGGGATGAAGGAACGTGCTCGCCCCGATGCTCGCGATGTAGGCGTCCGAGCGGGGATCGACCGCATCCGCGGAGACGTCACGGTTCCAGGCGTTGTCGGCGGGGAACACCGCACAGCCCATCAGGAGGGGGCTGCTCGTGCTCGGCGCGGAGCCGGCGGCGGCCGGCGCATCCGGCGTGGCCGCGCTGCCCCGGCCGCTGCCACAGGCGGGCAGGGCCGCACAGGCGGTGAGCGCGACGTACCGGCACCAGCCCTGAATCATCGGGTTGACCTACGCTCGGCCCCGCGATCCAATCGTGATCGCCGGCACATATAATCCCATCACAGGTAAGGAAGTGCCCATGCCCTTCGACCGTCGCGCTTTCCTGGCGTCGCTCGCGGCCGGCCTCGCCGCTCCGAGCTTCTTGCGAGCCGCGCCCGCCCGCAAGAAGCGGTATCCCATCGCGTTCTCCACCCTGGGCTGCCCGGCCTGGAGCTGGGGCACCATCCTCGAGCAGGCGGACGCCCTCGGCTACTCGGCCCTCGAGCTGCGCGGCATCGCGGGCGAGATGGATCTCACCAAGGTGCCGGAGCTCTCGGGCACGCGCCTGGCCGAGACGCGCCGGCAGCTCGACGGGCGCGGCCTGGTGGTCTCCGACCTCGGCGCCTCCGCGCATATGCACGAGAAGGAGGCCACCGCGCGCGAGAAGCAGGAAGGCGAAGGGCGCCGCTTCATCGACCTCGCGCACGCGATGGGCGTGAAGTACGTGCGCATGTTCGGCAACGAGGTGCCCAAGGGCGAGACGCGCGAGGAAGTGCTTCCGCGCGTCATCGAGGGGTTCCAGAAGATGGCGACCTACGCGAAGGCCGCGGGCGTGGTCGTGCTCATCGAGTCCCATGGCGACTTCACGAATTCCCGCGACCTCACCGAGATCCTGACCGGCGTGAACGACGATTCGTTCGCCCTGCTCTGGGACGCCCACCACACCTTCGTGGCCGGCCATGAGGCGCCCGCGGACACCTACGCCAAGCTCGGCCGCTGGGTGCGCCACACGCACCTCAAGGACTCGCGCCCGGCGGGCGACGCCGCCAAACCGGAAGTGAGGCGCTATGTCCTCACCGGCACGGGCGAGGTCCCGGTCGACAAGCAGGTCGCGGTCCTGGCCAAGGGCGGGTACAAGGGCTACTACTGCTACGAGTGGGAGAAGAAGTGGCACCCGGAGATCGAGGAGCCGGAGGTGGCGTTCCCCCACTACGCGAAAGTGATGGCGGGATACCTGGCCGCCGCGGGCGTGAAGCCAGCCTAGGATGTGGGGAAGCGAGGGCCCGCGGCTTGGCAAACCGACCAGTGAGCTCGGCGCCGCGCAGCGGCGGCGAGCGACGGGGGGTTTCAGGGGGGGAGCTCACGTCTTCCGCGATGGGACGTGAGTTCCCCCCCTGAGATAAAAAGACAGGAGTGAGCATGACGCACGACGACAAGGTTTCTCGCCGCGAGTTCCTCGAGAAGACCGCCATCGCGGGCGCGGCGGCGGCGGCGCTGCCCGGTGTCCTGGCCACCCCGACGGCGGCCGCCGCCACGACCATCCCCCATCGCACCCTCGGCCGCACCGGCGCCTCCGTGTCGATCCTGGCCATGGGCTGCGGCAGCCGCTTCCTGATGTACTCCGCGGACGAGGCCTCGGGCGTGCTGGAGAAGGCCCTCGCCCTCGGCATCAACTACTTCGACACCGCGATGGACTACGGCGACGGCGAGAGCGAGAAGCGCGTCGGCCGCGTCATGGCCACACGGCGCAAGGACGCGTTCCTCGCCACCAAGGTGCCGACCCGCGCCCGCACGCGCGACACCGCGCTGCGGGAAGTCGAGGCCAGCCTCAAGCGGCTACAGACCGACCATGTCGATCTCCTCCACCTGCACAGTCTCGGCAAGGACGAAGACCTCGCGAAGATCGAGGCCGCGGACGGCGCGCTCAAGGCCCTTTACGAGCTGCGCGAGCAGAAGGTCGCGCGTGCCATCGGCATGACCAGCCACACCGACGGCCCGACCATGGCCAAGGCCATCGAGAGCAGCGACCTCGATTGCGTGCAGATGGCCATGAACCCGGCGCGGGCGTTGCGCTTCGAGGAGATGGCCCTTCCCGCCGCCAACAAGAAGAACCTCGGCGTCATCCTCATGAAGGTGACGGCGCAGGAGAAGCTGCTCGGTCCCGGCGGGGCGGAGCCCGGCGCGCTCCTCCGTTACGCCTGGAGCCTGCCCGTCTCCGCGGTGGTGTGCGGGATGCCGAAGGTCGCGTTCATCGAGGCCAACGTGGCCTCCGCCCGCGCGTTCGCGCCCATGCCGCCCACGGAGATGGACGAGCTACGGTCGCGGCTCGCCAGCAAGCAGGCCGTGCTCGAGCAGTTCTTCGCCGATCACCACGACCGCGGGATGGCCTAACCCGTCTCCGTGCCCGTTCGCTAAGCCGATCCAGCCTATTCCGCGGGATGCTGTCGCCGCGCGGCCGCGGGCAGATAGCTCTGCTGCGCGTAGTCGCGGACCATCCGGTGCGCGCTGAACTGGGGAACGCATGACGCGATGGAGGCCTTCATCATGGTGATCCACTTCCGCCGCAGACCGTCCGCGTCCTTCTGGAAGAACAGCGGCACCGTCTCCTCCTCCAGGATCTTGTAGAGGGAGAGCGCGTCCGCGGCGTCCTGCTCGTCCGGGGTCGAGGCCAGGTTCTCCTCGCCGATGGCCCAGCCGTTGTCGCCCCGATACCCCTCCACCCACCAGCCGTCGAGGACGCTGCAGTTGATGCCGCCGTTGATCGGGCACTTCTGGCCGCTGGTGCCGCTGGCTTCCTGGGGCCGGCGCGGGGTGTTGAGCCACACGTCGCAGCCCTGCACCATCATCCGCCCGACCTCCATGTCGTAGTCCTCGATGAACACGAGCTTGCCCTTGAACTCGCCCTGGGCCAGGTCGAAGAGCTGGCGGATGAAGTTCTGCCCTAGACGGTCGGCGGGATGCGCCTTGCCCGCGAAGATCATCTGCACGGGACGGGCCGTATCGTTCAGGAGCGTGCGCAGGCGATCGAGGTCGGAGAGGACGAGCACCGCCCGCTTGTAGGTCGCGAACCGGCGGGCGAAGCCGATGGTGAGCGCGCGCGGGTCGAGCAGGGCCTCCACCTCGCGCAGCTCGTCGGGGGAGCGGCCGTGACGCGCGCTCTGCACGCGCACGCGCTCGCGCACGAAGCGGATGAGACGCTCTTTCTGCGACCGATGCGCCGCCCACAAGGCGGAATCCGGGATGGCGCCCGCGCGTGCCCACAGGTCGGGGTCGAGGAGGTGGTGCTCCCAGTCCGGATCCAGGTGATGGGCGTAGAGCGCGCGCATCTCGGGCCCGATCCAGCTCTCGGTGTGCACGCCGTTCGTGATGTACCCGACGGGCGACTCCGGAGCGTCCGGCCACAGGTGGCGCCACATGGCGGAGGAGACCTTGCCATGGAGCTTGCTGACCCCGTTGACGCTCGAGGAGAGCCGAATGGCGAGCATGGTGAGGTTGAACATCCCCCCTTCCGCGCCCAGGCTCAGGGCGGCCTCCGCGTCCGCGCCCACCTCCTGCGTCCAGGGGCCGAGGTACTTCTTCACGAGATCGCGGTCGAAGGTCTCGTTCCCCGCCGGCACCGGCGTGTGCGTGGTGAAGACGGTGTTGAGCGCGCTCTGCGCAATCGCCTCCGTCAGGCCGTCGCCGCGGCTCACCTTCTCCCGCGCGCGCTCGAGGCCGAGGAAGGCCACGTGCCCCTCGTTCATGTGCCACACCGCGGGGTAGATGCCGAGCGCGCGCAACGCGCGCACCCCGCCCACGCCGAGCACGATCTCCTGGCACAGCCGCATCTCCCGGCCGCGCACGTAGAGCACGCCCGTGATGGGCCGGTCGGCGGGATCGTTGAGGGGGATGTCGGTGTCCAGCATCAGCACCGGCACCTTCCCGACCTGGGCCTTCCACACCGCCGCCTGCACCACGCGGCCAGGCAGGTCGACCGGCACCGTGAGCACGCCGCCCCCGGGCGCCTCCACGGGCAGGACGGGCAGCCGCGCGAAGTCGTAGTCGGGATAGATGTGCTGCTGGAATCCGTCCGCGTCCACGGTCTGGCGGAAGTAGCCCGACCGGTACATGAGGCCGACCCCCACCAGGGGAACGCCCAGGTCGCTGGCCGCCTTGCAATGATCGCCGGCCAGGATGCCCAGGCCGCCCGAGTAGACGCCCAGCGATTCGTGGATGCCGAACTCCATCGAGAAGTACGCGATGGGGCCGGGCATCGCGCCCAGGTGCTGGTCGAACCAGCGCGGGCGCGCGCGGTAGGCGTCCAGGGAGTGGATCACGTTCTCGTAGCTGCGGCGGAACTCCGGGTCGCCGAGCAGGCGGTTCCAGTGGTGCGGCTCGACGTTGATGAGGAGCTGGATGGGGTTGTGATAACGCCGCCAGTGATCGGGGTCGATCCAGGTGAAGAGGCGCGTAGCCTGGGGCGACCAGCTCCACCACAGGTCGTAGGCGAGGTCGCGCACGCGCTCCATCTCCGGGGGCAGCTCGATGTCCGCGACCTGGAGGGTGGCGATCTGCGTGCTGGTGCCGACGGGCTCGGCGTACCGCTCAGGCCTGCTCAAGGGTCTCGATGAAGTGGCGGATCCTCGTGGAGACATCCGCGTCGACGTCGGTGAACTCGATTCCGTATCGCGAGGCCGCGGCCACGCGTACCACGCGCCCGCGCGTGTGGACGGGGGACGGCTCCTCGCCGAGCGGGAACTGCATCTCGAGGGGCTCCCCCACGCGCAGCCTCCCCGAGGCCTCCATGAGCAATCCGCTCTGGCTCAGGTTGAGGGCCAGCGCGGCCTCGGGGTGGCCGGCGTCCGAGGCGTAGGTGTCGACGCGGAAGGAAACGGTGAAGCGCGCTTCCTTGCGCGCGGGCACGTTGACGAGCCGCTCCAGGCGCTCATCGCTGTCGAATTCCAGGGGCAGGCGCAGGATCGCGTTGCAACCCGATTCCAGGAGCTCCACCTCGCCCGGATCGAAGTCGCCACGCGCGACCACCGCGATGGAGAGGCCGCGCGTGGACGGGTCTCCGCGCAGGGCCGTCACCAGGCGGCCGGCCCAGGGCAGGTCGCGGTCCACCACCACGATGCTGGGGCGCGCGGCCAGCGCCATCATGAGCGCCTCTTCGAGGCGGGTCGCGACATGACGGTCCACGTCCTGTCGCCAGAGCAGGGTATGGCCCAGATCTTTTTCGAGCTCGGAGTGCGTGCAGATCAAGACGGAAACCATCGTATCACTCCAACTCGGCCAGCCACGCGGCTTTGGATGCATCCGACGGCATGCGCCAGTCGCCCCGCGGCGAGAGGCTCACCGATCCCACCTTGGGACCGTCCGGCGACATCGAGCGCTTGTACTGCTGGTCGAAGAAGCGGGTGACGAACACGCGCAGCCACTTGCGCAGCGCGGCCTCGTCGTGGCGGCCGGCGAAGGCGTGGCCGGCCAGGAACAGGGTCTTGCCCGGCCCTGCCCCCAGCCGCAGCAGGCAGAAGAGGAAGAAATCGTGCGCCTCGTATGGGCCGAGGAGCTCCTCCGTGCGCTGGCTGACGGAGCCGTCCTTTCCCGGCGGTAGGAGCTCGGGCGAGACGGGGGTGTCCAGGATCGCTTCCAGCACCGCGCGCTCCGGCGGGGTGGCGCGGTGGGCGGCCACCCAGGCCACGAGCTGGCGCACCAGCGTCTTCGGGATGCCGCAGTTGACGTGGTACATCGAGATCTGGTCCCCGCCGAAGGTGGTCCAGCCCAGCGCCAGCTCGCTGAGGTCGCTGGTGCCGACCTGGATTGCGCTTTCCTTGTTGGCCAGGTTCATCAGGATCTGCGTGCGCTCGCGCGCCTGCAGGTTCTCGAAGGCGATGCACGAGGTGTCGTCGGGACCCAGCCCGATGTCCTTCATGTGCTGGACGCAGGCGGGCCGGATGTCGATCTCGCGCAGATGCACGCCGGACGCGCGGGCCAGCTCGCGCGCGCTCTGCAGCGTGCGCTCGGTGGTGCCGAAGCCGGGCATCGTCACCGTCAGGATCCCGTCGCGGGGCAGGGAGAGGAGGTCGAACGTGCGGTCCACCACGAGCAGGGCCAGCGTGGAGTCGAGGCCGCCGGAAAGACCGAGAGTCACCCGCTTGACGCCCGTGTGCTCGAGGCGCTTGGCCAGGCCGGCGGTCTGGATGGAGAAGATCTCCTCGCAGCGCTCGTCGAGGACGGCGGGATCGGACGGCACGAAGGGATGCGGGTCCACCTTGCGGACGAGGCGATGCGGCTCCGGTGCGGGAATGGGGGCCAGGGTGAGGCGGCGATATCCCTCGGGCAGGATGTGCACGCCGTCCGAGAACGTGGTCTGGCGCATCCGCTCCACGATCAGCCGCTCGGTGTCGACGTCGGTGACGATGAGCTCGCCCTCACGCCGGAACCGCCGTCCCTCGGCCAGGACCACCGCGTTCTCGGCGACGAGGAGCTGACCGCCGAAGACGACGTCGGTGGTCGACTCGTGCACGCCGTTGTTCGCGTAGATGTAGGCGGCGACGCAGCGTCCGGACTGCACCTTCACCATCTCTCGGCGGTACTCGGCCTTCGCCACCAGCTCGTTCGAGGCGGAAAGGTTCGCGAGAACGGTCGCGCCGGCCAGGGCGTGGAAGCTGCTCGGCTGGACGGTCGCCCACAGGTCCTCGCAGATCTCGACGCCCAGGGTGACGGAGGGCTCGTCCTCGACCGCGAAGAGGAGGTTCGTCCCGAAGGGCGCGGCCTGACCGGCCAACCGGACCTCGCTGCGCAACGCTTCCCGGCTGGACGCGAACCAGCGCTCCTCGTAGTACTCCTTGTAGCCGGGCAGGTACGTTTTGGGCACCACGCCGACCAGGCGGCCTGCCTGGACCACGGCCGCGCAGTTGAAGAGCTTGCCGTCCAGGGCGACGGGAAGGCCGACCGCGATCGCCATGCGATGGGCGGCCGTAGCCTGGAGCAGCCGGGCCAGAGCCCGTTCCGCGCCGCCCACCAGCGTCGTGAGCGAGAAGAAGAGATCGCCCGCGGTGTAGCCGGTCAGGCTCAGCTCGGGGAACACCAGGAGCTGCGTCCCCTGCGCCCGGGCCGCCTCGGCCAGGCGCAGGATCTCCTCGACGTTGCGCGCGGGATCGGCCACCCAGACCCGCGGACAGGCGGCCCCGACACGCAGGAAGCCGTAGGGGGCGGTGCTCACGAGGACAGGATACCCGGGGGCCGCCAACTACGCGAAAGAGGCGGCAATTGGCGCACGGCAGCCGACCAGGAGCGCGGCGCCGCGCAGGGGCGGCGCCGCGGTGGGGGGTTTAAGGGGGGAGCTCACCCCGTGCGGGATGAGAGGTGAGCTCCCCTCCTGAGAAAAGCTAGAACGTGACCTTCGCCGCCAACTGGACGATCCGCTGCGTGTCCTCGAAGTTGACCTGGGTGCTGCTGTCGAAGCCGAAGTTCGAGCGGGGGTTGGCCAGGTTCGTCTGGGGCACGAGCACCCCGTTCGCGAAGTTGTAGAGGTTCCGGTTCTGTCCGCTGATGTTCGTGGTGTTCAGCAGGTTGAAGGCCTCCGCGATCAGCTCCACCTTCACCTGCTTGCCCAGGGGGATGCGGCGCGTGAGGCGCGCGTCGATGTTCTTCGTCCAGGGCAGGCGGTGGGAGTCGCGGCTCCCGGGTACGAGGTCGTTGCTGCGGTTGCCGTCGCCGTTGAGGTCGTTGGTCACCAGCTCGGAGTAGGGGTAGCCGCTGAAGGCGGTCGCGATCCAGCTCAGCGACCAGTCGTTGAGGAAAACCTTGGCGACCGTCCCCGAATCTTTGAAGTAGTCGATGTTCCAGTAGCCGCTCAGGACGACGCGGTGCCGGACGTCGTTCTGCCCGTAGGCGTAGTCCGCGTCGCGATTGACCGGATTGGACGGGAACCGGGCGTCGTCGCCACCGCCGAGGACGACGTTGACGGAGTCGGGGTTGTTGTCCTTGACCGCGCTCAGTGTGTAGGCGAGGTTCGCGAGCAGCCGTCCGCCCCAGCGCTTCTTGATCTCGAGGGTGCCGCCGTTGTAGTTCGAGCGGCCCGTGCTCTCGAAGCGGACCACGCGGTCGAAGTTGGAGAACGGCCGCGTCGGGAACCGATCGACGGTGAGGCTGCCACCGCCCTGGATCGGGATGGCGGTCGGGACGGGGTCACCCACGTTGAAGTCGCGGGAAAGGGCCAGCTTGCGGCCGGCCACGAACATGTAGCTCACGGCCACCGCCACGTCGTTCGCGAGCGCGCGATCGAGTCCGACGCTGGCCTGATGCACCTCGGGGTTCTCGAAGGCGGGGTCGAAGAACTGGATCGACGGCCGGGGCAAGGCGGCGCCGGTGGGGATCGTCGCGAAGACGGCGGGGTATTTCGGCACCAGCGCGCCCGTGAAAGTAATGGTCTGGACGTTGACGGCGTTGCCGCTGTGGGCGGTGCCGATCATGATCGACGGCGTGCGGCCATAGAAAAGCCCGTAGCCGGCGCGGATCACCGTCTTCGCGTTCGGGGTGTAGGAGAAACCCAGGCGCGGGGCGACGTTGTTCTTGTCGACGTGGATGAAGCTGGTGTCGATACCCGCGGCCGCGAGCTGCGCGTCGGGGTTGCGCACGTCCGGCTGGGCGATGTCCTGCAGGTCGTAGCGCGCCCCGAAGCTCAGGGTGAGCTTGCGCGAAGCCTTCCACTCGTCCTGGAGGAAGACCGCGTACTCCTTGAGATCGGGGTGGGTCTCCGGTCCGGTGGTGCCGGTTCCCGCGAAGGCCTGCTGGTAGCTCTCGCCGGTGGCGTTGGGGAGGCCGCGCCCAAGGCCGGCGATGGAGTTGAAGAAGTAACGGCCCCCGAAGTTGCCCGGGAAGAAGTTGAAGATGTTGTCGAAGTTGAGGTCGAAGCCGGTCTTGAAGGAGTGGGCGCCGCGGATCCAGGTCACGGCGTCTGCGATCTGGAAGCGCTTGATGGTGGTCTCGCGCGGGCTGAAGAAGTTCCGGCCGAAAACGAGCACCTGCGCGGAGCCCTCGCGGGCGGTCACCTCCGGACTGTTGGTGTTGGCCTCGCCCGGCTCCTGGTCGCGCCCCCACTGCGCGCGCAGCTCGTTGTAGAACGTCGAGCTGAACACCGACGAGACGACCGCGTTGAGGGAGCGTGTGTGGACCAGGCTATTCCCGGTGTGCTCCTCGGCGCTGGTGGCCCCTGTGCTCTCGTTGTTGCCACCCGTGAAGTTCTGGTGGTTGTAGCGGACGCTCAGGCGGTGCTTCGGGCTCATCTGGTAGTCGACCTTGCCCAGGAACACGTCCTGGTCGCGGGTCAGCGTGTAATCGTGGAAAGCCGTATTGATGATGGCCAGGCCCGCCCGGACGTTCGGATCGCTGCTGTTGAGGACGGCCGGCGGGACGGTGGTGGTCAGGGGAGTGAGCGTGTTCGGCAGGCTCCGCCGCTGGCCGTCGTAGGAGAAGAAGAAGAACGCCTTGTCCTTCTGGATGGGGCCGCCCACCGATCCGCCGAACTGGTGGATGCGGAAAGGCTGCCGGGGCGTGATGGGGTTGCGCACCTTGTTGGCCCAGGTGTTGGCGTTGAGCGACTTGTCGCGGAAGAACTCGAAGGCCGAGCCGTGGAAGTCGTTGGTGCCCGACTTCGTCACCACGTTGATCACGGCCCCGCCCGCGCGTCCGTACTCCGCGGAGTAGGCGTTGCGGTTGACCTGGAACTCGGCCACCGCGTCCTGGCTGAACTGGTAGGGGGCGCGGCCGGATCCGGTGCGCCCGAGCGTCTGGCCGAAGAAGGTGTTGTTGTTGTCCGCCCCATCGATCACCAGGCTGTTGAGCACCCCGCGCTGTCCGGCGAAGCTGATGTCCCCGCTGCGCGTGTCGCGGGTGACGCCGGGAGTGGTGAGGGCGAAGTCGATGAAGTTGCGGCCGTTCACGGGGAGGTTCGAGACCGCCACCGCCCCGACCGTAGTGGCCTGGTGGGTGCGCGCGGGCTCGATGATGGGCGCTTCCGCGGTGACCGTGACTTCCTCCTGGGCTCCCGACACCTGCATGCCGACGTCCACGGTGAGGGTCTGGCCGATGCTGAGGGTCAGGTTCGGGCGCTTCGTGGTGGAGAAGCCGGCGAGGGAGGCCGTCACCTCGTAGGGACCCACGGGAAGCAGGGGCGCGCGGTAGAGGCCGGTGGCGTCGGTGGTCGTCTCACGCGTCACCCCCGTCGCCGTGTTGCGGATGGACACGGTGACGCCGGGCAGCACCCCGCCGGACTGGTCGGTGACGGTCCCTTCGATGGCGCCACCCGCGGCCTGCGACTGGGCCACGGCCAGCGGCGGGGACGCGAATACGCCGAGAGCCAGGCATACGACCAGTACGGGAACCAGCTTCCTCGTCATCGATTGTTCTCCTGTGGGCCGCAAACGAAGAAGCCGCCGGCGCGACCGGATCGCGACGGCGGCTGGAATGTCAGCTCGGGCAAGCGACTCTCGCGCATGAATGAGGGAACGGTCAGACTAGCCGCCCCGCCCGAGAGTGTCAATGGAGAGAGGCGGCCGCGTGACGGCGGTGTCAGAATGCCGTGACGGGCAAGGGCTGATCAGAGTCCAGCTCGGAGCCCATCAGCCACGCGGCCCCGCCCCCGGCCGCGCAAAGGCGCGCGCCTCCGCCGACCAGTCGGGGGCGGTGCGGATGGCGGGCAGCACGTCCTCGGGGCCGTCCACGAACGTCCACATGTCGCGGTGGCGCACGTCCATGAACCGCTCCGCGATGGCGCGGTCGAGCAGCTCGCGCAGCGGATCGTAGAACCCGCGCACGTTCACGATCACGATCGGGTTCACGAACAGGCCGAGGCGCTTCCAGGTGATCGCCTCCAGCAGCTCCTCGAAGGTGCCGGATCCGCCGGGGAGAGCCACCACCGCGTCCGACTCCTCGATCATCATCCGCTTGCGGTGGTGCATGTCGTCCACGAGGCGCAACTCGGTCAGGCTCTTGTGGCCCCACTCGAGGTCGTTCATGAACTTCGGCAGGATCCCGATGAGCTTTCCGCCCGCGGCGAGGGCCGCGTCGGCCAGGGCGCCCATCGAGCCGACGGAGCCCCCGCCGTAGACGATGGTGATCCCCTGCTCCGCGAGGACACGCCCGAGGGTGCGCGCGGCCGCGTAATGCTCGGGATGCGCCTCCGTACTGGACGCGCAGTAGACACAGACGCGCTGCAACCGGCTCAGGGCAAGATCCCTTTCTGCACCATCCAGGGATGCACCTCGACGGCGAGACGGCCCGCCTTGACCAAGGGGTCGTCCTCCTCGAGCGCGCGCGCTTCCTCGAGAGAGGCGGCCTTGAAAAGAACGAGGCCGCGGATGGTCCCGTCGTCGGTGAGCGGCCCGGCGAGGACGAGCTTGCCGGCCAGGGCCAGCTTCCGGAGGTGAGTGAGGTGGTCCTTCCGGAGCTGCTCGGGAGCGGGGCTGGTGTCGGGCGCCCATTTCGGCCCCTTCACGAGCATCACCAGGTAGTACGTCGTCATATGGGTCGGCGGCTCGCCGGCCTTCCATTCGGAGGCACCCGGTGAGTGCGCGGCCGCCGGCGATGCGGCCGGAGCCTGCGCTGCCGCGGTGGCGGCGAGCCCAAGAGCGAGAGCGGCGGGCGCGAGCATCTTCATCTCCTCCTCACTGCGCAGGCAGGGCCTGGGTGGAGCCGTGCCGCATGGTCGCATAGCCGACGATCAGGCCGAGCACCCCGCCCGGCAACATCATCTGCCAGTAGTAGTGATTCCCGAGCGCGACCAGGAAGGCGAGAAACACGCCGACCGCGATGCCGACTCCCACGCCGACGGCCAGTGACCGCGTCCGGCGCGCCACCAGGCCGATGATCAATCCCGTGACCACGCCCTTGACGGTCGAGCCGATCACGATGCCGACGATCTGCGGCGCGGTCTCCGGCGCGGAGATGAGCGCGGTCAGCCCGTCGAAGATCCCCAGGAATCCGCCCAGCGCCAGTCCGAATACCGGTTTGGTCATCTCGTTTCCCCTTCGCGGGCCCAGGTTCGCCCACACTCTCTCATTACGCGGCGGCGACGCGCTCCTTTAGACCCGGGCCACGAATGCCAGCACCACCCGCATCACCAGGTACGCGAGGACGAGCACGAGCGGTGTCCGGTACTTCACGGCCAGGCGCCGCGCCTGCTCCAGCGGACGTTCCGTGTAGGCGCTCACGGGCAGGTCGGACAGGAAGCGCACCACGTCTTTCTGGAGGGCGCTCACCGTCGGATAGCGGTCCTCCGGCCGCGGCGCGCGCGCCCGCGCGACCATGGCCGCCATCGCCCGCGGCGGATCATCCCCGGCCAGGAACGAGAGCAGCGCGCCCAGCGCGTACACGTCCGCGGCGGCGCCCACCGCGCTCTCGCCCCGTGCCTGCTCCGGGGCCATGTAGCCGGGCGTCCCGAGCACGGTCCCGGCCGCGGTGAGCGTGGCCGCCTCCACGTCGAGCTCGCGCCGGACAGGGAGGGCGATCGAGGGCGGCGACGTCGCGGGCTCGGGATCGGCGAGCATCTTGGCCACGCCCCAATCGAGGACCAGCACCTCTCCGAAGGGGCCCACCATCACGTTCTGCGGCTTGAGGTCGCGATGGATGACCCCGTGGGCGTGCGCGAAGGCAACGGCGTCGCAAATCCGTTCGAAGACGCGCAGCCGGGCCGCCGGCGAGCGCAGCTCGCGCACGTGCTCGTCGAGACGGCGGCCGCGCACCAGCTTCATCGCATAGAAGAGCCGCCCGTCGGGCAGCGTGCCCAGGTCGTGCACGGGCACGAGGCCGGGGTGCTCCAGGCGCGCGAGCACCTGGGCCTCCGTGCGCAGGCGTGCCTCCCCGCCCGGGCGGGGCTCGGGGCCGCTGAGCACCTTGAGGGCGACCTCGCGGCCCAGCTCGCGGTCGAAGGCGCGCCAGACGGTCCCCATCCCGCCGCGCCCGACGCGGCCGCGCAGCTCGTACTTCGTCCCCGCGAGGTCGGGCGCGTCCAGCATCTCGGCCAGGCGGGCGAGCGTCGTGTCGGAGAGGCTCACGGCGCGACCACGCCCAGGAGGTCGCGCGCCTCCGCGCGGAACTCCTCGTCGCTCGCGGTGAGCGCGCGCAGCGCCTCCAGGACCTCGCGACGCAGCTCCCGCCGCATGGCGGCCAGGTGGTTCGTGACCTGCGTGACGGGCAGGCCGAGCTCGCGGCCGAGCGCCTCGTAGGTCGGCCGATCGCCGTCTTCACCTTCGAGGTCGTAGCAGCGGAAGACGGCGAACGCGGCCGCCCTTCCCTGGTCGCGGGAGCGCCGCTCGAGCGCGGCCACCGCTCGCGTGAAGAGGGCGCGGACCCATTCGCGATGGAACCAGGCCTCGACATCGCCCGCGGAGGCGAGGGCGGGGCCGGCCAGCTCGCGCTCCGCGCCCTCGAGGTCGAGGGAGAGGACGAGCGTCCCCCCGCCGCGCTTGAGCCGCGTCGCCGCCTGGCGCTCGTTGGCGACGAAGCCGTCGACACACGTGCGCAGGAAGGTGCGAAAGCGTGCGCGGGCGGGATCGAAGCGGTCGAAGAAGCGCTTCTCGAAGGCGCGGGCGAAGAAGCCCTGGGTCAGGTCTTCCGCCTCCGCGCGGTCGGCCCGCCAGCGCCAGCGCAGGTACTTGTACACCGGACGCCAGTACCCCTCGGCCAAGTCGCCGAAGGCCTGCCGGCGTGTCGCACCGTCGCTCGACGCCGCCGCGCGCACCACGCTCGCTCGTGTGGGCGGAAAGGCGCTGCGTACCGGGAGGTCGGTCTCGGGAGGCATGGGCAGCCGGAGCGAGACTCTACACCCGGTCCGGAGTAAGGTTCGCGCCGTGATGGAGGTTCGGCCGCCATGGACAGCATCCTCACGTCCGCGTTTCTCGCCGCCGTTCTTTTCGCCCCCGCCCCGGCCGCTCCTCCCTCGCCGATCGCGCCGGCCCGGATCATCGACATGCACGTGCATGCCTACGCGCGCGACGAGCGCTGGCAGGCAAGGATCGGCAATCCGGTCACCGGGCAAACGATGGTCGCGACCGACGAGAACGCGCACCGCGAGGCCACCTTCGCCGCGATGAAGCGGGCGCACGTCGTGAAGGCGATGATCAGCGGCGACTACGAGGCGGTCTTGCGATGGAAGCAGGCGGCGCCCGACCAGGTGATCGTGGGCTACAGCTTCGACGACCCGGAGAAGGTCGACCTCGGCTTCCTGCGCCAGGAGAAAGCCGCCGGCCGGCTGGACGCGCTCGGCGAGGTCGGCAGCCAGTACGAGGGCATCGGCCCCAACGATCCGAAAATGGAGCCGATCTACGCCCTGGCCGAGGAGCTGGACCTCCCGCTCGGGTTGCACATGCACCCCGGTCCTCCGGGAGCAACCGCCATCGGATACCCGAAGATACGGCCGGCCCTCGGCGACCCGTTGTTGCTGGAGGACGTGCTCGTCCGTCACCCGCGGCTGCGTCTCTACGTCATGCACGCCGGCTGGCCGTTCCTGGAGAACATGATCGCGCTGCTCAACGCCTACCCGCAGGTGTACGTGGACGTCGGCGTGATCGACTGGACAAAGCCGCGGAAGGAGTTCGACCGCTACCTGCGCGGCCTGGTGGAGGCCGGCTACGGCAAGCGCATCATGTTCGGCTCCGACCAGATGGTCTGGCCGGAAGCGATCGAGATGGCGGTGGCGGCGATCCAGTCCGCCGACTACCTGACCGCGGGGCAGAAGAGCGACATCTTCTACCACAACGCGGCGCGGTTCCTCCGGCTGGAGCCGACCACGCCCGTCGCGCCCAAGGGCGCCATGGAGACGTTGCCGCGCTAGCCTAGGCCTGGGGCGCGGGAGCGGCGGGCGGCCCGTGACGGGGCTTCACGCGGCGCACGAGGTCCCCCAGCCCCGAGCGCAGGGGTACGCCTTCGCGGCGGCGCGCCTCGTTCCACGACACCATGTCGTCGATCAGGCTGTAGGCGGAGGGAACGACGAAGAGCGTGAACAGCGTGGACAGCAGCATCCCTCCCACCACGGAGACGGCCATCGGCCGCTGCAGCTCCGCGCCGGGGCCGATGGCGAGGGCGGGAGGGATGGCGCCGGCGATGGTCGCGAACGAAGTCATGAGGATGGGCCGCAAGCGGGTCGGGCAGGCCTTGAAGAGGGCCTCGTGGCGCTCGTAGCCCTGGTCACGGAGCTGGTTCGTGAAATCGACGAGCAGGATCGAGTTCTTCTTGACGATCCCCATGAGCAGGATCAGGCCCAGCATGCTGTAGACGTTGAGGCTCTGGCCGGAGAGCCACAGCGCCACCAGGGCCCCGCTGATGCTGAAGGGCAGCGCGAGCAGGACCGTGAACGGGTGCGTGAACGCGTTGAACTGCGTGGCCAGCACCATGTAGGCGACGATGAGGCCCATCGTGAAGGCGAAGCCCAGTGACGAGAACGACTCCTTGAAGGCCTGGCTGCTGCCGGACGGCGTGGCCCGGTAGCCCTCGGGCAGCGCGGCGCGCGCGACTTCGAGCCCCTTGGCCAGCGCGTCCTTCTGCGACGCCCCGCGGGCCACGTTGCCGAAGATGGTGATGGCGCGCTCGCGGCTCTTGCGGGTGATGGCCTGCAGGGTGGGCGCCTGGTCGATGCGCACGATGTCGCCCATGCGCACGAGCTGGCCCGACTGCGTGCGCACGAGGAGGCGCTGGATGTCCTCCGGCTTGGAGCGCTGGTCGGCGAGCAGGCGCACGCGGATGTCGTAGCGACGCCCTCCCTCCTTGAACTTGCCCACGCGCACGCCGCCGATGGCGGCGTTGACGGTCTGCCCGATGTCGCTCATGGAGATGCCGAGGTCGGCGGCCTTGTTGCGGTCCGGGATCACCTTCACCTCGGGCATGCCGACCTGGTAGTCGCTGTCCACGTCGGTGATGAGCCCCGTCTGCCGCATCTCCTCCATGATCGTCTTGGAGTACTCCGCGAGCTTGTCCCAGTCGCGGCCGCGGATCGTGATCTCCAGGGGATAGCCGCCGCCGCGCGTGGGGCTGAAGCCCTGCTGCGAGGGATCGATGAGGCCGGCGCGGACCCCGGGCCTGGTGCTCGCGAACCGGCGGACCACGTCCATGAACTCCTGCTGCGTGAGGGCCCGGCCGAGCTTGGGATCCCGGGGACGGTCCGGGGGATCCTTCATGGTCACCATGGCCATCCCCGTGTTGACGTCGCCGCCGCCGAAGCCGCCGATGAAGGCGAATATGCCGTCGACCTCGCCGCGGCTGGCCAGGAAGGTCTCGAAATCCCGAAGCGCGGCGTCGGTCACGTCGAGGCTGGCGCCGACCGGGGTCTGGAAGCGGATCTGGAAGCGGCTGCTGTCCACGGCGGGCACGAACTCCTGCCGCAGCAGGCCGATGATGCCGAGGGAGAGGATGAAGAACAGGGCCGCCCCGCCGAGGACGGCCGCGCGATGGTGCAGGGCCGGCCGCAGCGCGCGCGAGTAGGCGGCGGAGAGCCGTTCGAACGCGCGGTCCACCGCCGTCCCGAACCGCCCGCGCCGCTCGCCCACCTCCAGGAAGCGCGAGCAGCGCATCGGGGCCAGGGTCAGCGCCTCCAGCAGCGAGATGAGGACCGCCACCGAGATGGTGACGCCGAACTGGAAGAAGAACTTCCCGATGATCCCCTTCATGAACGCGACGGGCAGGAAGATCGCGATGATGGCGAGAGTGGCGGCGGCGGCGGCGAACGTGATCTCGCGGGCGCCGATGGAGGCGGCCTTGATCTTCCCTTCCCCGTGCTCGCGGTGCCGGTAGATGTTCTCCAGGACCATGATGGCGTCGTCCACCACGATCCCGACGGTCAGGGTCAGGCCGAGCACGGTGAACGTGTTCAGCGTGAACCCCAGGAAGTACATGACGATGAACGTCCCGAGGATCGACGTGGGGATGGCGAGCAGGACGTTGACTGTGCTCGACCAGGAGCCGAGGAACACCCAGCACACGATGCCCGTCAGCACCGCGGCCAGGAGCAGCGTGAACAGGATCTCGTTGATGGCGTGCTTGACGAACGTCGTGCTGTCGAAGCGCACGCCGAGGGTGAGGCCCTCGGGAAGGTCGCGGCGCAGCTCCTCCAGCCGGGCCCGGGCCCGGTCCCCCACTTCGACGGCGTTGGCCCCGCGCAGCTTGCGGATGCCGAAACCCAGCGAGGGCTCCCCGTCGCTGCGGGCCAGGCGGCGCCGGTCCTCCAGGCCGTCCTCGACCACGGCCACGTCCTGGAGGCGGACGGGCGTGCCCTGGCGGAAGGCCACCACGATCTGCCGGAAGGCCGCGACGTCGATGGCCTCGCCCTCCGCGCGCACGTTCATCTCGCGCTCGGGGGTCTCGATGCGCCCGGCCGGCACCTCCAGGTGCTCGTTCTCGATCGCGCGGTTGACGTCCTGGACGGTCAGGCCCTGCGCCTCCATGCGGGAGGCGTCGAACCAGACGCGCACGGAGCGCTGCCGGTAGCCGCCGATGAACACCTCGCCGACGCCTTCGATCGTCTGCAGGGAGGGTTTGATGACGTTGCGGACGTAGTCCGCCATGAACGTGGGCGAGCGCGTGCCCGAGAGCGACAGCCACATGATGGGCTGGTCCTCGGGGTTGGTCTTGTTGATGATGGGCGGGTCCAGCTCGCGGGGCAGGTTGCGCGCCGCCTGGGCCACCCGCGTCTGCACGTCCTGCAGCGCGAGGTCGATGTTCCGCGACAGCTCGAACTCGACGGTGATGCTGGCCGAGCCCTGCCGCGAGGTGGAGGTGATCTCCTTGACGCCCTCCACGGAGGTGATGGCGTCCTCGACGGGGTCGACGACGTCCGACTCCATGATCTCGGGGGAGGCCCCCTCGTAGCTCAGGGAGACGCTGACCACCGGGAAGTCCACGTCCGGGTTCTGGCTCACCCCGAGCCCCTTGACCACACCGCCGTACCCATTGAAGCAGATGAGGCCGAAGCCGATGAGGCCCAGCATCAGCATCCAGGCGAAGACGTGGTTGCGGATGGAGATGTCGGCGAGGGTCGAGCCCGTGGCGATCTTCTTGGGGTCTTCCTCTTCTCCTTCTCCGCTTCCCGGCCGCCGCGACTCGTCGGACATGGCTACTGCGCCTCGGCGCTGCTGGACGCGCGGGTGCCGGCGGGGGGACTCGTCTGGACGGTAACGCCGTCGGCGAGCCGGTCCGATCCCTCCACCACGACCTTCTCGCCGGCGGTCACGCCGGACAGGATCTCGACCCCGCCGTCACCGGTGCGGATCCCGAGCTTGAGCGGCCGGACGCGCGCCTTGTTGCTTTCGACGACGAAAGCCACGAAGCCGCGCTCGCTGGCCAGGACCGCGCGCTCGGGCACCACGACCGCGTTGGCGCGCGTCTCCGAGGCCAGGTCCACTTCCGCGAAGAACCCGGGCTTGAGGACGCCGGGGTTCTTCACCCAGGCCAGGACCTCGACCTGCCGCGTGGCCGGATCCGCCACTTCGCCTACGTGGTAGATCTGTCCCGTGAACGGCGTGTTGCCGAGGGCCGCGACCTTGAAGGTGACGGTCTGGCCGGTCCGCGCGCGCAGGGACTCCCCCTCCGAGACCTTGAAGCGCAGGCGCAGGCGGCTCGTGTCCACGAGTGTGGCCAGGATGTTCCCCGTCTTCACGAACTGGCCCGTGTCCACCGTCTTCGTATTGATGACGCCGCCGTGGGGCGTGCGCACCTCGGCCCGGCGGAGGTTCTGCAGCGCGATGTCCCGCGCCGCCTTGGCGGAGTCGGCCTCCGCGGCCAGACGGTCGGCCTCGCCCCGCGAGCGGTTCAGCTCCTCCACGGCCACGAGCTGCTCCTTGGCGAGCTGCTCGCGCCGCTGCTTGTCCTGGTCGGCGCGGCGGCGGTCCACCAGCGCCTTCTGGAAGCTCGCTTCCGCGCGCTGCGCCTCCAGGCGGTAGCGATCGGGGTCGATGCGGAAGAGCACGGTCTGCGGACCGACGCGCATCCCTTCGTTGAAGCGCACGTCCGTGACCACGCCTTCCACCTCGGCCGTCACCTGCACGATCTCCTCGGCCTCGAGGCTGCCCACCGCCTGGATCTTGTAGGTCACGTCGCGGGCGCTGACGGGCTCGACCTTGACCGAGATCGAGCGGCCACCGGCGGGAGCGGCTGCCCCCTGGGTCGCCTTGGTGCAGCCGCCGGCGGCGGTGGCGAGGAGCGCGGTCGCCGTCCAGATGAGGGCCGGAGGGTGCTGTCTCAAGGGAATCGCGACCTCGGTCAGGCGCGTCGTGCTGCCTGGTAAACCGCTATTCTGATCCCGCCGCCGGGGCTTTCCAAGTCACACGAGTTGCGCCGCTGCAAAACTTTGCGGGACTATGCACTTGACACAGGAGAGCCATGAGGCCCAGTATGAGTAGACGTGACAGGCCGGGGTCTGGGTGGGGGTGTATAGGCGTACCGAAGCCGAGTAAGCGGCGGGGACCGCCAGGGGCGCGGGGTTTTGACCTTCTTTCGCTTGACCTGGCCTGGCCTAGTGCATATCTTTGTGGAGACTTCCTCCCCGCCTGCTGGCACGTATGCGCCCTTAACTGGGTGTTGCGTGACCCCCGGGCGGGTGTTTTTTTTGATGGCCAAGCGATGTATCGTGTTTTTCGACGGTCAAAACCTCTATCGTCGGGCGAAAGAGGTATGGGGACCGCTTGACCCCAAAACCGAGGATCCGGACTACAACTGGCCCTCCTACGACGTGGAGCTGCTTTCCGACGCACTTGTGGCTCGCGACCACGATCGTAAGCTAGAGCAGATTCGTTTCTATACCGGCGTGCCCACGCCAGCCCAGAACAAACACTGGAGCGTCTTCTGGGCCAACAAACTCCGCCATCTTGAGCGTTCCGGTTTCTACGTCTATCGCGGCCGGATCAGCGGCAACGGCAACGAAAAGGGAGTGGACGTCAGTATCGCTGTGGATCTCGTCAAGCTGACGTATGAGCAAAAATACGATGTGGCCATCATCGTCAGCGAGGACACGGATATCAGTCCAGCCCTGGAAACCGCCAAGGAGATTGCCGCAGGCATCAAGGTCCCCGTTCATTTCGAATCGGTGTTCCCTTACGACGAGGCCCGCTTCAAGATCCTGCGTCGGAGGCCCCACGGTATCCCCGGATCGGAGACCGTTCGACTTTCCAAGGGAACCTATGATGCGTGTCGGGACAAGCGCGACTATCGGGTGGGCGGCTAGCCGAGCACCGAAACGGGAGGCACCACTGCCCGTATAAACGGCCAGTGGTCCAATGGTCGGTGCCTCTCAGGCTACCGGTGCCTCCCAAGGGCTCCCATTGGGCCAATGTTCAACCGGTGAACAAAACCGAAGGGCGTGATAAACTCCAAGGTGCGGAGAGTGGCGGAATCGAACCGCGCGCTGCTGATACAGCGCTGACCGTTTATAAGGCGGCTTCCCGACCCACGGGTTTCACCCTCCGGTAGAACGACCCACCCCCGGCCCGGCCCCGGTAGCCCCTAAGCAGCCGGGGGCCGGGCCTTCGCATTCAAGCCCTTCGCGTCGGTGGGCACGGCTAACGCGAGGGCTACAGTCCTCATTCGTTACCCCTTTTCCTCCTCACCGACTAACTCCCACTTCCGGGAGTTGCCGCGTCGTCGGACTCTCTTCTCGCCCTCCAGCCAATCGAGGTCCCCCTTGATCAAGTCCTTGTTCGCAGGCGCGCGGAGCCAAGGGCACATGCGCAACTGCTCTACGATCTGCACGGCTTGGAGGCCACCCGGCGAGCGGCGCAGGAGATACCTGATGGCCTCACGACGGTGGGAAGCCATCTCCTGTTTGCTGAAGATTGACGCGGGCCCCCAGATATAGCCATCAGCTGCGATTGGTGCCTGTTCACGGTTCTTGAGTGTCCAACCGTCCCTACCGTCACGCTCGATGAGCTTTCGACCCTCCAAACGGCTTCCCAGGTTAGCCACCGTGCCGCTGGAGATGTCCGGCTGGATCATCTGAACCCCGGTTACGACGTCGCGCGCACGTATGGCACCTTCGGATGCCCGGAGGACGGCAAGAACGGCGCTCGTTGGCGATGAGTCCTTCGCCCTGATCCAGATCCAATCAGCCTGGGCGTCGGCTGGGCGAGGCGGTCCATCGGGCGGTGGAATGGTCATGCGCCCGGGAGTGGGTCGCCCAGGTTGCGGCGTTGGCATCGCGTCGCCCATGCCCAGGATCCGGCGAAGTGGCTCCGGGAGGGTCATACCCGCTCGCTCGTAAAGCTGGCGGCAGGATTCGGCTTGCTCGAGCAAGGCCAGAAGGCTCCGCAGCGCCTCCTGCTCCGCGCCCAAGCGTTCAGTGCTCATGACTCACTGAGAGTATCACGCCTCCTCGCTGCCGTGCAAGCGACAAACTCACTCCCGCTCCCGTTCTGACTCCCGGTTTGCTTGCAAGATCCGGCACGCTCTGGTATGTTGGGACCGGCCCAGTAGCTCAGTGGATAGAGCAGTTGCTTACCGAACAACTGGTCGCGAGTTCGAGTCTCGCCTGGGCCACTTTTTCCCGGATGTTGCGAAGCCGGGGGCATCCGCTTATCATCTGCAATGGTAAGCAACGGCTCTTCCACTGGGCGAAGGGGCTAGTCCCCAAGACCATTGGAGGGGTTTTGGGGAGGTCGAGTCTTCTCGGCCTCCCCGTTTTTTTGGGGCGAAGAACGTGAAGGTTGTCAAGGCCGATTTCGACCGGCTCTTGAAGCGTGTGGCCGCAACAAAGCCGCTTCCGCTGGCCGACATAAAGAACAAGCGCCGCGTGATGCGGCGGAAGCGCGCGAAGACTACTCGGTAGTCTCGGACTTCGGCTTCTCGATGAGCACGGCGTAGGGGAACGGCGTGCCGTTCACGAGGCGGGCCACCGTCTCGGGGAAGTACACGGTACCGCGCCGGTTGAACTTGTACGCGGTCTCGTCCACGTACTTGCCCATGTGCTTCACGCTGATGCTGTGGAACTGGCCCGCAATGGAGCGCTTGAAAAGGGACCAGAAATTCTCGATGGAGTTCGTGTGCGCGAGGCCGCGCGTCCACTCGTGCGCTATGTGGACCACGGCCTCGTGGCGATAGCCGTGCTTGCTGAGTATCCGGTAGGCCGAAGCCTCGTCCGTGCAGACAAGGCGCGAGTTCGTTGACACGCGGGACCGCACGAAGCTGCCGAGCACGTCCTTGCCCTTCCGGCCCGCGATGGGGAACGCCTGGACGCGCGAGGGCTGCGCCTTGGAGCCGCGCTCGATGAGGCCGACGATGCCGGGCTTGCTCCACCGCGCCCGCTTCCGGCGCTTGTCGAACGTGCCGCCGACATAGGTCTCGTCAACCTCAACGGCGTTGCCGCCTGGCCGAAGATGCCCATGTCCTCGGCCATCGCCTTACGGATGCGGTGTCCCAGGTACCACGCCGTGCGATAGCTCTTAATGCCAAGGTCGCGCTGGAGCTGCATCGCGGAGACCGACTTTTTCGCGTTGCAATAGATGGCGATGGCGTGGAACCAGAGCGGGAGCGGAAGATGCGTGTCGTGGAACAGAGTGCCCGTGGTCGCCGTGAACTGGTGCTTGCACATCGGCTCAAGGCAGTTGTAGACGTAGCGCTTCTTGGAGACCGCGCCCGTCTTGCGGTTCTTGACCATGGACACGACGCGGGATACCCGGTCACTCCCGCAGGAGAGGCAAGCGAGCCCGGAGCCCCACCGGACGTTTTCGAGGTACGCAAGGCACTGTTCCTCCGTGCCCAGGTCCTTCGCGATGTCTATCAGGCTCGCCATAAACCTCTATACGTAGGGTCTCATGGCCTTGTTCCTGTGTCAAGTGCATAGTCCCGAAACTTTGTGACTCAGGCTGCTACGAGCCTAGAATCGAACCCATGGTGATGCACGACCCGCGCGTACCCGAGACGGTCGAGGGGTGGAGCATCCTCCACCAGATGTTTCGGATCCGATGGGAGGCCTGGCGGGCCCTGCCCGACGCCGAGCGTCGCCAGCGGGCGGCATCCACGGTGGACGGGCTCTCCGCCATGCCCCGTGGCGAGGAGGGGGCCACTGCCCTCACCACCCTCCTCGGCCACAAGGGCGACCTGATGCTGATCCACTTCCGCCGCGACTTCGAGGCGCTGCAGGCCGCGCAGCTCGCCGTGTCACGTCTGGCCATCGCTCCCTACCTCGAGCCGACCTCTTCGTACGTCTCGATCGTCGAGCTCGGCATGTACGAAATGACGGCGCAGATCCACGGGCGGCTCAAGGACAAGGACCTGGCCGCGGGCTCGCCGGAGTTCGAAAAGGCCTTCGACGCGGAGATGGACGAGCAGCGCCGCCGGGTGATCGGCCGCCTGTTCCAGGAGGTGCCTCCGCGCCGGCACGTCTGCTTCTATCCCATGAACAAGCGGCGCGGCGAGCAGAAGAACTGGTACGCGGTGCCGGTGGAAGAGCGCGGGCGCATGATGCGCGACCACGGCACGATCGGCCGCCACTACGCGGGCGCGGTCACGCAGATCATCTCCGGCTCGATCGGTTACGACGACTGGGAATGGGGCGTGGACCTCTTCGCCGATGATCCCATCGTGTTCAAGAAGCTGATCTACGAGATGCGCTTCGACGAGGCCAGCGCGTGGTACGCGGAGTTCGGGCCATTCTACGTTGGCCTGCAGTTCCGCGCGGACCAGCTCCCGCGGCTGCTCGAGGGCGAGGTCCCGCAGCTCAAGAGCTGAGTGTGAGCGGCGTCGGAGTCATCCCCTGAAGACACCCCTGATTACGCTGGTGGCTATTGCCCTCGGTGGGACGCTCTTTGCGGAGCTATTGGGCGTCACGCCTCTGGCAACGCGCACCGAAGGCGCCTCGCTGATCGTCGTCGGCGAGGTGATCGCCTCCGCCTCGGCAGAAGCTGGCTCGTCATCCGTCCAGATCGCACGGGTGCTCAAAGGAGATCCCGGAGGGAAGACGGTTGCTTTTCGCTGGTCCCAGGAGCTTTGGGATTTCACCGGGACGCGTGTCGCTCACGGGCTGTTGTTTCTGGCCCCCGAGGCCCCAGATCGATGGGTCGCAGTCCCGATCGTGGTGGGAAGCGGTGTTCTGACTGATCACCTGCTTCTGACGCCCTCCGGTGACCTGCCGGCAGAGTACTCCTACGGTCCGGAGACGGCTCCTCTCGACAAAATCGCGGCCGAGTTGCGCTATGCGGTGGCGACGGACTCGGACCCGGAGCATCTCGCAAAGGCCTATGACGCGCTGCTTTCGGTGGAACAGACACCAGACGCGGTCGGGACCCAGATGATGGGCGGATCGCTGGCAAGAACGGTCAGGAATCGCCTCATGAAGCGTCTGCCCGTCCCCTCGTCGCTGTCGTCGCTCTTGTGTCGTACGGCAGACCCGGGGGCCGTCCAGGCGGCGGCTGCGATAGTGCATGCAGTGGGAGCGGACCTGCTCACACGCCGCTGTGCAGTCGTTGCTCTTCGCAACATCCATTCGACGACCGCTTTGCCGGCACTTGCCGCTGCCCTTGACAGCTCGGACATGGAGATCGCTTACGCGGCGATGATGGGTCTGTCCGCCTATGCAACCGGCCAGGTCCCTGGGGGCCGGGAGACCCCTCAGGGCGCCGATCCGGTGGTGCTCGCGCACAGCCCCAGTTTTTCCGCGTTCAACGAAGACCCGACGAGATATCTCAAGTACTGGCGTCGATGGTGGAAGTGCGAAGCCTGCCACCGGGACGAGTCAGGATGCGACGAGGCGGCCTGCCCGTGACGTCCCGCTCGCGCGCCGAGGCAGGGCTATACTCGTCGAGCAGGGAGGCGAGCATGAGCCCCGTCCTCAAGGCCCATTTCAGCGACTACGCGGCCTTCCACGGCACCCCCGGCAATCGGGCCTGCCACTACGTCGGCATTCCCCTCATCGTGCTCAGCCTGTTCGCTCTGCTGAGCGCGGTGCCGCTGTTCGCCATGGGGGGCTACACGGTCACGCTGGCCGAGATGCTGCTCCTGGCCGCGACCGCGTACTACCTGACCCTCGACCCCGTGCTGGCGGTGCTGATGCTCGCGATCTCGGCCGCGAGCATCGCCGTCGGACGGCACATCCCGGTCGCCTGGGCGGCGGCCCTGTTCGTCGTGGGCTGGATCTTCCAGTTCGTCGGCCACTACGTCTACGAGAAGCGCGCGCCCGCCTTCTACCGCAACCTGGCCCACCTGCTGGTGGGGCCGCTCTGGATCCTCGCCAAAGCCACCGGCCGCGCATAGCTGTTCGATGGGCTCAGAGGTTCGGCTCTCGGGTCGCGCGTCGCTCGCGTCTTATCTCA
>WNGB01010524.1_pt1 | contig 25575 bp, 24 predicted proteins | sample 5400681 | NCBI WGS metagenome assembly WNGB01 (sample SAMN13153367, study PRJNA577476) | soil metagenome | isolation source: 115 cm soil or saprolite under grassland replicate 2 | place: USA:California | collected 2016-06-15
CTCCTCCAGCGTTGCGGGCTCGACACGTACGACCTGCTCCTCATCGACTTCGGTGGGAACTGGACCCGGTGGGTCTTCTCCTCTGAGGAAGAGGCCCTGGCGGTAGCAGAGGATCTCGGGGTCCCCCTCCATCGTGGGTGGGACGACCGCATGACCAGGCGCATGAACAAGCGGGACCACTGGAACGAGCCCGGCGGCCAGAAGCGCGCGCTGTAGGCCTCCGACCAGCACACCCCGGCCCAATCGTTTGCTCCTTCGTGAAAACGCGCAGTGCTATACTCATTTGCGGATAACGCAGGGGCACTGACCGAACGTGGGCACGCGCCCACGTTCTTTTTCGATGGGGCGGTTGCTGAGATGGACCCGGAGGGCCTGGTCCGGTCCGTGGTCGAGGCCGCAGGGCTGGAGCTCGTGGAGGTCGCTCTCCATCGAGGGAAGGGGCGCCAGGTGTTGAGTGTGACGGTCGACCGCGAGGGCGGCGTCGACCTCGACACCATCGCCCAGACCAGCGAACGAATCAGCCGCCGGCTCGACTTGGGTGGGCGAGAAGGTAAAGGTCAGGGCCTCGCGGCCCGAAGGGGCGCAGACCCTCACGGGCCTTCTGGTGGAAGCCGGGGCCGAGGAGGTCCGGATCGCCACCGACGGGGGGGAGCACGAGGTGTCGTATGACGACATCGTCTCGGCCCGTATCGTGGCCGACTGGGATGTCGAATTGAGGAAGAAGGCAGAGGGAAGCAAACGGTGAACCAGGAACTGATCCAGGCGCTGAAGGAGCTGGAGCGGGAGAAGGGCATTCCCTTCCAGACGATCCTGGCCGGCCTCGAGGAGGCCCTGGCCAGCGCCTACAAGTCGTACAAGCGTCAGCACGATCCCGATCTCGACGAGATCACCACCGGCGCGCGCGTGCAGCTCGACCCCGATTCCGGGGAGATGCGCGCGTGGATGCAGGTCCTCGACGAGGAGACCGGCGAGGTCCTCTCAGAGAAGGAAGAGGAGGTCTCGCCCGACTTCATGGGCCGGATCGCCGCGCAGACGGCCAAGCAGGTCATCTACCAGAAGCTTCGCGACGCCGAGCGCGAGATGACCTACGAGGAGTTCTCCGGCCGCGAAGGCGACATCGGAGCCCTACCGCCATGGTGAGCGCCTGAAGGCCTACATCGTGGAAGTCCGCCGGACCAGCAAGGGGCCACAGATCGTGGTGTCCCGAACCCACCCGGGGCTCCTCCGCAAGCTATTCGAGCTGGAGGTCCCGGAGATCGCCGAGGGCATCGTGGAGATCAAGGCCGTGGCTCGGGAGCCGGGTCACCGGTCCAAGATCGCCGTGGTCTCGCACGAGCCGGGCGTGGATCCCGTGGGGGCCTGTGTCGGCGCGAAGGGCTCCAGGGTCCGGCTCGTGGTGAACGAGCTTCGCGGCGAGAAGATCGACGTCGTCCAGTGGGAACCGAACCTGGAGAGGTTCGTGGCCAACGCGTTGGCACCGGCGAAGGTCAAGGAGGTTCACGTGGATACGGCGACGGGGACCGCTCAGGTCATCGTGCCCGATTACCAGCTCTCGCTGGCCATCGGGAAGGAGGGGCAGAACGCCCGGCTGGCCGCCAAGCTCACCGGTTGCCGTATCGACATCAAGAGCGAGACGCAGGCGGCCGACGAGGATCGTCAACGCCGCGAATCGCGCAAGGCGGAGACGGCGAAGGCGCCCGACGGACGTGACGCGGGCGTGCTGGCCCAGGCCGGCGAAGCTCCCGAGGTCGAGGTGGCCGCTCCCGGCGACGGCTCGGTCCCGCCCGACCCCGAGCCCGATGTGGCAGAGGGCGCTCAGGAGGTTCCCGAGTCAGCGGCGATGGCTCAGGAAGCTCCCCTGATGGGAGAGGACACGACCGCCCAGCCGGAGGTGTCGCCCGGTCGGTAAGACCATGGCCGGGAAGCGGCAGCCCGAACGCACGTGTGTGGGGTGCCGGTCGAAGACGCAGAAGCGCGCACTCATCCGGGTGGTGAGGAGCCCGGAGGGGCGAGTTGCTGTGGACCCGACCGGTCGAGCGGCTGGACGCGGCGCATACGTCCACCCCTCCAAGGAGTGTTTGAGGTTGGCCGTTCGGCGGGGGGCGATCGCCCGGGCCCTGCAGTCCCAACTGGGACAGCCGGAGGCCGCTAGGCTAATGGAGGAACTGCGAAGAGAAGTGGGAGACGAAGCTTGAGGATCCACGAACTGGCCAAAGAGCTCGGGGTGCCGAGCAAAGAGGTGCTGGAGTCCCTCCAGGCAATGGGATACGAGGGTCGCACCGCGTCCTCGACCGTGCCGGAGGAGGCCGTCCCTCGCATCCGCGCGGCTGGAGGCAGGGTGAAGCCGGGGAGCAAGCCTCGCACCGCGACGGCTGATCAGCTCCCCACTCGCCGGCAGGGCAAGACAAAGGAGCAGGCGCGCCGAGAGTCCGGCGACGGCGAGGTCTCGAAGACGGCGACCGCGGTAGAGGCGCCGCCCGAGCCGCCGGCGGTCGCACCGGAAGAAGTCGCGGTACCAGAGGAGGCTCCGCCGGCCGCCGTGCCGGCACTCAGGGTCCCTCGAGGCGCGACCGCGCAGGACCTCGCCGAGAAGCTGGGGTCGTCGCCCGCAGAGATCGTGAAAGTGCTCTTCTCCGCGGGCGAGATGGTCTCGGCCACCCAGTCGCTGTCCGACGAGGCGATCGAGCTGGTGGCTCACGAGTTGGGCAGGCCGGTGGAGGTGGTTCGCCCGGAGGAGGAGCTCGAGGAGGAAGAGGAGGAGCCGGTCGATGAGTCGCGGCTCGTTCCGCGGCCCCCGGTCGTCACCGTCATGGGGCACGTCGACCACGGGAAGACCCTGCTGCTGGACGCCATCCGGCGTACCGACGTCGTGGCGCAGGAGTTCGGCGGCATCACCCAGCACATCGGGGCGTACCAGGTCCATCACGATGGCAGGGAGATCACCTTCATCGACACACCCGGTCACGAGGCTTTCACCGCCATGCGTGCCCGGGGAGCCCAGGTCACCGACATCGTCGTCCTGGTGGTAGCGGCGGACGACGGCGTGATGCCGCAGACCATCGAGGCGCTGAACCACGCCAGGGCGGCCAAGGTTCCGATCATCGTGGCGGTGAACAAGATCGACAAGCCAGAGGCGGACCCCCAGCGAGTCCGCCAGCAGCTCACCGATCAGGGGATCGTTCCGGCCGAATGGGGGGGCGAGTTCGAGTTCGTCGACGTGTCGGCCAAGACGCGACAGAACCTCGACCGGCTCCTGGAGACCATCGTGCTGGTCGCGGACATCCTCGAGCTCAAGGCGGATCCCCAGGCGCCGGCCCGGGGCATCACGCTCGAGGCCCATCTGGATCCCGGCCGCGGTCCTGTGGCCACCGACCTGGTTCTTCGGGGAACGCTTCGTGTCGGCGACGCTGTGGTCTCCGGCGCGGCCTTCGCCAAGGTCCGGGCCATGTTCGACGAATGGAGCCAGCCCGTCTCCGAGGCGCCACCGGCCAAGCCGGTGCAGGTCCTCGGATGGAAGCCGCACGTGCCCGAGGCCGGGGACGAGGTGCGGGTGGTGGCAGACGAGCGGGAGGCCCGGCACATCGCGCAAGAGCGCGAGGCCCGCCACCGGGCCGCCGAGCTGGCCGCGGCACGACCGCAGGCGTCCTTGGCAGATCTCCTGGTCCAGGCGCGGCGCGGTGAGCTCCCGGCGCTGAACCTGATCGTGAAGGCCGACGTACAGGGCTCGCTGGAGGCGATCCTGGATGCCCTGGACAAGCTGCCCCAGGACGAGGTTCGGATCGACGTCATCCACAAGGGAGTCGGAGGGATCACCGAGAACGACGTCTCGCTGGCCGCTGCGTCGGGGGCCGTCGTGGTGGGCTTCAACGTTCGTCCCGACGTCGGGGCGCGAGACCTGGCCGAGGCCGAGGTCGTCGACATGCGGCTGTACCGCGTGATCTACGACGCGCTCGACGACATCCGCAAGGCCCTCTCCGGCCTGCTCGCCCCCGAGGAGCAGGAGATCGAGCTCGGCCGGGCGGAGGTCAGGGCGCTTTTCCGGGTGCCGAGGATGGGCGTGATCGCGGGGTGCATGGTCACGCACGGGACGATCACCCGCGGATCCCTGGCCCGGTTGGTCCGCGACGGCGTGATCGTCTACACCGGGCGCGTTGGGTCGCTCCGACGGTTCAAGGACGATGTCCGGGAGGTGGCCGAGGGCTTCGAGTGCGGGATCGGCCTGGAGAACTACCAGGACATCCACGAGGGCGACGTCATCGAGGCGTACGAAGTGCGTGAGGTCGCCCGGACGCTCGCGTAACTCACAGAGGGGGTCTGGTGCTCGTCGCTCTGTGCCGGTTCGACCTCCGTATCCCCGGCGTCGCGTCGCTCAAGGAGAAGCGTCACGTGATCAAGACGCTCACGGCTTCGTTGCGGCAGAAGTTCAACGTGGCCGTAGCCGAGGTGGATCACCAGGATCTGTGGCAGCGAACGACGATCGCAGTGTCGTCCGTCGGAGGAGAGGCCTACCACCTCAAGAGAGTCATGCACGAGGTGGAGAAGCACGTGGACCGGTGGCATGAGTTCGAGATCATCGATGTCAACCTGTCCCTGCACGGGCCCGACGACTAGAAGAGGAGAGAAAGGCGGGAGCGGCAGTGAGTGGAGGGAGTCGTCCCGAGCGGGTGGCCGAGGAGTTCAGGGAGATCCTGGCCGAGGAGATCCCCAGGCTGAAGGACCCACGGGTGGGATTCGTCACGGTGACGCGCGTCGAGGTGAGCCCCGACCTTCGACGGGCCACCGTCTACTACACGGTCCTCGGGCAGGACCGCGACCACAGGGCCACCCGAGCAGGCCTGCGCTCTGCCCGCTCTCACCTGCGGGGCGTGCTCGGGCATCAGGTGCGGATGAAGTTCACTCCGGACCTGGAGTTCGAGGAGGACGTGGGACTGGCACAGGTGGAGCGGGTGACCGAGCTGCTCCGGGAGATCGGGGCCCAGCGAACCGTGGAGGAACCGGGCGAACCGGGTGGAGGGGAGGAAGAGGGTGAGTGAGCCGGAGGCCATCGTCGGAGAACTCGACCGTGCGGCGCGCGCGCTCGAGGCAGCTTCCAAGGTCGCGCTGGCCTGTCACGTCAACCCCGACCCGGATGCCCTCGGATCGATGCTCGGGCTGGCCAGCTACCTCGCCGCGCGAGGCAAGGAGGTCGTGTGTTCATGGGGGAACCAGCCTCTAGTGCGACCGCGATGGCTCGCTGCCCTTGATGGCGCGGGGTACCTGGTGGACCCCAAAGACTTTCCGGAGAGCCCCGAGCTTCTCGTCTCGCTGGATACGGCGGCCCCCGACCGGTTGGGGGTCCTGGCCTCGAACGCCGAGCGGGCGGCCGAGGTGATCGTGATCGATCATCACCGGACCAACCCGGGGTTCGGCACGATCGTGGTCCTGGACCCGGCGGCGTCCTCCACCGCCGAGATGGTGTTCCGGCTGGTGGAGCGGATGGGCGGCACGCTTTCCGACAGCGCCGCGGCGTGCCTGTACGCGGGGGTGGTCACGGACACCGGCAGGTTCATGTACGAGGCCACCACCCCGGAGACCCTTCGCGTTGCCGCTGAGCTTCGGCGCCATGGGTTCGATCACGTCGGCCTGGGCCAGGTCCTGTTCGAGGACGGCTCCATGGGAGCCCTCAAGGTGACGGGTGTCGCCCTGGACCGGCTGGAGCACGTCCCCGAGGCGGATCTGGTGTGGACCTATGTGCTTCAGGCGGACCTGACCGGAGCCCGGATCGCGATGGGGGACACCGACGACCTCATCGACCTGGTGCGCATGGCTCGTGAAGCGGAGGTGGCCTGCGTGATCAAGCAGCAGCGCGACGGGTGGTTCAAGGTGAGCCTGCGGTCGCGCGGCCGAACCGACGTCGGCGCGATCTGTCAGAGGTTCGGAGGCGGGGGGCACCGTCTGGCGGCGGGATACACGTCGCAGGCCGGGCTGGAGGAAACGGTGAGGCCGCTCGTGCAGGCCCTGGTGGCCGCGCGAGGCCAGGCCGGCCGTCACGGGGACGATGGCTGAAGCCGAAGCCGCGCAAGAGTCAGAGGGCGGAACCGGACCGAGCGGGTTCCTCCTGATCGACAAGCCCGCCGGCATCACCTCGCATGACGCGGTGGACCTGGTCCGGCGGGCGCTGGGGACGCGCAAGGTGGGGCACGCCGGCACGCTGGATCCGTTGGCCACCGGACTGCTGCTCATGGGCGTGGGCCGGGCCACGCGGCTCCTACGATTCCTGGGCGACCTGCCCAAGGTTTATGAAGGGACGGGCTTGCTGGGAGTGGAGACCGCCACGCTCGACGCCGAAGGCGACGTCGTTCGGGAATCGCCCGTTGACGTGACCGACCAAGAGCTGCGCGCAGCTATGGGGAGTTTTGTCGGCGACATCGAGCAAGTCCCGCCGGCCTACTCCGCGGTGAAGGTGGGTGGCCGGAAGCTCTACGAGGCAGCGCGGAAGGGGATTGCGGTGGAAGCGGCCCCCCGGCGAGTGCGCGTGGACGCATTCGAGCTCCTGCGCCTCGAAGGCCCGAGGTTCGAGTTCCTGGTGCGATGCTCGGCCGGGACGTACGTCCGCTCGCTGGTGGCCGACGTTGGACGCGAACTTGGTTGCGGTGCCCACCTGGTTGCCTTGCGCCGAACCGCCATCGGCGAGTACAGGGTCGAGGAAGCCGCGCCGCCCGAAGCGGCCGGCGGGCTGCTGTCTCTGGAGCGAGCCGTCGAGCACCTTGCCGCGGTCGGCGTGACCGAGGACGAAGCCAGGGCCGCGACGCATGGGAGCATCCTGGGCCCCGCCGGCATCGAGGGACCGTATCGGGTCCTCGGGCCGGAGGGCCGCTTGATCGGGATCTACTCCGACCGCGGCGCGAAGGCCGTTCCCGAAGTCATCCTCTCGTGAAGAGACGCGGAACGCTTCTGGTGACCGTGCTGGTCACATCCCTCATCGCATTGGCTGGCTGCACCTCCTCGGTGAGCGGCTCCGATGCATCCACAAGTGCGCGATCGAGGGAACCGTCGAGCCCGAGGTCCACGGGCTCGGCTTCTCCCTCTGCGCCGTCTCCGACCGAAGCTTCCATCTCCCGCCCTGCGATCGTCTGGAAGCCGATCCCTTTCCCGCCCCGGCGCAAGAACGAGATGGCCGCGTACGCGGAGCGCCACTATGGGATCGAGACGTACCGGCTGGAGCATCCCCAGGTCATCGTGGAGCACGTCACCGTCTCCCGGACCTTCGCCCCGGTGTTCTCGGAGTTCTCCTGGGACGTCCCCGACCCGGAGCTCAATGAGCTGCCTGGGGTGTGCTCGCACTTCGTGATCGACGCCGACGGGACCATCTATCAGTTGGTGTCCCTTCGTCTCATGTGCCGGCACACCGTGGGGCTGAACTACACAGCGATCGGCATCGAGCACGTCGGGCTCAGCGACCGGGAGGTCCTGCTCGACCACAAGCAGCTCGCCGCCTCGGTCGAGCTCACCCTGTGGCTCATGCAGCGGTTCCATATGCAGCTCGGGAACGTGATCGGCCACAACGAGAGCCTGACCAGCCCATTTCATCGAGAGCTCATGTCCCGCCTCAGGTGTCAGACCCACGGGGACTGGACCCGAGCGGACATGCACATCTACCGGCGAAGGCTCATTGCCCTGGCCCGTCGCCACGGGATCCACCTCGGGTCTCTGCCGGGGGCTCTTCCGAGCGGCTGCTGACCCCCGAGCCCTGGCTCACGGCCGCATGGCCTCTTTCGACCATCTTGTACCCTGCCCGTGACATGAAGGTCGTCCACGGGATCGAGTCACTGCCGCTCGACGTTGGCCCAACTGCTGTCACTATCGGGTTCTTCGATGGCGTCCATCGGGGCCATCAGGCCGTGTTCCGGCGGACGGTGGAGGTGGCGGAGACTCGTGGCCTCCTGCCCGTCGTCGTCACATTCGACCGTCACCCGAGGGAGATCCTGACTCCCGGAGCACATCCCCCCCTGCTGACCACGCTCGACCGCAAGGCCTCGCTCATCGCCGGGCTCGGCATCGGTGGGCTGATCGTGCTCGAGTTCACCGAAGAGTTCTCCCGATGGCGGCCCGAGGAATTCGTCGAGCGCGTCCTGGTGGAAGGGGTCCAGGCCGACCATGCCGTTGTCGGCTCCAACTTCACGTTCGGCTACAAGGCGATGGGAAACCTTCCCGTGCTGACGGATCTGGGAGATGCGCACGGGTTCTCCGTCGAGGCCGTCTCGCTGCTGAAGATCGATGGCCGGCCAGTTTCCTCGTCCTCGATCCGCGAAGCCCTCGCCAGAGGAGACCTGGAATGGCCTACCGAAGCCCTGGGGCGCCGGTTCGTCCTGGACGGCATGGTCACGACCGGCGCGGGGAGGGGCCGAGGTCTGGGGTTTCCCACGGCCAACCTCGAAGTTCCTCCGGGGATGCTCCTGCCCGGCGAGGGTGTGTACGCGGGTAAGGCCCACGTGGATGAGGGCTCCTTCCTTGCGGCCATCAATGTCGGGACCAACCCCACGTTCGGCGGCGAGATCCTGCACGCGGAGGCATTCCTCCTGGACTTCGAAGGTGACTTGATCAGGCGACCCATGACCCTGGAGTTCTGGGAGCGCCTGCGCGATGAGACTCGCTTCGACTCGGCCGAAGATCTGGCCCGCCAGATCAAGGAGGACGTCGAGCGGACCCGGGCGCTGGTGGCCTGAGTAGCCTCCGCCACGACTGAATGGTGCGAGGCAAGGGGATGTCGCACAGGGGAATGCGCGGCAGGCCGTCTCCCCCTTCGGTCCGCTGGCTGCTCCTCCTGGCCGTGGTGCTGATCGCGGCGGGCGTCTCGGTCCGACTACTCACCGATAGAACCACGTCCCCGAGTGGCCAACAGGGGTCTCCCTCCCCGGACCGCCCCACATCGCGATACATCTCCCCATCCTCGGCCGCAATTTCCCCGCCGAGCACCGGCCCGTCCCCGACCCAGCGGGGGAAGCTCGTCATCCATGGAGCCGGCGACGTCAACGTCGACCCGGGCTACATCCCGAACTTCAGGATCCACGGGTACGCCTGGGCCTGGTCGGGTCTGGGCGGTCTGTTCAAGCGGGACGACCTCACCGTGGTCAACCTCGAGTGCGCCATCTCGAACCTCGGAACGGCCGTCCCCAAGACGTTCAATTTTCGCTGCGACCCAGGGGCGCTTCCCTCGATGCGCCAGGCCGGGGTCGAGGTGGCGAATCAGGCCAACAACCACGCCTACGACTACGGGCCCACGGCGGTTGTGGACGGCCGGAAGAACCTCTTGAAGAACCATATCGCTCCGGTGGGGGCGGGCAAGAACGACCAAGAGGCGCTGTCAGCGGCCGTGTTCGACGTGAAGGGCTGGAGGATCGCTGTAGTTGGTTTCGACAAGGTCGTCGATCCCTGGCCGGCCGCAGTGGCGGGGCCGGACAAGCCGGGGACGGCCGCCGGGCACGACGAGGACGCCATGGTCGCAGCGGTGCGAGCGGCGAGCAAGCAAGCAGACATAGTCATCGTCGATATCCACTGGGGGGTCGAGCTCGATACCCGGCCCCGGCCGCGCGATGTCCAACTGGCCCATCGCCTGATCGACGGCGGAGCCGACGTCATCTTCGGAGGCCATTCCCACCGCCTCCAGCCGATGCGCGTGTACAAGGGCCGCCCGATCTTCTACAGCCTGGGCAACTTCGTGTGGCCGCGTCACTCGACCGCGGGAGCCACGACGGCAGTGGCGGAGGCCACCGTCTCCCCCATGGGCTCGTTCAGGGGCCGACTGATCCCCGCGTTCATCGAGGTCTCCGGCCACCCGGTGCTTCGAGGGAGATGAGGTCGGCTCGGGGCCGTGTGGTAACCTTGCTCGGTTCCATGGCACTCCTCAAAGAGCAGAAATCCAAGCTGATCAGCGACTACAGGCGGGGCGAGACCGATACCGGCTCGCCCGAAGTGCAGATCGCCCTGTTGAGCAAGCGCATCGGAGAGCTCACGGAGCACCTGAAGACCCACCGATCAGACCATCACTCCAGGCGTGGCCTGCTTCAGATGGTGGGAAAGCGGCGCCGGTTGCTCGATTACCTGAGACGAGAGGACGTCGAGCGCTACCGAGCGCTGATCGCGCGCCTGGGGCTGAGGCGCTGAGGAGACAAGGGGGCGGCGCGAGCCGCCCTCACTCGTAGGGAGGGAAAGAAACAAGACGGGAACCTCGTAAGACCACCGAAGGAGCTTAGGCGTAGGGTGGTCAGTTATCAGTCGCGGACCCCGGAACCATCGAGGAAGATGGACCGAGGCCCACCACTGACAACTGGCCGCGGGCCCCCGCACGAAGGCTCCTTGAGACCATCCGGCGCACGTCGCGCCGGGCGTTCAAGGAGGAACGCCAGTGATCAAGAGAAGCAAGTCCATCGGCGGGTCCGATTTCGTCATCGAGACCGGCAAGCTCGCCAAGCAAGCCCATGGCTCGTGTGTGATGACCCTGGGAGAGACCCAGGTGCTTGCCACGTGCACCACAGCAGCCCCCCGGGAGGGGATCGATTTCTTCCCTCTCACGGTCGACGTGGAAGAGCGTATGTACGCGGCCGGGAAGATCCCCGGCGGGTTCTTCCGCCGAGAGGGCCGGCCGTCGGAAACGGCAATCCTGACCGCCCGCCTCACAGACCGTCCGCTCCGGCCCACGTTCAAGGAGGGATATCGGGACGAGGTCCAGGTCGTCATCACCGTCCTCTCGGCTGACCTGGCCAATGCCTATGACATGCCGGGCATCAATGCGGCGAGCCTCGCCGTGTGCCTGGCCGGTCTACCGTTCGACGGCCCCGTGGCCGCCGTGCGCCTCGGGCTCATCGGGAGCCAGTGGAAGGTCAATCCCACCTATCAGGAGCTCGACCTGGCCACTTTCGACGTCGTCGTAGCAGGGCGCCAGAACGATCAGGGCTCGATCGACATCCTGATGGTCGAGGGTGAGGCCCCCGAGGGTGCCTGGGGCCGCATTCAGGACGGCGAGATCAGCCCAACCGAGGACGTCGTGGCAGAGGGCCTGGAAGTCGCCAAGCGGTACATCGCCGAGCTGATCGATTTCCAGAGGGACATCGTCGCCGAGGCAGGGATCAAGCCCGCCGAGTTCGTCCCAACCCCCGTGTACTCGGATGAGGTCTTCGCGTCCGTGGAGGAGTTCGCCGGACCGCGCCTGTCCGAGGCTCTGGTCACGGAGAAGAAAGAGCGTGAGGCCAGGCTCGACGCGCTCAAGGAGGAGCTCAAGGCCCACCTCCTGGATCGATGGGGCGACGAGGAGTTCGCCGCTCGCGCTTCGCAGGTGTCTCCGGCCTTCAAGGACCTCCAGAAAAGAAGCATGCGCAGGCGGATCGTCACGGAAGGGATCCGGCTGGACGGCCGCAAGGCGGACGAGATCCGCCGGCTCTCCTGTGAAGTGGGGCTGATCCCGCGGGCGCACGGCTCCGGCCTGTTCCAGCGGGGAGAGACGCAGGTGCTCAACGTGGCGACGCTGGGCATGCTGCGGATGACCCAGATGATCGACACCCTCGATCCCGAGGACACCAAGCGATACATCCATCACTACAACTTCCCGCCCTTCTCCACCGGCGAGGTCGGCCGGATCGGGAGCCCCAGGCGCAGGGAGATCGGGCATGGGGCGCTCGCGGAGCGGGCTCTCGTCCCGGTCGTCCCCGACGAGGACGAGTTCCCCTATACGCTGCGCCTGGTCTCGGACGTGCTCGAGTCCAACGGGTCGACGTCCATGGCCAGCGTGTGCGCCTCCACGCTTTCCCTGATGGATGCCGGCGTGCCGATCAAGGCGCCCGTGGCGGGCATCGCCATGGGCCTGATCGCCGAGCAGGGCGAGTTCGTGACCCTCACCGACATCCTGGGTGCGGAAGATGCCCTGGGCGACATGGACTTCAAGGTCGCGGGTACGAGGGACTTCGTCACGGCGCTGCAGCTCGACACCAAGGTGACCGGCCTTCCCGCCGAAATCCTGAACGGAGCGCTCAAGCAGGCCAAGGAAGCCCGCCTGTACATCCTGGACACCATGCTTCGGACCCTTTCCGAGCCGCGCCACGAGCTCTCGCTGAAAGCCCCGCGGGTGATCATGAAGCAGATCCCTGTGGACAAGATCGGGGAGGTCATAGGGCCGAAGGGCAAGAGGATCAACGAGATCATCGCCATCACCGGCGCGGACATCGACATCGAGGACGACGGCCGCGTGTTCATCGGCTCGCGCGAGGGTGAAGGGGCAGAAAAGGCGGTCGAGATGATCGAGGCCATCGTGAACCCGCGGATGCCGCAGGTGGGGGAGCGGTACGAGGGCACGGTGGTCAAGACCACCACCTTCGGGGCCTTCGTGAACATCCTTCCCGGCCGGGACGGGATGGTCCACATCTCGAAGCTCGGGCGAGGCAAGCGTCTCTCCAGCGTCGAAGAGGCCGTCAACGTAGGTGATCACCTGCTCGTGGAGATCGACTCCATCGAGACCGACAACATGGGCAGGACGAAGGTCAGCCTGAAGCCGGTGGGCGAGGGCTGGGATCCGCCGGAGGGCGGGTGGCCGCGTGTGGAAGGCGACGGCGCTCCCCGCGGCGAGCGGAGGCCTCGCCCGGAGGGCGAGGGACGAGATCGTGGTCGCGGCTTCAGGCCCCGAAGGGATCGAGACCGCGGCGATCGGGGCGAGCGGCGCGGGGACCGGCGCGACAGTTGAGTCCCCGAACGCGCGCTCGCGCTACCGAGATATCCCGGAGCGAGTACGCCTCGGGCCTCCGCGTGGTCACCGAGGACATGCCCGGCCTGCGCTCCGTGGCCCTCGGGGTGTGGGTGGACGTCGGATCCCGCGACGAGCGACCCTCCATCGCCGGAGCCTCACATTTCCTCGAGCACCTTCTGTTCAAGGGGACGAAGAAGCGCACGGCCACCGACATCGCCGAGGCGTTCGATGCCGTCGGCGGGGACCTCAACGCCTTCACCGCCAAGGAGTACACCTGTTACTACTGCCGGGTCCGGGATCAGGACCTCCCCATGGCCGTCGAGTTCATGAGCGACATGCTGCAGAACTCCGTGCTGGCTAAGAAGGATTTCGAGGCCGAGCGCATGGTGATCCTGGAAGAGATCAACATGCGGGACGACGATCCCGGCGACCTGATCCATGACCTGTTCACCGAGACCGTTTGGCAGGGCCACCCTCTCGGCCGTCCCGTCCTAGGCAGCAGGGAGACCGTGGCTGGCGTCTCCCGGGATCAGATCAAGCGCTTCTACAACCGCCTGTACGAGCCCCGGCATTTCGTCATCGGCGCGGCCGGCAACCTCCGCCATGAGGATGTGTGCCGGCTCGTCGAAGATCAGATGGACACCGGACCGATGATCTCGGACGGCGTGCCGCCTCGCGTGCGGGCGGGAGGCGACGTCCCGCCGGTGACCCCGGCGACAGTGGTTCGGAATCGCCCGACCGAGCAGGCCCACATCGCCCTCGGCACCAGCGGCTATTCCAGGAAGGATCCTCGACGGTTCCCGTTCGGCGTGGTGAACTCGGTACTGGGGGGCGGAATGTCGTCCCGTCTGTTCCAGGAGATCCGGGAGAAGCGGGGCCTGGCGTATTCGGTGTACAGCTATCACTCCATGTTCGCCGAGACCGGGCTGTTCTCCGTGTACGCGGGGACCACGCCGTCGAAGGCGCACGAGGTGCTGTCGATCGTCAATCGTGCCAAGGGCCACCTCAAGGGTTCGCTGGTCCTGTCGTTGGAGGACACGAGCGGTCGGATGTCCCGCATCGGCCGCTCCGAGATCAGCCACGGCGAGATCCTTTCCGTCGACGAGGTCCTGGAGCGCACGGACGCGGTGACGAAAGATGACGCAGTCGACGTGGCTCGCGAGGTCTTCTCCCGGCCGATGGGTCTGGCAGTGGTCGGACCGTTCGAGGCGAATGCCTTCGACGATGCGATGGGCGAGGCGGTGACCGAAGCGCCGGTGGCGGTGGCGGCGCACATGGAGGGCCGGCCTTGATCAGGGTCGGCGTCCTCGGCTGCGCCGGGCGCATGGGGCGGCTCGTCTGTCAAGCCGTCGCCGAGGACCCGGAGGTGGCCCTCGTCGCGGGGGTCAACCCGTCCTTGGGAGGCGAGCACCTGGGTAGCATGATCGGGCACCCCGACGTCGACGTCCGCATCTCCAATGAGCTCGATACCCTGCTCCAGGCCGAGACCGAGGTGGCCGTGGACTTCACCCGGCCGGACGTGGTGATGGAGAACATCCGGTGGGCCATCGAGCACGCCATGCACTTCGTGGTCGGGACGACGGGGATCGGGGAGAAGGACCTCGACGAGATCCGTAAGCTGCTGGAGGCCGAGGGCAACGAGTCGAACATCATCGTGGCCCCGAACTTCGCCATCGGCGCCGTCCTCCTCCAGCGATTCGCCCAACAGGCTGCACGGTTCTTCCCCGCCGCCGAGATCATCGAGCTCCACCACGAGGGCAAGGCCGACGCGCCTTCCGGGACGGCGCTGGCCACGGCCGAGATGATGGCCCTGTCCCGCCAGGAGTCGTGGGAAGGCCCCCGCGACGAGAACGTCAAGGGCGTGCGGGGTGGTGACGTCGAGGGCATCCGGATCCACTCCGTTCGCCTCCCCGGCCTGGTCGCGCACCAGGAAGTCATCTTCGGCGGGCTCGGCCAGACCTTGACGCTGCGACACGATTCCTCGCAGCGAGTCTCGTTCATGCCGGGCGTGATCCTCGCCATCAAGAGGGTCGTCGACCGCCCCGGGCTCACTGTGGGGCTCGAGCCCCTGCTTGAGCTTCCCGAGGTCACGTACAGGTGACGTACCGTCTCGCCGCCGTCTTCGCCCATCCGGACGACGACACGTACGGCCTGGCCGGCACCCTGGCGATGAGCAAGGGCGACGTCGAGTACACCGTGATCGTTGCCACCAGCGGCGAAGCCGGACCCATCAGCGACCCGTCGCTCGCCGCGCGGGAGAACCTGGCCCAGGTGCGCGAGAACGAGGAGCGAGAAGCACTCCGCGCGGCCGGCGCAGAGAACCCCAATGTGCATTTCCTTCGCTATCCAGACGGAGAACTGAAGGACGTCCGCCGCGAGGAGCTCGTCGACAAGGTGGCCGAGCTCCTGAGGGAGGCACGCCCGCAGGTTGTGGTGACCTTTGGGCCGGAAGGGATCACCAAGCACGACGACCACATCACGATCGGGGCTGCGACCACCGAGGCCTTCCACAAGGCTCGGGGGACTGAGACTGCGGAGCTCGGTTCACGGGACGCGTTCCAGCGCCTGCTCTACGTGGGCATCCCGAGCTCGGAGATCGACCGGTTCTGGGAGAACCTCCGGGCGAGGGGAGAGGATGTCGGCGATCCCGAAGGCCCTTTCATGCCTCGGGGCGTTCCCGATCGGACCATCACGCATCAGGTCGATTGCACCGGCGTCTTGAAGTCGAAGATCGAGGCCCTCCGCGCCCATCGCACCCAACGGGACGAGATGGACCAGATCCCGGAGGACCTTCAGGAGGAGGTGCTCGGATACGAGTGGTTCGTCCAGGCGTTCCCACCGGTGACCGAGCCGCCGGCGCGTGCGGCCGGAAACGTCTTTGAAGGCGTGAAGGCCTAAGAGCTACGCCCTGAGCACGGTGCTCTTCGGGCTGTCCGTGCTCTCCTGCGATAGTCCCGGGTCAGGAGAGGCTACTTGACGATCTGCTGTTCGACGTAGACCAGACCGAAGGCGTCGGTGAAATTGGACAGATCGTCCGTGGAGTGTCTAGCCGAATCGCTCGCCATGTCGGCTTTGAATCCTTCGCGGTCATCCCACGTGAGGATCGCCACTCCATCGTAGGGTGCTGTCTGCCCCTCTGGGACCCGAGTCACCAGTTCAACCCTGTACCCACGGAGATGCTCGTACCCATCTCTGGCGATCGGAGCGTGCTTCGTGAGCCAGTAGTCGCGGAACCCCTCGGGAGACAGCCCCTCCTTCCTGCGCAGCCAGATATGAGCATGAACCACGGCATCCCCTCCTTGTTGTATGTACGCGGATCGTAACGGTGTTCCGCTAACCAGATCGGCTGGGCTCCTCGGGGCCGCCGGCCTCGGCTCTGGCCAGGACGAAGAGCAGGTCGGAGAGCCGGTTCAGGTATCTGAGCGCGTCCGGGCTGACGGTCTTCCCCGCGTCCTTCATCTCCACCGCGCGTCGCTCCGCCCGCCGTACGGCGGTCCGAGCGACGTCCAGGGCTGCGGACACCGCGTTGGCTCCGGGCACGATGAACTGGCTCGGGAGAGGCTGCCGCTCCACCGCCTTGTCGATGCGTCGCTCGAGTGCCTCGACCATATCGCCGGTGACCAACGAGATCCCGGCTTTGAGTTTGTGACGCTCGTGGGGATTGGTAGCGAGATCCGCACCGACCACGAAGAGGTCTCGCTGCAGCTCGAGGATGACCGGGGTGATCTCGGAGGCGGAAGCGAGCGCTCGGGCCAGCCCCAGGGCCGCCACGGCCTCGTCGACGCTCCCATAGGCTTCCGTGGCGTGATCGGCCTTGGAGATCCTCCCTCCGTACAGAAGGCCGGTGGTTCCGTCGTCGCCGGTCTTCGTGTAGATGCGCACGCGGCAAGGATACCGATCGGCCTCGCTCTTCCCGATGAGCCCGATTCTTCGGATCGTCCTCATCGCCAGGGGGAGTGCAACAGCCTGGTCCGCTCGCTTCGCTCGCGGGGGCTGCTGCCCCCTGGACCCGCGCTCGTTGCTGCTACCCTCCCCTGAACCTCGCGAGCCACGAGTTGCACATGTGGCCCATGTGGCGCTTGTTAATCGTTGTGCAACGCGCTACAGTTCTCCTCACGCGACGGGCCGGGGGTCGAGCAAGGCAGGACGCCTGACCGGGGCTCGGCCTCCCGCCCGGAGTGCGAGCCTTCCGATCCGCACAGAATGGCGGCTTCGGATGCATTTCCGGAGTACGCTGCCTGAGCGACGAGAAGGAGGGTGATCAGCATGACGGGGAGGTTCGGCTCGGTCGTCACGGCGATGGTGACGCCGTTCCGCGATGACTTCACGCTGGACCTGGACGGAGCCCAGGCCCTGGCGAGGTACCTGCTGGACAACGGGTCGGACACGGTGTTGGTGGCCGGCTCGACCGGCGAGGGACCGACCGTCACCCACGAGGAGAAGGATCGCCTGTTGCGGGCCGTGGTCGAGGCCGCAAACGGGCGGGGAAGGGTATGGTGCAACACCGGGACCTACAACACCGAGGAGAGCGTCGAGCTCACCCTGCAAGCGGAGAAGGCCGGGGCCGACGCCGCACTGGTGGTGACGCCGTACTACAACAAGCCGCCCCAGCGAGGGCTGATCGCCCACTTCACCAAAGTCGCCGAATCTACCGACCTTCCCGTGATCCTCTACAACATCCCGGGGCGCACGGCCACCCTGATCGAGGCCGACACGCTGCTCCGACTGGCCGAGGTCGACAACATCGTGGGGGTCAAGGACTCCACCGGCGACTTCCAGACGGCCGGCCGGATCATCACAGAGACCCCCGACGACTTCGATCTCTACTCGGGGGACGACTGGGCCACATTCCCCCTGGTCTGCATGGGCGCGGCGGGCATCGTCTCCGTCGCCTCGCACCTGGTCGGGCGGGAGATCAAGGAGATGGTGGAGCTGGCCACCTCGGGCGACGTTACCAGCGCGTGGAAGATCCACGCCCGGCTGTTGCCTCTGTTCAAGGGCCTGTTCATCACGTCGAACCCCATCCCGGTCAAGGCGGCGCTGGCGATCGCCGGCCGCCCAGTCGGCCCGCCCCGGCTGCCTCTGGTGGAGGCGACCCAGGAAGAGCGCACGATGATCGAGCAGTCCATGCGGGAATCTGGAGTCGTCTGACCTTCCCAGGATGGCGGACGTCTCCCCGACCCCGAGCCCCGGCGATCCGCGCCTCGTGTTCCTGGGCGGCGTAGGTGAAGTCGGGCGCAACATGGCCGCCCTCGAGATGAGCGGCCGCATCCTCGTCCTGGATGCCGGCCTGTCGTTCCCCGAGGTCGAGATGCCGGGCATCGATCTCGTCCTCCCCGACTTCCAGTACCTGCGGGAACGCCGGGACCGGGTGCACGCCGTGGTGCTGACACATGGCCACGAAGACCACGTGGGCTCCCTCCCCTATCTGCTTCGAGAGTTCTCCCTGCCCATCTATGCGACGACGCTCACCTTGGCTTTGCTGGAAGGGAAGCTCGAGGAGCACGGGGTGCGCGCCCGAGCCGAGTTCCACGAGGTCGATCCCGGCCAGGAAGTCAGCACCGGCCCGTTCACCTTCCGGTTCCATCGGGTGTCTCACTCCATCCCCGACGGCTGCGCGGTGGCCATCGACCTCCCCGCGGGCATCCTGCTGCATTCCGGGGACTTCAAGCTCGACCCGACGCCCATCGACAGCCGCCCCACCGATCTGCAGGGCATCGCCGAGGAGGCCCGCAAGGGTGTGCATCTCTTCCTCGCCGACTCCACCAACGCAGAGGACCCGGGAAATACCGGAAGCGAGCGTCTGGTCGGCCCGGTCCTTCGCGACATCATCCGGGACGCCCGCCGGCTGGTGGTGGTGGCGTGCTTCGCCAGCCACATCCACCGGATGCAGCAGGTGGCGAACGCGGCTCGGATGGCCGAGAGGAAGATCGCCTTCCTCGGCCGGAGCATGCACCAGAGCGTCGACGCCGCCCGGGCCCTCGGCTACCTGGACGTGCCGCAGGAGGACATCGTCCTCATCGAGGACGTGGAGCGGATGAACCCCGCAGAGGTGGTGGTGTGCTGCACGGGCTCGCAGGGAGAGCCTCTTTCGGCCCTCTCCCTCATGGCCGCGCGCGAACACAAGTGGATCACGCTCGAGCCGGACGACACCGTGATCCTCTCGTCCTCTGTGATCCCCGGCAACGAGACGGCCATCCACCGCACCATCGACGGGCTGTACCGAACCGGGGCCGACGTCTACCACGTGCCGATCGCCCCGGTGCACGTCTCCGGCCACGCGGCCGCCGAAGAGCTGAAGTTCATGCTGAACCTGGTTCGGCCGCGGTGGTTCATCCCGGTCCACGGGGAACGCCGACACCTGGCGCACCACGCCCGGCTGGCCCGAGACGTGGGCATCCCGGAGGACCGCATCCTGATCTGCGAGGACGGCGACACGGTCGAGATCGGCTCCGCGCTGCGCCGCGGCGAACGCGTCACGGCTGGGATGACCTTCGTCGACGGGGTGGGGATCGGCGACGTCGGAGAGGTGGTGTTGCGAGACCGGCGCAAGCTAGCCGGAGACGGGATCGTGGTGGTCGTGGTCACCGTGGACGCGCATTCGGGCGACGTCCTGGCGGGGCCGGACATCATCGATCGGGGGGTGGTCGAGGAACCAGCCGAGGCGATCCTGGATGAAGCGCGCCACCGGATCCTGGTGACCTTGAAGGAGAGCGCCGGGCAGGGAGTGACCGATCCGAGGATGTTGCGCGATCACATCCGCACGGCCCTCCGCCGGTTCTTCATGGAGACCACCAAGCGCAAGCCGGTTATCGTTCCGGTGGTCATGGAGGTGTAAGGAGAGAGATGGCGACCAGGAAGAAGTCGCGCTCGAGGACTAAGGCGCGGAGCTCCACGCGAACCGCGTCCCGCCGTTCCTCCGGCAACGCCAAGCGCCCCGGAGGCCGGCCCATCCGGAAGGCCGGGTCCAAGATCGTGCGCCATCTGTCGCCACGAGGGGCAGACGTCCTCGGCGTGGTCCTGCTCATCCTGGCGGTCCTGTCGATCCTGGGGATGTGGCTGGAAGCCGCCGGGCCATTCGGCCGGCTCCTCCGCGTGGGCACCACCGGGCTCATGGGACTTCCGGGATACGCGCTTCCGGTCGTGGCCTGCTTCTGGGCGTTCCTCCTGCTCCGGGGGACCGGTGAGGATGTTCGGGGCAGGATGCTCGTGGGGTTGGTCATCGGCTCGCTCGGCGTCTTCGGGGTGTTCTCATTGGCTCAGGGAAATCCGGCCCCGGGCGATGGATACGACGCGGTGAGCTCGGCCGGAGGTGTGATCGGTGCACTCGTGGCCCATCCACTGTCGAGCGTGGTCTCTCCCTACGGCGCCACCGTCGTGTTCCTGGGTCTCGGCGCGCTCGGCGCGATGGTCTTCACGGCGACCCCGCTGGTGGCAGTGGGAAAGGCGCTTCGGTGGCTCGTCGTCGGACCCGTACGAGTGCCGGAGGCGGATGAACAGGACATCGCGCCGAGCAGGAGTAGGCGGCCGAGACGCCTGAGGGAGACCCCCGGATCGTTCGCCGACATCGCCCCGGCGATGCCCGACCCCGCCGTGATCGGGGAGCCGAAGCAGGTCCGCCTCCCTCTCACGGCTCGAGGGAACGGTTACAAGCTGCCGCCGCTCGATCTGCTCAGGCGAGCTCCGGCCACCCCCGCCGAGGCCCGAGACGCCGAGCACACCATGGAAGCGCTGGAGCGGACGTTCCGGAACTTCGGCGTCGCAGCCAAGGTGGGCGCGTCCCATCGAGGACCCACCGTGACCATGTACGAGGTCGAGGTTGAGGCGGGTACCAAGGTGAACCGGGTCCTGTCCCTTGCCGACGATATCGCCTACGCGCTGGCCACCCCTGACGTGCGGATCATCGCCCCCATTCCCGGCAAGTCCGCCATCGGCGTCGAGGTTCCCAACAAGGTTCGGGACTTCGTCATGCTCGGAGACGTCCTCGCCTCGAAGGCAGCTCGAGAAGTGACCAGGCCGCTGTTCGTCGGCCTGGGGAAGGACGTGCACGGCCGGGCGGTGCTGGTCAACCTGGCCGAGATGCCGCACGTGCTCATCGCCGGGGCCACGGGAGCAGGGAAGTCCTCCCTGATCAACACGTTCGTCACGTCCGTCCTGATGCGGACGTCCCCGGACGAGGTGAAGGTGGTGCTGATCGACCCCAAGCGAGTGGAACTCTCCCACTTCGCCGAGCTGCCCCATCTCCTGATGCCCGTGATCGTCCAGCCGAAGAAGGCGGCCGAGGCGCTGGCCTGGGTCGTCCGAGAGATGGAGACGCGGTACGAGTCGCTGGCCGCAGTGGGCATGCGGGACATCGACACGTACAACGCCCTGCACGCCGAGGGGACGCTGCGTATCCCGCCGGGGCAAGAGGCCAACTTCGGGCGGCTCCCCTGGATCCTGGTGGTCATCGACGAGCTGGCCGACCTCATGATGGTCGCCCCGAGAGACGTCGAGGACGCCATCTGCCGGATCGCCCAGATGGCCCGGGCCGTGGGGATCCACCTGGTTGTGGCCACCCAGCGGCCCAGCGTGGACGTCGTCACGGGCCTCATCAAGGCCAACATTCCCTCGCGGATCGCCTTCATGACTGCATCCCAAGCGGACTCCCGGGTCATCCTGGACGTGGGTGGGGCCGAGAAGCTGGTCGGCCACGGCGACATGCTGTTCCAACCGGCCAACGTCTCCAAGGCCGTTCGCATCCAGGGCGCGTGGGTGACCGAGAAGGAGATCGAGAGCATCGTCGACTGGTGCCGGAAGCAGCGTCAGCCGGAGTACGCAGTCACCGTGGAGGGGATGGGCAGGCGGGCCGCCGACGACGAGGACGACTTAGGGGACGACGATCAGCTGCTCGAGCAGGCGACCGAGCTGGTGATCCGGTCACAGCTCGGATCCACCTCGATGCTCCAGCGAAAGCTGAAGGTCGGCTTTGCCCGAGCCGGGCGGCTGATGGACCTCATGGAGGAGCGGGGGATCGTCGGACCCAGCCAGGGATCCAAGGCCCGCGACGTCCTGATGACGTGGGAAGAGTGGGAGGAGGCCCGGGCCCGGGCCCGGGCTCGATGAGCCTCATCCTTTCGGACCCCCAAATAGAAAGGAGCGAACCCGAAGGCTCGCTCCCTCCGCCACTCCGCACTTCCGGATCCGAAGATCCGGCCTTGCTTCGTGACGCGCGGAACATACGCTAGGCGATGCTCCCTGTCCAGCTGGAAAGAGCTGTCCGAGGCAAAAAGAGTGCCAAGAAAAACGAATCCGGCTCGATCCTCGCCCATGCCCAGCGACTGTAGCCGAGCAAGGCCGCGGCGAGCGCCACCACGAAGCCCGAGGGGCGTGGCTGCCGGACGCATGGCTACTATGAGCAGGTGCAGGGAATCGGGATCGGTCCGGCGCTCCGGAAGGCACGGCTCCTTCGGGGGAAGTCGATCGCGGAGGCCAGCCGGGAAACGAGGATCCGGGCGGAGTACCTCCAAGCGCTCGAACGAGAGAAGTTCGACGCGCTGCTGGGCGACGTGTACGTCCGCGGCATGCTCCGGTCCTATTCGTCCTACCTGGGGCTGGACCCGACCAAGGTCGTCACCGTCTACAACCAGCACTTCGGTGGCCCTCGCCCGCTACTACCCGACCCGACGCCCGCCCCCATCAGGAGCCAACGCAGTCCGCACCTCCCACACCTCGTGCGGCATCACCCGAGCTGGACGTTCCTCATCGGGGTGGCGCTTCTCCTGCTCGCCATCCTGGGCGCGGTGGGACTGCTTTCACGGTCGAAGGCGACGACTCGAGTCGGGAGCCTGACCGCTCCGCAAGCCTCTATCCCGGTCCTGCCCCCGAGCGTGACTGTGGTTCTCCGAGCGGACGAACCGGTCACCGCCATCATCCGCACCGACAACGCCAAGCCCCGGACGTTCGAGCTACGGGCAGGAGAGGGACGCACGTTCGAGGGGAACACGAGGGTCGTGGTGAGGCTCGACCATGGGGGGACCACGGCGCTAACCGTGAACGGGCACAACCTCAAGAAGCCGGGCAGGAAAGACCAACCGTACTCGGGGACGTTCAGGCCTCAGGACTTCAGGGGGACGCCATCCGCGAACGGCCCCTGACTCCCCTCGGGCTCGGCTGGCCCAACATCGTCTCGGTGTTACGAGTGCTCCTGGTGCCATTCCTGGTGATCCTGATCCAGGCCCAGGAGCGGTCCGCCTCCTACCTGGCGGCTGCCATCTTCGTGCTGGGGGCGGCGACCGATGGACTCGACGGTTACCTGGCCAGGCGATATGACTCCACCACCCGCACGGGAGTCTGGCTGGACCCTCTCGCCGACAAGATCCTGGTGACCGCCCCAGTGCTCACCCTCGCCGCGCTCGACGAGTTCCCGGTGTGGGGTGCAGGGATCCTGGTGGCTCGTGAGCTGGCCATCTCCCTCCTCCGCGGGGTGCTCGGCCTCCAGGGAAGGAGCATGCCGGCGTCCCGCGCGGCCAAGATCAAGACCACCCTTCAGATCCTGGCCATCACGCTGTACATCCTGCCGCTCGGACACGGAGCGAACGGCCTGAGGCTGGCCATCCTCGTCGTGGCCCTGGTCTTCACCGTGTACACGGGCGCCCATTATGCGGTCCAGGCCTTCGGCCGGCGCCGGGACAGACGGAGCGTGGCCGGATGAAGGCGGAGATCATCGGGGTGGGAACCGAGATCCTGCTTGGGCAGATCTGCAACAACAACGCACAGTGGATCTCGCAGCAGCTCGCCGAGATCGGGGTCGACGTCCTGCACCACCAGGCGGTGGGGGACAACCTCGTCAGGATCGTGTCCGCATTCCGTCTAGGCCTTTCCCGCTCCGACGTGGTCATCGCCACCGGAGGCCTGGGACCGACGCAGGACGACATCACCCGCCAAGGCCTCGCTGCGGCGCTCGAGGTCGGGCTGGTCCGGCATCCGGAGATCGAGGGATTCCTGCGCGCGAAGTTCGATCGCCTTGGTCGGGAGATGCCGGAGATCAACCTGATCCAGGCCGATGTCCCGGAGGGGGCATGGTACATCCTGCCCGACCGAGGGACGGCTCCCGGCCTGATCTGCGTAACGGCGGATGGCAAGCGGCTATACGTGGTTCCGGGGGTTCCCGCCGAGATGCGGGAGATGATGACGGGGACGATCCTGCCCGAGCTGGCGGATGTCGCCGGCCCCGCGGCGCTCGTCTCCCGCACCATCAAGGCCACGGGAATCGCCGAATCGAGGGTGGCCGAGCTCCTCGATGACGTGTTTCGGGCATCGTCCAACCCCACGGTGGCCTACCTCGCGTCCTCGGGCGAGGTGAAGGTGAGGCTCACGGCCAAGGCTTCCTCGAGACCGGAAGCGGAGGCGCTCATCGAGCCGCTGGCAGATGAAGTGGTGCGGCGGCTCGGCCGGCGCGTGTTCTCGACGAGCGACGAGGAGTTGGAGCAGGTGGTGGGCCGGCTCTTGGTGGCGCGGGGGATGACGGTCGCCTGCGCCGAATCTCTGACCGGAGGCAACGTCGGCGTTCGCCTGTCCACGGCGGCCGGCGCCTCCGAGTACTTCAAGGGCTCTGCCGTAACCTACACGGCCCAGGCCAAGCGGAAGATCCTCGGCGTGCGAAAGGAAACGATCGACGGCCCGGGGGTGGTGAGCGAAGAGTGCGCGATGGAGATGGCCCGGGGCGCCCGCCGCCTGTACGAGGCAGATGTCGCGCTGGCGCTCACGGGGGTAGCGGGACCCGATCCCCACGACGGGAAGCCGCCTGGCACCGTGTGCCTGGCGGTCTCCGCTGGGGATCGGGAGGAGACGCGGTCATTCCGCGCGCCGGGAGATCGTGAGCAGGTCCGACGGTGGGCCGAGCAGGCTGGCCTCGACATGCTGCGGCGGTACGTGGAGAGCCTGCCCGAGCCCGCCGACCTCGGTCCGTCCACCGGCGCCGTCACCGCGTGACGGCTGGTACCGAGTAGATGGCTCGAGATCGCGCCTCTCGCCCGGAGGCCAAGCCACTCAGGCTCTTCGTCGCCGTGGACGTTCCCGATCGCGTCAAGGGCGAACTCGCGACCGCTGTGGCCGCATACCGCGATCGGATCCCCGGGGCGCGGTGGACGCGCTCGGAGGGGTGGCACGTCACGCTGAAGTTCCTCGGAGCCACTTGGCCAAGATTGGTCGATACGGTGCGCGAGTCGGTCCAGGTGGCGGCGGGCAGGGCACAGTCGTTCGAATCGAGGCTCACGGAGCTCGGGGTGTTCCCCAGTCCGGGCCGGGCCCGGGTCGTGTGGGCAGGGCTGGATGATCCACAAGGCCGCTTCTCGGCGTTGGTGAAGACACTCGACGATCTGCTGGAGGAACACTTCGTTCCGGAGAAGAGGGCCTTCTCTCCTCATCTCACCCTGGCGAGGCTGAACCCTCCCCGGAACATCAGGGAGTTCGCTCCCGACCTGGTGGGGACGGCCGTCCCCTCGGAGTCGTTCCCCGTGGACCGATTGGTCCTGTACCGCAGTCGCTTGTCACCCAGGGGCGCCACATACGAGCCGCTCCTTGCCTCTCCGATGTCGGGCCCGGCCTGAATTTCCTTTCCTTGGCAGGCTGAGGAGCACTGGGCGCGGGGTGTTGACCTCGAACACCTGTTCGGGTAGGATTTGGCGGTTCGCACTCGTAACTACAGGGGTGTAATTTATGTCGGACCCAGCCGCTAGAGTCCCCACCAGAAGGAGCGCCACCAAAGAGTCCCGAGCAGCGGGCGGCGCGCGGTGGATCGAGGAGGTTCCAGGGATGGAGCGGGAGAAGATGCTCGACGTCACGCTGTCGCAGATCGAGCGGCAGTTCGGGAAGGGAGCCGT
>WNGB01003283.1_pt1 | contig 25565 bp, 14 predicted proteins | sample 5400681 | NCBI WGS metagenome assembly WNGB01 (sample SAMN13153367, study PRJNA577476) | soil metagenome | isolation source: 115 cm soil or saprolite under grassland replicate 2 | place: USA:California | collected 2016-06-15
GGTTGAACCAACATTCGACGCTGATCGAAGTGATTGGCAAATAGCGAAGCGCGGCGTCGTCGATCCCTTTGACTCCGCGATCCCAGGCCGCCATATGCGTGGTCGCCAGAGTCTTTTCCGTTTCGTGACGCGGCAGAATACGGTTGAAGTCGCTCTCTGCATGGCCTCGACGCCGACCGCTTCAACTCTGTGGCCAATCTACATTTCACACACTTTTTTGCGTCGCTGGGGTTTTCTTTTGACGCGATGTAATTTGTTACATAATATGTTGTTATGCAAAGTATCAATGCTCAAAAATTCGAGCGCGAGTTGAAGAAAGGCGGGGCCGAATTGCTTGTCCTGTCTCTGTTGGAAGCCCGCCCGCGCCATGGTTACGAACTCCGCAAGTTGATCGAGACGCGCTCGGATGGCGCGCTGAAGTTCAACGCTGCGTCGCTTTATCTATTGCTTTACCGGTTGGAAAAGCGCGGCTGGATCGAAGGCAGGTGGGTGGAGAAAGCCGGACAGCGGCGGCGGCGCTATTACAAGCTGACGAAGGACGGCAAGAAGGTGCTGGCCGCACAGCGCACCATCTGGGAGTCGTTCGTCGCAGCCATCAACCGCGTCACAGGGCCGGAAAATGCCTGACTGGAAAGCTGAAATCCGACAGCGACTGGGGACGTTGCAACTCGCGCCGACGCGCGAGGCAGCCATTATTGAGGAACTCGCGCAGGATTTAGACGACTGCTATGCCGCGTTGTTGGCCAGCGGTGCGAGCGCAGCGGAAGCCTATCAACAAACGCTGCTTGAATTGCAGGGCAAAGAATTTTTGTCGCGTGAATTACAACGCAGCGAGCGGCAACACTCGCCTGACCCCATCATTCTGGGAACTAACAAGAGGAGCAATCTGATGAGCGACTTATGGCAAGACTTGCGCTTCGGCGCACGCATGTTAGCGAAGCAACCGCGCTTTACCTTGATCGCCGTCATCACGCTGGCCTTAGGCATTGGCGTGAATACGGGCGTGTTCAGTGTGGTGTATACCGTTTTGCTGCGACCGTTGCCGTTTCCCGCCCCGGAGCGGCTAGTCGTGCTGGCGACGACGGGAACACAGGTAGATTTCCGGGCGGGTGTGTCGTATCCAGATTACGTGGACTGGCGGGATCGCACGCATTCGTTCGAGGCGACGGCCTGCTTCCTCAATACGGGCTTCAACCTAACCGGTGTCGAACCGGCGGTAGCGGCGCCGGGGCGTCGCGTGAATTGGAATTTCTTTGAAATCCTCGGCGTCAAGCCGCAACTTGGACGGCTCTTGGCCGCGCCGGATGACCAGGCGGGCGCGTCGCCCAAGGCGGTCATCAGTTACGGTTTGTGGCGCGAGAAGTTTGGCGGCGATGCAGCGGTCATCGGCAGAACCATCAGCCTGGATGGGAACCCTTATGAAGTAATCGGGGTGTTGCCGCCTGGGTTTGAATTGCTCCGCCGCGACGACATCTTTGTGCCACTCGGTCTCTGGTTCACACCAGGCCACAACCTGCTCAGGCGTGACAATCAGTTTCCGCTCAATGTGCTGGGGCGCTTGAAGGGCGGCGTCACGCTGGCACAAGCGCGCGCCGACCTCGCCGCCGTCGGTGCGCAACTGGGGCGCGAATACCCGGCCACCAACAGCGGGCGGACTGGCGCTGCGGACAAGCTGGCCGATTTGCAGGTGAAGGACGTGCGCCCGGTCTTGCTGGTCTTGTTGGGCGCGGTCGGCTGCGTATTGCTGATTGCCTGTGTGAATGTGGCGAATTTGATGTTGGTGCGTGCCGCTGGGCGTGAACGCGAACTGGCCGTGCGGCTGGCGCTGGGCGCTGGGCGTGGGCGCATCATTCGGCAATTGCTCACCGAAAGTTTACTGATCGCGGCGCTGGGCGGGGCTGCTGGCTTGTTGCTCGGCGCGTGGTGCATCAGCAGCCTGACCACGTTGGTTCCGCCCGCGCTCGCGCGACTCGACCAAGTACGGCTCAACCAACCCGTCTTGCTTTTCACGCTGGGTATTGCTGTGCTGACGGGTTTGCTGTTTGGACTCCTGCCGGCGCTGCACGCGGCGCGCACCAATTTGAACACGTCGCTGAAAGAAGGCGGGCGCTCGATTGCGCGGAGCGGCTGGGAACGCGCGCGCAAAGGCTTGCTGGTGGCCGAAGTCGGTTTGGCCTTAGTCTTGTTGATCGGCGCCGGACTGATGCTGCGCACGCTGCAACACTTGACGCGCGTGAATCCTGGTTTCAACGCCGAGAATCTGTTGACGCTACGCTTCACTTTACCGAGCAAGACTTACGACATCGAGCGGCGGCTGGCATTTTTCCGCGACTGCCGCGCGCGCCTCGAAGCGTTGCCCGGTGTGCGTTCGGCCTCTTTCGTCATGTCCTTGCCGATTGAAGAGTCGCAGTGGAACTCGCCCTTCATGGTGGCCGACAAACCTGAGCCACGGCTTGGCGCATTTCCCTTCGCTTCGTTTACGCCGATCAGCGCGAATTACTTCGCAACGATGGACATTCCCTTGCGGGCAGGCCGCGCGTTTAGTGAGACCGAGATGAATGATATGCCCGCTGTCACGGTGATCAACGAAGCGCTGGCGCGGCAGTTGTGGCCGGGGGAAAACCCAATTGGGAAACGCGTGCGGCAAGGCGCAGCGGACAGCCAGGCCGTCTGGCGCGAAGTGGTCGGTGTCGTGGCGGATGTCAAGCAGAATGGCTTGGAACAGGACGCGCCATTGCAGGTCTATCTGCCGCTCGCGCTGCGCAACAGCTCTTCCGTGGGGCTGGTCGTGCGTACCGAGGGCGAACCGCTCGCGTTCACCAAGACGGTCGAGCAAACGATTCGCTCGCTGAACAAAGACCTGCCGCTCAGGAGCCGCTCAATGGATGAAGTGTTGGGGAAGGCGATGGCACGGCAGCGGCTGACGCTTGTGCTGCTGGCGATTTTAGCGGCGCTGGCGCTGTTGCTAGCCAGCATCGGCATTTACGGCGTGATGTCGTATGCCGTCACAGCGCGTCAGCAGGAATTGGGGATTCGACTGGCGCTCGGCGCGACAGCGCGCGATGTGCTACGGCTCGTGTTGGCGCAAGGTCTGAAGTTGACTTTGCTGGGCCTCGTGCTTGGGATGGCCGCCGCCTTCGCCGCCACGCGCTGGCTGCAAGGCTTATTGTACGGCATTGCGCCCACGGATCCGCTGACGTTTGTTGGTGTCGCCCTGCTGCTGAGCGGTGTGGGTCTTGTGGCCTGCTTCATTCCCGCGTGGCGCGCGACGCAGGTAGACCCGCTGATTGCCCTGCGCTGTGAATGAGGCGGTTTCTTTCTTCTGTACGGCGATTCAGCCTTGAACGCCGAAAAGGGATCACGGCAAAAGGAGCGAAACGAGGATGCCGGACTGGAAAGCAGAAATCAGAGGGCGATTAACGGGATTGCCGCTTACACCAACGCGCGAAGCCACGATTGTTGAGGAACTCGCCAACGACCTGGATGATTGCTATGCGGAATTGCTTGCAAGTGGCGTGAGCGAAGCCGAAGCCTATCAACAAACGCTGGCGGAATTAAGTGAGCGTGAATTGCTTCAGCGAGAACTGCGGCGTGTCGAGCAACACGCCCCGCAAGACCCTATCGTACTCGGAACCCATCGGAGGACAAATATGATGACTAACCTTTGGCAAGACCTGCACTATGGTGTGCGCATGTTGCGCAAGCATCCCAGTTTTTCGCTGATTGCAATTCTGACGCTGGCGTTAGGGATTGGCGCGAACACGGCGATTTTCAGCATCGTCAATGCCGTGCTGCTGCGCCCATTGGCTTATCAGGAGCCAGCGCGCTTGGTAAACGTGCAAGAGCGCGGCGAGGGCGGAGGAATCGGGTCCCCGCCGTCCTATCCTAACTTCGTGGATTGGCGCGCGCAGAACACCGCTTTGGCTTCCATCGTAGCCGTGCGTCAGAACGAGAGTTTCAACTTCACCGGCACGGGCGAACCGGAACGCTTGCAGGGGAGGATTGTTTCCTCGGAGTTTCTCGCTACGCTCGGCATCAAGCCGCTGGTGGGGCGCGACTTTCTGGCGGAAGAAGATCGGGCGGGCGCAACGCCGACCGTGATTTTGAGCTACGGTTTCTGGCAGCGCAGGTTCGGCAATGATCCGAACATTATCGGGAAACAGCTTACGCTCAATCTGCAAAGCTACACCGTGATCGGCGTTACGCCCGCGCATTTCCAATACGGTGCGGACGCCGATGTCACTGTGCCGTTCGGTCTCTCGACGCAACGCTTCAAGATTCGCGGCAGTGATCCCGGCACGGATGTGGTCGCGCGGATGAAGCCGAATGTGTCATTGCAACAGGCCGAGGCGGATTTAAACCTGATCGCCGCGCGACTGGAACAACAATATCCGGCGACGAACAAAGGCCGGCGTGTGTTGCTGACGCCGCTGCACGAAAGCGTGGTGGGCAACGTGCGCCAACCGCTGTTGATTTTGCTGGGCGCGGTGGGCTTGGTGTTGCTGATTGCCTGCGCGAATGTCGCCAATCTGCTGCTCGTGCGCGCCTCCGCTCGACAAAAGGAAATGGCTGTGCGCGTGGCGCTCGGTGCCAGTCGCGCAACGCTCGTGCGGCAACTGTTGACGGAAAGCGTGCTGCTGGCGGCGTTGGGCGCATTGCTGGGCATCTTGCTCGCGTTCTGGGGGACGAGCTTGATCGCGGCGCAGTTGCCGGACGGCATCCCGCGTTTGCAGGAAGCCCGTGTGGACGCGCCTGTGCTCCTCTTTACCCTGACGGTTTCTTTACTGACTGGCTTGTTGTTTGGCTTGTTCCCGGCGTTGCAGGCTTCGCGTCCGAATCTGACGGAAGGATTGAAGGAAGGCGAGCGCGGTTCGTCCGGGCCACGCCAGCGGTTGCGCAGCGTGTTGGTGGTTGCCGAAGTCGCGTTGACGCTGATGCTGCTGGTGGGTGCGGGCTTGCTCCTGCAAAGCTTCCGGCGGGTGCTACAGGTGAATACGGGCTTCAATGCGCGGAATGTGCTGGCGATGCGAGTTTCCGTCAACCATCCTGACAGTCCGCAAGGGGCGAACTTCATCGAGCAGTTGCAGCAAAACGTGCGCGCGCTGCCCGGCGTCAAAGCGGTCGCCGTGTCGGACGGGCTTCCGTTCGGCAGAGATGTCAATCACCCGACTTTCATCATTGAAGGCCGACCGGTCACCGAGAAGAAAGCTTTCTGCCAGCGCTACGAAGTAAGTCCCGATTATTTCCAGACGATGGGGATTGAGTTGCTCAAAGGTCGCCTCTTCACTGCCGAGGACACTCGTGACCGCCCGCCGGTGATCGTCATTGATGAAGTGCTCGCCCGCCAGCACTTCCCCAACGAAGACCCGATTGGCAAGCGGTTGAAGCAGACCATTGGGGCTGACACTCCGAGTTTAGAGATTGTGGGCGTCGTTCGGCACGTCGAACCTTACGGACTGGACAGACTAGAGGCAGGCTCAGGCCCCGCCCAGTTTTACACCAACTTCAATCAAATGCCGTTGCCATCGCTGTCGAAGCGTCCCGCGACCATCAATCTGCTCACCCGCACCGAAGCAGAACCGCTCGGTCTGGCCTCGGCAGTCCGTGGACAGATCCTCGCCCTGAACAAAGAGCAGCCGGTCTTCAACGTACGTACGATGGAGCAAATCGTCGCGCAATCGGTCGCGGCGCGCAGATTTTCCATGCTCTTGCTGACGATCTTCGCCCTGGTGGCATTGGCGCTGGCGAGCCTCGGCATTTACGGCTTGCTGTCGTATGCCGTGGCGCAACGCGCGCGTGAAATCGGTGTGCGCATGGCGCTCGGCGCGCAAAGCGGTGATGTGGTGAAACTGGTCATCGGACAAGGCATGAAGCTGGCGCTCATTGGCGTGGCGATTGGCTTGGTCGCCTCACTCGCCTTGACGCGCACGATGAAGACTTTGCTCTTCGGCATCAGCGCGACTGATCCGATGACGTTCGCTGGCATTGCCTTGTTACTGACCTTCGTCGCGTTGCTCGCCTGCTTTGTGCCAGCGCGCCGGGCGACGAAAGTTGATCCGATGATTGCTTTGCGCAGCGAATAAACCGCAAGGACAGAGACGAGCCGTTATGCCGGAATGGAAAGCAGAAATCAGAGCGCGTTTGGCGAACCTGCACTTCTCACCGACGCGCGAGAACGCCATCGTGGAAGAACTGTCGCAAGACCTCGACGATTGTTATGCCGCGTTGTTGGCAAGTGGTGCAAGTGAAGCGGAAGCGTATCAGCAAACGCTGTCGGAATTGAGCAGCAGTGAGATACCGACCCGCGAATTACGTCGCGAGGAGCGACAATTCAAACAAGAACCCATCCTGCTCGGAACCAATCAGAGGGCAACGATGATCGCAGACCTGTGGCAAGACCTGCGCTTTGGCGTACGCACATTACGCAAGAACCCCGGCTTTACCTTAATTGCCGTACTGACGCTGGCGCTTGGTATCGGCGCGAACACGGCGATTTTCAGCGTTGTCAATGCGCTGCTTCTGCGTCCGCTGCCCTATCGGCAGCCAGAGCAGTTGGTGAAGGTCTTTCGGGTGCAGCCTGATCCGGCGAAAGGGGATTTGTCCGCGATCTGGTCGTACCCGCGCTTCGAGATGTTGCGCGAGGAGAATCAGAGTTTTGCCGAGGTCGCGGGCTTCAATCAAAGCCCTTACAACCTGACCGGGACGGATGCGCCGGATCAGTTGCAGATGGAGTTGGTGTCAGCCGGCTACTTCGAGTTGCTCGGTGTCAACACCATCGTTGGGCGTCCGTTCACGAAGGAAGACGCGGGCACGGCGGCGATGCTGGGTTACGGCCTCTGGCAACGGCGTTATGGCGGCGACCCGCAAGTGCTCGGCAAGGTCATCGAACTGGACAAACAGGCGTTCACCATCGTTGGCGTGCTGCCGCCCGGCTTTCGTGGGCAAAGCGGCACGGCAGACGTTTGGTTGCCGATGATGGCCGGTCCCAGATTTGTCCGCACGGTACTCACCAACCCGGACGACCTCTCGTTTCAGGTCATGGCTCGTTTGAAAAACGGCGTCACGCTCACCGCGGCACAGGCCGATATGCAACGGGTCAGCACGCAGATCGAGCAGAAATATCCCAGCCCTCAATACATGCTGACGGGAAACTCGAAAGTGCCGGTGCTGGCGCCGCTGCAAGCCGCCAAAGTCGAGTCGGCGCTCAAGACCTCGTTCCTACTGCTGTTGGCTGCGGTCGGACTGGTGTTGCTGATTGCTTGCGCGAATGTGACGAATCTGCAGCTGGCGCGGGCGGTGGCGCGGCAACGCGAGTTTGCTTTGCGCGCGGCGCTCGGCGCTTCACGGCAGCGGTTGCTGCGCCAGCTCCTCACCGAGAGCCTGCTGCTGGCGCTGGCGGGTGGGGCATTGGGCGCGCTCTTCGCGCGTTGGGGCGTAACGTTGCTCATGCGCATCCGCCCCAGCGACGACACGCAATCCACGCAATTTTGGAGCGCATATACGCACACATTTAACTTTTTCACAGTCAATTTGGACTGGCGCGTACTCGGCTTCAATTTCGCGCTGGCGCTGCTCACCGGGCTGTTGTTCGGCTTGCTGCCCGCGTTGCAATCCTCCTTCATCAACGTCAACGCGGTCTTAAAAGAAAGCGCAGGCTTTCACGGCCCACGTAAAGCGAGCGTGCGCGGCCTGCTGGTCATTGGCGAGATGGCCCTGGCGCTGCTGTTGCTGAGCGGCGCGGGATTGATGCTCAACAGCCTGTGGCGATTGCAGTCCGTCAAGCTGGGTTTTGTGCCGGAAAATCTGCTCCAGATGACCGTCTATGCGCGCGATGCGAAGCCGGAGTTTTATGAACAAGTGCTCGCACGCGTGCAAGCGTTGCCGGGCGTCGAGGCGGCCAGTTTCAGCCGCAATGCCCCGCTGCTGGGCCGTTCCGCCAGTGCGCTGATAGACATCGAAGGCCGCGCCGACAGCAATCAGCCAGGGCAGGCCAGCGTGGGGTTTCACAGCGTCTCGCCCGATTACTTCAAAACGCTCGGCATCGCGCTGTTGCGCGGGCGCGTCTTTACCGCACAGGATCGCGCGGGCGCGCCACGCGTGGCCTTAATCAACAAAGCGGCTGCCGAAAAGTTTTTCCCCGGCGAAGACCCCATCGGCCAACGCCTCCGGCCTTATGCGCGCCCGCAGTATCAGACCAACGAACTGTTTGTCGAGATCGTCGGCGTCGTAGACAACGTGCCGTATGAGCGCCTCGAAGAAGGAATTGGGCCGGACATTTACGTCTCGGCGTTGCAGCCCACCGGACGGACGCCAATCCTGATCGTGCGCTCAAGCCTCGATCCGGCGGCGCTGACGGCGGCAGTGCGGCAAGCAGTGCTGGCGCTGGATCGCAACGTCCCGCTTACGGCCATCCAAACGATGCGAGAACGCGCGGTAGAAATGACTTCGCGCACGCGCTTCATCGCGGTAGTGCTGGGGTTGTTTGCGGGGCTGGCGCTGTTGCTCGCGGGGATCGGTATTTACGGCGTGATGGCCTACAGCGTGTCGGCGCGCACACGCGAAGTCGGCATACGCATGGCGCTCGGCGCGCAATCGGCAGATGTCATCCGATTGATCCTCGGCCAGGGACTGATGCTGGCGAGCATAGGCGTCGGGATCGGCTTGCTCGCTTCCCTGGCCTTGACGCGATTGATGAAGGGACTGTTGTTCGGTGTTGGTGCGACCGACCCGTTGACCTTTAGCGTCATCACGCTGTTGTTGCTGGGCGTAGCTGGGTTGGCTTGCTGGCTGCCCGCCCGCCGCGCGACCAAAGTAGACCAGTTAGTCGCACTGCGATACGAGTAGGCAGTGCCGATCAGCACTTATGACACAGAGTTTTTTCTTATGCCGGAATGGAAGAACGAAATCAGTGCGTGCTTGGCGAGCTTGAACCTCACGCCCACACGCGAAGCGGCGATTATCGAAGAGATCGCACAAGACCTCGACGATTGCTATGCGGAGTTGCTGATGCGCGGCGTCGCGGAAGCCGAAGCCTATCAACAAGCGTTGGCAGAATTGAATAACAGCGAATTCCTGCGGCGAGAGTTACAGCGCAGCGAACGGCAAAGCCAACAAGACGCCATCTTTCTCGGAACCAATCGGAGGACGAATATGATCGCAGACCTATGGCAAGACCTGCGGTATGGCGCGCGGATGTTATGGAAGCAACCGGGCTTCACCTTGATCGCCGTGCTGACGCTGGCTTTGGGCATTGGGGCGAACACGGCGATTTTCAGCGTCATCAATGGCGTGTTGCTCAGGCCGCTGGCGTTCCATGACCCGGATCGTCTTGTCATGCTCTGGACGGATAATCCGGCCTGGCAACTCGGCTTCCACGAAATCCCGGCCACCCCTGCTGATTTGAACGAGTGGCGCGCGCGTGCGACTTCCTTTGAGCAACTCGCTACGTTCCAATCCAACCCCGCTGATCTCTCCGATGGCGGCGACCCTGAGCGCGTCGGTGGGGTTGACGTAGCGGCGAATCTGTTGCCACTGCTTGGCGTCCAGCCGCTCCTGGGCCGCCATATTTCCGCCGCAGAAGAGCAGCCGGGGCAGGATCGCGTGGCGCTCATCAGTTACGCGCTCTGGCAGCGGCGCTTCGGAGGCGACGCGGCGATTCTCGGCAAGACTATCACGGTCAATCGCGCGCCGCGCACCGTCATCGGTGTCTTGCCCGAAGGCTTTCATTTTCCACGAGCGACGGAGATGCCCCTGGTATACAACCTGCCGGAAAGGGCTGATCTCTGGATGCCGCTGGCCAGGGATGCCAGATTCTGGGAGCAGCGAACGCAACGGGGACTTATCGTGATCGGACGACTGAAAGCAGGCGTCACACAGGCGCAGGCGCAGACTGAAATGGATAGCCTCGCCGCCCGACAAGCGAGAGATGATCCGCAAACCCACGAAGGCTGGCGCGTGTGGCTGACGCCGCTCTTCAATCAAGTCGTCGGCCAGACGCGCACGCCGTTGCTGGTCTTGCTGGGCGCGGTAGGCTCACTGCTGCTGATCGCCTGCGCGAACATTGCCAGCTTGCTGCTGGCGCGCGCCGCCGCCCGGCGTCGTGAGCTAGCGGTGCGCGCCGCCATCGGCGCAGGGCGCGCGCGCATCATCCGGCAGTTGTTGGCCGAAAGCCTGTTGTTGGCCGCGCTCGGCGGCAGCCTCGGATTGCTGCTCGGCTATGGGGGATTGGCTGTCCTGCTGCTCTTCATCCCGCCAACGGTGCCGCGCTTACAGGGCATCTCATTGGATACGCATGTTCTTCTCTTCACCGCGTTGATCTCGCTGCTCACCGGTGCGCTGTTCGGGCTGGTTCCTGCGCGACAGGCCTCGCAGTTGAACCTGGCCGAGGCGCTCAAGGATGCCGGTCGCACGAACTCCGCGGGGAGCGGCCTCCGCAGCCATCGCTTGCTGGTGACCGCTGAAGTCGCGCTGGCCGCGGTCCTGTTGGTTGGCGCTGTGCTGATGTTGCAAAGTTTTCAGCGGCTGCTGGCAGTAGACCCAGGCTTCAGACCGGAAGGCGTCGCCACCTTCGAGATAACGTTGCCTCGCACACGCTACTCGGACGGCGCACAGCGCGCGCAATTCTTTGAGCAGGCGCGCGCGCGCTTGAGCAGCTTGCCTGGGGTACGGGCGGTTGGAGCGATTTCCAACTTGCCGCTGGGCGGTTATGAAAGTATGGATTCCATCGCCATCGAAGGGGCTGCGCCGGTGCCGCGCGGCAAAGAGCCGATGGCGGAAGATCGCGCCATTACCCCCGGTTATTTCGGAGCCCTGGGCATAAGTCTGATGAGCGGGCGCGACTTCGCTGCGACGGACGGCGCGGACAAACCGCTCGTCGCCATCATCAACGAAACGCTGGCCCGGCAGTTTTTCCCCGGCAGGGATGCTCTAGGCCAACGCATCAAATGGGTATTGAATGACAAGGACTGGAGAACGATTGTCGGCGTCGTGCGCGACGTGCGCGGATTTGCGTTGGAGGCGCAGGCGCGTCCGCAACTCTATCATCCGCACGCCCAGTCCCCGTATAGCGGGATGGCGATGGCAGTGCGCGCCGATGCGACGGCGCTGCCTTCCTTGCGCAGCGCGATTCAGCAGGAATTCAAGCAACTCGATGCGACGCTTCCGTTAGCCAACTATCGCACGATGCCCGAACTGGTGGCGAAGGCAGTGGCGCGGCCTCGGTTCAGCGCCTTGTTGCTGGGCCTGTTCGCCGCTGCCGCGCTGCTGTTGACCGTCGTGGGACTCTACGGTGTGGTCGCCTACGGCGTGAATCAACGGACACGCGAAATCGGCCTCCGACTGGCGCTGGGCGCGCAGCCACAAAACGTGCTGGCGCTGGTCATCGGACAGGGCATGCAACCGGTAGGGGTTGGAGTGGGCATCGGGATGATCAGCGCCTTCGCGTTGACGCGCTTGCTGGCCAGTCAGCTTTACGAAATCAAGCCAACTGACCCGGCAACGTTCGGTCTGGTCGCGCTCGGACTGTTGTGCGTCGCACTCCTCGCTTGCTACCTCCCGGCGCGGCGGGCGGCGAAAACCGATCCGATGGTGGCGTTGCGAGTCGAGTGAACTATAGCGAGGAATCTCACGATGCCAGACTGGAAACCAGAAATCAGATGGCGGCTAGCAGACTTGCAGCTTGCGCCAGTGCGCGAGGCCGCCATCGTTGAGGAGTTGGCGCAGGATTTAGACGACAGCTACGCCGCCTTGCTGACAAGTGGCGCGAGCGAGGCGGAAGCCTATCAACAAACACTGGCCGAATTGCACAACAGCGAATTGCTAATGCGCGAATTAGGCCGCGTCGAACGACACTACGCACAAGAGCCCCTTCTTTTCGGAACGAATCGGAGGAAAAATATGATCGCGGACCTGTGGCAAGACTTGCGCTTTGGCGCACGAATGTTAACGAAACGACCGAGCTTTACGTTAATTGCTGTCGTAACACTAGCGCTCGGCATTGGCGCGAATACAGCGATTTTCAGCCTGCTCGATGCGTTGTTGCTCAAGCCCTTGCCTGTCAAACAGCCGGAACAGTTGGTCGTGGTGAATATCGCCAGGCCCAGCCAACCGGGGCGCGGCTATTCTTCCTTCTCTTATCCGGTTTTTCGTGAGATGCAAGAGAAGAATGCCGTCTTTTCCGGCCTGTTTGCGCGCTCCGGGTTGCAGATGAGTATGAGCGCCAGCGGCCAAACCGAGCTCGTGCGGGGCGAAGCGGTATCGGGCAATTTCTTTGCCGTGCTGGGATTGAACCCGCAGCTTGGACGGCTGTTGACCGAAGCGGACGATCAGACGTCGGGCGCGCATCCGGTGGCGGTACTCAGTTTCAACTTCTGGCAGCGGCGCTTTGGCGCAGACCCCAACATCGTCGGCAAGACGATCAATCTCAACAACTATCCTTTCACCATTATCGGCATTGCGCCGCAAGGTTTTTCTAGCGTCGAAGTCGGTGATGCGCCGGAAGTGCGCATCCCGCTGATGATGGATGGGCAAGTGCGGCCCAGAGGCAACCCGCCGATCTTCGAGCAACGTGGAAGCATGTGGCTGAGTGTGGGCGCGCGGTTGAAACCCGATGTCAGCATTGAGCAAGCACAGGCTGGCGCGGACAACGCCTTTCAAATTGCCCGCGAACCGGATGTGCGCTGCGTCACGGGCGATACGACGGATGATCGCAATTTCAAGGCATTGCGCATTCAGCTTAGTTCGGCCAAAACGGGCAACTCAAATCTGAGCCGCCAATTTTCGCAGCCGCTCACTGTGTTGATGTGCATGGTGGCAGTCGTGCTGCTGATTGCTTGCCTGAATATCGCCAACCTGCTGCTGGCGCGCGCCACCATGCGCCAAAAAGAAATTGCCGTGCGCCTGGCTTTGGGCGCGGGACGCTTCCGGCTGGTGCGGCAATTGTTGACGGAAGGATTGCTGCTCTCTGCTTCAGGGGGAACGCTAGGTTTTCTATTTGCGCGCTGGGGAACAACAATATTGCTGGGCTTTTTGCCACAAGGACGCCTGCTGGATGTCAAACCTGATCAGCGCATGCTTGGCTTCACGCTGGGCATCACAGTGTTATCCGCTTTGTTCTTTGGTCTGCTGCCCGCGTTGCAGGCAACACGCCCGAATCTGCTGCCCGCCCTCAAAAACGAAACTGTCGCGGTCTCAGGCAGCGGGCGTCGTTGGGAACTGCGCCGCTTGCTGGTGGTTCTGCAAGTGGCGCTCTCGCTCGTGCTGTTGGTGGGCGGGGGACTGTTTGTGCGCAGTCTGCGTAATTTGCAAACGGTGGAGATGGGCTACCACACCGATCAAGTGATTACACTGTCGCTCAATCCGGCGCAGAAAGGGTATAAGAGCGAAGCGCTGCGGAATTTTTATAACCAACTGAGCGAACGCTTGGCCGCCTTGCCGGGTGTGAAGACGATGACCTTTGCGCGCAATGTGCCGATGAGCGGGGCGTTTTCGCGCTACGGTATTGAGGTGCCCGGTTACCAAGCGCGTCCCGGCGAAGAGATGGCGGTGCTTTTCAATCAGGTCGCTCCGCAGTTCTTCGCTACGTTTGGCACGCCGTTGCTGCTGGGGCGCGAATTCAGCGCACAGGACACGCCGCAGTCGCCCAAAGTCGCTATCGTCAATCAAGGCGTGGCGCGCCGTTTCTTCGGCTCGGACAATGCACTCGGCCAACGCATCACGCTGGAAAATTACCAAGACCTGGAAATCGTCGGCGTCGTTGCGGACGCCAAATATCGGAACCTGAAAGAAGCCGCGCCGCTTACGGCGTACATCCCCTATGCACAATACGAAGAACTGGGGCAGCGAACGCTGTGCGTGCGTGCGGCGGGCGATGCCAGTGCGCTCATCGCCGCGATTCGACAGGAAGTTCGCAACCTCGATCCAAACCTGCCGGTCTACAATGTGAAAACCTTTGCCGAACAAATCAACGATTCGGTCAGTCAGGAACGCCTGATCGCGCTGCTTGCCAGCTTCTTCAGCTTTTTCGCGCTGTTACTGGCGGCGCTTGGGCTGTACGGCGTGATGTCGCAGGCAGTGACACGCCGCACCCATGAAATCGGCATTCGGATCGCGCTCGGCGCAAAACCGCTGGATGTCGTGCGGCTGGTGCTCGGCGAAGTGCTGTTGTTGGTCGCGCTGGGCATCGGCATTGGCTTGACCGCAGCGTTGGCGACGACGCGGTATGTTGCGAGCTTATTGTTTGACCTGACGCCGAACGACCCGTTGACGATCACGCTGGCAACGCTGCTGCTGATGGGCGTCGCCGTGCTGGCGGGCTATGTGCCCGCGCGCCGCGCCGCCCGCGTTGATCCGTTGATCGCGTTGCGAACCGAATAAACCGCAAGGAGTTGCAGCATAACTATGCCGGAATGGAAAGCCGAAATCAGGGTGCGGTTAGCGCATCTGCACCTTACGCCGACGCGCGAGGCCGCTATTGTGGAGGAACTCGCGCAAGACCTCGATGACTGTTACGCCGCGCTCGTAGCGAGCGGCGAGAGTGAAGCCAAGGCGTATCAGCAGACGCTTGCTGAATTGGGCAATCATGAATGGCTGACGAGCGAATGGCGGCGCGTCGAACGACCACACCGACTAGAACCGCTTCTGCCCGGAACCAATCGGAGGGCAACTATGATCGCAGACCTGTGGCAAGACCTGCGCTTTGGCGCGCGTTTGTTACGCAAACAACCTAGCTTCACGCTGCTGGCCGTGCTCACGCTGGCGTTGGGGATTGGCGCCAGCACGGCCATCTTCAGCTTTGTCAACGCCATTCTGCTGCGTCCGCTACCACTGCCGCAGCCAGAGCAATTGGTGACTTTGAGCGAGCGCAATTGGGAGAAAGGCCAAAGTCTCAAGACCGCTTCGCCTCGCAATCTCGAAGACTGGGAGCGGCAGAGCCAGACTATTGCGGCGTTCGGCGCTTGGCGCGATTGGCGGTTTACGCTGCAAGAGTCCGATGGCCCGACGCTGGTGCGCAGCGCTATCGCTACGCCGGGGCTGTTTCGTGTGTTGAGGGTGAACTTCGCGCTGGGGCGTGCCTTTCTGGACGAAGAGAATCAGCCGGGGCGTGACCAGGTTGTCGTGCTCAGTTACGCCTTCTGGCAAAAACGCTTTGGCGGTGATCCGCAGATCGTCGGGCAAACGCTGAGCCTTGACAAGAAGAGCTTTACGATTGTCGGCGTGTTGCCGCGTGAACTCGAATCGCTCTGGCTGGGAGAATACAACTTGTGGGCACCGGTTTCCGTTGACCCCGATCAAAGGACAGAACGCCATTTACGCAATCGCCGCGTGTACGCGCGGTTGAAACCCGGCGTCACGCTACCAGCCGCACAAACGGAAATGGACAACATTGCACAGCAGTTGGCAGCAGCTTATCCGGCAGCGAATGCCGGTTGGGGCGTGGCGCTGGCACGGTTGCAGGACACGGAAACGGGCGACGTGCGGCGGGTGTTGTGGATTTTCTTCGGCGCGGTTGGCTTGGTGTTGTTGATTGCCTGCGCGAACGTCGCCAACCTGACGCTCGCGCGCGGTGCGACGCGGCACAAAGAATTTGCCGTGCGCGCCGTGTTGGGTGCGCGGCGCGGGCAACTGTTGCGGCAGTTATGCGTCGAGAGTGTCTTGCTGGCCGCGCTGGGCGGCGTGTTAGGTTGGTTGATCGCGCACGGATTCGTGAATTTGTTTGCTGCCTTCAGCCCGACGCTGACGCCGCGCGTCGTGACACTTGACAACGCCGTACTCGGCTTCACGTTTTTGTTGTCGTTACTGACAGGCGTGCTCTTCGGCCTTGCGCCTGGCTGGCAAGCGATGCGCATCAATTTGGTCGCCGCGCTCAACGATGGCACGCGTGGTTCGGCGGCGCGACTCAATCTGCGTTGGCGCGGCACCTTAGTGGTTTCGCAAGTCGCGCTGGCGCTGGCGTTGTTAGTGGGCGCGGGTTTGCTGGGGCAAAGCTTGGTGCGGGCGTTGACCATGCCGCCGGGGTATAACCCGGAAGGGCTTCTCACACTGCAACTTTTTTTGCCGACCGACAAGTATACAGAACGCACACAGGTCGCCGACTTTTATCAGCGCATCGCGGCGGAGTTCAAAACGATCCCTGGTGTCACTGGCGTCGGCGCGATTTCTGCCGGGCCGCAATTTGGCGGCCACGAGTCCGTTGAATTTCTGCCGACGGGACAACTGGAATCCTCCAACGGGTCGCCGCAGGCGCGTTATTACGATGCCGGGCCGGATTATTTCCGCACGATGCAAATCCCGTTGTTGGCAGGCCGCGAATTCAATGACCGTGACCATGCGAATGCGCCTCCCGTTGCCATCGTGAATCAGACCCTGGCGCAACATTACTGGCCGGGCGAGAGCGCAGTCGGCAAACGCCTTACGCTGGTGCGCGAAAAAAAAGAATTGGAAATCGTCGGCGTAGCGGGTGACGTGCGCGCCTTCGGGCTGCAACAACAGAGCGAGCCGGAAATCTACTGGCCGAATTTGCAGCATCCGCGTTGGGCCAGCTTCTTCGTCATCCGCGCCGCCTCCAATCCCGCCAGCCTCGTGACCGCATTACGCCAGCGGGTGCGGCAAACGGATGCGGATGTGCAGGTCGTCGGCGTGTCAACTATGGATACCCGCATTGCCAGTGCTCTCAAGCCGCCCCGCTTCAACCTGCTCTTGCTGAGTCTATTTGCCGGGGCATCCTTGTTGTTGGCCATCGTTGGGCTGTATGCCGTCGTATCGCACCTGACCGTGCAACGTACGCATGAGATCGGCATTCGGATGGCGCTCGGTGCCACGCGACTAAGCGTGTTGCAGTTGGTGCTCACGCAGGGGATGAAATTGACGTTGGCGGGGCTCGGCCTCGGCCTGAGCGCCGCGCTGGGGTTGACGCGCTGGCTGAAGAGTTTGTTGTTTGGAATCACCGCCACTGATCCCTTGACGTTCACAACAATGGCGTTGCTGTTGTTGTTCGTTGCCTTGCTGGCGTGTTGGATTCCGGCACGCCGTGCGACAAAGGTTGATCCGCTGATCGCCTTGCGCAGTGAATAGACCGCGAAGCACGTCACGACTATGCCTGACTGGAAACTACCAATCCGTGAGCGGCTTAAGGGCTTGCACCTTGCGCCGACACGCGAGAACGCGATTGTCGAGGAGTTGGCGCAAGCCCTCGACGATTGTTATGCCGCGCTGTTGGCCAGCGGCACAAGCGAAGCGGAAGCTTATTAACAAACGCTGGCCGAATTGCAGGAGCGCGATGTTTTAGCGCAGGAACTACAGCGAATCGAGCGGGCGTGTTCAGCGGAACCGCTCCCGCTCTGAACCAATAAGATGAGACTCACTATGAAACGATCTATTTTCACGTTCCTGTTTGTTTTGCTTGTCATTGGGCAAAACACTTACGCCTGGGCTCAGAATGTTGATTCAACCATTACGCTGCCGACGCGAGTTGATCCCTCGACCGAGCAATTGCTCATCGGAGTGGATGTGGCAGGCGCGAGACTCTGGTGCAGTCTGGACACCGGGTTCAGTGCGCTCGTCGCCATGGATCGGACAAAGGCACAACGCGCGGGAATTGTGGAAGCGGCAGGCAAGCCTACTCCCGATGGCAACCGCACGTTTCGGGGAGATGGCCGCGCCACAGCGACCTTGCAAGTCGGGCCAATCACGATGCGTGACCAGCCGATTACTGTGCGTGATTTCTCGACGAACGCGCCAGACATGGATTGCGTCATGGGGGCGGCCTTATTGCGCTCCCATGTGATCGAATTCAACTACGAAGCCGCTCGCGTTCGGCTGCACGCCGCCACCGGGTTTACCGTGCCGCCAGGCGCCTCGACCGTGCCGCTGATCTTCCGCACGAATCCCTCGGTGCCGTTTGTGCCAGTCCACGTTGATTTGGCGGATGGTAGTAGCCGCGATCTACAGACTGTAGTTGATACAGGCACCACCTATTACGCTCTCGCCGTCGCGCCTCTCGCCTCAACTTGGATGCGTGAGCGAATCGCGACCACGACTATTCCAGAACATTCAAGCACCGCCAGCGGGTCAGTACAGTTGGTGTCGGCACGCCTGCGTAGCGTCAAGGTAGGCTCGCTCAGCGTCGAGGAACCGGTGATCGCGCTCGTGGGCGAAGGCCTCATTGGTGTGGACGATGGGCTGCTCGGCCTCGGGTTTCTGCGGCGCTTCACCGTCTGGATTGATTTCAACGGGCGCGCGATGCATTTGGCTCCTAACCGCAACATCGCGGCGCCACATCTCTTTGATGCCAGCGGCCTCGGCCTCAAGCGCGTGGCTGACGGTTATGAAGTCAATGACGTCTTTCCTGGCACGCCGGCGGCATCCGCAGATATTCGCCTTGGTGATCGTCTCATTGCAATCGACGGCCAGCGTGCGACCAAACTCGGTTTCGCGGCGGTGCGCGAACGATTGAGCCGCGCGGGCAGGCGCTGTGAGCTGATCCTGCAACGTGGGGAGCATCGCCTCGTGAAGAACCTGACACTGGCGACTCGTCTCTGACAGAGGAAGAGTTGCAGGAATGCATCAGCAGAATAGGAAGCTACGAATGCCTGACTGGAAAAACGAAATCAAACGACGGCTGGAAAATCTGTCGCTTCCGCCCACACGCGAAGCCGCCATTATCGAGGAACTCGCAAACGATCTCGACGATTGCTACGCGGAGTTGATGGCACGCGGCGCGAGCACCGCAGAAGCGTATCAACAAACGCTGGCCGAATTAGCTGGCAGCGAATGGCTGCGACACGAATTACAACGTGGCGAGCGGCAAAACCAGGAGCCTATTGCGCTCGGCACAAATTGGAGGACAAATATGATTGCAGACCTTTGGCAAGATGTACGTTTCAGCGTCCGCGTATTGCGCAAACAACCGGGCTTCGCGTTAGTCGCCATCTTCACGCTCGCCCTCGGCATCGGCGCGAACACGGCGATTTTGAGTACGATCAACGGCTTTATCCTGCGTCCCTTGCCGGTCAGCAGGCCAGACGAATTGTTCATCCCATTTTGGGGCGATAAGAACAAGGCGGAAGTCTGGGACGGGCTTTCGTATGCCAATTACAAAGATCTGCGCGAACAGAATCACAGCTTGTCTGGAATGCTCGTCTGGTCGCTGGCTTCGGCGGGCGTGAGTGCCGCAGCCGGTGGCGACAAGGCGCGCGCGGAAGTTGCGTGGGGCGAACTGGTCAGCGCGAATTACTTCGATGTGCTGGGCGTCAAGCCAATGTTAGGGCGCGGCTTTTTGCCGGAAGAAGAGCGTACGGAAGGAACGCACGCGGTCGTCGTCATCAGTCACGACCTGTGGCAGCGGCGCTTTAACGGCGATGCCAACATCGTCGGCCAGACAATCTATATGAACGGCGCACCGTTCACGGTGGTGGGCGTCGCTCCGGCGTCATTCAAAGGATTGAAGTATGCGTTTCGGCAAGCGTTCTGGGTTCCCTTAATGATGTCGGCGCAATTGGGCGCGGGCGGCGAATGGGCGACCGAGCGCGGTTGGGCGAAGTGGAATGCGCTGGCGCGGCTCAACCCCGGCGTCACGCTTCCGCAAGCCGCAGCCGATTTAAATCGCATTGTGGCAGCTCTCGGACAACAGTATCCGAAGGCGAATGCCGAAAAGAAAATCCAACTCGTCGCGGAAGCGGAGGGGCGGCTGGAAGAGGACACCAAAGCGTTTCGCTCCAAAACATTTCTCGCCTTGTATGCGGCGGGTTTGGTCTTGTTGCTGGCTTGCGCCAACGTCGCCAATCTGTTGCTGTCGCGGGCGACGAGCCGGGCGAAAGAAATGGGCATTCGACTGGCGCTCGGCGCGGGACGCGGGCGCATTGTGCGACAATTGTTGACGGAAAGTTTGTTGCTCTCGCTGCTCGGCGGCGCGCTGGGTTGGGTCTTCGCGTATGGGGGAACACGGCTGATCCAGACGGCAACGCCGCCGATTCCATTTCCGATTGATTTCGATTTCAGCCCTGATGGATTTGTGTTGCGGTGGATGTTGGTCGTCACGTTAGCGACCAGCGTGATCTTCGGTTTGGTTCCGGCCTTGCTCGCGTCGCGGCCTGATTTGGTGGCAGTGATCAAAGATGCGGCGGCGGGACAAACGCAGAGGCAATCGCGCTGGAACCTGCGCAGCGCGTTAGTCGTTACGCAGGTTGCGCTTTCGCTCGTCGTGTTGATTGGCGCAGGCTTGTTCGTTCGCAGCCTGAACAATGCTTTGCGGCTTGAGTTGGGATTTAGCACGGAAAATCTGGTGACAATGAAACTCAATCCGGCCTTGCTCGCGTACGACGAAACGGCAGGCAAGCGGTTTTATGCCGAAACCCTGCGCCGCGTGACCGCCTTGCCCGGCGTAGGCGCCGCTTCGCTCGCCAACTTTTTGCCGCTCGGTGACAGCAATGGAATTGTCGGGCCAGTGACGAAAGAAGGCGAAAGCGCTCCCTTGCCGAATCAGGGCATCAACGTCGCATCGAATTGGGTTGCGCCCAGCTATTTTGCCACGGTCAAAACACCGCTCGTGCTGGGGCGTGATTTCACCGAACGCGATAACCCGGATGCGCCGCTTGTGCTGATCGTGAATCAAGCCTTTGCGCGCAAATTTTATGACAGCGAACAACAGGCGCTCGGTCAGCGCATCCGCTTCTTTACGCCCCAAGCGCCGCTCCGCGAAATTATCGGCATTGCGAAAGACGGTCTCTATCGCGAGTTGAACGAAACGCCGCGCCCCTATCTGTATCTGCCGGAATATACCGGGTAAGGGGATGGCATTGCTGCCATCGCCCTCCCCTAAGAACCGTGCTTGCCATTTTCACGGCACACGGCTCAAGCATTTCAAACGCCCTCTTCGGAGGACGCGGTACAGCAACCGAAGCTTTCTGCGAAATTAGTTTGTCCGTGCAATTGCATATGACATATCGGATGCATCACAACCAGATTGGCCATTGAATCATCACCGCCGTTCACCACCCAGACACGGTGATGTAAGTGCCAGCCGGTTTCGGGAGTGATCTTCTGTCCGCATTGCGGGCATCGGCCATTCTGATTGAACCACAGCTTCAAAAGCTTCTCGTATCCGCGGAAGTTCTCTCTCATTTGAAGTCCAAGTCGTTCTTCAAAGTAGCTCTCCCAGTTTGGATCGTAAGGATTGGCTGCGGCTTTGATCTTGACGTGACGCTTGATTGGCACGTCCCTCGCATGTACTAATCGGACCGTTCGAGGCTTGCCCCGGCGATCCAGTGTAGTTCCCTCCAAGGCGTAATGCCTATCTCCGACCTGTGTTAAGTACTTCTCGTAACACCATCGGAGGTTCTTGTCGGGATGGCGACGTTGTATCCAACGTTCAAGTTCACAGAAGATGCGATAGTCCACATAGCTGAAAATCTTCTTGCTGGTGGTCGTTCGGTGAAACGTCGCCCAGCCCCGAATCTTCGGGTTGAGTTTCATCAGGAGGCGATCCACTGGCGCGTGAAGGTTCTCTTTGAAAGTGGTTTTGATCTCGGCCAGAAAGCTCTGCACATTCTGACGCGACGGCTTGATCAGAAGCTTGCCGCCGTGTTTCTGAAAGTGTTTGCCGAGGAAATCGAAGCCCTCTTCAATATGTGTGATCCGGGTTTTGTTCTCTGACAGTTTCAGTCCTCGTGGGTTGAGGAATTCCGCTGTCAGAGGTCTGACTTCTTCTTCCAGCAGTTCTTTCGTTCTGCCAGTGATGACGAAGTCGTCAGCGAACCTCACAAGTTTGACCCAATGGCCGCCTCGCCGAGGGAAACGTTTCGCCAGCAATGATTCCAACCCATCGAGGGTCAAATTCATCAAGACGGGCGAGATGATTCCTCCCTGTGGCGTGCCACTCGTGGTCAGGCTAAAGGACTCTCGCTCGATGACTCCTGCTTCGAGCCACTCCTTGAGGATCGCGCGATCCATCGGAATGTGTGACAACAACCACTCGTGCGAGATTTCATCGAACGACTAATCAACTTGATACCCCCTTCCAGAACCCACACTCTGAAGACCTGACCGTTATTACGGTCACTGATCCAACTCATCCGCTTTTTGGGCGTCGCTTCCAGATCATCTCCATTACAACACCACTCCATTCTCCTGGCCACGTCTTCGTTCGCTATCGCGAGAAGATGGTCTTACACATTCCAGTCACCGCGACTGATCTCAGCTTAACTCGCAGTACCATCCGCACCAAATTAACCTCGCAGGCTCTTGAGGAGTTCATTTCACTTGCCAATCAATGCGAGGTCTTATGCCAACCCAATCACAGGACATCTGGAACCGATTGTCTCCGGCGCTCCAACAACAAGTCATCGCGGAAATCTCAACCATCCTTCAGGAGGTAATTGATGAGCACTTCAGAACTGGTCACCTCACAACATCTCTCGCGCAAAGCGATCATCTACATCCGTCAGTCGACGCCGCATCAAGTACTAACCAATCAGGAGAGCCTCAATCTGCAGTACGCTCTCAAACGACGCGCCCTCAGCCTCGGCTGGCGCGAGCATGATATCGAGATCATTGATTCTGATCTCGGCCTGACAGCCGCTCTTGCGCAACATCGCGAGGGCTTTAAAGAACTCGTCACCAAAGTTACTCTCGGTCAGGTCGGCATCATCTTCGGCTCTGAAGTCTCGCGACTGGCGCGCAGTAACAGCGACTGGTACCCGCTCCTCGACATCTGCGGTTTCAAAGGCTGCCTCATCGCAGACCGTGATGGCATCTATGACCCTGCTACGCCCAATGGCCGATTGTTACTTGGCCTCAAGGGAACTTTGTCAGAGGCGGAACTTTTTACTATCAAGGCGCGGATGCACGCCGGACTCCTCAATAAAGCCGAGCGCGGTGATCTCGCGCTGAAGCTTCCGATCGGACTAGTCCGTGATCAACTGGGTCGCGTCCAAAAGCATCCTGACCGCGAGGTTCAGGATCGTCTGACACTCGTCTTCCAAACTTTTCTCCAGCGGCGCACGGCCAGCAAGGTCCTTCAGTATTTCAATCGGCAACAACTTTTGTTACCACGTTCGGATCGCTTTGGTGATCTGATCTGGAAGCAACCGACCATCAGTTCGATCATCTTGATCCTCAAGAATCCGGCTTACGCTGGCGCCTTCGTTTATGGACGGACTAGACACCCGCCTCGGGGCGCTTCACACAACACGCAGGGCGTTAAACGCCTCCCGATAGAAGAATGGAAATTTCGTGTCAACGATAAGTACCCGGCCTATATTTCTTGGGAGACCTTTGAGAAAATCCAGGCCATGCTCCGCGATAATCACGCCGAATATGATCGCAATAAAACCCGCGGCATTCCCAGAGCCGGGCAAGCGCTCTTGCACGGCTTGCTCTACTGCGGCGAGTGCGGGCATAAGATGCTGGTCCAGTACAAGCACAACACTTTCTACTTATGCAACGCATTGCGCCAGAAATATGGCGTCCCTGTTTGTCAGAACATTCCCGGCGATCCGGTTGATCAAGCAGTCATCAAGGCTTTCTTCGAGGCGCTCTCACCCATCGAACTCGACGTCTATGCGCGGGCTATGGCGACTCATCAAGAAAGACTCGATCAAGCTCGGCAGGCGCGAGAGCAACAGATCGAGCGACTACGTTATCAAGCAACCTTGGCGCAACGACAATTCAATCGCGTCGACCCCGACAACAGACTTGTCACCTCAGAGCTGGAAGCCCGATGGGAAGCTGCGCTGCGCGAATTGAAGCAAGCAGAAGAAGCTGCGGCACAGGCTTCTCAGGTCGCCGTTGTTCCTTTTACACTGACCGCTGAGATGAAGGCCGCTTTCACTGCTATCGGGCAGAAGCTCCCTCAAATTTGGGATCAAGATCTGCTCGCGCGCGAGCAGAAGAAAGCGCTCCTGCGTTGCTTGATTGACAAAATCGCTCTGCATCGGATCGCGCGTGACCAGGTTCAAGCGCGGATCATATGGGTCGGTGGCGAAACCACTACATTGCTCATCCCAGTGCAGGTCGGATCGCTGGCCTTCCTCTCAACCGCCGCCGAGATGGAAAGCCTGATTGTCAAACTCGCGTCAGAGGGTCTTCCCGATGAAGAAATCGCCGCACAACTAACGGCGCAAGGCCATCGTTCACCGATGCGGCAATATCTCCTGCCCAGTACGGTCCGAACGATTCGGCTCAAACATGGGATTATGGTCAAGCGACATCAATCGCACCCACATCGGGTTGAGGGATTCCTCACTGTTTCCCAACTCTCCAAAGAACTGGGCGTCCCGCTTCACTTCATCTACGATCGAATTCATAACGGCACGATCAGGATTGCCAAAGATAAAAAGACCGGAAGCTACTTGTTTCCTAATCGCCCCACGACCATCAAGCAGTTCAGGAAGTTGATTGATGGCCGCCTCCAAACCCTGGATTTTTGAAAGGAGCATCAACATGCGTGATCAAAACAACTTTGGATGTCACCCTCTAAAATCCATTGCGGCGAGTTCGAGCGGGAGAGCAGTGTAAAGCATTGCTCAATCGCATCGGCCACGGACCGTTTTTTCCGAAAACCATAGGAGTTCGGATCGGCGGTCATTTCCGCGATGGGGTCGAGGGCCAACAAATGCAGCGCCTGACGAGCGCGGTCATCGATCGTTGGAATTCCGAGCGGGCGACGGCCCTTCCCGTTCTTCTTGGCGATATAAACGCGCTTGAGGGGCTGCGGCTGGTAATCTTCTGCGCTGAGTTTTTCCACGGCCTGCGCTTTCTTTTCCGGCGTGTCGAGTTTTTGCCCATCCACGCCGGGAGTGCGTCGACCGGGATTTTCAACTACTCGTCGAACAGCGAGACAGCGTGCGCTGTAGGAGCGAGTGAGAATGAATTGCAAGGCGCGGACTTTCCGCTTCTTGCCTTGTTGCTGCGCCTGTACGATCCGCCTTTGCAAACGACACACGTTGCTGTTGACTCGCTTCCATTTGATAGTACGCCATTCAACAGCTTGACGCAGGCTCGCGCCAGCAGCGCCCGGAGGCGTGGCTTCAAGTTCCCGACGAATTCCTGTTTGTTGCGTCATTGTCATAGAGTCTCGTACCGAAACACCACGCGGAAGTCTGCACGGTTGCCCGTACCGTGATGTTGTTGGCCGTCATGCCAACTCAACGGCTATCCCGATCATTACAATCGGGCATTGGCTTTTTCCGCCATCTCATACCCGACCTCCCGTGGGTCTTCCTTGCGGTCGACTTTCCTGAGAGCAAAACATCTCAGGAGAAGGCCGGGCTTACCACGTTCCGCGTCAATCACAGGATCGGTTAGGTCTCGCCTAGACGCCGGTGGTCCTATTGTCCACGATGCAGGAATACTGAGCCTGCATACCGGCCACGTACCTTTTGGTCACAGCGTGACAGCCTCTTACGCTGCTCAGTAGATAACGGCGCGTGTCCGGCGATTCAGATGTCTTGACCGTGCAATCCATTTCTAGCCCCCGACCGCCTTGAGGCTGGCAGTCGCCGTCGCCCCTCACGGTTAGACGACCATCAAGTGATGAGGTTACATTGTCCCGGCAGCTCTTTATTCATGCC
>WNGB01004649.1_pt1 | contig 25565 bp, 26 predicted proteins | sample 5400681 | NCBI WGS metagenome assembly WNGB01 (sample SAMN13153367, study PRJNA577476) | soil metagenome | isolation source: 115 cm soil or saprolite under grassland replicate 2 | place: USA:California | collected 2016-06-15
CCGCCAGCACCAGCGGCGTGACGCAGGCCTCGGTCCCGCCGGCCAGGAACACGTCGGCCCGGCCGCGCCGGATCAGGTCGGCCGCCTCGCCGATGGCGTGCGTGCCGGTGGCGCAGGCGGAGACGACCGCGAAGTTGGGACCGATCGCCCCCAGCTTGGTGGCGATGTAGCTGGTGGCCGTGTCCACCAGGCAGTTCGCCAGGAAGGTCGGCGACACCCTGGTGGGGCCCTTCGCCGTGAGGACCTGCTGCTGCTGCTCGATCAGGGCGACCCCGCCGATCGCCGAGCCGACCACCACGCCGGTGCGCTCCGGGTCGGTCACCTCGAGGCCGGCGTCGGCCACCGCCTCGTCCGCCGCCGCCACGGCGAACAGCACGCTGCGGTCCATGCGGCGGGCCTCCTTGCGGGAGGCGGCCCGTTCGGGCTCGAAGCCGCGGACCTCGCCGGCGATGCGCACCGGGAAGGGCGAGGGGTCGAAGGCGGCGATGGTGTCGATGCCGCTGCGCCCCTCGAGCATCGCCGCCCAGGTCGCCGGGGCGGTCAGCCCGAGCGGGGTGACCGCCCCGATGCCGGTGATGAAGACGCGTTCCATAGCGCGCCAAGGGTAGCAGGGGCGCAACCGCCTCAGGCGAACGGGTCCTCGTCCTCGTCGGCTACGTAGATCGCCAGGTCGGGGTCGAGCCCGAGCTCTGCGCCCTCCTCGGCGATCAGCTCGTCGTCGAGCGTCTCGGCCATGTCGTGCGGGTCGAGGTCGTCGGGGAGCAGGTCGGCCAGCTCCTCGTCCGGGTCCATCTCCGGGTCCATCTCCGGGTCGTTCACGCTTCCTCCTCGGGTGAGCGCTCAGTCGCTTGCTGGGACGGGTGGATCGGACCGGTAGCCGAGCCGGCTGGCGAGATCATGCTGGATCGTCCTGGCGGTCCGCTCGGCCTCGACCGCCTCCGGGTCGGGCTGGACGACGTGGGTGGTGGCCGGCTCGGTGGTGGTGCCGAGCGCGAGCAGGGCGGCGCCGCGCGCCGACGCCTCCGGCTCGTCGCTGACCTGGACGGGCCGGCCGAGCACGTTGGCGAGGGTCTGCTGCCACCAGCGCGAGGCGGTCACGCCGCCACCGGAGGCGACCACGGCGGGCGTGCCCGGCAGGGTCGGTTCCAGGTCATCGAGCCCGTCGGCCAGGCCGAAGCAGACCGCCTCCAGGCTGGCGGCGACGATCTCGACGGCGGTGGTGGCCAGCGAGAGGCCGAGCACCGCGCCGGAGCCGGAGGGAAGCTGCAGTGGTGCGCGGGCGCCAGCGTGGTAGGGCAGGACGGCGACACCGCCCGAGCCCGGCGGCACGGTCGCGAGGGCGGCCTCGGTGGCCTCGTCGTCAGGCAGGGCGAGCACCTCGCGCGCCCAGCGCCAGAGGTTGCCGCCGCCGGAATAGGCCGCCCCGGTGACCACGCGCCGCTCGTCCACCCGGTAGCGCCACAGCGTCGGGGGCAGGGGCGCGCCAGGGGCGTCGTGCACCGTCCTGACCGCGGCGGAGGTGCCGATGTTGACGTTGGCGAACGCCGGGGAGACGCAGCCGGCGCCCACGTTCGAGGCGGCGCCGTCGCCCCATGCCGGGTGCCAGCGCGCCGCGGCAAGGGCCGGCCAGCGCCGCGCGCCCGCCTGGGTCAGGCTGCCGCTCCAGCCCGGCTGGTGCAGGGTAGGCAGCGCCGCGGGCCCGACCCCGGCCAGCTCGAGGGCGCGCTGGTTCCAGTCGGCCGTGCCGAGGTCGAGCAGGCCGGTGCCAGAGGCCATGGAGAGCGAGGCGCCGGCGTCGCCGAGCAGGCTGGCGGCCAGGTACTCGGCGAGTCCGAGGTAGGCGGCCGGGGCGGTGCCGAGCTGGCGCGCGAGCCAGGGGAGCTTGACGGTCCAGAAGGTGACGTGCAGCGGCGCGCCCGTCTCCGCGTGCAGGCGCCGCGGGTCGGTGTGGCCGGCGAGCTCGTCGCCGAGCGCCGCGGCGCGAGTGTCGGCCCAGGTGAGCGCGGCGCTGAGCGGCCGCCCGCCGGCGTCGACCGCGAGCACGGTGTGCCAGGCGCAGGAGAGCGCGACCGTCTCCACCCCGTCGAGGTCGCCCCGCTCGGCCAGCTCGTCGAGGCAGGCGCCCACCGCCTCGACCACACCGTCCGGGTCGAGCTCGGCGGTGCCGTGGTCGTCGACCCGCAGGCCGCTGGGCCGCCGAGCGAGCACGTCAGGCACTGCTCGGCCGTCCTGGTCGAACACCAGCGCCCGCACCGAGGAGGTCCCCAGGTCGATCGCGAGCACCCGTCCTTCAGCCACCGCCACCTCCGGGTGTGGAGTTGCCCTCCGCTGCCGTCGCCAACCGGCGCCGCGCAAATGTATGGACCATCCACCCGGTTGGTATCAACCTCGGTGCCGAGCGCCGTCAGGAGTGGAGGAGGGTCGTTGCCGCGGTTGGTGCTGTGGGACATCGACGGGACCCTGGTCAACACCGGCCAGCTCGGGCGGGACGCCTTCAGCGATGCGTTCCGGGTGGTGGTGGGCCGCGCGCCCGACCGGGCGGCCGAGATCATGGTGGAGATGGCCGGGCGCACCGACCACGAGATCGCCCTGGAGTTCCTCGCCCTCCACGAGCTGGACGGCGACGCCCACCTGCCGGCCTTCAGCGTCGCGCTGGCCGAGGCCCTGGCGGCCAAGGAGGGCGAGATCCGCCGGCAGGGCCGTGCCCTGCCAGGGGCGCAGGCTGCCCTTGCCGCTCTCGCCGCCGCCCCCGGGGTGGTCCAGTCCCTGCTCACCGGGAACATCGAGCCGAACGCGGCGCTCAAGCTGGCCGCCTTCGGCCTCGACGCCTACCTCGATTTCGCGGTCGGAGGGTACGGCTCTGACGACCCCCACCGGCCCAACCTGGTGGCGGTGGCCAGGCGCAAGGCCAGGGCGAAGTACGGGATCGAGTTCGGCCCGGACAGCACCGTGCTGGTCGGCGACACCCCGCTGGACGTCGCCGCCGGCCGCCAGGGCGGCGCCCGCGTGGTCGCCGTGGCGACCGGGCCGTTCGGCGGCGACGAGCTCCGTGCCGCGGGGGCCGACACGGTCCTGCCCGGCCTCGAGGACACCGCCGCCGTGCTCGCCGCCGTCCTGGCAGGGGATTGAAGGCCAAGCCGCCCTTTGGCTTGGCCTTCGCCTTTGGCCTTTGGCCTTTGCCTTTGGGGGGCATGCGGGGGGCTTGCCCCCCGCAGTCGTTGCCTTTGGGGGGCATGCGGGGGGCTTGCCCCCCGCAGTCGTCAGTGGGTGCAGCTCCTTTGCAGGGACTGGGTGAGCTGCGAAGTTGGCGGGCCTGAGGGTGGTGGGTGAGGATCGCCTCCTGGTGAGGGTGCGAGGAGCCGGTCATGGGGTCGTTGCTGGAGGCTTTGGAGGCGCGGGCGCAGGCGGCCCGCGCCCGGGTGGAGGCGTTGCGGGCCGAGATGGACCGGCTGGCCGAGCGCCTGGCCGCCGAACAGGAGCTGCTGGGGCGGCTTGAGATCACCAGGCAGACCGTGATCGAGGTGCTGGCCGGTGATGCGCTGCCAGGCGAGGATGCGGTCGGTATCCATCCCGATCCCGATCCCAACGCCGTCGCCGGGGCGGCGGAGCCGAGGGTGGGAATGCAGGTTCCTGTCTTCGGCCAGGATGGGGATGGGCGCAGGCTGCCGGTGGCCTACCGGGATGTGGTGGAGGTGCTGGCCGATGCCGGGGTGCCGCTGCGCGCCAGGCAGGTGTGCCAGGCGGTGGGGGTGGGCGTCGAGCCCCGCCATCGGGAGGGGATGCGGATCAGGCTCAAGCGGCTGGTCGAGCGTGGCTGGCTGGTCGAGGCCTCCCCGGGGCTGTTCGCCTGCGCTGGGGGCGTGGCTGCCACGTTGGACGGCGACAGACGGCTGAGCTGACAGCGGCCGGTGCAGGTGAAGATGAAGGCGCGGGGCTCCTCCTCGTAGGTTTCGGGTGTCACCACCGGACCGACGAGAGGGTGCAGCTCTGTTGCAGGGACTGGGTGAGCTGCGAGGTTGGCGTGTCTGAGGGTGGTGGGTGAGGATCGTCTCCTTGGTGCGGGTGTGAGGAGACGGTATGGCGTCGTTGCTGGAGGCGTTGGCGGCACGAGAGCAGGCGGCCCGCGCCCGGGTGGAGGCGTTGCGGGCCGAGCTGGACCGGCTGGCCGAGCAACTGGCCGCCGAGCAGGCGCTGCTGGAGCGGCTGGAGGTCACCAGGCAGACCGTGGTCGAGGTGTTGGCCGGCGGGGCGCTGCCCGGCGAGGCTGCGGTGGTGAGCGATCCCGAGGCCGGCGTCGCGGCGGCGCCGAGGGTGGGCGTGCCGGTTCCTGCCTTCGGCCAGGATGGGGATGGGCGCAGGCTGCCGACAGCCTACCGGGACGTGGTGGAGGTGCTGGCCGGTGCCGGGGTGCCGCTGCGCGCCAGGCAGGTGTGCCAGGCAGTGGGGACCGGCGCCGAGCCCAGGCATCGGGAGGGGATGCGGATCAAGCTCAAGCGGCTGGTCGCGCGCGGCTGGCTGGTCGAGGCCGAGCCGGGGCTGTTCGCCTGCGCCGGGGGGGTGGCTGCGACGCTGGACGGCGCCGGCTGACCGCGGCTTGGTGCCGGCGAAGATGAAGGTGCGGGGCTCCTCCTCGTAGGTTTCGGGTGTCACGACCGAACCGACGAGAAAGAGCCCGATGCAAGCCTACGACGACGCCTCCCTGCTGTCCGAGGAGTCCCAGGACGCCTTCGGCGCTGCCCGTGCCGCGTTCGATGCCCTTGTTGCCACGCTCGGCAGCGCGGAGGCTGGCGGCTGGACCCACGACCAGGTCGAGGAGCATCTGGAACGCAACGGCCGGGAGGTGCTGCGGCTGCTGTTCCAAGACCATCTGGACCTGCGCGCCCTGCGGGAGCGGCACGCCGTCGCCCAGGGCCGCATCAGCCCGGTCATCGACGCCGGCGGCATCGTCCACCGCAACGTCGAGCCGGGCCACACCCGCCACCTGGCGACGGTGTTCGGCACGGTGCGGGTGACCCCCATACCGCGATCACCCAAGCGTGCGGCAACGTGGCTGGGAAACGGCAGGTCGAGCAGCTCACCGTGGCGGCCGCCGCCGACATCGACGCCTTCTACCAGGCGGTCGCGCCGCAGCCGGCCACCGACGAGACGCTGCTGGTGTGTAGCGTGGACGGCAAGGGCGTGGTCATGCGGCCCGAGGCGCTGCGGGACAAGACCCGCAAGGCCGCCGCCGTCAAGGGCGCCGGCACCTACCGGACCCGGCTGGCCAGCGGCGAGAAGCAGGGCCGCAAGCGGATGGCGACCCTGGGGGTCGTCTACGACGCCGACCCTGCCCCCCGCCGGCCCCACGACGTCCTCACCCCGGCCATCACCCTCCACGCCGATGACGGTGGGGGTGGCCGGCCGCGCCGCACGGGCCCGGTCGCTACCGCCAAGTGGCTGACCGGCTCGATCGCCACCACCAGCGAGCAGGTCATCGCGAGCGTGTTCGACCAAGCCGAGCAGCGGGACCCGACCCACCGCCGCACCTGGGTCGTGCTGGTCGACGGCGCCCGCCACCAGCTCGACCTGCTCCGCGCGGAGGCGGCACGCCGCAAGGTGCCGATCCACATCCTGGTCGACCTCATCCACGTCCTCGAATACCTCTGGAAAGCGGCCTGGTGCTTCTACCAGGACGGCGACCCGGCCGCTGAACCCTGGGTCGCCACCCACGCCGTGCGCATCCTGGCCGGCGAGGCAGACGCCGTCATCACCACGCTCGGCCAGCAGGCCAGCGATGCCGGGCTCACTCCCCAGCAGCGCGGCGGCATCGACACCTGCATCGGCTACCTCACCGCCAAGAAGCAGTTCCTCGGCTACGACACCGCACTGGCGGCCGGCTGGCCGATCGCCACCGGCGTGATCGAAGGCGCCTGCCGGCACCTGATCGGCGACCGGCTCGACATCACCGGCGCCCGCTGGGGCCTCCAAGGCGCCGAAGCCGTCCTCAAGCTGCGCGCCCTGTGCACCAACGGCGACCTCCCCGCCTACTGGGCCTTCCACCGCGCCCAGGAACACCAACGCGTCCACCAGGCCCGCTACCAGCACCCGCTCGCCCGTGCAGCCTGATCACCCGGTCCCTGCAACGGAGCCGCACCCGTCGTCAGTTGTGCATCAGCCGGTGGGCGAGGGCCGCTGTAAGGCGGCGGGGCATGAGGCGGTTGCCGAACACGGTGGCGGCGTTGAGGCGGCCGGCGACCACGCTCGGCTTGCCCGCAAGCATCGCCTCGACGCCGATGCGCGCCACCTCCCGGCTCTGCATCATGGCCCTGCGCTGGTAGCGGGTGGCACGCTGGCCCGCAACGTCGAGGAAGCCGGTGGCGGTGATGCCGGGGGACAGCGCCGTGGCCCGCACGCCGGTGTCGCGCAGCTCGTAGCTGAGCGCCTCGGTGAAGAACAGCACGAAGCTCTTGGCCGCCGAGTAGCTGGCGTACAGCGGCGACGGCTGGTAGGCGCCGATGGAGGCGAGGTTCAGGACGAAGCCGAAGCGCCGCTCGACCATGCCGGGCAGCAGCAGCTTGGCCAGGTGGACCGGGACGACCACGTCGAGCTGCAGCATGTTCTGCTCGCGCTCCCACGGGATCGACAGGAACTCTCCGAACAGGCCGTAGCCGGCGTTGTTGACCAGCACGTCCACCTGCGGGACCTGGCCGGCCAGCTCCTCGGGGGCGCCCGGGGCGGTGAGGTCGAGGCCGACCGGGGTGACCTCGACGCCGTGCTCGCCGGCGAGCTGCTCCGCCAGCTCCTCGAGCAGGTTCTTGCGCCTGGCCACCAGGGTGAGGTTGCTGCCGCGCCCGGCCAGCTCGCGGGCGAAGTCGGCGCCGAGGCCGCCGGACGCCCCGGTCACCAGTGCGTGCCTGCCCGCGAGAACGCTGCCGCTCATGGCCCGCCTTTCTGCCGCAAAGAGGGCAAATACTACCTGAGCAGGCCGATCCCCAGCGTGGGCGTGGCCGCTTCGCCGGGAATGGCGCTGAGCAAGGCAAGCGTTCGCCTGATACGAACAGAAGCGCACATTCTTGACCGTAACCTGCCAGAAGCGCACGATCAGCCGATAGGCGGATCCCCCGCATGCCGTGTGCAAAGGGAGGCATTCCCATGGCAGACGACGTCGATGTCGTTGCGACCTCGATCGCCGATCCGGCGCCACTCGGGCTCGCCGGCTTCGCGCTCACCACCTTCGTGCTCAGCATGTTCAACGCTGGGCTGGTGGACAAGGCGGGCGAGCCGGTGGTCCTCGGACTGGCGCTGGCCTACGGCGGCGGGGCGCAGTTGCTCGCCGGCATGTGGGAGTTCAGGAAGGGCAACACCTTCGGCGCGACGGCCTTCAGCTCCTACGGGGCCTTCTGGATCTCGTTCTGGGCCTTCGTCGCGTTCTTCGCCAAGGGTGTCCCGGAGACGGCGGTCGGGCTGTACCTGATCGCCTGGGGCATCTTCACCTTCTACATGTGGATCGCCTCGTTCCGTACCAACACCGCGGTGATGGTGGTGTTCCTGCTGCTGTGGATCACCTTCATCCTGCTCGGGATCGGCGCCGCGGCGGGCAACAGCTCGATCAGCAAGCTCGGCGGCTGGGTCGGGCTCGCGACCGCGGTGGCGGCGTGGTACGCGTCGTTCGCGGGGGTGGCCAACTTCACCTTCGGGCGTGAGGTGGTCCCGGTACGGCCGCTGCGGCACGCGTAGCCGGTTTCGCCTGGCAGCGCGGGGACACCCCGTCCCCGCGCTGCCAGGCATGGCGGCGTCCGGAGGCGAGCCCGCCACGATGTGCCTGGTTCGTCACGGTAAGCTGAGGTCCCCCAGAGGGTCATAGTCTCCCGGCGGGAGGTCGAGCAATGACGGCAGGACAGGAGGAGGCGACTGTCTCCGAGGCGCAGATCGCCGTTCACTGGCGCGAGGAGGAGTACTACCAGCCTTCCGCGAGGTTCGTCGCCCAGGCAAACGCGGCCGACCCGGCGATCTTCGAGCGGTTCAGCGAGGAACGCTTCCCCGAGTGCTTCAAGGAATACGCGGACCTCCTCACCTGGGACCACTACTGGCACACGACGCTCGACACCAGCAACCCGCCGTTCTGGAAGTGGTTCGTCGGTGGCCGGCTGAACGCCTCCTTCAACTGCGTCGACCGCCACCTGGAGACCGACCGCAACAAGGCAGCGATCATCTGGGTGCCCGAGCCGGAGGCCGAGGAGACCCAGGCGATCACCTACCAGGAGCTGTACCGGCGGGTCAACGAGTTCGCCGCGCTCCTGCGGGGGTTCGGCGGCGTCAAGACCGGCGACCGCATCACCTTCCACCTGCCGATGGTCCCCGACCTGCCCGTCTCGATGCTCGCCTGCGCCCGCCTCGGCGTCGTCCACTCCGAGGTGTTCGGTGGCTTCAGCGGTGCCGCCTGTGGCGAGCGGATCGCCGACTCGCAGAGCCGCATCCTGGTGACGATGGACGGCTACTACCGCAACGGCGAGCTGATCGACCACAAGGCCAAGGCCGACGAGGCGGTGGCGCGGGCCGAGGCGCAGGGGGCCGAGGTCGACAAGGTGCTGGTCTGGCGGCGCCACCACGGCGAGTACGCCTCCAACAGCCCGATGGTCCCCGGCCGGGACTTCTTCATCGACGAGGTGATGGAGGACTACCGCGACAAGCTGGTCGAGCCGGTCTCGATGCCCGCCGAGGCGCCGCTGTTCCTGATGTACACCAGCGGCACCACCGGCCGGCCGAAGGGGTGCCAGCACTCGACCGGCGGCTACCTCTCCTACGTCGCCGGCACCTCGAAGTACTACCAGGACATCCACCCCGAGGACACCTACTGGTGCTTCGCCGACATCGGCTGGATCACCGGGCACTCCTACATCGTCTACGGCCCGCTGGCCCTCGGGACCACCAGCGTGATGTACGAGGGCGTGCCCACCTACCCCGATGCCGGCCGGCCCTGGCGCATCGCCGAGCGGCTCGGGGTGACCACCTTCCACACCGCCCCGACCACCATCCGCATGCTGCGCAAGCTCGGCCCCGACGAGCCGAGCAAGTACAACTACCGCTTCAAGCACATGACCACGGTGGGCGAGCCGATCGAGCCAGAAGTGTGGCGCTGGTACCACAAGGTCGTGGGCAAGGGCGAGGCGGTGATCGTCGACACCTGGTGGCAGACGGAGAACGGCGGCTTCCTCGGCAGCACCCTGCCCGCCCTGAAGCCGATGAAGCCAGGAAGCTGCGGCCCAGGGGTCCTCGGCGTCTACCCGGTGGTCTACGACGAGGATGGCAACGAGGTCCCCGCCGGCAGCGGCAGGGCGGGCAACATCTGCATCCGCAACCCCTGGCCAGGCATTTTCCAGACGATCTGGGGCCAGCCAGAGCGCTTCGTCTCGACCTACTACCAGAAGTACAACCGCGACAAGGACAGCAAGGACTGGCGCGACTGGCCCTACTTCGCCGGCGACGGCGCCGTCCAGGCGGCCGACGGCTACTTCCGCATCCTCGGCCGGGTCGACGACGTCATCAACGTGGCCGGCCACCGGCTCGGCACCAAGGAGCTCGAGTCGGCCAGCATCACCGTCGAGGAGGTCGCCGAGGCCGCCGCGGTCCCGGTGATCGACGAGCTGCGCGGCCGGGCGGTCGAGATGTACATCGCGCTCAAGCCGGGGTTCACGCCGAGCAAGGAGATCGAGGCGAAGGTCGTCAAGGCGATCGAGACCGAGATCGGCAAGATCGCCCGGCCGAAGAACGTCTGGATCGTCATGGACATGCCCAAGACCCGCTCCGGCAAGATCATGCGCAGGGTGATCGCCAGCATCTCCAACTTCGCCGACGTCGGCGACGTGACCACGCTGGCAAACCCGGAGATCGTCGACGACATCCGCCACCACGTGCATGCGGAGAAGGTCGCCCACGGCGAGTCTCCGCGCGAGCTCTCGCCCGAGGAGATCGAGGAGATCAAGGCGTTCGGTCAGGCCGAGTAGCCGGCCGGGCGCCGCGGGACCCGACCGCGCCAGACGCAACAGCCCGGGTGGCTCCTCGCCACCCGGGCTGTGCCGTGTCCAACGCTGGCGGCTAGCCGTACCCGCCGCCGCTGCTGCCGTACCCACCGGCCGTGGTGGCGGTGGCGCCACCGCTGGCACCGCCACCGGCGGCGCCGCCGGCAGCCTTGACGAGCTTGCCGCTGGCGCCGACCACGAACCAGACGCCCTTGGAGCCCTGGCCGTTGGTCTGCCCGGCCTGCTGGTCACCGGAGAAGTAGTAGAGCGGCCACTTGCCGTACATGACCTGCATGCTGCCGTCCTGCCGCGGGGCCGCGGTCAGCAGCGCGGGGTTGAGGCCCTGGGCGGCCTGTGGCGGGCTCTGGGCGATAACCGGGGGCCACGCCTGCGCGCACTGCTGGTAGCAGGTGCTCTTACCGCTCGCGTCGTTGGCGAAGCCGTAGAGCGTGCGGCCCTGGGCGTTGGTGAGGATCGCCCCGTACTGCGAGTTGGCGACCTTGAAGCCGCCGGCGGCACCCTGCGCGGGCTGCTGCGCCGGTGGCGTGGTGGTGTAGGCCGGCTGTGGGGGAGGCTGCTGCTGCTCGGCGGGCTGCTGGGAGGAGCCACCCGAGCCGCCGCTACAGGCGGCCAGCACGAGTGCCGCCAGCACGCCGAGGCCGGCCATGCGCGCGCTACGCGCTTTACGCATCGAACGCTCCTTGCGGTCGAGACTGAGGTTCTCCCAGAAGGAACCCCAAGGGGGACCCCGTGGTTCCCGCAAACAGGGCGAAGCAGGGCAGCTCACCCGTCCGCGCCGGCAGGTGCGCCCATTCAGCGGCCGTCGGGTGCGAGGCGCTCGAGCAGGCGGTCGAGCTGCCGTGGCGACTGCTCCCCGCTCGCCCGGGCGACCACCTGCCCGCGGCCGTCGACCAGCACGAAGAACGGGTACCCGGAGAGGCCAAAGGCGGACGCCGCGCTGCCCGCCGGGTCGTCGGCCAGCACCGGGGTGGGCCAGCCCGCCTGGCGCAGCCAGCCGGAGGGCGGGTAGGCGGGCAGGCCGGGGCGGACCGCGGTGGACACCGCGTAGAGCCGCACCCCGGCCGGCAGGCGGCCGTTGTCCAGCCAGCGGACCAGCACGGGCAGCTCCGCGCGGCAGTGGGGGCACCAGTGCGCCAGGAAGACCAGGGCCTTCGGGGTGCCGTCGCGGGTGATGGCGAGCGGCGCCCCGTCGAAGGAGGCTCCCCGAAGCTCGGGCGCGGGCCGCCCCACCGCCGGGTCGGCCCCGCCCTCGCCGAGGCTCGGTAGTGGCTCGCCGGAGACCTTCAGCGGCCGTGCCTGGGGCAGGTCGCTGGCGGCCGCTGCTGTGCCGCCGCGCCCGCTGATCGCCCCGGCGGCGAGAGCGGCCACCACGATCACCACCAGCGCCACCCGCAGCAGCGGCAGCCCGTCCCCCGGCCGCGCCAGGACGGCGCCGGCCAGGCGCCCGAGCGCGCCGGGGGCGCGGCCGCCGGCCGGCTGCGGCGTTCCCTGGGGCCGTACCTGGCCGGCCGCGGCCGTACTACGCGACCGGCTGGCGCGACGGCCAACGCCGCGCACGCCCTCGGGCACGGCGCGGCCCTCGGCCGGGCCGGCGCTCAGCAGCAGGGCGATGACCAGGGCGAAGGCCGTCCCGGCCATGAGCGGCACGGAGAGGTAGTGGAACTGCCACACCCAGGTGAGGGTGCAGGGGTTGTCGGGGTCGCAGGCCCCCGCGTCGAGCGCGGGGAAGCGCTCCAGCAGGTGGTGGTAGACGGAGATGGTCCCGCCGGTGGCGGCGAGGGCAACGGCGTAGGGGCGCACGGCCAGGTCGCGGCGCCAGGCGGCGAGACCGAGCAGGAGCGCGAGCGGGTACATGGCCGCCCGCTGGTACCAGCAGAGCGTGCACGGCACCAGGCCGGCGACCTCCGAGAGGTAGAGGCTGCCGAGGGTGGCGACCAGCGAGACCAGGAAGGCGAGGCCGAGCGCCTGCGAGGGGGCGGCCGCGACGGCGGCGCGGAATCGTTCAGCCCTCCGCCAGTGCCGCGCGGCAAGCGCCGCCGTCGCGAGCGTGGCCAGGGCGAGCTGGGCCGCCACCGCCAGCAGGGCGAAGAACAGGGTCACGGCGGAGGTGGTGGACACCGCCCCATCATCCCCCAGCGCGGCGCCAGCACTGGCCGTGGACCTGCGCCGTCAGCAACGGACACGGCAGGGTGGGGCGTCGCTGCCGGCGGCGCTGTGGGCGGCCTGGACGGCAGGGGCTGGGGAGAGGTTGCGGCCGGCTCGCCAGGCGTCCAGGTAGCGCCAGGCGTACAGCAGGCCGCGGCGGATCCACCAGATGCCCGGCGGGGTCGGCCAGGACAGGCCGAAGTGGACGTGGCTCGGGGTGGTGCGCGCGTCGCCGGAATTGCCGATGCTGCCGAGCGGCTGCCCGGCGCGGACGTGCCCGCCGTTGGCGATGCCTGGCACGATCGACTGCAGGTGGGAGCCGTAGTAGCGCACGCCGTCGATGCCGACGATCGAGACCGACAGGCCGCCGCGGTCGGCGCCACGGTCGCTGGCGGGATCCCAGCGGTCGACGCGGTTGACCTCGTCGACGGTGCCGTCGACCGGGGCGACGAAGCGGCAGCCAGGCTTGGTGAAGATGTCGGTGGCCGGGTAGTAGGGGTGGCTGTGGCCGTACCAGACGTGGCAGCCGGGCACGGGGAACACGTAGCGGACAGCCGGATCGCCAGGGATGGTGGTGGCCGGTTCGGGCTGGCTCGTGGCCGACGAGGTAGCGCCGGGTCGGGAGGCCGGCGGTGTGGCGGCGGATGAGCAGCCGGCCAGGAGCGAGGCGACCAGGAGCGCGCCCACGGCCAAGCGGTGCGGCACGCTGGACCTCCTTGGGTCGTGGTGCATCCTAACCCGCCGCGCGGATCGACGGCGGACCCGCCGCTGGCGAGGCGGATCGTGGCCGTCCCGCCCTTGTCTCCCTATCCGGATGGACGCTACCGGGTGGCAGAGCCGGCGGCCGTCGGCAGCGGCTCTGGTCGCCTGCGGCGGGCGCGCTGCCGAGCGATCACGCCATGGTGGGGTGCGGCCAGGAACGACAGCATGAACAGTCCGGTCGCGACCAGGACGATGGTCGCGCCGGCAGCCAGCTTCCAGTGCTGGGAGATCGCGAGGCCGACGATGCCGCTGGCGATGCCGATGCCGGCGGCCAGCGCCATGGTGGCGCCGAGCCGCTCGGTCCACAGGCGGGCGGCGGCCGCCGGGGCGACGATCAGCGCGACGGCGAGGATCGTGCCGACGGCTGGGATGGAGGTGACCAGTGTGACCTCGATCAGCAGCAGCACCGCGACGTCGAGGGCGAGCACCGGGTAGCCGAGGGCGGTGAGCCCGTCGCGGTCGAACGCTCCCAGGATCAGCTCCTTGTGCAGCGCGGCAAGCACCCCGAGGACGACGGCGCCGGTGACGGCGGTGGTGACCAGGTCGCCCCGCTGGACGGTGACGATGGAGCCGACCAGGTAGGCGGCGAGGTCCTTGGTGAAGCCGGACTGGGCGGACAGCAACAGCACGCCCAGCGCGAAGGCGCCCGACAGGGCGACCCCGATGGCGCTGGTCTCGTCGATCCTCTGCCGCGCGCCGAGCAGGGCCACGACGAGCACGACGACCGCACCGAACAGGGTGGCGCCGAGGAACAGGTTGGCGCCCAGGAGCGCGGCCAGGACCACGCCGGGGAAGGTCGCGTGCCCGAGGGCCATGGTGAAGAACGGCAGGCGGCGCAGGAGCACGTGGACGCCGATCACGCCACAGACGCCGCCGACCAGGACCGCCTCCAGCAGGGCCCGCCGTGCGAACGCGTCCGAGAAGGTCTCGGTGAGCCAGCTCACGGGGGCTGCGCTCCGGGTGTGCGCGCCAGGGACCGGCCGGCGAGGCCGGCGGCCAGGCGTCGCCACAAGGGGGCCAGCGCGGCGGCGACCAGGAACATGGCGACCAGCACGACGACCACGGTGGCGCCGGCGGCCAGCCTGATGCCTCGGTCGACCGAGACCTCGTAGCTGATGGCGAGCCCGACCCAGCCGCCGGCGGCGCCGAGCAGGCAGGCCAGGGCGGTCATGGTGGCGACCCGGTCGGCGAGTAGCCGGGCGGCGGCGGCCGGGACGATGATCATGGCGACGACCAGGATGGTGCCGACGGCCTTGACCGCGGCCACCACCGCGAGGGCGACGCACAGGTTGAGCGCGAGGTCGAGGACTGCCGTGCGGTAGCCCATCGCGGTCGCCCAGTCGGGGTCGAAGGCCCGCAGCACCAGCTCCTTGCGGAGCGCGGCCAGGGTTGCCAGGACGGCCACCGCCACCATGGCGGTCTGCAGCAGGTCCGCCCGGTCCACGGCCAGCACGCGGCCGAACAGGAACACGGTGAGGTCGGCGGTGAAGGTCCGGGTGCGGGAGACCAGCACCACCCCGAAGGCGAAGAACGAGGTGAGCAGGATGGCCAGGGCCGCATCCACGCCGACCCGCCGCTCGGCGCCCAGCCAGGTGAGCAGCACGGCGGTCAGGACCCCGAAGGCGAGCGCGCCGAGCAGCAAGGACCGGCCCAGCAGGGAGGCGATCACCACCCCCGGGAAGACCGTGTGGGTGAGCGCGTCGGCCACGAACGCCAGCCGGCGCAGGACCACGAACACGCCGACGGCACCGGCCAGGACGCCGAGCACCAGCACTTCCAGGAGGGCGCGCTGCATGTAGGGGAGGCGGAACGGGTCGAGGAGCAGTTGGGTCACGGGCGGGCCACGATGACGCTGTCGCCGCGCAGCTCCAGCGCCTGACCGCCGTAGGTGGCGCGCAGCAGCTCGGGCGTGAGCGTGGTGCCGATCGGCCCGAAGCCGATCTGGTGGTGGTTGAGCAGGCAGACCTCGTCGCAGGCCAGGTGGGCGAGGCCGAGGTCGTGGGTGGCCATGACCACCGCGGCGCCCTCGGCGCGCAGTCGCCGCAGCGCGGCCAGCAGCAACTCCTGGGACAGCGCGTCGACGCCGTTGAACGGCTCGTCCAGCAGCAGCAGCCGCGGCTGCTGGGCGATCGCCCTGGCCAGCAGCACCCGCTGGCGCTGACCGCCGGAGAGGGTGCCGTAGCGGGCCCCGGCCCGTTCGGCCAGGCCGACCTCGGCAAGCGCCTCGCGGGCGGCGGCGCGGTGGGCCGCCCCCGGCCGGCGCACCCAGCCGACCTGGCGGTAGCGGCCCATCAGCACCACCTGCAGCGCCGAGATCGGGAATTCGCTGTCCAGGGTCTCGGCCTGGGGCACGTAGGCGACCTCGCTCCGGGACACCCGCGGTGAGCGGCCGAGCACGCTGATCGATCCGCGGACCACCGGCACCAGGCCGAGGACGGCCTTGATCAGGGTGGACTTGCCGGCGCCGTTGGGACCGATCAGGGCGACCGACTGGCCGGCCGCGACCACGCCGTCGACGTTCTCGACCACCGGCACGCGGTCGTAGGCGACGGCGGCGTGCCGCAGCAGCAGGACGGGTTGCTCAGGTGCCACTGAGGTTGCTGACGATCGTGTTGGTGTTGTGGCGGACCATCTTGAGGTAGGTGTCGCCGTCGGAGCCGGCCGGGCCGAGCGAGTCACCGTACAGGGCGTCCTCGCCGGCGACGACCTTGACGCCGGCCTCGCTGGCGATCGCCTGGGCCGTCTTGGGCGGCAGCGAGGCCTCCGAGAAGACGGCCTTCACCTTCGTCTGCTCGATCTTGGCGACCAGGTCGCGGATGTCCTTGCCGGACAGCTCTGCCGAGGTGTCGACGCTCGGGATGACGGAGCCGACGAACTCCAGCCCGTAGCGGTCGACGTAGTAGCCGAAGGCGTCGTGGTTGGTGACCAGCTTCTTGTTCGCCAACCCGGCGATCTTGCGCGCGACCTCGGCGTCGAGGGCGGTCAGCTCCTTGGTGTAGGCGTCCAGGTTCGCCTTGAACGTGGCGGCGTCGGCCGGCTCCGCCTGAGCGAGCCCACGCTGGATGTTGGCCACCATGATCTGGGCGTTCCTCGGGTTCTGCCAGATGTGAGGATCGAGCTCGCCTTCCCCCTTGCGGAGCCGCACTCCTTGGCTGGCGTCCACGACCGCGCCCTTGAAGCCGGCGCTCTTGATGGTGTCGTCGAGCCACTTCTCCAGGCGGACGCCGTTCTTGACCACCAGGTCGGCCTTGGCGATGGCATCGACGTCTGCCGGCGAGGGCTCGAAATCGTGGGCGTCCACGTTGGGCTTGATCAGGCCCGTCACCCTCACGTGCTCGCCTCCGACGACGCGGGCGAAGTCGGCGACCTGGGTGGTGGTGGCCACCACATCGACGACCTTGCCCTGGCCGGCGGTGGCGCCGCCCGAGCCGGACGGCTGGTCGCCGCCCGAGCATCCGGCGGACACGACGGCCACCAGACAGGCGACGAGGATGATCCAACGCTTGCGCACGATGACGACTCCCTGGGGCGGCGACCGCGGCCATCGTAGCCCAACTTGACAATGGTTATCATAACGAGAATCGTTCGCCGCGGCGACCGGTACCACACCCTCGACAACATCCGGCGCCTCGGCGCCGAGGTCCTCCCCCACCTCGCCCGAGCGTGAGCCCGGTAGCCGGCTCAGCGGCAGCGGGAGCAGAGCCCCCGGAGCTCGAGCCGGTGGCCGGTGGCCCGGAAGCCGGTGCGGGCGGCGACCACGTCGGCGACCGCCTGCAGGTCCCCTTCGACCTCGGGCGGGGCGTCATAGTCCTCCATCCGGCCGCAGTTACTGCACACCAGATGGTGATGGTGCCCCACCAGTTCCTCGGACAGCTCGTAACGGGCATGACCCGCCGGCGCCGGGTAGCGGGTCACCGCGCCAGCCTGCTCGAGTACGACCAGGTTGCGGTAGATCGAGCTGACCGGGAGCTTGTCCGACGCGTCGGCGATCTCGAAGATCTCCAGCGGCCGCCGGGCGCCGTGCAGCAGCTCGACCAGGGCACGGCGGCCCTCGGTGTAGCGCTGCTGCGCCCGGCCGAGCCGTTCGGCCACCTCCGCGTGCGGGGTCTCGGTTGACATGAGGGGACTGGTCGACACGGCGGGCTAGTGCTCGTCCCAGTGGCCGGCGTGGGCCGTGTGGCGGTGCGCGTCGTGGAGGTAGTCGAAGTGGCCTTGGTGCTCCACCGTCTCGTGGCCGCAGCCGGGGCCGTGCTCGTGCTGGTGGCCGGGATGGATCTCGTGCCCTGTGACGCTCATGGTTCCTCCTGGGCGTGCTGGACGGCGTCGCTGGCGATGTGGGCGACGTGGGTGTCGGTCAGGGAGTAGGCGATCTCGCGGCCGCGGCGCTCGCTGGTGACCAGCCCCGCGCCCCGCAGCACGCGCAGGTGCTGGGAGACCAGCGGCTGCGGGGCCCCGACCGCCTCCACCAGCTCGTGAACACACCGTGGGCCTTGCCGCAGCTCCAGCACCACCGCCAGGCGGACCGGGGCGGCGAGCGCCTTCAGCAGCGACCCCGCCGCCGTCAGAGCGCCCGGGTCCGAAGCCGACACGGCGGCCGGCTCGATTGGGGAGAGGCCATGGGGCGCGCTCACACCTGAGACATTAACACATGCAGATATGTGCATGCTTACCGAGCACGTCGGGCGGCTCAGGGCGTCCATCCGTCGGGTTCGGGTGGATCGAAGCCGATTTTCGAACCGATGCCAGGCTGTGCTAGCTTCCTCGATCGAGCATCTCAGGTCCCACCCCAGGCCTGGTGGATGCGCGCTCGCCAACCAGCTCGACATCCGTTTTCCCCCAAGACGGAGGAGAGACTTGCCGCTACGCCGCCTACTCGCGGCCGGACTCGTGGCTCTCGCGGTGGTCGCGCCCAGCCTGCCCGCACACGCCGACCAGCTCGGTGACGCCAAGGCCCGCCAGCAGAAGCTCCAGGCCGAGCTCAACAAGGCCACGCTGGAGCTTGCCGACCTGGAGAACCAGCAGGCCTGGGCCGACACCAGCCTGCAGGCCGCGCGCGGCCGCCTCGGCCTGGCCCGCGCCGAGCTGTGGGGCGCCCAGCAGAGTCTCTCCGGTCACCTGACCGACCTCTACATGGCCGGCGGGACCAGCCCGATCTCCAGCATCCTCGCCAGCGACGGCAACGTGATCGACCGGGTCGAGTTCGAGGAGATCATGCTCGACCAGCAGGTGCAGTCCTTCGCGGAGGCGAAGGTCGCGCGCGACTCCTACGAGCGCGCCGTGCGCCTGGTGCGCGTGGCCACCGCCCGCTCCGCGCAGCTGCAGGCGCGCTCCCGCGCCACCGTCGCGCGCCTGACCAGCGCCTTCCAGGCGGCCAAGCAGGTCGTGGACAAGCTGGAGGGCTTCAACAAGACGGTCTTCTACCGCGGGCGCTTCTATTCCTGCCCGGTGTCGCCGCCGTACTCGTTCACCGACACCTGGGGCGCCCCCCGCTCCGGCGGTCGCACGCACCAGGGCGTCGACCTCATGAACCCCTACGGCAACAAGGTCCACGCCGTGGTCGACGGGAAGATCTCGCGCTTCTCCAACAGCGCGCTCGGCGGCACCAGCCTCTACGTCCAGGGCGTCGACGGGGACGAGTACTACTACGCCCACCTGTCGGGATACGCCGCCGGCATGCACCCGGGCTCGCCTGTCAAGGCGGGCCAGCTGATCGCGTACAACGGCAACTCCGGCGACGCCAGGGGTGGCGCGCCGCACGTGCACTTCGAGTTCCACCCCGGTGGCGGCGCCCCGGTCAACCCGACTCCGATGGCCAGAGCGCTCTGCCCCTGACCGCCGGCGCGCGCCGGCCGCCCGGCGTCGTATGCTGAGCAGGATGGACGCTCGTCGGGTGCGACACCGCCTGCCGCTCGCCGGCGCCGCGGTCGCCGGCGCCGCGGTCGCGCACACCCTGCTCTACCTCGTCAAGGTCCCGGACACCAGGGCCCGTGACGCCGTGCTGGCCGCCACCGGCCACGCCTACTGGTCGGTCGCGGTGGCCGCCGCCATCGTGCTCGGCCTGGCAGCGGCGGGCTCCATCGCCGCCCGCCACTTCAGGCACAGCATGCAGCGCGCAGGCGGTCGCGCGACACCCGACCGGGTGGACCGGCTCGCGCTGCGCCTGGCCCTGTACCAGTCGGCCATCTTCGTGGTGCAGGAGGGTGTCGAGCGACTGGCCGCAGGCGGCGCCACCAGCGACCTGGTCGCCACCTCGAACCTGCTGCTCACCGGCATCGCCGTCCAGGTCCTCGTCGCCCTCGCCGTGGCAGCGGTGCTCACCGGCCTCGGCCGCGCGGCCGAGGCGGTCGGCCGCGCCCTGCGAGGGGCGACACCGCCCGTGTCCGGCGCGGCGCCGGCACGCTGGCCGGCCCGGCGGGTTCGGCGCTCGCGCGTGCTCGGCGGTCCCGCCGCCATCCGGGCTCCGCCTCAACTGCAGCGCGGCTGACGCCGCACGGCGGTCCGCCCTGTCATGTCGGCATGGCGTCCATCCTGCTGAGGGACTGCGCCCTCACCGCGGACCGCACGCCGCGTCCAGGCGCCGTCGCTCCCGTGGCCGCAGCAGGCACCGGAGCCGGCGCGCTACCGCCCTCCCCTCGGCCCGGCCGCGCCCGTGCACGACGGGCGGCCGGGCACGGCGAACCGGCGCCACCCGCCGTTCCATCCGAGCCGGGTGTCGCCGGCATGACGACAGGAGCGCACGTGCCAAAGCCAGCGAGAGTCGGGAGCCGCCTGGCGGTGATCCTGCTCGCCGGTGCGTGGCTGCTGGCCACGCCACCACGCGCCGAGGCGCACGCGCTGCTGCGCGACTCCGACCCGGCGAGCGGGGCCTCGCTCGACCGGGCGCCGCGGGCGGTGGTGGTCAGCTTCACCGAGCAGCCCGACCCCGGCCTGTCCAGCGTGCGCGTGCTCGACCAGTCGGGCCGAGAGGTGGAGGCGAGCAAGGCCGCGCCCGTCCCGGGGCGACCGTCGCAGCTCCGGGTGCCGCTCCGCGACGGCCTGCCCAACGGCGTCTACAGCGTGGCCTGGCGGGTCCTCTCGCGCGCCGACGGGCACGTGACCACCGGCTCGTTCTCCTTTGGCGTCGGGGTCGACCCCGGCCTGGTGCCGAGCCCGCAGGCGGGAGCGGCCACCTCCGCGCCGCCGCCGAGCCTGCTCGGGGTCGCCGGCCGCTGGCTGCTCTACTGGGGGCTGGCCCTGCTCGTCGGGGCGGCGGCGACCGGCTTCGCGGTGTTCGGCGGCCGCCTGCCAGCCGGCCTCGCCTGGCGTGGCCGCGGCGGCGACCCCCGCCCCGTGCTGCTGGCCGCCTTCGGCCTCGGGGTGGTCGGCCTGGTCGGCGTCGTCCTGGGCGAGTGGACCTCGGCGGACGCCTCGTTCAGCAGCCTCGTGTCGTCTGGCGTGGGGCACTCCCTGGAGCGCCAGGCCGCCGCGCTGGCCGTCGTCGGCCTGGCCGTCGCCGCCTTCGTAGCCCGGCCGCGCGCCCGCTGGTCGCTCGCCGTCGTCGGCCTCGCCGCCGCGGCAGCGATGTTGGTCCATGCCGCCAGCGGCCACGCCGCCCGCGAGTCGTCCCTGCGCTGGTTCAACCTGCTCACCCAGTGGCTCCACCTGGTCGCCGTCGGGGTCTGGGTCGGCGGCCTCGCCTGGCTCCTACTCGGAACCGGGGGGCTCATGGAGCGTCGTGGTAGCCGCCCGGTGGACCAGGCGGCGTCAGATGCCTCCGGGAGCCCAGGTCTGGCCTTGGCGCCCGAGGTCTCGGGCGGCGGGGCGGTGGCCTCTGCGGCGGCGAGGGAGTCCGACGCCTCGGGGGCGGAAGCAGTGGACCCTGCTCGGGAGCGGCCCGAGCGGGTCGAGGCCGTCAAGCGCTTCTCCCGCCTGGCCGGCTACGCCGTGGCGCTGATCGCGGTGACCGGGGTACTCCGCGCGCTCAACGAGGTGGGTGGCTGGGGACGCCTGCTCGACACCGGCTTCGGCCGCGTCGTCGACCTCAAGGTGCTGCTGTTCGCGAGCCTGCTCGCGATCGGTGCCATGAACCGCCAGCGGCTGGTGCCGGCGCTCGCCGCCGGGCTCGGCAGGCTGGTCACGCTGCGCCGCAACGTCCGCGCCGAGCTGGGCCTGGCCGCGGTGGTGCTGCTTGCCGCCGGGCTGCTCACCGAGCTGCCGCCGGGCGGGACCGGCGGGACGCGGCCGGCTGCGCCGCCGGCGGTGAAGACGTCGGGCAACGACTACGCCACCACGGTGCGGGTCGAGCTGGTCGCCACGCCGGGCACGCCCGGCCCCAACGGCTTCAGGGCCACGGTGGTCGACTACGACTCCGGCGAGCCCGTCGCGGCCCGGCGGGTGCAGCTGCGCTTCTCGCTGCCGACCCGGCCCGACCTGGGCGAGTCCACCCTCGACCTCAGCCGCGGTGGCGACGGCGCCTGGAGCGGCCGCGGCGGGTCCCTGGTGGCCCAGGGCCGCTGGAGCGTGACCGCGCTGGTACAGGCACCAGGCACCGCGGTCACCGTTCCCATGCAGCTCGAGACGCGCGCCCCGCCGCAGCAGGTGCAGGTGTCCAGGGCCCCTGGCCAGCCGACCGTCTACACCATCAGCCTGGCCGCCGGCGGCACCTTGCAGTCGTACGCCGACCCTGGCAGTGCCGGGCGCAACCAGGTCCACTTCACCTTCTTCGCCGCCGACGGCAACGAGCAGCCGGTCGGCAAGATCGAGGCGACCGCGCGGCCGCCCTCCGGTGACCCGGTGCGCCTGAAGGTCCTGCGCCTCGGCGCCGGCCACTTCGCGGCCAACGCCGACCTGACCGCCGGCCGCTGGACGTTCGCGGTCGACGCCGAGCCCCGTGGAGGATCCCGCGCAAGCGCCAGCTTCGAGCAGGTCATCGACAAGTAACCGAGGAGGCACGACCCAAGCGATGTTGAGCCACAGAAAGCGGGCGGTCGCCCTCGCCGCAGCCCTGGCGCTGATGGCCGCCCTGGCCGGCTGCTCCGGCGACAAGAGCGCGGGCGCCACGCCCACGTCCGACACGCTCGGCCCGCGCCCGAGCAGCCCGGCCAAGCTGACGATCGTCTCGCCCCGCAACGGCGCGACCGTTCCCGCCAGCGGCGCCGAGCTCGACGTGCACCTGACCAAGGCGAAGATCGTCAACCTGACCACGCGCAACATCACGCCGACCGAGGGCCACATCCACGTGCTGGTCGACGACCGCCTGGTGGCCATGAACTACAAGCTCTCGGGCAAGCTGCCGAAGCTGGACCCGGGCACGCACGTGGTCAAGGTGGAGTTCGTCGCCGCCGACCACCTGCCGTTCGACCCGCGCGTGCTGACCCAGGCCGCCTTCTTGGTCAAGTGATGAGCAGCCGGGCGTCGGGAGGGCTGGTCGGACGGTGGGCCGCGCCGGTCCCGCCCTCGGCGTTTCCCGTGGTCGCGGGCGGCCTCGGCTTCCTGCTGCTCCGGCCGCAGATCGCGGCGCTGCCGCTCGGGCGGCCGGCGCTCGCCGCCGGCTATCTCGCCCTCGCCGTGGCGGGGGCTGGCCTGCCCGCCGCGCTGCGGCGGTCGTCAGGCGCTCCGGGAGGGTCGGGGAGAGCGCGCCGCGCCGTCCCGGCCGGCCCGCTGGCCTGGCCGGCGGTGCTCGGGGTGGGCCTGCTGGCGGTCGCCGCCGTGGTGCTGGCCGTGCGGCCGGTCCCGCCCGCGCCCGCCGACGCCATCGCGGTGTTCCTCGGCCTGGCCGCCGCGGTGGCCGAGGAGGCCCTCTTCCGCCAGGCCTTGTACCGCCTGCTGGTTGCCCGCGGCGGGGCGCTGCTCGCCGTCACCGTCGCGGCGCTGGTGTTCGCCCTCGTGCACCTCCCCTTCTATGGTATGGCGGCCTTTCCGGTCGACCTCGGTGCCGGGCTGCTGTTCGGCTGGCAGCGCTGGTCCTCGGGCTCCTGGACCGTCCCCGCGGCGACCCATGCCGCGGCCAACCTGATGGTGGTGATCCGGCTCGGATGAGACGAGTCCGCTTGCTCGCGACGGCCCTGGTGGCCGTGCTGGCGCTGGCGTCCTGCACCGGGCGTGACAAGCCGGTCAGGATCGGCGCGATCTACCCGCTGTCCGGCTCGCAGGCGGTCGGCGGCATCGACGAGTTCCGTGGCGTCAAGGTCGCCGCCGACCTGGTCAACGCGGACGGCGGCGTGGACGGCCGACGGCTCGAGCTGAGCCAGGTCGACGTGCCGGTGGCCGAGGTCGCCCCCGGCGCCGTCAGGGGCCTGGCCGACCAGGGTGTCGACCTGTTCGTCGGCAGCTACGGCAGCACCATCTCCAGCCCGGCCGCGCAGGCGGCGGTCGGCCGTGGCCGGCTCTACTGGGAGACCGGCGCGGTCGGCATGATGGCCGGCGTCGGCGGCGGCAAGCTGGTCTTCCGGGTGGCGCCCACCGGCGGCATTCTCGGCCAGGAGGCCATCTCCTTCATCGCCGACCGGTTCGCCGCCAAGCTCCACCGCGACCCGGCCTCGCTGCGCTTCGCCGTCACCTCGGTCGACGACGAGTACGGCTCGGCCGTCGCCGCCGGCGCGGTCGCGGAGCTGCGCCGGCGTCACCTGAAGCTGGCCGGCTCGTTCACCTACGACCCGCGCTCCTTCGACCGCGCCGCGCTGGTGCGGCGCATCGCCGCGGTCAAGCCGGACGTGCTGTTCGCGGTCGCCTACCTCGAGGACGGGGTGGCGCTGCGCCGCGAGACCGTGCGCCAGCACCTGCCGCTGCTCGCCAGCATCGGCACCTCGTCCAGCTTCTGCATGCCACAGTTCGGCGCCGAGCTCGGCAAGGACGCGGTCGGGCTGTTCGCCTCGGACAAGCCCGACACTCACGGGATCAACCCCAAGGGGCTCGCCGGGCCGGCCCGTGACCTGCTCGCCCGGGCCGACGCCGCCTACAAGGCGGCCTACGGCCATTCCATGAGCGCGCCCGCCCTCGCCGGCTTCTCCGGGGCGTGGGCCCTGTTCCACTACGTGCTGCCCGCGGCGAAGTCGATGAAGCCGGCGGACGTCGCCGCCGCGGCAAGGTCGGTGCACCTGGCCCGTGGTGGGCTGCCCAACGGCAGCGGCCTCGCGTTCGGCGGGCCGGGCGACCCCGACCCGGGCGCCAACCTGGAGGCGGCCAGCGTCATCTGGCAGTGGACCAGGGTCAACCACCGCGACGTGACCTGGCCGCCGGCGTTCGCCACCGCGCCCCTCAACTTCATCCCGATCCGCCGATGAGGCCGGTCAGCTGTCAGGGTCGGCGGGCGACCGACCTGCCCGCGAGGCGCCACGGCACGGGTAGCACCCGGCGGGTGGCCGCGCTGGCCGGGCTGCTCGCCGCCGTCGCCTACCTGGCCGGCGCGCTGGCCTCAGGGGCGCTCGGCCCGTGGGCGCGGCGGCCGCTGCTCGACGGCCTCGCCCCGCGCGCCCCCTACCGCTGGGTCAAGCCGCCACCGGAGCTGGCCTCGGGCAACAAGGCTCCAAGCAGCGGCCACTTCGAGGCGAAGCTGACCGGCGGCGGCTCCCAGGTGGGGGCCTTCTCCACCCAGGACACGCAGGTGACCCTGATCCTCGGCCAGGCGGCGTTCAAGGCGAGCTCCGCCCAGACCAAGGTCGCCGTCGACGTCACCCCGGTCGACCCGACCACGCTCGCCTCGCCGCCTGAGGGCATGCTGATCGCCGGCAACGCCTACCGGGTCCAGGCGAGCTACCTGCCGAGCAAGCAGTCGATCGGGACGGTCGACGGCGAGCTCAGCCTCGGGCTCGTCTACCCGCTGCTGTCCGCTCCGGTGTCCGACCCGGCAGGTCACGTGGTGCTGCACTCGCGCGACGGCCGTGCCTGGACGCAGTTGCCGAGCGTGGACGTGCCAGGCACCCACCAGGTCAACGCGCAGCTCAGCGAGCCCGGCTACGTGATCGCCGGGATCGCGGCCGGCTCCACGAACAGCAACTCCTTGAGCGACCGCATCTACCGCCAGGGTCCCCTGGTCGCCGGCGTGCTCCTGCTGCTGCTGGCGGCGCTGTTCTTCTTCCGCCGCCGCGGCGCCTACCAGCGCCTCGAAGCCGAGGTCGCCGGCGGTGACGGGGAGGCTGGCGAGGAGGACAGCAGCCGTGAGGAGGCCAGCGCGGGTGGGGACCAGGGTGAGCGGGCTGGTGAGGTGGGGCCCGACGAGGACGACTGAGGCAACGGCGACGCCGTGAGCGAAAGAGACGGCGCCAGCAGGACGCGGAGGGCGACGAGGAGGACACCGTGGTCGGGGGCGAGGACCGCAAGGCGGGCAGCGAGCGGGACCGGCGTGGCGAGCAGGATAACGGCGGCGCGGCCGGGAGGCCGCCGGACGGGGGAGGGAAGCGGTGAACGGCGGCCCGGCCAGGACCGCCTGGGCGCGTCCAGGCCGGATCGCCGCACGGCTGGGACTGGTGCTGCTGGCCGCGGCGGGGCTGCCGCTGGTGGTGGCCGCCCCGGCGGCGGCCCATGGGGTCGGGGTCGGCCTGCGGCCGACCAGCTACCGCAGCGAGGTCACCGGCATCAGCCCGCCGCTCCAGGGGCTCTCGGTGCGCATGCGCGAGGCGGGCGCCAAGATCGAGCTGGAGAACACCAGCGGCCGCGAGGTGC
>WNGB01003284.1_pt1 | contig 25562 bp, 30 predicted proteins | sample 5400681 | NCBI WGS metagenome assembly WNGB01 (sample SAMN13153367, study PRJNA577476) | soil metagenome | isolation source: 115 cm soil or saprolite under grassland replicate 2 | place: USA:California | collected 2016-06-15
GCACTTGTCGCCGAGTGGGGAGATCGAGAGATCGTTCGAGTGAGCAGTCGGGCGCTGATCCGAACCCTCCGGGCTTTCGGAGTGCTGGGCGGGCGTCCGGGGAATTCAAGCAGCGTGCCGGGCGAGACCTTGACCAGCCCCCCCTGGCTCCACCCATGGATCGCCCACGCACTGCTGCTTACGCGGCGTTCGGAGGAGATGGACCGCGACGAAGTGATCTCTGCCGCAGAGCTCTTCATGTTCGAACTAAACGGCCTGGCATCCTCCGAGTACCCAAACCTCGAGCGATTCGTCGAAGGAGGGTCCAGAGTCGTTCTTCGCCAGAGAAGCATGCCCCACGACCGATCGGACCAAGCTCAGGTCAGTCTGTGGCGATCCGGGACATAGGACCACCGATTCGTGTGGCCGACTTGGCTCTCGAGCTTGAAGCAGGATGAGGGGGACGCTGGATGGATCCTCCTTCCCTACGATGCGGTGGGCACAGCAAGGACTCGGCCTGTCTCCCGCGGAAAAGAGGAGAGGTGGAACCCATGGATGCGGAAGAGACCGGCTCTCCGGAGTGCGAGCCCCCACACGCGAACGCTGATCCGTTCGATGAGCGGCGTACTCGATGACGCTCATCAGCACTCGCCCAGCGGGGAGACTTCCCGTCTCCCGCCGGCGGATACGCGCGGGGACGCCTCTGGGCTAGGACAGAAGTGGAGCAGTGGGCGATGGACTCCTACGGCGGGGGCACAGCGCGCTGCGGGAGACGCAGCGGGAGGCGAGATGCGAAAAACGGATGAGGGTACTCAGCTTCAACCCTTCGTAGGGATAGATGTTGCCGACCTGTGTGGCTCAACCCGAACCGCCTTCGGAAAGAGGCCGTACCCGTGGCCCCGCTTCGCCACGAGGAAAGGTGAGTCGGGTGGTTCACGTAGTCGGCGACGCAACCGGTAGATGGCCTGATGGACCCTATCTGGGTTGGCCCAAGGCTCGCCCCACACATCCTGCAGGAGGGCGCGAACAGGTGTTAGTTGGCCTGCCCGTGCGGCGAGATATGCGGCAAGGGCCAGCAGCAGTGGAGAGACCGTGAGTTGCTGATCCTTCCAGACGAGCCGGCAAGCAGAGAGATCGACCGTCAGGGGACCTGCGACGACAATCCCGCCCGGCTGGGCGCGGTGCGAGACGGCCAATCGGGCCAGCTTCAGCGCCAGCTCGTCGGGTTCGACGGAGTAAGGCAGCGCATCTAGGCACCCGGCCCCCAAAGCCCATGTCCGCTCGTCGGCGTCGTCGTCTAGAGCCACGAGGAGTCGCCCTTCGTTGCGGAATTCTCCGAGCAGGAGTCGTGCGCCTTGGACCTTCATGTCAAGAACGACGAGCGCAGGCGTCGATACCCTGGCCCAGAAGAGCGCTTGCCGGGCCGTGGAGGCCTGTACCGACGGGGCCCCCCGGCTCTGTAAAGCCCCGACGATCTCTCCACCCCGGGCGGAGTCTCGGGTCACCACCAGCACCGTCCGCGAGGCGGAAAGGGGAGCGGTCCCCCCACCGTCGCGCGGCTCGGCCTTGCGGGCGCCATCCCGAGCCATGGCTGCCCCTCCTCAGGATGCGTCCCTCAGTCCATCCATTCTGGCCCCATTGGGCCTCGGGGTGGAACCCCCAGACCATCTACAGGATGTGCGCCAGCTCCCCAATGACTCCTCGGACTCGGGTGAACAGCGAGTGGGTGAACAGCGAGCCCAGGGGGAGACATCGGGGAGAAGGCCCCGGATGAGGGTGTGGACCCATCGGGGAGGTCCCTGCGACAGCCTGGGCCTATGGACCTGCTCGGCAGGGTGGAAGGAGATCTCGCCGCCTTGCGGCGTTCCGGTGCGCTCGACTCGGCGCTGCGCCAGTGGCAGATCCATTGCGAGGAGCTTCGATCCTTCCTCGACGCGGACGCGCTCATTGGCTTCCTGCGCGACCCCGATATCGAAGCCCGAGAGTTGAAGGATCAAGTTCTGGCGGCGCTTTGCATGGAAGCGGCCCGTAGAGACCAGAGCGCGGGGAGCTTGCTACTGTGGCTGATGCTTCCCGGTCTCCTACGGGTCCGTCGGCGCTTAGCTGTGTGGGAGGCACTTGGCGGTGAGGACCTGGATGCGGAGCTCCTTACCGGAGTGTGGGAAGCCGCGACCGCAATCGGATCGGCGACACCGAACGTAGCCGCCCGGCTGTTGGACAGAGCGCGGCGGAGGGCATTCGCGGCGATCCGACAGGCGGCGGAGTGGGCGGGACGAACCGAGCCGCTGTCTGGGGAGGTGGAAGAGTCAATTGGGCCCAAAGCTGTCGCGAGCGACGCGGATGACGTCCTCGCCGAGGCCGTGCGTGCAGGCGTCATCTCCGCGGCCGAGGTCGACCTGTTCCGAGCATCTCGCGGAACCGTCCGGGAGTTACGGTCGCATTTGCAACTGACGGAAAGCGGTCTCAGGAGCCGCCGTCGTCGGGCCAAGCGACGTCTTCTCGCCTGGCTCACGAGCACCCCGATGCCTCCTCAGTTCCTCCCCCATCGTACTCCACAGGAAATCCCCACCGATACCTCGGCCTCCCCCGACACGGAACGGCAGGCGCGGCTGCATTTGTAAGGGTGCCGGCGTCGCGGGACGGGCTACCCGAGGGGGCTCGGGGCGCACGGGTGAGAGGAGGTGGCCCCTTCGAGCCCGCCCCGCGGCCCGGTCCAGCGGACGGCAGGTGGGACGCCCCGAAACGAGCATGAGACTGGCGCTTCTCCTGGCGGCCGATTCGGGCATGCAACCGATCGTCTCGATCCTGGACGGGCTGCGAAACGCCCTGGTGGCCGTCCTCGTCACGCTGTCCGTGGTCGCGCTGACCTACGCGGGCGTGCGCTACGTCATCGCCGGCGGGGACGCCACCGGGGTGGAGAAAGCCAAGGGAGCGGCGAAGTCCGCCGTCATCGGGCTGGCGCTCGCGCTCCTCGCCCCGGTCATCGTGTCCATCGTCAAGCGGATCATCGGGGGATAGGGGAGTGCCCCGCTTCGTCCTTGCCTTCATGGTGGCCACCGTGCTCGTGGCGGTTGGGTCCGCACAGGCGCTGGCGGGCGCCTACGCCCCGTCCTCCGGCCAAGCTCCGTCACCGGGGCCATCCGCGGCGCCGAGCCAGACTCCCAGCGCCACCCCTTCAGTCGAGCCGTCGCCGAGCGAGGGCTTCCCCGAGCCGGACAAGCCCGGGTTCTTCGACCTCGTCGGCAGGGTCCGATACGCCATCAGCCAGTGGTTCAGCAACCTGGTCACGTCGGGGCTTCGGCCCGTCTTCGATTTCCTCGGCCGGACGGTATTCACCACGCCGCCGCTTGCCGACAACGGCCGGATCGTTCAGCTGTGGCGGTTCTCCCTGGCGATCGCCGACGCCCTGCTCCTGCTGCTGTTCCTCATGGGGGCTGGCCTGGTCACCTTGGGAGGGGGCCTCGGTTCGCAACTCACCGCCAAGGAGCTCTTGCCCCGGCTCGTCGTTGCTGCCGTCGCCGCCAACGTGAGCCTGCTGGTCCTTCGCCAGATGATCGGGCTCTCGAACGCGCTCTCCGAGGCTGTGCTGGGAACCTCCCTCGACCCGAGCGAGGTCGCCCGGCTGATGATCCGGCTCTTGGCCAATGCCGCGCTCGCGAACCCGTTCCTCGCCCTGCTCGGCCTCGCCGTCATCGTCCTCGGGGTTCTGGTGGTGATCGCCTACATCATCCGGGTGGCGGCATTGGTGGTCCTCGCCGCTGCCGCGCCGCTCCTGCTCATCGGGCACACCCTCCCGCAGACTGACAGATATGCCCGGGCCTGGTGGCGAGCCATCCTGGCCTTCCTCCTCGCCCCGGTGGCCCAGTCGCTGCTCCTCGCCGTCGCGTTCCGGGTCCTGCTGACGCGCGACGGGGTCCTGGGGCTTCCTATCGGGAGCGGGCTCATCGACATCCTGGTCATCGGGGCGCTGCTGTACTTCCTCTACAAGGTCCCGTTCTGGATGCTGCACGCCGCGTTCTCCGGGGCCGAGTCCCGGGCCCTGGTGCAGGCGCGGCGGATCGGCAGTGCAGTAACCAAGGCGGTGAGTGCCGCTTGAGGGTCAGGGTCCCCGCCGACGTCGACATGGCCGACCGCATCTTCGCCGGCCTCACCGCCCGCCAACTCGCCATCCTCGGCGCCCACGGACTCGTCCTCCTGGCGCTGTACACCGGACTCGGGGACCGGTTCCCGATGGCGCTCCTGGGGGTCCTCGCCGTCCCCATCTGCCTCCTCGGTCTCCTGTGGGCCACCACCTCGCCCGAGGGGACCACCTGGGAGCAGATGGCCCTCGCCGCCCTGCGCCACTTCGGAAGGCCCAGGCGGCGCGTGCTTGCCCCGGAAGGCATCCCCGAGCTGCCTGTGTGGGCCGGTGAGATCGGAGGCCTGGCGCCGGTTGAGTTCCCCGTCGTTGACGCGAGCGTGGACGGTCACGTGGATCTCGAAGGCGCTGGCGCCGTCGCAATCTGCCGAGCATCGTCGGTGAATTTCGCGTTGCGGTCCGAGACCGAGCAGCGGGCGCTGGTGGAAGGACTCGCCAGGCTCCTAAACGCCCTCGACGCCCCGTTGCTGTTCCTGGTCCGCTCCAACCGAGCGGACCTGCGCGGCCTGATAGAGGCCATCGAGGAGCGGGCCGGAGGGCTCCCGCATCAGGCGCTGGAGGCCGCGGCTCGCGAGCACGCCACATTCCTGCGCTCGCTGGCGGCGCGGCGCGACGTCCTGTCCCGGCAGGTGCTGCTGTGCTTCCGCGAGGCCGGCGAGGGTGACTCAGAGGCGGCCTCGGCACTCGCCCACCGGATCGAGGAGGCCTCCACCCTGCTTCGGGGAATGGGGGTGCGGCTCGTCCGGCTGGAGGGTGCTGAGGCTACCGATCTGTTGGCCGGAGCGGCCGACCCGGAGGCCGAGCCGTCCCGCACGGGTATCGGGTCGGCGTCAGGTGTCGTGGAGGGCAGCTGGTGAGCGCGCCACGAATCCTGCGCCGCAAGCCTCGATCAGCTCCGCCGGCGGGGCTCCTCGGTCCGGACGCGATGGAGATCTTCCCGCGACGGCTCCGAGCCGGTGAGACCTGGTGCGAAACCTTTGCGGTGCTCGGCTACCCGAGAGAGGTCTCGGCGGGGTGGCTCTCTCCGCTGCTCGCGTATCCGGGTCCGGTCGACGTAGCCCTGCACGTCGATCCGGTCCCCAATGCCGAGGCGGCGCAGCACCTCCGGCGTCAGGTCGCTCGGTTCGAGTCCACGAAGCGAATCGAGGCCAAGCATGACCGCCTCGCGGATCCTGAGATCGAGGTCGCCGCCCAGGACGCCTCCGAGCTCGCCGGCCAGCTCGCCCGCGGGGAGGGCCGGCTTTTCCGAGTCGGCCTTTACGTCACGGTCCGGGCATCGAGCGAAGAGGCCCTGGAGCGGGAAGCCCACCGAGTCCGGGCCGTGTGCGCCTCCCTCCTGCTCGACACCAGGCCGGTGACCTTCCGGGCCATGCAGGGGTGGATCACCACGCTACCGCTCGGGATCGACGCGCTGCGGCTCCGACGGACCTTCGACACCAAGGCCCTGGCGGCTGCCTTCCCCTTCGCCAGCGCCGAGCTGGAGGCGAGTGGCGGGGTGTTCCTCGGGCGGAACGCCACGACGGGAGGCCTCATCTTCGTCGACCGGTTCGGCCTCGAGAACCATAACCAGGTCATCCTGGCCCGCTCGGGCGCGGGCAAGAGCTATCTCGCCAAGCTCCAGATCCTCCGCTCGCTCTACGACGGGATCGAGGTACTCGTCATCGACCCGGAAGACGAGTACCGAAGGCTCGCCCAGGCCGTCGGCGGCGTCGTGATCAAGCTCGGGGGGAGCGGGCAGCGGCTGAACCCGCTGGACCTCGCCGAGGCGGGAAAGCCCGAGGCCCAAACCGATCAGGCCCTGTTCGTCCACACCGTCGTGTCCAGCCTCCTGGGAGAGGTCTCCGCCGAGGAGAAGGCGGTCCTGGACCGGGCCATCCTCGCCGCGTACGAGGCAGCAGGGATCGCTGCCGATCCCCGGACTCACGCCCGCCCCGCACCACTGCTGGCCGACGTGGCCGCCCGTCTTCGGCTGGACCCGGGCGGGCTGTTGCTGGCTGGTCGGCTCGATCCCTACGTCTCCGGCTCACACCGGGCCCTCTTCGACGGGCCCGCGACCGTCCGCGCCGAGGGGCACCTCATCGTCTTCTCCCTGCGGGACCTCCCCGAGGAGCTGAAGGCCGCGGGGACACTCCTTGCCCTGGATGCGGTGTGGCGCAAGGTGGCCCGGGGGGAGCGCCGACGCCGGGTCGTTGTGGTCGACGAGGCATGGTGGCTCCTGGGGGCCGGCCGCGACGCCGGTGCCCGGTTCCTGCAGCGGCTCGCCAAATCGGCCCGGAAGCACTGGTGCGGTCTCACCACGATCACCCAGGACGTGGCCGACGTTCTCTCCACCGAGCTCGGGCAGGCCGTGGTGACGAACGCCACGCACCAGGTGCTCCTGGGCCAATCCCCTCAGGCGATGGACACCCTGGCCCGAGCCTTCAACCTTTCGGCCGGGGAGCAGAGCTACCTGCTCACCTGCGATCGGGGGCAAGGGATCCTGGCGATCGGCACGGAGCGGGCGGCGCTCCAGGTGGTGGCCTCCGAAGCGGAGCATCGACTCGCCACCTCCAATCCCGCCGAGATCGCGGCGCTAGGGGAGCAGAGGGCCTGATGCTCCGGAAGGTCGCCGCGGGGATCGGCTCGATCCTGCTCATCCCGGTCCTGGTCCTGGCTGCCGCGGTGGGAAGCCTCGGCGGCGGCGCGAGCGGAGCTCATGCCTCCGCGAGCGTCCTCTGCGCGCCGACGCCCACCGCCTCGCCGATCCCTTCCGGAGCCGATGCGGTCAGTTCGAGCCGCGATACCGAGCGCCCCTGCCAGGCCGGCGAGCTCGAGGCGATGGTGCTGTCGAACCCCCGGATCCACCTGGCATCCCTGGCGGTGGACGATGTGGCCGAGGGAAGAGTGGACCCGCGCGTTCTCCAGGTGCTGGTGTACCTGGCGGTGCGGCACGACCTCGGCTCGGTCGGGCCGCTGATCACCGGGCACTCCTACTACGTCGCCGGGACGACGACGCCCTCGAACCACGCCTTCGGCAGGGCCGTGGACATCTCGATCATCGATGGCCGAGCGGTATCGATCTTCAACGCGGCGGCTCGTAACGCGATGGAGATTGTCCTCACGCTTCCTCCGCCGCTTCTCCCGGACGAGCTCGGAGGCCCGTGGCTCCTTCCGCACCCGTCATCGGTGGCGGTGTTCACCCGCGACCACGGCGACCACCTTCACATCGGATGGGATTCCTGATGAAGCGCTCGCCCGCTCCGCTGCCGAGGTCGGACGGTCCGATTCACTATCTCCTGGATCCGGCTGCGCTCCTTCGCGACGTGCTGCGTTCGCTCAGAGAGTTCGCGACCGAGGCTCTTCCCTGGATCGCGCTGAGCGTCGCCCTCGGGACCGTCGTCCTCGTGGCCTGGCGACTGGTCCTCGGATGGCGCGAGGGGCGTTTACGGAAGGGCGCGCGACGGGTGCGGGTCCTTCCGCCTCCGGAGGTCGATCCGCAGCAGGCCCGCCTGCTGTGGATGAGCCTGCACGCGCTGCTCCGGCCGTGGTGGAAGCGGCTCGTCTTCGGCCAGCCGTACATCGGGTTCGAGTTCGTGGGCCGGCCGGAGGAGGTCGAGGTCGCGCTCTGGGTTCCCGATGGGGTGCCTTCAGGCCTGGTCGAGCGAGCGGTCGAGGTGGCGTTCCCGGGCGCCAGGACCGAGAAGGCCGGCGCCGACCCGCTCGGCGAGCTGCCGGCAAGCGACGGATCCCACCTGGAGGCCTGCGAGTTCGCCCTCGCCGAGCCCGAGTGGTTCCCGATCGGCGGCGAAGCCGGCGACGAGTTACTCGGCCTGGCGCTCGCCGCCCTCACCGGTCTGGGCGAGAGCGAGAGCGCGTTCGTCCAGCTGCTCGCGCGGCCCGTCACGTCTCGAGCCAGGTACCGGCTCGCTCGCGCGGCACGGGTGCTTCGGGCGGGAGGCAGGCCGGGCCGGATCTCCTGGCGGGTCGGCCGGGGAGGGGCGGGCCACCGCCCAGCCCCAGATCCGACGGTGGAGGGCGACGTCCGGGCGATCCTGTCCAAGGCCGCGTCGCCTCTGTGGGCCTCCACGCTTCGGGTCGCGGTGCTCTCGGACGATGGCGAACAGGCGCGGGGTCGGATCCACGGTCTCGCGGGAGCGTTCGCCGTGTTCGAGGGTCGGAACGGGTTTCGGCGCCGGCGCTGTCATCGCCCACGCCGGGCGATCGCGGGGCGACTCACTGGGCGCCGGCTGCTGCTCTCGGTCCCCGAGCTCGCTCAGATCGCGACCGTTCCCGCGGCAGGTGCCGTGGCCGGGCTCGACCGGGCGGGCGCCAAGACGGTGGCCCCCTCGCGGCTGCTGCCGTCGACGGGAAGGGTGCTGGGGCGTGCCGACCATCCAGGGGTCAGTCGCCCGGTCGCCATCGCTACCGAGGACGCCCGTCACCACCTGCACGTCGTCGGCGAGACGGGCACCGGCAAGTCGACCCTACTCGCGAACATGGTGCTCCAAGACGCCGAGGCGGGTCGTGCGGCCGTGGTCATCGACCCCAAGGGGGACCTCGTCGAGGCGATCCTCGAGCGACTGCCCCAGGGCTGCGAGGATCGGACCTGCGTCGTGGACCCCGACGACCGCAAGGACGCCGTGGGCCTGAACGTCCTCGCCGGCGGGGACGCGGACCTGGTCGTCGACCACGTGGCCGGGGTGTTCAAGCGCATCTACGAGCCGTGGTGGGGGCCACGCACCGACGACATCATGCGGGCGGCCTGCCTGACGCTCGCCCAGATCCCGGAGGCCACGCTGGCCGAGGTGCCGCTGCTGCTTACCGACTTCGAGTGGCGGCTTGCCATCCGCGAGCGACTGACAGACGTGGGCGGCCTGTCGGCCTTCTGGAACTGGTACGAGCGGCTTCCGGAACCGCAGCGCGCGCAGCACATCGCACCGCTCCTGAACAAGCTCCGCGCGTTCCTGCTGAGGGGTCCGGTACGGGCGATCGTCGGCCAGGCCACACCCAAGCGCGACATCGAGTCGCTGATCGACGAGGGGGGACTGTTGCTGGTGCGGGTCCCGAAAGGGACTCTTGGCGAGGACACCTCGAGGCTGCTCGGCGCGTTCGTGGTCGCCCGGGTGTGGCAGCGGTGCATGCGGCGGGCCTCGCTCGCCGAGGAGAACCGCGCCGACGCCACGCTGTACGTGGACGAGACCCACAACTACCTGGCGCTCCCACGTTCCTTCGAAGATCTCCTGGCGGAGGCGCGCGGCTACCGGCTGTCCCTGGTCCTGGCCCATCAGCACATGGGCCAGCTTCCGAAGGACGTCCGCGACGCATTGGGTGCCAACGCCCGGACCAAGGTCGTCTTCACCTGCTCGCCGGAGGACGCGTTCGTCCTCGAGCGGCACTTCGCACCCGATCTGTCGGCCTACGACCTGTCGCATCTGGCCACCTTCCAGACGGCCTGCCGGCCATGCATCGGGGGCGGTCAAGGGCAGGCCTTCACGTTTCGGACCGAGGCCCTGCCGTCCGGCTCGAAGGCCCGCGCAACGGCCGTCAGGCGGCGCAGCGCCCAATCGTTCGCCGTCCCCCGGAACGAGGTCGAGGGCATCATCGAGGGCCGCCAGCTCGATGCGGTCAAGGCGTTGTTGCCTCCACGTCCCGATGACAGGGCACGTTGGCGGTCACCCCAGCGATCCGTCGAGCGATCCCGCGAGCGGTTACCCGAGCGGTCATCACCGCCCGCCCCGAACTCGCGTGAATCCGCAGGTAAGAGGCCATGACGGGGCGAGCGTTTGCTGGTCAGACTCGCTACGCTGCGCGTGAGAACACGCGCAGCATCCGCTCGAAGATCCAGAGGGTTGCCTCATCCCTTACGGAACGAGATCAGCTCATCTGTGTCGACCTTCACGAGCATCGAGTCCTTACCACCGATCAGCTCTTCGAGTTGCACTTTGCAAGCCTTCAACGAGCACGAGCACGCCTCTCCCAACTCCACGAGATGGGGGTCATCTGGAGGAACCGGCCTCGGGCTCACCTCGGGTCATTGCCGTGGCACTACACGCTGGACGAGATCGGCGCATGGCTGGTGGCCGAGCACCTCGGAGTCGAGCTCCGGGCGGTCGGCTACCGCGACGACCAGAAGCGCACCCTCGTCGACAGCCCTCGGCTCAGGCACACCAGGGCCGCGAACAGCTTCTTCACCCGCCTGGTCTACGCCGCCCGATGGACGCAGAGCTCGATGCGGGTCGCCGATTGGCGCGGTGAGGCGTGGTGCGCCCGGCGCTGGCAGGCACTCGTTCGCCCCGATGGCTTCGGTCGGCTCGAAGGTGCCGGTGGGTCTCTGGAGCTTCTTCTTGAGCTCGACCTCGGAACGGAGATCCGAAGTCGGCTCGAGGAGAAGATGGAGCGCTACCGCGTCTTGGCTCGAGCGGCGACCGCTCCCGACGTCGTCCTGTTCTGCTTCCCGAGCGAGGCCCGCGAAGCGAGCGCCCGCGTCGCCCTCGGCGGAACGCCGATGCCGGTGGCAACAGCAACACTCGACAGACACCTTGCCGATCCTTTCGGAGCTGTCTGGCTTCCTCTGGACGGGGATCGGCGGGTGCGACTCATCGATCTCCGCAACGGCAGGCGGGCATGAGCGACGCGATCGGTGCAGCCGTGGTCGCCGCCTTCGCCTCCGTCATCGGCTCCCTCCTTACCTTCATCGTCGGCATCCGCTCGATCCGCCGATCGGTGAGCACCTCCAACGGAGAGCCACTCGGACGAGTCCTCGAGTCGAGGCTCGACCGCGTTGAGCGCCGCCTCGACGGGATGGATCGCTCGATCGGTGAGGTGCGGGAGTGGCTCGCCTTCCGTGAGGGGAGAGAACGCCCGCCCTTCTGGACGCCCCGCAGTCTTCCTTGACCAACACAGGTTCGCTTACGCCTTCCACCGAGCCGGCGCAGGCCACCTTGTCTCGGCTACTGACGGTGCAGCAGCTCGCAGACCTACTGCAAGTCCCGCCCAAGACCATCTACGCGTGGCGGTACAAGGGAGTCGGCCCCCGGGCCGTTCCGGTCGGCAGATACCTCCGGTTCAGGGTAGAGGACGTTACTGCGTGGCTCGAGACGCTCGCCAACCGGCGCGACGAGCCCTCGTGCGGACGGTAACGCCATGGGGGCGACAGCGGCAGAAATGCGTCATAGGAGCCCGCTACTGTCTCGACAAAGCGCTCATCGGATGACCTTGACTAGGGAGCCCAAGCGAACGGTGTCATGCGCGACCGCGTACCGGACAACCCAACCGAAGGTGTGGCATCGGGCTTCGGCCGGCCCGACTCCGTTGCCCGAATGGGCGAAGCGGGGAGCGGGTGATGGGTTCGTCGGGAAGGCCCCTGTGCGCTGGAAGGCCGGCGAAAGACCCGCACGCAAGGCGACGAAGTAGGAGCGATGGCGCGCGTCCAGCGGCGATGCGCTCGGCGGTCGTGCCGCCACGTGCTCCCCTCGGGGCAACGGCGGTGTCCGGCATGCGGGGGCCGTCAAGTCGCATACGTCGCCCGCGTCCGCGGAACGGACCGCAAGGAATACTCGAGGTGGTTCACCCGGAAGATCGAAGCGGACCGGTGGGCGACGACCCAGGAGGGACAGAAGCAGCGGGGCAACTGGGTGAGCCCCTCGGCGGGGAAGAAACGGTTGGACGACTACGCGAACGAATGGCTTGAAACCGCGACCTACCTCGCCCCCAACACGCGGCATCGCTATGAGTCGCTCCTGAGGGTTCACATCGTCCCGGCGCTCGGCCCAGTGTCCGTGAACGCGATCCGCCCATCGGACCTACGGGCCTTTGTGAAGGCCCTCACGGACAAGGGACTCGCGCCCAAGACCGTCCGGCATGCCTACACCCTGCTCGTGGGGATCCTAGGGACTGCCGTGGAGGACGGGTTGATCGCCACGGTTCCGAAGCCCGCTCGGGGTCGCGGGCAGCGCAGGATCCTCCCCCCGGTGCCGCTCGCCAAACACAACTACAAGAACCACGAAGAAATTGCAAGGCTTGCGACAACGGAGCCACTCGCGCCGATATACGGGGCGCTCGTGTACCTCGGTGCCTACGGGGCGCTTCGGTACGGGGAGATGGCCGGCTTACGTGCGGACCACGTGGGGATCCTCCAACGGAAGGTGGAGATCGTGGAGACCATCGACGCAGGCGAGCCGAAATGGGGCTCATCCGGCACCATCCCTCTCCCAGGCTTCGTCGCTGAGGAGTTGTCCCGACACCTCGAGGAGTACCCGCCCGGGCCCGATGGCCTGGTGTTCACCGCGCCTGGAGGCGGGGCGCTCCGATACGAGAACTTCTATCGCCGGGCATGGATCCCGGCCGTGCGGGCTGCGGGGGTTGCCCCGATGACGCCCCATGACCTCAGACACACCGCCGTCGCCCTCGCGATCGCTGACGGGGCGCACCCCCGGGAGATCCAGGAGCTCTGCCGGCACTCATCGTTCAACACGACCATGACCATCTACGGCGGGCTCTTCCCGGACCTCGCAGAGAAGCTCGCCCGAAGGCTCGACCGCAAGGCCCGCGCGGCGGCCAGGGTGGCGGCAGATGCGGCGCCAATTCGGGGTCACGGCGGGGCCACCGTGATTCGCCTGGCCTCCCGGAAGCGCTAAGAGTCTCTCTCAACCTACGCGAGGGGCCTCAAGAGGTCGATGTCTCGCTCCTCGTAAGGACCCTCGAACAGGGCGGAGGGAGCGCTGGATGGAGAGACCGGAAGACTCGCCGTATTGAGGGCAGGGCGAGAGTCTGCGCTGTCTCCCGCACGTCCGTGTCGACACCCGGCGGGCTGACACCGTTCGCGGGCTTGAATCGGGGGAAGCCGGCCGAGCGGATGGTCCGACCTTTCAACTTCCTGCTCGTCTGCTTTCCCGACCGCGTCCAGGGTCTTCCGCCAGGCGTCGATGAGACGCGGTTCCGACTGGTCGCACCTTACGAGCGCGATACGGCAGGGTGGTGCGGGGTCAGTGGTGGGAAGCGCACACAGGCGAGCGGTTTCGGATTACGACCTATGGCATGGGCGGTGAGGGCGTGGTGCGGGTCAAGACCTACGGCGAGGTGATCGAGGCGTATCGGGTCCACGAGGAGGCCAAGAGCGTCGGGCCGGACGGGGAGCCTTGTGGGAAGAAGACGCGGGGCCTGCTCGGCCGTCGTGACGTTTCGATGCTCACGGTGCCGAAATACGTGGGGAAGGAGACGAACAAGCTCGAAGAGCGGATGAGGGAAGAGGTGGCGCGCGAGGACGCGTTCCTCAACGTGTACGAAGATCGATTGTGCGCATGCGAGTGCGGCGAGCCGGTGACTGGTCGTCAGCGGTACGTTGACTCAGCGCATAAACAGCGTGCCTATCGCCTTCGGTCAAGCCGAGAACGCTAATCAAACAACGTAACGAGCGCCACAAACGAGGCAATGGAGCGGCTCGGGCCATACAGACGAGATCTTGACGGGCTCGTATGGATGACATGGTGAGGCGACGGCCGTCATGTCATCGGGCTCGAACAGCGGCGACGGCGGATTCACAGGACTTCCCTTGACGTCCGCCTTCAGAAATCCCGATCGATTCAGCGGCTTGACTGCTTCGCGGAGCTCGTGCTCGAGTTGGGGCATTGCTTCGCGTAGCGCCGTCTGTTGGATCGCTTCCACCTGCTCGCGTGTCCACCATTCGTCTGCCGGCGAGGGCTCTCCGCAGTAGGGGCAGTAGTAGGACTCGGGTGGCGTTTCGTCGACGGGCACGCCCTCGGTGGGTCCGTGGTGCCACTTGAACTCTCGCCCGCATATGGGACACTCGCGCCGCAGGAACCCTTGGCTATCAAGTGGGAGTTCGATCTCACCCATCGTCGCACCTCTCAGTCGTAGATTGAGAGCTTAGCTTTTGTCGTGTACGTCTCTCCCTCCGCTTCCGCCTGTAACTCGATGTCGACGACAGCCTTCGATTGCATTGTCAGCGCTACTGGGACACGGATATGTTCGCGCGGCTCCAACAACTGGATCGGATATTCGGGGAGAACCTGGGTAGCCACAATCCAGTTGGATTCGGGAGGAAACTCCCATCGGACGTTCTTCAGAGAAACGCCGCCGCGGTTCACGACTTCGAGCAAGTGATCCTTCCCACGCGGGAGGAGACGAGCTGAAAGAGCGGGTGGCGCGGGACGCGGAGGCGCAACATCGAGTCGCGTTCCGCGCGGAAGGTCCCCACGCGACGCCTCCTCGCGCTGCGTTCGTTCCGGCCGTCGTCGAACGGCATCGAGCGAGGCGAACCTCTCTGTCTCCATCGACTCCGGGTTCGACCGATTAACCGCGCAACCCGCCATTTCCAGTCGACCTGAGAGCGCCAACAAGGGACCAGGAGTTCCGCCGAGCCGAACGACGTTGAGACCCTCTAAGTCGGACGCAGGTCGGAGGGTGCCGATTTCAACGAAGATGGTCCTATCCGGCTGTGCTTGAAGTGCCATTCCAGTCTCAAGAAACACGTTCGGCCTCGGTTGGCCCGTCAGCTCGATTTCGTGAGCCGCCTCGTGGTCGGTTCGGAGAGCGGGATGTAACCGCGCCTCGTCATCCGGGGTCATGAGGACGATGACTGCCGTAGCCTCTTGGAAGGCGCGCGCGACTACTTCTCCGTTGTATGGAGTCGTTCTGCCTGTTGCGTGCACGAGTTCTTCCCACTGCATGGGGTGAAGATCGAGATCCTGCAGGAAGGAAAACAACGCGGCTCGCGCCTGGTCATCTCGGCCGTGTATAACGAAAACGGACCGCGGGTCAGGAGCTAAGGCGCCGCTTGAGCTTTCCGACGCCGACTCGACCGTCCGCCGGCCCGTATCGCGCGTCGTCGTCCGTATATCTGCCGGGTGGTCGCGAAGCTCCTCCATGAGCACCCGCAGTGCGGCACCGTGACGGTCAATCTGATCATGGAGGGCGTTGTACTCGCCGATGCCCATCGTGAGAGGCACGTAGGTATCCTCAAAGGCCCGCGCCTCGTCGGCGTTGACATGTTGGGCGATAAGCCCGATTGTCCGTTCCTTCCACCGGTCAAACCGGTGTCGACTCGTGACGGTATCTGTGGACTGGTCGAGTTCAGCAAGGACGCGACCAAGGGCATCAACCTGTTGGGCGAGAACTTCTAGCGCCGCTGCGGCATCCTCCGGACTCACGCGTCAACCTCCCCCCAATGACCGGACAAGCGCGGCATGGCTAACACCAGCGGCACGCTGGGCGCCGTTACGTCCGCCCAGCACCAGTCGTTCGAGTCGTCGCTGAAAGTGTCAATCGTCGTCGAGCCCGAGGTCAAGTCCGACGGCGGCGGCGTTCTCCGCCGAGGGTGTTGAAGTTCGGCCAACGCCGCCGCTTGAACTGAAACGGCAACGGGACGTCCTGAGGCTCCAGGATTGGTTCGAACTCCTGGGTGATTCTGAGGACTTCGGACGCTGCGAGCATCAGAATCAAACTTCCAGACCACCCGTCCTCGAATTCGACCTCCGGCAGAATGTGGCCCTGCATCTCGATCTCAGGGTCGCCGCTCACTCTCATGCGCGCGAGGACTGTCCCGGGTTCGAGGCGTCGACCCGTGCCCACGAGCTCAACGGGTCCGTCGATGGATCCGGTTCCGCGTGCATGGAACGTGACGCCAACCGCAGACGGCACTTGAAGCAGGGTATTCAGGACTTGATGCTTGTCGCGGTTAACCAGACCACTCAGTTCTTTGAGAGGCGACACTTCGTCACCTCGGTTGTATGGCTGGTATCGCTCGACGATGGCGCGCTCTTCGTCAGAGAGGTGAGCAATCATGTAGGACTTCTCAGCGAACTCTTCGGCACTTCTTGTGATGGGAAAGGCAATGCTCCTGCTGGGCTTCGGAGTGTGTCGCAGGGCCAGTTGCCAAACGACGTGGTCGAGGGCAGAACGCAGGTTGTTGAAAGCATCTCCGGCGATCACGCCGAGTACCGGCGGCGGGTTCGGGACGTACACAACCGTCCAAAGGACATGTTCTCGATCCACTGGGTCTAGCCGCTGCTCGAACCGGACCGGGTCGGCGTAATAGATCTCCTGAAAGGCAGCATGGAACGTCTCCAAGTGGTACCTCGCCCTATGCAGCTTGGCTTCGACGCCATCAAGCGGACGACTCACTCGGTCCCCTCGGGGAGTCGGAAACGGCGTTGCGATCTTCCATCGTGCGTCGACCTTAAATGGTCTAGACGGATAGGGCGGGCAGGCGTGGCCTCCCTGCGGCTGCGTGCGGCGTTACGGTTCGTCGGCTCTATCTCCTATCCCATCACGTGCAGGACGGGTTAGGAGATAGGGGTGGGCGAAACGCCGCCCCCCTCCGCGAGCAACCCCGGGTCCGCGGTCTCGACCTTGGGCGAGCCGAACGCCGCCCCCCCTTCGCGATCTGGCCTCGGGGGCCGGGTCAGCCTTGGGGGTGGGCGAAACGCCGCCCCCCTTCCCTCGCAACCCCCCGGGTCGGGCATGGTCGAGGAGGGGCCGAACGCGCCGACCCCCTATTCCAAAACCCTCCGGTCAGCGTGGATGGGGGGCCTCCACACTGAGTGGATTCTTGGCAAGTACCCTCTCTTCGAATCGACTTGCTTGCTAAATGAGGGAAGGGGACTGATTCGACGCTACCTCAACCTGAACTCTCGCTTTCCCGAGACAGCTACATAGTCGTCGACAACGTGAGTAGACCAACAGTGGTTGGGATTAGGGGGTCTCGAAACTGAGCTTCGGCTGAGGCGGAGGACAGAGATGCCGGATCCGAGCGAACGACTGCCGCGAACGCCGACAAGCAGATACTTGATCCGCAGAGCGCGGAGCGCAGAGACGAGTGATTACTCTAGCCCGACCTTCATTCCACGACTCGGCTATCGAATTGGCGAGCCTCTGTCCGACCCAAAGGCTCTAGTGCAGGCCGCGCTGCAACCGGATCACGACTTCTTCCTAGACACCAGCATCGTTGACTTCGCTGCGCCGTCCGAACTCTGGGATATTCTCCTCGCTGGTGGCAACGCGTATCTGATTCCCAGCGTAGTTGACGAACTCACCCCATGGCTAGAGCGTCATCCTGATCATCCAATGTCGGCGCCCGTCTTGCAGAAGAGCCCCCGGCTCCAGTTCGTTACGAGCCGCGACTTCACTCCCTCAGTCTGGGACGGCATTCATTTCTACCTCAACCTACTAGTGCGACGGAAGCAGGTCATGAGGACCACGGAAATGAGGTTGGGGAGAGAGATCGGGCGCCATCCTACAATCGACGAGGTCCAACAAGAGGTGCAGAGGACCCTCGGAGAACGAGCCTATCTCATCGGCCGGAAGATGAAGAACGCCAAACTCGAGGAATTGAGTCACGCGGATGAAGGCCTCGTCACAATCGCGTTTGCCCGTGCCGTGCGAACCGGCCGCCCGACAACAATCCTTACTAGGGACCAGGATGTCGTAGAGCAGCTCTATAAGCTTACAGTCCTGATTGATTTCGATTACCGAAGCATGTTGCTCGCCAACTCCTATCTCCATGATTTCGGATTGTACCGGCCTCAACCTCTCGCTCTTGACGAGGTTTGGCTAAGAGAGGCCTTCGTAGACGATCCAAACAACGTGCAGTTCGAACGTCAACCCGGCCTTGAGGAATCGATCCTCCCGTCTTCTTTTGATTTCGTAGCCGTGAGCTGCATTCGCGTGAGCGACGCGATAACTCACCTCTCGTTTGGCGCTGAAAAGAGAATGGAGGAAACCCTAGAGGTCAAGGGACGAACCGGTGGCCTCAACACCGACAAGCTCGGTACTCGAAACTGCCACCTCAGCTTGTGGCCATTATCCGTCAGCAAACCGCGTCAGACCATCGCCGTCATCGCTGTCGATAAGCGTGTCCGGCTGGGCGATCGATTCACTATCGGTCTCCTCGATATCAATCGCGCAATGTCGACCAACGACCCCACAGACACGATCTATGCCCCACGGTGGGCCAAACGCCCACCTCCGCGAGCAACCCCTCGGGCTCGTCGTCGGGCCCCGAGTCTGATCCGCCCTCGTGGTCCGGGAGTCGCCGAACGCGCCCCCTTCCGCGGGATGGACACACGGTGAGGTTGGGGCTGGGCCACACGCTAAGCCACGGCGTGCCTTGCCACGCCTGCCATGCCCTGCCTAGCCGAGCCTGCCCAGCTCTGCCGCGCCCACGCCCGTCCCGCCCAGAGGAAGATATCGAGCCAGTAGCCTATCTAGAGCAGCTCCTCCTCCGAAGGAGCCGGGTCAACTCGATGAACCGTGCAGCCCCTGCGCTCGATGGTCTTGGTCCGTGCTTCCTCTGCGGTGGCAGACCAGGAAGTGACGCGCTTGCCGTCGTCGATGTACGCGAACCATCGGAACAGCTCTCGTCCGTCAGACCCGTGGGTCCGCCCTTGAGGGTAGTCACTCATCGTGAGTCCCTGATGTGACTCATGAGATCATCGTTCACCGGCCCAGCTCCGCGCGCAGCTGCGCGTTCTCGGCGACGAGCGCGTTCATGGCCTCGCGCGCCTTCGCGTTCCGTTCCTTCAGCAGGGCGATGTGCTCTTCGGGGGTCAGCTCGCGCTCCAATCCGGGAGCCCGAGGCACATCGCGAGGCTCCTCGAATGTCGGGCCCGTCATGCCGACGGAGTAATCCTCGACCCGCAGCTGGGCCAGATCGGCCCGCTTCGCGCCCGAGGCCAGGTGAGCTGGCTCAAACGTCAGCTGGACCAGCCTCTGGACCACGGGCTGCCGATGCTCTTCGCACGCGGCAGAGACGACCGTGTCGAGACTCACGAAGACAAAGCGCGCCTCCTCCGAGCACGTCTCGCAGACGTAGTCGCTCATCGGTGCCTCGGTCCTTCCTCGTCTTCTGTGGCCTTATCGGGTACGTCTTCGAAGAATCTGGGTGGCCGTCATGATTCAGTGGTCATAGCGTCGGCTCAAGCCCCCATCGTTATCGACCCCAGCAGGTAGGTGCTGTAGCTTGGCCTCCCTCCACCATCACCTCCGTGAGTCGAACCGTCCCCGCTGGGCAGATTCAACCTGAACCCCCGAGACGCCGATTACCAGGCGAGCGGAGGAGTCACTTTGAGGACGGTTGGAAGGGTATGTGCGGCGGTCGCAGCGATCCTCGTGCTGGTTGCATGCGGGCTAGGCGAACCTTCGAGTCCAACGTACACGGGACCACCAACAGAGGAGCAGAAGCAGGCATGGGCGGCCGAAGCCAAAGCCGAGGCCCTTAAGGGCTGCGTTGTCACGGCACACATGGACGACGTCCCTGGGTTGCGGACCGCCGAAGCCACCATCTTCTCGCGTGATTTGGAGACTGGCGAGTTGTCGTCCAGCTTGGACGCGGAGGTCACGTACGGCTATCGAGGTCAGCCTGACACCGCTACGTTCCATCTGACTCGTCACGTCTATTCAGGGATCGACTATGACGAGCTTGGTGGAGGCGGGTTTATCAACCGAGACACTACTGGATACGAGTGGACGCATAGAGACCCGGACCTTGGACCATGGACGCGAGTTGACACAGGCAAATATCTCGACTGGAAAGAACTCGCGTGCGACATCGCCTACGAATACCCCGCCGAGGTGTAGGTGGGCATTGGAGGGCACCAAGGGCGCGTTTCAGCACGTGGATCGACACCACTCTCCCCGATTAGTACGGCCCCTGCGTCGGGCACTCATGCAATGGGCGAGGGCACGAAGATGGAGGAAGGTTGATTCATGCGGCATTCTTAGGCGACCGCCCCTTGTGTTGCCATGCCCCCGGCGGCAATCCAGTTGCGGACACGCTTCACCAAGTCCATTCCTTCAGGGAGTAACTGCTCACTCGGTACATTGAGATCGATTGGAAATCGGCGGATCCGGATCGGAGAGTACTGGACGGCGATCTCATCCTCCTCCTTGAACTCTGATCGGGGATAGATCAACCCGCCATACGAGACTTTCCGTGCCGTGCAGTAGGCGAGCACCTGGTAGACGTCGGGGTTCTGGACTTGTTCGGCGGAAGTTGGTTTGTACTTGGTATCGAGAACACAGATTGGCTGACCAAGGCGACGTAGTTCGATGTCCGGGCGAATCCGACCCCACGGCCGAATGGTCCCATCTGATCGGCGTTTCCGTCCAAGGGCCCACTGACTCTGGAGTTCCACATTCGCAAATGCCACATCCAATTCGCGTATGAACATTCGCCCCACGAAGCGTTCAAACAATCGATTCATGTCAAGCAAGAAGCTCACGAACTCATGCGGCCCTTCTTCCTCTGATAGCGACATGTCTTGTATAAGCACACGAGCGAGCCGATGAAGTGGTTCATAATCAGTATTCAGCCGCGTATACGTGAACCGATCGATCTCCTCCGCTCGGAATGCCGTCCGTGACACTTCGTCTAATCGGCGGTCAATGTGCTGCAACCGAGCTTGGAGATCAGGGGAGAATGGCCATCCGCCGAGGAGATAACACACGTAGCGAAGTACTTGGTTCTCTGGCACATCCCATGTCAACTCGGCATATCGGCGACTTGCATTGCTTGCCGTCGGGCTGGATCCAGGACTCGGCTGGGCTCACTCCGATGCGCCATACAGAGACAGCGCGGCGCTCGACCTCCTCGAAGCGGTCCGGCCAGCCGTCGATGAGCATCTGATTGCCCTTCTGGGATCCCGCACCTTCTCGAGGAAGGAATTCGTCGAGCTCCCGACCGGCCAGGTTAGGCTCATGCCTCAACTGGCGCGCGATCTGGCCACCTCCACGCTTCCGTCCTGGGAGCGAATGGCTTCGGCCCATGCGGAGAAGATCGCGAGGACTTTGGCCATGTCGGTGGGAGGAGGGATCCGCGTTCCGAGCTTGAACACCCGAGGTGCCCGGGGCAAGGGTCGGTCGACGATGGCCAGACGCTCCGCCAAGGCCTCCGCCGCACCGTCGAAGGTCCCAAGCGCTTGCCAGGAATGCGGGATCGTGCTCAGCAACCCGGAACGTCAGTACTGCCGAGACTGTTTGCCGAAGTTCAAGGACCAGCGCACGATCAAGCTCGTGCGAGCGGCACGTCAGGTGCTCACTGAGATGAGGGCCACCGCCGACGACCCGGCGCGTTCCCCTCAAGCCATCGCAAAGCGCGTAGCGACCAATGCAATCCGAAGGGACGCGGCGCTGACCTGGGAACGGGAGAATCCAGGGCGGCACGATCCACAGATGTTCCGGGTTGAGATCCTTCCTGGGCTGAGTGCCGCGACGCTCCCTCAGATGATGAGGGCGACAGGGCTGTCGTCCGCCTATTGCTGGCGCATCCGCCGAGGTGAGCGGGTACCGCACCCCATGTACTGGGGGAGGCTGAGGGAACTCGCCGAATAAGCAAGATCCGGACCTAACGGGCAGATTCAGCGGTCCCTCGCTGCTACGGTTCGGCGGAATGTAACACTCCGTCGATCGGGGGGTACAGTGGAGCGCGCCGATCTGGTGAATATGCCCGAACCTCACGACCGAGACGCACACATGCTGGGGCGCCTCGAAGAGAGTAGATCCGCGCTTATGCAGGCTGTCGAGCGAGGCTTTGATCACTGGATCGTTACGTTCTCGGGTGGGAAGGATTCCACCGCAATGGCGGTGCTTTCCCTTGAGACCGGCTTGGAACTCGGGAGCCAGGTCCGTCGGATCGACATTGTCTACGCCGACACCCTGTTGGAGATCCCAAGCATTCAACAGTTCGCGTCGTTCTTTCTGGAATCAATCGCCTCAGATAATCGGCTGATCGACTTGCCGCTGTTCACGCACACAGTTAGGCCAGCGGCGGAAAGCAGCTTCTGGGTTCTGCTCTTGGGACGGGGATACCCTCCGCCGCACCAGCGATTTCGATGGTGCACCCGGCGCCTCAAAATCGAGCCCGCAGAGGTAGCCCTGAGGCGCTTCACTCAACCGGGGCGCACCGCCATCCTGACCGGGGTTCGGTTCGGAGAATCGAAAGCTCGGGATGCCCGCCTAGATGCCACGTGCTCAAGGGGCGGCGAATGCGGGCAGGGAGTCTGGCTGCAGCACAGCCAGCGCCTTCAAGCGACCTACATGGCTCCCATCGTCGATTGGGAGGAGTGCGACGTTTGGGATTACCTCACCTTGGTGGCTCCGACTCTTGGCTACAAGACTGGACACCTGGAGGACGTGTACAACGGTCACGACACACGGTTTGGGTGCTGGGTCTGCACAGTGGTAAGCCAGGAGAAGGCTCTAACGCGGACTGTGGAGAAGCCCGAGTGGGAACATCTCCGCCCGCTACTGGAGTTTCGCGCGCACTTGTGGAGAAGCACTCGAGATCCTGCTACTCGGTTGGAAGTCGATGGTCGCCCGGGTCGGCTCAATCTCATGACCCGCCAGAGGGTCCTGAGCGAGCTCCTTGAGGTTCAGAGGCAAGTGGGTACGGAACTCGTGTCAGACCCGGAGCTCAGAATGATTCGGGAGCTCTGGAAAGAGGAATTTGGCCCGAGGACTGACGGTGATGGACCCAATCCTGCTTTTGGCAGCTAGCGCGACACCCTCCACTATCCCGACTACTCAAGCTTCGGATGGAGGGGGATTGAATCCCGCATGGATCGCCCTGCTTGGAGTCCTGGTCACCCTGATTGTTCAGACGGCCCTGCAGAACAAGGCCGCGAAGGATGCGGCGAAACGAGATGTTGCCAATGCATTGCTAGGCCACCGCACTCGTCAAATCGATGAGTTATACGGGCCGATTCTCCCGAGGCTGGAGCAAAGCAGGCGACTCTACACCAAGCTCCAGAAGCCGAAAGCCTGGCGAATGCTGGACAACATAGACGAAGTCCTCCGTGATAAGGAGACCAGGCTCATCGCTCAGCGAATCCTCGAACTCGGAAATCGAACAGATCCTTCTCACGAAATCGAGCCTCGCTCGTCACCCTGGACCGCCAGAGAGCTTCAAGCTTTACATCGGTCACGTTGCCGTTCTTCGGCTCATGCTTCGCAAAGGGCTCCGTCGGGCGCCATTGCCTGACGAGTACTATCCACGCAAGCCACCCAACAACTTCAACGCCGATATCGAAGAAGGGTACAGGGCCATACTGGATGAACTAGAGACGATGCGAGCCTCTCAGCGCAACGTGACGGCCGGGACGTAGAGTTCCGCTTTTCGGCTCTCCTGATCAGTTCGTAAGTTGACGAGATGCGAAATTGTGGCCTGAATCTCAGCCTTCTTGGCCATCGCTCTGGTCGTTACGTTCCTCAGGACTTGGTAGCGGTGGCCGCGACGGAGGTCTGGACACAAGAAGAGCCGACGTTGAGTGACGGTTCTCTTAGCTTAGTTTAGTTGCCAATCTCGGGATCGATCGTGGGTTCTTCCCAATTTGGAGCGGACTCAAATGGATGTTCTCCCCACACAGCATCCTGCCCCGGAAATCCCTTCGGTGGTTCGGGACCATCGAACTCCCACTGGTTGGGCGGCGGACCGGATGCCCCAATCGCGAAGCACCAACCAGTGACAGTCCTTCGCCACGCGTACCAAGATTGTCCATCCCGCGCAATTCGCATGGCCACTCCGTGCTCTTCCGGAAGCCCCATAGTCGTGAATATTGGCGTGAAGATCTCAAGCAGGTCTCCGCGGTATCGGCTTCCGGGGTTTCGGTACCAGCCCATTTGCGCGCTGGCCAACGATCGGAGCGCCTCCTTTGTCTCGCGGAACTCCCGGCGATCCAGCTGCAGGCCGTGGTTGTCCGTTCCTGACACATTCGCAAATCGCTCAAGACGATCGCGTTCCTCACTTGCGACCTTGTCCCTCTGCTCGACGGACTTTCGGTAGTCCTTAATGACTGTCCTCATCCCGCGCAGGGAACCAGCGGCTGCCGCATCTTCGATCCAGCGTCCGACGAAGTTGGCGGCGTAACGCGCCTTGCCGCCAAGGACGCTTACCAGTGCAAGCTCGACCTTCCAAACAAGAGCCTTACGATCGCGCAGTGACCACTCGATCCGGGTGAAGGCGGATTGATAGGCCACGAGGACACTAATGACGTACAGGAACGGCAGGAAGGCGACCGTTAGCCACGCCGGGAGTACGAGCTCCAGCAGATGTTCCTTGGTCGTCACCTGACTCCATTCCGTAACAACGTTGAGAATCACAAACGTCGCCAGCCCGAGTCCGGCGATTGACGTTAGACAGCCCGTCATCGAGGCCACTTGGCGCGTCGTTGGATCCCTCCCGGCCACAATGGTCAACATCCCCAAGAGTGTGATGGCGGGGAGGAGCACAAGCTCAACTGGCAGGGTGAAGACGAACAAATCGTTCATGAAGAAGTCGAGCAACAGTGTGAAGCCAAAGATCTCCAGCAGGGTCCGGCGAAAGAAGCCCTTCTCGCCAACCGCGACGCTCACATTCAGTAACAGCACCAGGGCCGTTCCGACAAACCACCAGACCGTCTCTGAGATCAGGTCCATCGTCCAGATGCCAAGCCCGAATCCAATCCAGACCAAGAAGACGACGTAGATCACAAGTACAACAAGTGCTTCAGGTAACGGTGGCTTGAGCATCGTGCGACCTATTGCAACAAGACTCGAGCGAACGGTCTTGATAGACAGACACGCGACGAGTATCAGGAGAAGCCAAATGACAGTCGCCGACTCGCGGTTATTCACTAGATCGATCGCGAGAGCGAGTCTCATCGGAACGACATCATCGCTGAGAATCGCTTCGAATCGCTGCGAGTCGCGTCAACGCTGACCACCCGACGGGAGAACCACCCTTCTGTGGAGTTTGTAGCTCTCTTGGCATTCGCGTCCGGCACTCGATCTGGGTTGATCGCCGGGAGCCGGGCGTTTGCGCGGCTCCAAGTGCACCTCTCAGACCACGGGTTTGCCCGGGAACGGGGCGGCGGCCCACCCCCCCGACCGTGCCCGAGCCCGAGGGTTCGGAGGGGGCGGCGTTCGAGCCCGAGGGGTTGCTCGCGGAGGGGGGCGGCGTTTCGCCCACCCCTATCTCCTAACCCATCACGTGCAGGACGGCCTCCTCCCCCTCAAACAGAACGTCCGTCGCCTTCTCGAGCCACGGACAACATTCCTTGTGCGTAGATTCACCGCGCGGGTGGGCGACGGGCTACCAGCCCTCCGATCATTCGTGGCAGGCCCGGATACAGGCTTGACCGACGCGAACGCCGCTCCCAGATGGATGGTGTGGGTGGGCAGTCACATGACGAACTGGCGTGAACCGGTCGCATTCCATCGCCCGGAGGATGGACGCCACCCTCCGGGGTAAAGCCCGGTTGGGCGTGGCTCCCGCCAAGCGGTGCATCCCCTCGCCTGGAGGCGATGCCGATGTGGTGAGGCTCTGGTACTGGACTCCTTTGCATCGACCGGTGGGCGTACGTGTGGATGTGGGATCACGGCGGGTGGTGGGTCGAACCGCCGGGTAGTGCCCCGCCGCCCGAGGATGCGAGTGTTCGCGAACCGATCCGACCGACGCCTCCGGAGCGCAATGCCT
>WNGB01008636.1_pt1 | contig 25562 bp, 22 predicted proteins | sample 5400681 | NCBI WGS metagenome assembly WNGB01 (sample SAMN13153367, study PRJNA577476) | soil metagenome | isolation source: 115 cm soil or saprolite under grassland replicate 2 | place: USA:California | collected 2016-06-15
CTGGGCTTCGCGGACGGCCAGACCGCTCGATCCCCGCCTGACCGTCTCTGGCATCGGCACCCTCCTGCGCCGGCACGGGCGACCGATTATCACCCAGCAGCGACAAGGTTCGACATCGACCCCCGTCGGACTGGACGGCGGTGACAGCCATCTACGCCGAAGGGATCACGACCGGCAACGCCACTTTCGCGACTAGCCTGCCCCCTACGCCTCGGCAGCCGACCTGTTCGCCGAGCTGCGAGGCGGGCGGATGCGCGTATTCGCCACCACCGAGGGCGAGCACCCGCTGATGACGGCGGCCGAGAACGACCTGTTCCGCGCGGTGCATGACCTCTTCGGCCACGGCGCCGCGGGGCGGACGTTCGACCGCCACGGCGAGGAGGCGGCCTACCGCTCCCACGCCGAGATGTACTCGCCACTTGCGCGCGGGCGCTGGCAACCGAGACCCGCGGCCAGAACGCTGCACTGATCTGGACGGGCGCGTTTGCCGAGCAGAAGGCGGGGCTCTTGCCCGTCTGGGCCTGGGAGGCATGACCCCAAGGAGCTGAGCGCGACCGCAACGGGCGCCCTGGCCGATGGCTGGGGCGTCCTTCGCGTGGCTGCGGGTACCCCGTAGCAATCGTGCCCGAGGGGCGCCCTGTTCAGGGTCCCTGAACAGGACCGCTGGACCGCTGCTCGCCAGTGATATCGTCGCCTCGACCAGGGAGGCCAGCGAGTGGAGAAGAAGCGGAGAATCCTGTCAGGCGTCCAACCCAGCGGCGCCGACAAGGTTGACAAGAGCCAGGGCCGCCCACACAGCCTTACCAACACGCATCTCGGCAACTACGTCGGGGCCTTCCGGCAGTGGGTCGACCAGCAGCACGAGTTCGAGGCCTACTACCCGGTGGTCGACCTGCACGCGATCACGCTGCCGTACGAGCCGGCGGAGCTGCGCGCGCGCACCCTCGAGGTGGCCGCCATCCTGCTCGCCTGCGGCCTCGATCCCGAGGTGTGCACCATCTTCGTGCAGTCGCACGTGCCCGAGCACACCGAGCTGGCCTGGATGTTCAACAGCATCGTGACCGTGGGCGAGCTGCGCCGCATGACCCAGTTCAAGGCGAAGGCGGCCCAGGGCAGCGAGGGCGCCGTGCCGGCGGGCTACTTCAACTACCCGGTGCTGCAGGCGGCCGACATCCTGATCTACAAGGCCGACCGCGTGCCGGTGGGGGAGGACCAGCGCCAGCACCTCGAGCTCGCCCGCGAGGTCGCCGGCACCTTCAACCACCGCTACGGGGTCACCTTCCCGCTGCCGGAGCCGTACATCCCCAAGGTGGGCGGCCGCGTCATGGACCTGCAGCAGCCAGAGGCGAAGATGTCGAAGTCGGCGGCGTCGGCGAACGGCCGCATCGAGCTGCTCGACCCGCCCGAGGTGATCCGCAAGAAGGTGCGCTCGGCGGTGACCGACTCCGGAAGGGAGGTGGCCGCGCGGCCCGACAAGCCGGCCATCTCCAACCTGCTGGAGCTGTTCGCCATCGCCAGCGGCCAGTCCGTCGGCGAGCTGGAGCTGGCCTACGCCGGCAGGGGCTACGGCGAGTTCAAGGCCGACCTGGCCGACGCGCTGGTCGCCTTCCTCGCCCCGGTGCAACAGCGCTACCACCAGCTGGCGGAGGACCCCCGGCGGCTGGCCGCGATCCTGGCCGCCGGCGCCGACAAGGCACGCGCCGTCGCCCGCGAGACCCTGGCCGAGGTCAAGGAGCGCATGGGCTTCCTCCCCGGCCAGCCCGGCTGAGGTGCCCAAGCGCCGGCTGGGCGTGGTCGTCCTGCTGCCGGAGCCGGTCGCCACGCACGTGCAGGCCTGGCGGCGGGCCCTCCGTGAGCCCACCCGCGAGCGCATCGCGCCGCACCTCACCCTGGTCCCGCCACAGTCCGTGCCCGAGGAGCAGGTCGACGCCGCGGTCGCGCTGGTCGACCGGGCCGCCGCCGGAGCCTTGCCGGCGGCCGTGACCCTGCGCGGTGCCGCCACCTTCCTGCCGGGCAGCCCGGTCACCTACCTGGCCGTCGACGACGGCGCCGCGGCCCTGGCCGGGCTGGAGGCGGCCCTGCGGGCCGAGCCGCTCGGGCGCCGCACGCACCCGTACCGCCCGCACGTGACCGTCGCCCAGGAGCTGCCCGCCGCCGAGCTGGAGGTGGCAGCGGCCGACCTGGCCGGCTTCCGCGCCAGCTTCCCGCTCAGCGAGATCACCCTCATGGCCCAGGAGCCCGACCGTGCCTGGCGTCCCCTGCACCACGCCGCGGTCGGCGCCTCCGAGCTGGTCCGGGAGGTGCCCGTCGCCGAGGCGGCCAGCGCGGCGCTGTTCCTGCTCGACCCGCCCCACGTGCTGCTCGGCCGGCGCACCGAGAGCCATGGCCGCCGCTACCCGGGCGCCTGGGACGCGCTGGGCGGCAAGCCCGAGCCGGGCGAGAGCCTGCTGGCGGCGCTGCTGCGCGAGGTCCGCGAGGAGGCCGACATCGAGCCGCTGGACGTGGCGCCGCTCGGCTGCTTCCACGACAGCGACCGTGCCGACGCGTTCTTCGTGGCCACCGCCTGGCGCGGGCAGGTGCGCAACGCCGAGCCGTCCGAGCACACCTGGCTCGAGTGGGTCCCGCTCGACCAGGCCTTCGACCGCGCCATGGCACCGACCACCAGGCGCGCCCTCGCCCGGCTGGTCGAGGTGCTCGGCGGCGCGAGCACCATGCGGGCCTGAGGCGGCCATGCCCGAGCCAGCGAGTCCGACGCCGGTCGAGGCGCTGCGCCGCATCGCCTTCCTGCTCGAGCGGGCGCTCGAGCCGAGCTACCGGGTGCGCGCCTTCCGGCGGGCGGCGGCCACCGTCGAGCGCCTGGACCCCGACGAGCTGGTCAGGCTCGCCGCCGGCGGCGGCCTCCGCGCCCTGCCGGGCATCGGCGAGGTCACCGAGCGGGTCGTGCGCGAGGCGCTCGTCGGCGAGGTGCCCGTCTACCTGCGGCGCCTGGAGGCGACCGAGGGCCAGCCGGTGGCGGAGGGCGCCGCCCTCCTGCGCGCCGCGCTGCGCGGCGACCTCCACACCCACAGCGACTGGTCGGACGGCGGCAGCCCCATCCGGGAGATGGCCGAGACCGCCCGCGGCCTCGGCCACGAGTACGTCGCGCTCACCGACCACTCGCCCAGGCTGACCGTCGCCCGCGGGCTGGAGCCGGAGCGCCTGCGGCGCCAGCTCGACGAGGTCGCCCGCCTCAACCAGGAGCTGGAGGCCGCCACGCCGCCGTTCAGGATCCTGACGGGGATCGAGGTGGACATCCTGGAGGACGGCGCCCTGGACCAGGAGGAGGAGCTGCTCGCCGGCCTTGACGTGGTGGTCGCGAGCGTCCACTCGAAGCTGCGCATGCCGGCGCGGGAGATGACCAGGCGCATGGTGGCGGCGATCCGCAACCCGCACACCGACGTCCTCGGGCACTGCACCGGCCGGCTGATCACCGGGGGCCGGGGGCGGCGGCCGGAGAGCGAGTTCGACCCCGCGGCGGTGTTCGCCGCCTGCGCCGAGCACGGCGTCGCGGTGGAGGTCAACTCCCGGCCCGAGCGGCTCGACCCCCCCAAGCGCCTGCTGCGGCTGGCGGTGGAGGCCGGCTGCCGCATCGCGATCGACACCGACGCGCACGCCCCCGGGCAGCTCGACTGGCAGGTGAACGGCTGCGAGCGCGCGTTCGCCTGCGGCGTGACGCCCGAGACGGTGGTGAACGCCCTGCCGGCCGCCGAGCTGCTGGCGTGGACCGCACGGGAGCGCTGACACCGGCCCGCCGCGGCGCCGTCCTGGCGCGGCCGACCGGGTGCGGCCCTGCCAGCCAGGTCGGCCGGTGGTTGAATAGGGAGATGACGACGCAACTGATTCCCCGCGAGGTCCTGTTCGGCAACCCGGAGAAGGCGAGCCCGGCGATCTCGCCGGACGGCACCCGCATCGCCTGGCTGGCGCCGGTCGACGGGGTGCTCAACGTCTGGGTCGGCCACGTCGGCGCCGACGACGCCGCCCCGGTCACCCGCGACACCGACCGTGGCGTCCGCGACTACCGCTGGGCGCACGACGACCGCCACCTGCTGTACGTGCAGGACCTCGGCGGCGACGAGAACTGGCACCTGTACGCGGTCGACCTGGACTCGGGCGAGACGCGCGACCTCACCCCGTTCGACGGCGTGCAGGCGCAGCTGGTGGCGACCGACAAGCGCTTCCCCGACCGGGTGCTGGTCGGGCTGAACCGCGACAACCCCGAGCTGCACGACGTCTACCAGGCCGACCTCGCCAGCGGGCGGCTCGACCTGGTGGCGTCCAACCCTGGCTTCGTCGGCTGGGTCGCCGACGCCGAGCTGCGGGTCCGCTGCGGCGTGGCGGCCACCCCGGACGGCGGCCTGGCGGTGATGGTGCGCGACGACGGCGAGGGCGAGTGGCGGCAGGCGCTGCTGGTCGGCCAGGAGGACGCCCTCGGCACCAGCCCGGTGTCGTTCAGCCGCGACGGCTCCTCGCTGCTGCTGATCAGCTCCGAGGAGGCCAACGCGGCCCGCCTGGTCCGCCTCGACCTGGCCGGCGGCGACCGCGAGGTGCTGTTCGAGGATCCGCGCTACGACGTCCAGAACGTGGTGCTGCACCCGGACACGCGCGAGCCCGAGCTGGTCAGCGTCCTGCGCGACCGGGCGGAGCTTGAGGCGCTCGACCCGGCGCTCGCCGACGAGCTGGCCGCCATCCGCGCCGTGCATCCCGGCGATCCCGCCTTCCTCGGCCGCGACCACGCCGACCGGACCTGGCTGCTGGCCTTCACCGCCGACGACGGCCCGGTGTCCTACTACGCCTGGGACCGCGCCGCGCGCGAGGCCACCTTCCTGTTCTCCCACCGGCCCGAGCTGGAGCGCTACCAGCTCGCCAAGATGGAGCCGTTCACCTACACGGCCAGGGATGGTCTGGAGGTCCACGGCTACCTCAGCTTCCCGCCAGGCGCGGCCCGCTCCGGGCTGCCGACCGTGCTCAAGGTCCACGGCGGCCCGTGGTGGCGCGACGCCTGGGGCCTGGACCCGGAGGCGCAGTGGCTGGCCAACCGCGGCTACCTCTGCGTGCAGGTCAACTTCCGCGGCTCGACCGGGTACGGCAAGGCGTTCCTCAACGCCGGCGACCGCCAGTGGGGCGGGGCCATGCACGACGACCTGGTCGACGCGGTGCGCTTCGTGGTCGGGCGGGGTTGGGCCGACCCGGCGCGGGTGGCCATCTACGGCGGCTCCTACGGCGGCTACGCCGCCCTGGTCGGGGCGACCTTCACGCCTGACCTGTTCCGCTGCGCGGTCGACATCGTCGGCCCGTCGAACCTGAAGACGCTGATCGAGTCGGTCCCGCCGTACTGGAAGCCGATGGTGTCGCTGTTCCACACCCGGGTCGGCAACCCCGACACCGAGGCGGAGTTCCTGTGGTCACGGTCGCCGCTGTCGCGGGTGGAGCAGATCCGGATCCCGGTGCTGATCGTCCAGGGGGCCAACGACCCGAGGGTCAAGCAGGCCGAGAGCGAACAGATCGTCGCGGCCATGCGGGACAAGGGCATCGCCTACGAGTACCTGCTGTTCGAGGACGAGGGCCACGGCTTCGCCAAGCCCGGCAACCGGCTGCGCTTCTACGCGCACGCCGAGCGGTTCCTGGCCGAGCACCTCGGTGGCCGGTCCGAGCCCGACCCGGGGGACTGACCTCAGTCGCTCCTGCCGCTGCTGGCTCACACCTTGCGGAACAGCAAGGCGCGCTTCACCTCCTGGATCGACTGGGTCACCTTGATGCCGCGCGGGCAGGCGTCGGTGCAGTTGAAGGTGGTGCGGCAGCGCCACACGCCCTCCTTGTCGTTGAGCACCTCGAGCCGCTCGCCGGCGCCGCGGTCGCGGGAGTCGAAGATGAAGCGGTGGGCGTTCACGATCGCCGCCGGCCCGAAATACTCCTCGTCGGTCCAGAAGACCGGGCACGAGGTGGTACAGGCGGCGCACAGGATGCACTTGGTGGTGTCGTCGAAGCGCTCCCGCTCGGCCGGCGACTGCCGGCGCTCGGTGTCGGGCTCGGGCTCGTCGTTGATCAGGTAGGGCAGCACCGAGCGGTAGGAGCGGAAGAACGGCTCCATGTCGACCAGCAGGTCCTTGACCAGCGGCAGCCCGCGCAGCGCCTCGACCGTGATCTGGTCGCCCAGCTCGCGGACGAGCACCTTGCAGGCGAGGTGGTTGGCGCCGTTGATGAGCATGGCGTCCGAGCCGCAGATGCCGTGGGCGCAGGAGCGCCGGAAGGTGAGCGACCCGTCGATGTTCCACTTCACGTAGTGGAGCAGGTCGAGGACCCGGTCCATGGGGTTGGCCGGGACCTGGTAGGTCTCGAAGTGGGGGGCCTGGTCGGTCTCCGGGTTGAAGCGGCGGACCAGCGGCGGACCTTGAGGGTGACGTCCATCGATCAGTACTTTCGTTCCATGGGCTCGTATCGCGTCATGACGACCGGTTTGTAGTCGAGCTTGACCCCGTCGCCGGTCTTGCGCGCCAGGGTGTGCTTGAGCCACTTCTTGTCGTCGCGCGCGGGGAAGTCCTCGCGGAAGTGGCCGCCGCGGCTCTCCTCGCGGGCGCGGGCGGAGACCACCAGCGTCTCGGCCAGGTCGAGCAGGAAGCCGAGCTCGACGGTCTCCAGCAGGTCGGTGTTGTAGCGCCTGGAGGTGTCCTGCACCCAGACGCGGCGGTAGCGCTCACGCAGCGAGGCCAGCTCCGTCTCCATCTCCTTCAGCAGCGTCTCGCCGCGGAACACGCTCGCCTTGTCGTCCATGTTGACCTGCAGCTCGGCGCGGATGGCGGCGGCGCGCTCGCCCTCCGGGTGGCCGCTCAGGTCCTCGAGCATGCGGCGCACGTCGCCGGCCGGGTCGGCGGGCAGCTCGGCGTGCCGGACCCGGTTGGCGTGCTCGCCCGCGTTGATGCCGGCGCGCTTGCCGAACACCACGATGTCGAGCAGGGAGTTGGTGCCGAGCCGGTTGGCGCCGTGGACCGAGACGCAGGCGCACTCGCCGGCCGCGTACAGCCCGGGCAGGATCGTGTTGGCGGCGTCGGCGACCACCTCGGCGCTGACGTTGGTGGGGATGCCGCCCATGGCGTAGTGGGCGGTCGGCTGGATCGGCACGCCCTCGTGCTTGGGCTCCACGCCCAGGTAGGTGCGGGCGAAGTCGGTGATGTCGGGCAGCTTGGCGTCGATCACCGCCGGGTCGAGGTGGCTCACGTCGAGGTAGACGTAGTCGTGCCTGGGCCCGGCGCCGCGGCCCTCGCGGATCTCGGTGTAGATCGCGCGGCTGACCATGTCCCGCGGGGCCAGGTCCTTGATGGTGGGGGCGTAGCGCGCCATGAACGCCTCGCCGTCGGAGTTGCGCAGGATGCCGCCCTCGCCCCGGGCCGCCTCGCTCAGCAACACGCCCAGCCCGTACAGGCCGGTCGGGTGGAACTGGAAGAACTCCATGTCCTCCAGGGGCACGCCGCGGCGGTAGCAGACCGCCGGCCCGTCGCCGGTGAGCGCGTGCGCGTTGGAGGTGACCCTGAACATCTTGCCGTAGCCGCCGGTGGCGAAGACCACGCTCTTGGCGCGGAAGACGTGCAGCTCGCCGGTTGCCAGCTCGTAGGCGACCACGCCCGCCGCCCTGCCCTCGGACAGCAGCAGGTCGAGCACGTAGAACTCGTCGAAGAAGGTGGTGCCGTTCTTGACGTTCTGCTGGTAGAGGGTCTGCAGGATCATGTGGCCGGTGCGGTCGGCCGCGAAGCAGGAGCGGCGCACCGCGCCCTTGCCGTGGTGGTGGGTGTGGCCGCCGAAGCGGCGCTGGTCGATCAGCCCCTCAGGGGTGCGGTTGAAGGGCATGCCCATGTGCTCGAGGTCGTAGACGGCCTCGATCGCCTCGCGGCACATGACCTCGGCGGCGTCCTGGTCGACCAGGTAGTCGCCGCCCTTGACGGTGTCGAAGGTGTGCCACTCCCAGTTGTCCTCTTCGACGTTGGCCAGCGCCGCGCACATGCCGCCCTGGGCGGCACCGGTGTGCGAGCGGGTCGGGTAGAGCTTCGACACCACCGCCGTCCGCGCCCGCCGGGAGCTCTCCAGCGCGGCCCGCAGGCCCGCCCCTCCGGCCCCGACGATCACCACGTCGTAGGTGTGCTGCTGGGTCATCGATGCCCCTCCTACCCCCGTGGGGTGAAGGCGAAGATGGTCAGCGTGCCGAGCACCCAGGTCAGCCCGACCACGGTGGCGGCCAGGCTCAGGTAGACGAGCCGCCGGTAGGCCGTGCGGGCGTAGTCGTCGATGATCACCCGCAGGCCGTTGCCCCCATGGAGCAGGGCGAGGGTGAGCATCGCGAAGTCGTAGACACGCCAGAACGGGTTGGCCCAGCGGCCCGAGACGAAGGCGAAGTTCACCCGGTCGAGGCCGCCGCCGAGCACGTGCATGATGGCGAAGTGCGCCAGCACCAGCAGGACCAGCAACACGCCCGAGACGCGCATGAAGACCCACGCGTAGAGCTCGAAGTTGCCCTTGCCCATCTTCGGCTGGCGCCGGTCGGAAGCGGTCGAGCGGGGCAGGGGTGTGGGAGGGATGTCGACGCTCATGCCCGCAGCTCCGCGACGACCTTGCCGCCGATGGCCACCACGGCCGGGGTGGCGAGCAGCACGAACAGCACCGTCTGCACCCACAGCATCTGGCGCTGCCTGGCGATGCCCTTGGACCAGAAGTCGAACAGGATGATCCGCAGCCCGTTGAGCGCGTGGAAGATGATCAGCACCGCCAGGCCCAGCTCGAGCAGCCCGACGAAGGGGTTGCGGTAGGTGTCCATGACCCGGTCGTACGCCTCCGGCGAGACGTTCACCAGCGCCTGGTCGGCGACGTGGGCGAACAGGTAGAAGAGGATCGCGACGCCCGAGATCCGGTGCAGGACCCAGGTCCACATGCCCTCGCGGCCGCGGTAGAGCGTTCCGAGGCGTTGCATCCTGGCGGAGGTCACCTCCTGGACGGCACGCCGGGGTCGGGTAGGCAGGCCGCGCATGGCGAAGCCGTGCCATATCGGACTGTACCATCGCCGTCGGCTCGCCCGGACCAGCAGCTCACGATGGTTGTGACGCCATGGGGCCGGCGCCGGGACGGCCGCCCCGGGGTGGTTGTTCCGCGCGCCCTTCGGTAGGTTGGAGGCCATGGCCAAGCGCTCGACCGAACGCCTCATCGCAGATCGCTACACCCTGCAGCGCACCCTCGGCCGCGGGGGCATGGGCGTGGTCTGGCGCGCCAGGGACAACCTGCTGGACCGCGACGTGGCCGTGAAAGAGGTCCAGCTCCCGCCGTCGCTGAACGACGAGGAGCGGGAGGCGATACGTGCCAGGGTGATGCGCGAGGCCCGCGCGGCCGCCCGCCTCAACCACCCCAACGTGGTCACCCTCTACGACGTGGTGCGGGAGGAGGAGCGGACCTTCATCGTGATGGAGCTGGTGGAGGCGCCCACCCTGGCCGAGGTGGTGCGCGACCGCGGCCCGCTGCCGGCGGCCGAGGTGGCCGCCATCGGCCTGCAGCTGCTGGACGCGCTGCGGGCCGCCCACCAGGTCGGCATCGTGCACCGCGACGTCAAGCCCGGCAACGTCATGGTCCCGCCCGGCGAGGGCGGGGCGAAGCTGGCCGACTTCGGCATCGCCTCCCTGGCCGGCGACCCGCAGCTCACCTCCACCGGCCTGGTGCTCGGCTCGCCCGCCTACATGGCACCGGAGCAGGCCAACGGCCAGCTCTCGGGGCCGCCGGTCGACCTCTGGGCGCTCGGCGCGACCATGTACTTCGCGGTCGAGGGCGAGCCGCCCTTCGAGCGCGGCGGCGCCGTGCCCACCCTGACCGCGGTGGTCAACGAGCCGCCACGCCCGATGCGCCGCGCCGGCCCGCTGGAGGCCGCGGTGCTCGGCCTGCTCGCAAAGACGCCCGCGGAACGGCCCTCCGCCGGCCAGCTCCGTCCCCAGCTGGAACGGATCGCCGGCCGCGGCGCCCGCCGCGTCACCCCGACGCTGGTGCTGCCACCACAGCCGGCCGAGGACCGCCACCCCACCACGCCGCTGCCGGCGGTCCCAGCGCCCGTGCCCCCCCGACCCGAGACGCCGACCCTGCGGCAACCGGCCGACGCGGAGCAGGCCGCCGCGCCGGCGTCACAGCCGGAGACCGAAGCGCCGACCGTGCGGCAACCGGCCGATGCGGAGCAGGCCCCCGCGCCGGCGTCACCGCCGGAGGCCGAGACGCCGGAGGTGCCGACCGTGCGGCAGCCGGCCGACGCGGAGCCTCCCCGCGCGGAGCCCGAGGGAGACCAGCCTGAAGCCGCCGAGACGACGGAGACGGAGGCGCCGACAGCGCGGCCGCCTGCCGACGCGGAGCAGGCCGGCGCGGAGCCGGAGGGAGACCGAGCCGCCGCGGCTGCACAGCCCGCCTCGGAGGCCGCGCAGCCCGCCACCGAGGCGACGGAGGCCGAGGCGGAGCAGCAACCACCGGCCGAGCCCGAGCCACCAGCGCCGGCGCTCCTAAACGCGCCGGCGGTGGTGGAGCCGGCCCGTGAGGCGCCCGAGTGGCCGCCGGCATACCGGGAGCCCGACTGGCCGCCCGCCACCGGCCGGCCGCCGCTGCCCACCCCGGCACCGGTCGTCAGGCGCCCCCATTCCCGCGGCCCCCTCCTGTTGACCCTGTTCGTCCTGGCGCTCGTCGCCGTCGCGCTGATCGGCGTGCTGGCGGCGACGCTGCGAGGCCAGGGCGACCGTGGCCGCCCGTCCTCCAGCGCCCCCTCGGCGCCGGGCGAGACGACCACCAGCCAGGCACCGGGCACGACCGCCGGCGGCGGCGCGCAGCCAGGCGGGGCCGTGCCGGCCGGGTTCGAGCAGTTCAGCAGCCCCGATCGCGGCTACGCCGTCGCCTACCCGAGCGGCTGGAAGGTCGAGGAGAAGCGCGGCAAGTTCAACACCACCGTGTTCAGCGACCCCAAGTCGCCACGGACGTTCGCGATCTACTCCTCGAAGCCTCCCAACCGGGACCTGACCGGCGCCTCCGACAGATGGGAGCGGACGGTGAGCGGGCGCAAGGGCTTCCAGCTCATCCGCCAGGACAAGGGCATCTACCACGGCAAGCCCGCGGTGATCACCGAGTACACCTACCAGGACAAGGGCGAGCGCGTCCACGAGCGCCACGTCAACGTCGACTTCGGCACCTGGGGCTACGCCGTGGTGGCCAGCACCAGCGACGGCGACTGGGCGGCCGCCGACCGCGACGTCTGGCGCGTGGTGGAGCTCTGGGTGAGGGGCGAACGACCTCGAGCCGGAACCTTCACTGCGCTCGTCGAGGTCCAGGGACTTGAGCGGAAGGTACTTCACCATGCCCTGCCGGTCGGTCTTGCCGGCCAGGGTGGGTGGCTGCGTGCCCCGTCCAGAGCTCTACTGCGCGGTCAGCGCCAGCTGGGGAGGATTGGCGGTCGCCTCCCTGGAGTTGACGTAGAAGGCGTCGCCCGCCCCGCCGGTCGAGTCGAGCGCGAGGGTCAGCTGGCCGCCGATCAGCGACTGGAGCTGGCCTGCGTCCAGGCTGATCGAGTACGTCGTGTTGGAGCTGGTGTTGCCGACGCTTCCCAGGCTCGCCGCGCCGACCGCCGGCCTCGTGTTGTAGGTGAGGCCCGACTCGGTCCAGCTGCTGTCGGCGACCGGATGCACAACCTGGGTGTCGGGCGATCCCGAGCTGCTGGTCGACGTCGTCGTGACCTTCAGCGTGGCGCCGGTCACCGTGCGGCCGGCCAGCGCGGAGGTGTCGAACTTCAGGTAGGTGATCTTCGTCGGGGAGCTGTCCACGTACAGCGCGGTGTCCGAGCCGTGGCCGGAGGTCGGCGCGTCACTCTGGACGAAGGAGTCGGCGTTTGCGGTGAACGTCGTCGTGCCGCCGCCCGTGGTCGTGGTGGTGGCGGCCGTGGTCGTGGTGGTGGTGGCGGCCGTGGTGGTGGTGGCGGCCGTGGTGGTGGTGGCGGCCGTGGTGGTGGTGGTGGCGGCCGTGGTCGTGGGTGGCGGCTGGCCCCTGGTGATCGTGAACGCGTCGGCGAAGCTGCCTCCAGCCCCGCGGACGAACTGCCCCGACAGCTGCGTGTCGGACACGCTCACCTTGAGGAAGCCGTACGTCGCGTTGAAGTTCGAGCCCATGTAGGCCTGGAAGAACGGGCCCTGCGGGAGCTCGGGATGCTCGGAGTTGATCGATTTGCCGCCGCTGCCGACGGTTGCGAGCACCGTGCCGTTCCCGGCCGTGTACGCCGAGGAGGCGCTGCCGTCGGCCACGCAGTCGGGATTGAAGCCGGTGGTCGGTATCGCCGTGCAGGAACCGTTCAGCGCCAACTGCTTGGTCCGCGAGTAGGCGTGGTCGTGCGCCTGCAGGTACAGGTCGACCTTTTTGGCGAACAGCAGGTTCATGACGTCGGTGCCGGTGGCGCAGGGAAAGTTGACCAGCGACAGGCAGTACATGTGCATCCCCACGACCACCCACGGGATCCCCGCGGCGTGCGCGCCGTCGATCGCCGACGCGGTCCAGTTGTAGCGCGTGGTGCCAGCGGAATATGACCACGCGCTCGTGCTCGGCGGGAACGTCAGCTTGGGCGAGATCATGATGAACCGCACCAGCGGGCTACCCGAAGGATAGTCGACGTAGTACTGGCGCGGATAGTCGCCCTGCACGCCACCGAGACGGTCGGGCAGGCAGCTGGAAAAATTCGAGATCAGGCCGTCCGGGCCGTTGTCCTCATGGTTGCCGGCCACCAGCTCGGCCGGGTAGCTCGCACCTAGCTTGGACTTCACGAAGTCGCACCATGCCGACTCCGGCGTCAGCTCGCTGTAGCTCAGGTCGCCGATTGGGAAGAACGCGTCGGCACCGCTGGCCTGCACCGCGCTCAGCACCGACGTGGTGCGGGTGTTGCCGCCCAGGTCGCCGGCGACGCCGAAGGAGAACGAGGTCGCCGCGCTGCTCCGCGGCGGGCGGTTCACCAGCACCAGTGCCCCGGCGACGAGCAGGATGGAGATCGCCACACTGAGGAGACGGCGCCTGCCGCCGACGGGGGAGCGCACCACGGTCATGCCGCTCACCTCCCACACCGCCAGCGCGCCGGATGCCGACCGCCCGCGCCGTCGGCCCGATAGCCGACGACGGTGGTCGAGCCGCCGGCGTTCGCCGCCGCGCCGGTCGCCGACGGGAGGACCCGAGCGGCGTTCGGGGCCGTCCACTGCATGGCCTGCGTGCGCGTGCCGCCGTCGACGAGCAGCTCGGCGGTCCCGACGATCACACCGTTCGGCAGGATCGCCTCGGCCTTCGCGGAGCGGGCGCCGGGCGGCAGGCCGAGGTCGGTGATCCGCCCGGCCACGTCCCACATCACGGGGTGGTCCGCTCCATCGGCCCGCACGGCGTCGCCGACGGCGACGCCCGCGGCGTCGAACCCGCGCACCACGCCATACCCGCCGCCCAGGGTGGCCAGCGCGCGAGCCTGGCCCGACGCCTCCCAGACGACGGGGGTGAAGCTGGTGCCCTGGGAGACCCCGCCGGCACGCCCGGCGCCGTCGACCGCGAAGGCGTGCGCGCCCTGGTCTCCGGGGAGTGGGGTGAGCACGACCGGCCGGCTGGAGGCCGATGACCAGCGGACCGCCCATTCGTGGTCGTTCTCACCCGGGACCTTCGACCTGGCCTCGGCCGGACCTCCCTCATCGGGCGCCAGCGCGCCGACGATGACGCCGCGGTCGTTGATCGCCTCGGGCGAGGCCACGCGGTCCTCGACCGAACGGAGCCGCGTCGCGCGGCTGTGCGACCAGACCCAGCCAGCGGGGCTGCCCGCCGCCTGGTCGATCCCGGTGCCGACGACCTGGTCAGCGGCGTTGATCGCATGCGGCACGCTGCCCGACAGGCCGGTGGCGAGCCGCTGCGGCGTCGTCCCAAGCCACATCACCGGCTGCGCGGCTCCCTTCGCGTCGTCGGCGATCCCCACGGTGACCCCCTGCCGGTTCACCGCGGTCGCGTTCCCGAACCGGCCGCCGAGGGTGCCGAGCGCCTGGACGTCGCAGCTGGCCGCGAGCAAGGGCCTGGTAGCGGGTCCGGCCAGGACCGATGCGCCGGTCGCCACGGCGGCGACGACCACGACCGCGGCGGCGACGCGACCAGCCCGGTCCGTCCGGTGCCTCGCTTGGGACGAACGACCCCGGTGCGTACGCATGCAGCCCCCTCCCCAGCGGGGCTTGGCGGCGAGACCGCCAAGCCGGAAAAGCCTAGCGAAAGAGTGGACCGAGGCGACTCCGCTATCGAACGTAGATGGCGCATCAGACGAGCTGCCGCACCCATGGCTTCCACGAGCCATCGCCGGTGGTGGCCGAGAAGGGGCCGTCGCCGTCGTACCGCCACCAGGCCCGGCCGAGGCCGTAGCGGTCGAACAACCGCACCTGGTCGTCGATCCAGCGGCCGTGGTTGCGCGCGCTCGCGCCGATGCCGAACTCTCCGATCCAGGTCGGCAGACCGGCCGCCCGCGCCGCCTCGAGCTGCACGAGCAGGTGGCGCTCGAGCGCGCCCGGGTCGGGCGCCGGATAGCCCGCCTCGCCGTCCCAGACGTAGGTGCCGACCTGGCGGCCGTCGGCTGCGTAGCCGACGTCGTGGCCGCCCGCGAAGTAGTCGTGGAACGACCAGACGAGGTTGCGCCGGTCGGTGAGGTTGGAGAAGTCGGCCCCGCCGGCGGCCACGGACGTGTCGCCGTAGGAGGGTTCCACGAGGATGATCCGCTCGGGGTCCACCCCGCGGATCTCCCGGATGAGGTGGTCGTATGCCCGCAGGACCCCGTTCGGGTCAAGCGGCAAACGTTGGAACTCGTTCACGGGGTCGTAGGCGGCCACGACCGGGTCTGCCCGGTAGCGGCCCGCAAGCATCCGCAGGTAGCCCGCCCCATTGCGCTCCACCGTCGTGACGCTGTCGCCTGTCCTGGCCCACCTCGGCACGTGGTCCAGCCCACCCGCTCCCGACAGGTGGATCTCGTCGAGGACCACGCGCAACCCGGCCGCCCCGGCCCGGCCGATCGCCTCGTCCAGCGTGGTCAGGCTGTGCTGGTTCCAGGCGCGCGGGCCGGGCTCGAAATCGTCCCAGTACAGCACGAACCGTACGACGTTGAAGCCCATGCGGCGGATCTGCTGGTAGGTGTCGGCGCCCCAGGTGCCGCCGGGCAGCTCTTGCCGCAACGGCGCGACGTTGAGGCCGACGAGGCGCAGCCGCCTGCCGCCCGCGTCGACGAACGCGTCCGTCGGGGTGCTGTGCAGCATGGCCGTGGAGGACCGCGGCTGCGTCCCGCTGCTGCTGGCCGCGGCGCTCCCGGCACCCGGCGGCGCCGGGCGGCAGCCGCCGACTGCCGCGGAGGCAACCAGGACACAGGTGAGCACGGCGGTCACGCCGCGTCCCCGTCGGGCGCGGTGCCTGGTCGAGAGCGACATGCCGGCGGCGATCTCCTGGCGGACGCGGGGCGGTGCATGCTGCGGCGGCCCACTGCCCGGAACGCCGAGCACCCCAGTATGCTGCCAGCCGGAGCCGGCAGCCGGCGTCGATCCAGGGGCTGTGCCATGGGAACGGACAAGCGACCGGTCCGCCGGCCTGTCGTGTTCGCCGCCATCGGCGCCGGCGCCGGTCTGCTGCTGCTGGCGGTCACGACGGTTGCCGACGAGCGGCCGTCGCCGCCGGGCCAGCGGCTCACCTTCCCGGTGGTGGCCGACACCTTCGTCGCCGCCGACCGCGCCGAGGCCGCGCAGGGGGCCTCGAGAGTCCTGGTGAGCGCCCCGCAGGGGGCCCGCACGCTCCTGCGATTCGCCGTCAGTGGCCTGCACGGACCAGCCACGGACGTGACCCTGCGGGTGTTCGTCACCTCGAGGCTCACCGCCGGCTTTCAGGTCGCGACCATCGGCACCGGCTGGGACGAGGCCACCACGTCCCAGGCCAGCGCACCGGCCGTCGGCGAGGTGGTGGGCTCCTCCGGGCCGGTGAGCGGCAAGGGATGGGCCTTCGTGCGCGTCAGCCCCGCCGTGCACGGCAACGGCCCGGTCGGCCTCGCCCTGCTCTCCCCGGACGGCGTCACCAGCTTCGCCAGCCGGGAGTCGGGCACGCCCGCCCAGCTCATCGTGCGCACCGGCCGGCCACCGCAGGTGGACGCCGCCCGCGCACGCCCCGCCGGCTGGTCCGCGCGCGACCCGGTCATCGGCGCGGCCGGGGACATCGCCTGCGACCCGGCCGCTGTCCCGGCCACCGAGGACGGCGGGCCGGCGGGTGCGGCCTGCCAGCAGCTGGCAACCTCCGACCTGCTGCTCCGCGACCACCTGGCCGCCGTCCTGCCGCTGGGTGACAACCAGTACGAGGACGGCACCTTGGCGAAGTACCAGGCGTCGTATGGGCCGAGCTGGGGGCGCCTGAAGGCGATCACCCATCCGGTCCCCGGGAACCACGAGTACGTGCGCGCCGGCGGCTCGCTGCACGCTCCGGGCTACTTCCGCTACTTCGGCGCCGCGGCCGGGAACCCGTCGGCGGGCTACTACAGCTACGACCTTGGCGGTTGGCACCTGATCGCGCTGAACTCGCAGTGCGGCGCCCTGGACGGCTGCCGCGCCTCCTCGCGGGAGGAGCGCTGGCTGCGTCGCGACCTCGCCCGCAACCGCGGCGCCCGGTGCACGCTGGCCTACTGGCACGAGCCGAGGTTCAGCTCCGGCCCCCACGGTCAGGAACCCGTCTACGACGACCTCTGGCAGGACCTGTATGCGGCCGGCGTGGACGTGGTGCTGAACGGGCACGACCATGTCTACGAGCGCTTCGCCCCCCAGGACCCGGACGCCCAGCCCGACCCGGCCCGGGGCATCCGGCAATTCGTCGTCGGCACCGGCGGCAGGAGCCACTACACACCCGCCCGCGCTTTCCGTACCGTGCAGCCGAACAGCGAGGTGCGCAACAGTCAGACATTTGGCGTCCTCGAGCTGACCCTGCACGCCGGCGGTTACGACTGGCGTTTCGTTCCGACGCCGGGGAGCGCCTTCAGCGATGCAGGCACCGGATGGTGCCACTGAGCGATCGTGACGAGCTGGCAGGTGACAGCCGGTGCGGGCGCGGGTGAGAATCGACGCGGAAATGCTCATCAAGGGGGGCGGTCGATGGCGGAGGACAGGCAGACGACACGGACGGTCAACCGCGCCGAAGGCGTGGTCGTGCCCCCCCGCACCGAGCAGCCGATCGGCGTGCGGCGCCGCGACCGGGCCGGCGAGGCCGGGCCGCGGCAGGGAGGTGTCCTCGGCGTGCTGGCCGCCGTCCTCGCCGTGGTGGCGGTGGCCGTTGCCGGTTTGGCGAGCGTGGCCTACGAGAGGTTCTACGGGGCGCTCGGGGTCGACGCCAAGGACGTCGGGCTCGACATCGGCGCGATCGTCCGGCACGCCACCGGGTTCATCGTGGTGGTGACGCTGCTGCTGACGCTCGCGCTGCTGCTGGTGCGGTGGGTCGCCGACGGCCTGCGCTGGCGGCTCGACGCCAGCGGTCAGGCGTGGACCCTCCACAACCGGGACTTCGCCGTGCTGCTCGGGCTGTACCTTGCCGCCGGCCTGCTGCTGGCCTATGCGGGGTACGCGCTCACCGACCGCGTCGTGACCTACAGCACCGAGGCCGCCAGCGCGGCCAGGTCGGGTTACGCCGTCCGCCCGCTCCAGGTCCTTGGGCTGCCGCTGGTCGCCACCCACGCCGAGCCGGTCACGGTCCTGCCGGTCGCCAGGGCCCGGACCGTTCCCGGCATCTGGGACCTGCACGACCACCAGCTGCTGTACCTGGGGCAGGGCCACGGCGGCGGCGTGCTGTACGACGCGACCGGGCGGCAGGCCGTGTATGCCCCCATGAACCTGCTGGTCATGCGCGTGAGCAACTGCGCCGCCAAGGCGCCCGCGCCCGCCTGCAAGGCGGGCCTCACCTAGGGACGGCCTCGCGGCGTCGTTCCTCGTCGTTCCAGCGGAGCAGCCGGGCGGCGGGGGCCCGAGCCTGCAGGCCCGTCGGTGATCTCCACGAAGGTGAACCGGCAGGGCGCCGGGGACGCCGGGTCGCCACCGTCATTCAGCGCAGCAGCAGCTGCGCGAGCCGCTGGACGACGATCACGACGAAGACCAGCCCCAAGGGGACGATGACCACCTTCAGCGTCCGCATGCGCACCTCGGCACGCGGCCCGCGGGCCGCCCGGACCAGCTCGTGCAGTACCAGCAACGCGATGAGCAGGATGACCGCCACGACGTCGACGACGACCACGGCGGTGTCAGGCCTGTTCCGGCGCTGCCTGGAGCAGCTCGTAGGTGCCGCCGACCAGGCTCAGCCCGGCCAGCCCCAGCAGCAGCATCCTCGGCGACCAGAGCCCGGCGTACAACATGGCGCTGGAGAGCAGGATGTCGAGCGCGATGCTCACGCCGACGGCGAGCAGCAGCTCGGTCCACCACTCGGCCAGGCGCAGCCGGCGCACCACCGCCATGCCGGGGCAGACCAGGAGGAACGGGAGGACGACCGCGACCCGGACCGGCGGGAGCGGGCTGGCTGCCGTCACGATGCCGGCGCAGAAGGAGGCGGCGATCATGACCATCCCCCAGCGCTGCGAACGCCGCGCCACCTCACGACCTCCCATCGCGGAGCGAGAAGATCGTCGCGTCCTGGCTCTGGTAGACCAGCTGGACTGCCGGCGACCGCCGCAGCCCCAGCTCCAACCGCTCCAGATCCCCCGGGCGCAGCGACCCGAACGCGTCAACGTACGCCCGCTGGCTGCGGCTGATGATGATGTAGGCGCCGGGCCACCGGTTGGTCCTCATCTCGCGGAGCACCCGACGCAGCAGGTTCTCGTTGCCAGTCCCCGAGCTCTTGAGACCCAGCACCGTCCGGTACTTGTAGCTGGCGTACCCCTGGAACTTCCACGGCAGGTCGGGCGTGACCGCCATGAGCAACGACCCGGACGGCGCCGTCCGGTACAGGTACTGGACCGCCTGCACCTCCGCCGGGGTGAAGTAGTCGATCCGCTCGTTGCCGTAGCGGGCGAACACGAAGCCGGCCAGGAGAACGGCGCCGGCCGCCGCGACCGCAACCGTGGTCCGCCACCGCACCCGGCTGGACGGCTCGGGGAAGAACGAGGTGGCGGCCAGGAACGCGACGAACGGCAGCGAGAAGAAGTAGGCCCGCAGCAGCAGTTCGCCGCCGTAGTTCTGCAGCAGCAGCAGCGGGAACGGCGCCAGGGCGAGCACCGTGAAGCTGACGTCGTCGTGCCCCCGCCGGCGCCGGCGGATCAGGCCGAGCACCGCCAGGGCCCACAGCATCACCGTGGTGGCCACGCGGATCTCCACGACGAGCAGGTGGCCTGCGCTGCCCTGCAGGCGGTCCGCGACGTTGGCGGCGGCGATGGTCATCACCTTGCCGACCTGACCGGAAAGGACCGACAGGTGGCCGGCCAGGAACGGGGAGGTCATGAAGGTGATCCAGGTCACCAGCATGACCGCCATCAGCACCGGGAGCCCCCTTGCCGAGCAGCGTCCAAGGGCGACCAGCGCGGTGACGGCGACCAGGATCGCGAATGGCGTCAGCTGATGGCTCGGGACCGCCGCCGCGAACAGCAGCACCACGATCGCCATCAGGCCAGCCCGGTGCCTGGGGCCCTCGGTCGGGTTGAAGGCAGTGACCGGGCGCGATCCCAGGATCGTCCCTCTGGCCGGCGGTGGCGGCCGCCAGGGGAGGAAGCGGGCCGGCGCCGGCCGACGGCTCCAGTCCCTGCCGAACCATCGCAGGAGGATCGCCAGGATCAGCAGGTAGAGGAAGTAGGTGAGCGCCTGCGGTGCGAAGTAGTCCTGCTTGATCCAGTTGCTGACGTAGAAGAACCACACGGCCAGCCAGACGAGGCGGCGGTCGGTGGTGGCCCGCGTGAACAGCAGCAGGAGCGGGCCGAGGTAGAGCAGGTTGAAGAACGCCGGCGCCCATTCGGTGATGCTGATGACGTTCTTCAGGCCCGCCACGTCGGTGAGGAACGCAGACAGGATGAAGAAACCGGGCCAGTTGAAGTAGGCGTCGAGCTTAGGGTCGACCCGGCCGTTGGAGGCGATGTAGTCGACGATGCCGGCATGCCGCCACGCCACGTTCAGTCCGGGCACGGTCTCGACCACGGCGGTCATGCCGTACAGCACGACCAGCAGCGCGGCCACGTGGACGACGAGCAGGGGTTGACGGAGCGGCCGCTGGCGCAGCGTCCACACGAACGCGACGGTCACGACGGCGGGCGCGGCCAGCACCAGGACCGGCAGCACCGAGGCGAGGCCGAGGTCGCTGGTCCGGCTGAGGTCGACGCTCCGCAGACCGTTGGCGCAGGCGAGCACCGCGGCGAGCGTCAAGAGCACCGGTCCGGCCGCCGCGGCACGGGCGGCCCGCGTGCCCCGCGACGGTGGGCCGTCGCCCAGCGGGATGCCGAACGGGTACGGCGAGGCGCGCGGCTGCAGCGTGCCGGTGACCACCCTGAGCGCCGGGACGCTCGCCGGTCGCTCCGGCTCGCGTTCAGGCTCGCTCGGCATCCTGGACCTCCAGCACGGTGACGGGCGCGAGGCGGTCGCTGGCCGTCGGGCGCCGGTGCCGTTCGGGCCGCACGATGCGGCCCAGCCGCCAGCCCGACCACGCGCCGGTGGCCGCCAGCACGAGGACCCAGCAGGTGGCCATCCCGGTGAGCCCGGACAGGACCCCGGCCGCGGCGGTCGCGGCGATCCCGCCGCCGCCGGAGACGACGCCGGTGGCGACCGCCTCGGACAGCCTGCCGGTCGCTCGGCAGACCGAGAAGTATGCCTGCACGAGCGTGAGCGGGACCACGCCGAGCAGCAGGATGCGGAGCGGGGCCACCCCGGCGGCGGCGTAGGCGCGGCCGAGCAGCGACAGCAGGGGGTTGGCGACCACGGCGAGCACGCCTCCGGCCAGCAGCCCGATCACCAGCGACGAGCGGATCGCGCGGCGGGCGTCGGTGGCAAGCCGGCTCGGCCGGTGGGCGGCCTCGGCGAACAGCGCCATGCCGACGGACGTCGGGATCACGTACACCCCCCACGCCATCATCCAGGCCGTGTACCAGTAGGCGTTGGCGGTGGGCGAGAGCAGCTCGGTGACGACGATCGGCAGTATGAGCCCCGGGGCACGCTCCGCCAAGGTCAGCGCGTGGTTGGGAAGGCCGACCCGCACCAGCTCGCCGGTGATCGGCCAGTCCACGCGGGGGCGGTAGCGGTAGCCGCCGCCGACGGGTCGCAGCTGCAGGAAGGCGAGCGCGCAGGCGCCGACGCCGCCGGCGACCCAGGCCGCGAACAGCTCCAGGGAGCCGCCGTCGCCGGGGACGACGGGAAGGAACGGGATCGGCAGGAGCGTGACCACCCCGTTCAGGACGCTGCGCGCCAGAACCTGGTCGCCCCGGCCCTGCGCCATCGACACCTGGTCGAACAGGACGCCGAGCGTGCCGGCCAGGCTCATCACCGCGAACAGCAGCGCGTACGCGGGCATCGTGGCGACCACCCGCAGCTGGGTGAACACCCCCGAGGCGAGCAGGAGGAACGCCACCGCGAACAGCAGCGACGTCGCCGTGACGATGCTGATCGCGGTGTCGAGCAGGTCGGCGGGTCGCCGCTGGCGGCGCGGATACCTGGCGATGAACGCGGAGCCGACGCCGAGCAGGGCGACCTGCACGCCGAACATGATCGACGAGATGGCGCCCGCGGTGAGGCCGACCTCGCGTGCTGGGAACCGCCGCGCCGCCAGCAGCCAGAACAGGAAGCCCAGGACCATCAGGACGCCCTTGCCGGAGATCAGCCCGAGGGAGCTCCACAGCATCGAACGTGACCGTACGGGCCAGGGCCACCGTCTGGATCGTTGCACCATGCCGAGCCCGCGCTAGGTCCGCTCGGCGCCGGCCTGGGAGGTGGCTGCGCCGCCGCCGCGCTCGCGAACCCCCCCGAGCAGGCCGACGTAGTTGTAGAGGGTGAAGGCGAGGTAGTAGGGGATCCATCCCGGCTGCCGCCGGAGCAGGCTGAGCAGCGCACCCCTCAAGCCGGCGAGCGCGGGCAGGGTGAGCAGCCACCCGCTCTTCCATCCGTGGGTCCGCAGCATCCTGCCCAGGCCGTACCCGTCGGCGAGGAACTGCCCGCGGGCGAAGGGGAAGGAGTCGCCGGCGAAGCGATGGACGACGACCGTTCGCCGCGAAACGCCGACCTTCGCGCCGGCGCGTTCCAGCCGCCACCGCAGCTCGATGTCCTCGCCGGACAGGAACTGGCGGTTGAAACCGTGCCGCAGCAGCGCCCCACGGTCGAAGATGGTCGCCGCGAGGCCGAACCAGTCCCTGCTCCGGCCGGTCCGATGATGCTCGGCCAGGGCCCGGCCCCAGTACCCGGGACCGGAGGAGCTGTGCAAGCCGGCCTGGAGGGCCAGGTAGCCGCCCTCGACGAACTCGGTGAGCAGCGCGCCGATCGCCCCGTCGGGCAGGACGACGTCGGCGTCGACGAGCGCGACCCGCGGCGACGCGGCCGCCTCAGCGCCCACGAGCCGCGCCACCGGCAGGCCGCGCCCGCCGTCGGAGAGGATCCGCACAGGGTAACGGCGGGCGATCTCGACGGTCCCGTCGGTGGACTCGCCGTCCACCACGATGACCTCCCTCGGCTCCGAGCGGACGATCGACTCCAGGCACTCGTCGATCAGCGGCGCGGCGTTCCGCACCGGGACCACGACCGAGACGTCAAGCACCGGGCTCACCTACCGGATTCCGCATCGGTCCAGGACGCCCAGCAGGTGCTCGACGATCACGTCGCTCGCCTGGTCGGCGGTGAAGGAGACGGGCACGCGCAGCAGGAACGACGGCTTGCCGTGCAGTGCCCTGGCGAGCACCGCGGCCTTCTGGGCGTGGAACTCCTCGGCGGGCATCAACCCGGTCGCCGCCAGCGCCGTGATCAGGTCCCGGGAGTGCCTGGCCAGCTCGGAGTGGAAGTTGCCGACCAGCCGGGTGACCATCCAGCGGGTGTCCTGCCCGGTGAGCACCGCGTCCCGCCCCTCGAACCGTTCCACGAACACCGCGGCCGCCAGCGGCGCCGACGTGGCGATGCTCGCGTCGGGAAGGGCCACTTCGGGCCGGACCATCATGTGCTCCGGCGACCAGCGCCGCACGAACCCGGCCAGCCGCGGGAACTGGGTGACCAGGGGATGCACCACCGTGGTGAGCTCGGCGATCGGCCTGGACAGGGCCGATGGGACGAGCGGCTTGCGCCGTCGGGTGAACAGGTGCGGGTAGATCGGCCGATGGTGCGGCTTGATGAACATCGGCTTGGCGAATCCGAGCAGCTGCCCGTCGCCGGTCAGGAACGCCCAGTCGTCCCCCATGAAGGAGACGCCGTCCACGCGCAGCAGCTTCGCGATGGTGCTGGTCTTGCCGACGCCGCCCCACGCCGGCATGGCGACGCCGTGGCCCCGGTAGTCGAAGGTGGCGGCGTGGATCATGCCAGCGTCGCGCCGCCCGAGGATCCGGTCGATCAGCGGCAGCGCCGAGGTCAGCAGCTCCCTGGTGCCGTGGAGCCGGAACTGGTCGCCGTCCACCACCACCTGGACCCTGGTCGCCGTCAGGAACAGGGAGCTGGGGGTGTACCGGTACTCGTGCTCGTTGTGCGAGGCGTCGGGCATGGGCTCGAACGCGCCGGTGACCGTCAGGTCGTGCCGCCCGAGACCCTTGGCGAGGAAGGGGGCGAAGATGTCGCCGAGGAGGGATGCCGTGGGGGCGGTTTCCTCGATGCGGACCGCCGCCCGGTCGTGGATGTTCAGCTCGATCCAGCGCTCCGCCGCCCGCGCTCGTGGGCGGTCGGTCCGGACGTGGTTGCGCTCAGCCAGGTTGGTCACGCTGCTCCCTCCGGGGCCCGGTGTTCGCCGATGGAGGCGGCCGCGTCGCGGTGGTAGCGCCCATTCCTGGAGGCCGTTCCCACCAGGTAGCCGGCGGCGGTGACCGTCAGCCCGGCGAGGATCATCGCCGACCGCCCCAGGCCCGCCGGGTCACGGTGGGCGATCGCGTCCGCGACCCCGCGGGCCATCGCGCGGGGCAGCACGCGGGTCGCGTAGGCCCGTTCCGAGGCGAGGCCAATACGGGCGTCGGACAGCTGCGCGACCAGGGCCTTCGAGAGTCCCTCGGACCAGCAGCGGGCACGGAAGTAGCGCCAGGTCGCCCGGTCGGCAGGGACGTGATGCTGGATCCTCGCCCGCGGGTCGTACAGGAAGAGGCCCTCCGGCCAGCGCCGGCAGGCCCGGATGCACAGCTCCGTCTCCTCGCAACCCAGCGGCCGCCTGCCGACCCGCCCGATGCCGCCGTCGAAGCCGCCGAGCAGCCGGAGGGTGTCACGGCGGAAGGACATGTTGGCGCCAATCAGGTTCCGGACCGGCGCGGGCGCCTGCGGCATCCCGCGGTAGGTGCAGCCCACCACCCAATCGAACTCGTCAGGGAAGCAGCGGGGCCGGCCGGTGGCCCACAGCGGCTCGATGGCACCGCCCACCCCAAGGACGTCGGGCCGCTCGTACCCGGCACCCAACCACGCCAGCCAGTCGGGCCCGGCCACGGCGTCGTCGTCCAGGAAGGCCACCACCTCACCCGTGGCGCACGCGACGCCGCTGTTGCGAGCTCCCGACAGGCCCCGCCGCTCCCGGTTCGCGGTGACGACGACCCCGGGCAGGTCGTGCGACACACGCTCGAGCAAGGCGGCGTTGTGATCGACGCTGACGATGATCTGCGCCGCGGGCGGCGTCTGGCGCCGCACCGACGCGACGGCGGCGACCAGCTCGTCCCAGCGACGCTGCGTGTACGCGCAGATGACGACCGAGATCGACGGTCCCGGGGATGTGGGAGGCTGGCCGGTGGCCAATCTCAGCGCTCTGCCACTCGGGCCGGCGTGGTCATGGCAACGCCCCGCTTCCCAGCGACCCGTCGTGGGGGCTGCTGCCGAGGACGTCGGTGACCAGCGGCCGCCAGTGGTACAGCGCCTGCTGGTCGATCGGGTCGACGACCGGCCGTGGCCGTCTCGCCACCCGCTCGCGGACGAGGGCGCGCAGCACCAGCTGCCCGTCGTGGAAGGTGCGGAGGTTGGACCGGCCACAACGGCGGCGCAGCTCGACGCTCGGCACCTCGGCGATGCGGAGGTTCGCCTTCACGGCGTGCACCACGAGCTCGGTCTCGATCTCGAAGCCGTGCGCGGTGAGCGCGAGGGCGGGCAGGCACTCCCTACGGAACGAGCAGAACCCGTAGCAGAGGTCGCTGAAGCGGATGAGGAACAGCGAGTTCGTCAGACGCGTCAGGGCCTGGTTCCCGACGCGGCGGAGGAGTGTGAAGTCCAGGGATCCCCCGTGGGTCAGGAACCGGGACCCCTTGACGAGGTCGTAGCCGTTGAGGAGCGGCGTGACGAACTGGTCGATCTCGGCGGGGTTCATGCTGCCGTCGGCGTCGATCATCACGATGATGTCCCCGCTCGCGGCCGCGAAGC
>WNGB01011926.1_pt1 | contig 25554 bp, 21 predicted proteins | sample 5400681 | NCBI WGS metagenome assembly WNGB01 (sample SAMN13153367, study PRJNA577476) | soil metagenome | isolation source: 115 cm soil or saprolite under grassland replicate 2 | place: USA:California | collected 2016-06-15
CCCCGTTGCCGAGCACAGCCAGCCTCGCCCGGGCCCTGGCGAAGCTCATGCTCAGCTCGACCTCGTGGCTCGCGAACATGTCCCTAAGTGAGCCACCGTGAAGCGCCGGGCACGAGGGACTAAAGTCACATGACGGCCGCCGAATGGCACCCCACCCACCCGGCCAGCCGCCCGCGCTCAGAGAACCTGGCGCCGCCGGAGGTAGGTGAAGGCGGCCCAGCCTGCCGGGACGGGCAGCCAGAACGTGAGCAGCCGGAACAGCAGCACCGCGCTGACCGCGGTGGCCGCCGGCATCCCGGTGGCCGTGAGGCCGGCCGCCAGGGCGGCCTCGACCGCCCCGAGCCCGCCGGGCGTGGGCACTATCGAGCCCAGGGCGCTTCCGGTCAGGTAGACCACGGCGGCGCTGGTGATCGCGAGTGACCCGCCGAACGCGCGCACGCAGGTGTCCAGGCAGAGGATGTAGCAGGCGGTGAGCATGAGCGCCCCGCCGATGCCCTCCGCCAGTTTCCGCGGCTGCTGGAGCACCTCGAGCAAGCGGGGCAGCACCTCGCCCAGCGCCGGCGCGAGCCGGGCCCGCAGCAGCCGCCGGCCGCGCGGCACTGCCGCCACCCCGAGCGCCGCCACGACGAGCCCGGCTATCACGAAGTACACCCAGGTGGGCGGGCGCAGCGAATGGCTGCGCGCGCCCGTGATAGCCAGGAAGACGACCAGCAGCGTGATGTGCAGGACGAACGCCACCACCTGCGCGACCCCGACGCTGGCCGCAGCCACGGCCGGGGGAACCTTGTTGCGCTGCAGGTAGCGGACGTTGAGCGCGGCGCCACCGACCGCGGCAGGCGTCACCAGGGTGACAAACGACCCGGCTACCTGGGCCAGCATGGTCCGGATGAAGTTCAGCCGCTCCGGCACGAACCCGGACAGCGACCATGCGGCGGCGACGTAGGTCAGCACGGACAGGCCGAGGCCGGCCAGTATCCACAGCGGGCTGGCCTGGCTGAGCAGCGTCGCGAAGTTGACCCGGCCCAGCTGAACGATCAGCAGGTAGCCCGCGAGGATCGTGGCCACCAGCGTGACCAGGGTACGGAGCCGGATGCGCTCCAGCTGGACGGGCGGGACCTCGGCCGCGTCCTGGGGCACGGCGGCCAGCAGCCGCTTGCGGAGCGCGGGCAGCACGTCCTTGTCCCGGCGCAGCGCGGACCTGGTCGGGCGGGCGAGCGCTACCGGCTGCAAGAGCGGGACCAGGGCTACCACTCCCGCCGGCCCGAGCTTGCGCAGCGCCAGGTCCGCGGCGCGGCCCGGCCCGACCAGCGCGGCCAGCTCGGCGAGCAACTGGCACAAGTCCAGCCGGAGTTGCAGATCGCTGGCGGCCACGTCGCCGCCGCCCGGGTCGAGCAGGACGACCCGGCCAGCACCGTCGAGAAGGATCCGGTCGGCGGTCAGCGAGCGGTGAGCGACCCGGTGCGCGTGCAGCCGGTCCACCGCGTCCCACACCGACTCCAGCTGCGTGTCGGTCAGCGTCCCGGCCAGCCCGGCCAGGGCGGTTCCGTGCTGCTCCTCGGTGGCCAGCGCGAGAGCTTCCGGGCCGACCCGCAGCAGCGCGCGCAGCCGGGGTGTGGGCACGCCGGCGTCCTCCACCGCGTACGTGAGCAGCGCCGTGCGCTCCGCCGCCCGGTCGGTGGTGAGCGGCGCCCGGCGGGAGACCTGCCCGCGCAGCCGGACCAGCCGGTACACGCGGTAGAGCGCTCCCGCCGCCTGCTGATCGCGGTCGAACACCCGGACGTCGAGCCGCTCACCGCCGCCGGTGACCGCGGTGTACCGCCGCGACGCCGGACCCGCCCCCTCCGCCCGGCGCAGCTCGCTCACCGCCACGCCGGCCGAGGCCAGCGCGGCCGCGATGGCCTCCGCGGTGGGCCGCGGCGACATGGAACCCGCGGCGTAGCGCACCGCGAGCCCGATCGCCCGGCCCAGCAGGAGCGTGATGAGGACCGAGAGGACGGTGGTCCGCAGGGTGGCCAGGCTCGCCACCGCGTACACCCCCAGGGTCAGCCACAGTGCGTTGCGCCAGCGGGGCCGCCCGCTCAGGTCGATGATCGTGGTGTAGGCCACCAGCCCGGCCAGGTAGCCGTCGAGCAGGGCAAAGTGGCTCGCGCCGGGCGAGGACATGGCGATCGCCCGGTAGAGCTGGTCGCCGATGCCGCTGCGTAGCGCGAGCCCGGTCAGGCCGACCACGACCGCCGTGGCCACGCCGGTGGCCACCGCCTCGGCCAGCCGCCGGGACTGGCGGCGGACAAGCTGCCGGATCGCGAGGGCCACGGGCAGCAGAACCAGGACCAGGATGGCCAGGACCCGGAGCGTGGACAGCACCTCGCCTGGCAGCCGCCGGCTCGCCCTCACCACGTCGGTCTCCACGCCGGTCGTGGTGGCCTTGGCCAGCAGGCCGGCCGCGACCAGCACGGCTATCCCGAGGCACGCGGCCGCGCAGCGCAGCAGGTCACCCGGGCGGCGGATCCGGCGGGCCAGGTGATCTTCGACGGCCACCGCGGGGGCCGAGGCAGGCTCGGCACCAGCAGACGCGGCCCCAGCAGGAATGGCACCGTCGGGCACGGCGCCAAGGCTCCCGGCCGCGGCAAACCTCGGGCCGGCCTGCTCGCCCGGGGCGGGCAGGCCCGGTGGCCGTGGCGTCCGCTCGGGTGTCGTCACCTGACGATCGTTTCACCAGGACCGGCGGCCGCAGTGGCGCGGGACCTGCTCAGCGCCGCTTCCGGCCCGGGCTGAGCCCGACCAGGCGCCGCCAGGCCACGACGGTGAACACCAGGGAGAGCACCACCATCAGCCCGATGTCCAGCAGCCAGACGCCCGGCTTGTGTTCCCAGACCGGATCAGGCAGCCCGCTGGCCGGGGGAAGGATCACGTTCAGCTTGCTGGTGGAGGCAGTCGCCGCGAATCCCCACCGGGACGGGGCGATCCAGGACAGCTGGTTCAGCCCGACCTTGCCGTTGAGGGGCAGCACCCCGCCGGACAGGATGACCTGGGCGATGGCCAGCATCACCAGCAGCGGCATGGCCTTCTCGGACGTGCTCACGATCGAGGAGATGAGCAGCCCCAGCGCCATCGAGGCCAGCGACAGCACCACGATCGCGATGGCTATCTCCACCAGCGGCAGCGACTTGAGCAGGGAGCCGTGGGCGGGCATCTGCCGCCCGAACAACCCCAGGACCACCAGCAGCAGCGCCTGAATCCCGCTGATGAACCCCAGGACGATGATCTTGGAGAACAGGTAGGTGCCGGACGACAGCCCGGCGGCCCGTTCCCGGGCGTAAATGGACCGTTCCTTGACGAGCTCACGGACGGAGTTGGCCGCCCCGATGAAACAGGCCCCGATGATCAGCACCAGCAGCAGGGATTCGGCGTCGCCATTGGTCCCCGGCTTGCCCGCCAGGCCCTCGGGAGCCGGGACCGCCCGCAGCAGCAGCCCGATCACGATCGGCATGATCCCGAGTACAGCCAGGTAGCTGCGATCGGACGCGATGACAGCCAGGTAGCGACGGCACAGGGTGGAGACCTGCGCCAGCGGGCCCCGCGGGGCGGGAGGCCGGCCCGGCGACTGCCGGTCGGCCTCCGGGACCTGCTGGGCCAGCCCGCCCGCCACGTGCTCGGCGTAGTACGGCGACCGCCTGAAGTCCCCGGCCCAGTCGCGGTCCGGCTCGGCGTCGAAGGCCTGGAACACCTCGGCCCAGTCCGTCTTGCCGAAGTAGCGCAGCCCATCGGCGGGCGGCCCGTAGAAGGCCACCCGCCCGCCGGGGACCAGGACGAGCAGGCGGTCGCACACGCCCAGGTTGGCCACGCTGTGCGTGACGATGATGACGGTCCGGCCGTCCTTGGCCAGGCCGCTCATCAGTTCCATCACGGACTTGTCCAGCCCGGGGTCCAGGCCGGAGGTGGGCTCGTCCAGGAACAGCAGGGACGGCTTGGTGAGCAGCTCGAGCGCCACGTTGACCCGCTTCTGCTGCCCGCCGGACATGGCCCCGGTCCGGGTCCCGCAGTGCGCCGTGAGCGCGAGCTCATCGATGACCTCGTCCACCCGGCGGTCCCGTTCCGACCGGGAGGTGTCACCGGGAAACCGCAGCTCAGCGGCGTACCGGAGCGCCCGCTTCGGCTTGAGCTGGTCGTGCAGGATGTTGTCCTGCGGAACCAGGCCGATCCGGTGCCGCAGCTCCGCGTAGTGGGTGTACAGGTCGCGGTTGTCGTAGAGGACAGCGCCCTCGGTCGCGGGGCGCGTGCCGGTCAGCGCGCCGAGCAGGGTCGACTTGCCGGCGCCGCTCGGGCCGATGACCCCGACCAGGGATCTCTCGGGGATGGGGAAGCTCACATGGTCGAGCAGGACCTTGCCGCTGGGCAGGCGCACCGTGAGGTCCTGGGCCACGAACGTGACATCGCCCTCGTCGATGAACTCGCGGAGTTCATCGCCGAACAGGCGGAAGGTGGCGCGGCCGACACCGATCAGGTCCTGCTCGGTCACCGTGGTGGCCCTCGTGATCCGCTGGCCGTTCACGAACGTGCCGTTGTGGCTGCCCAGGTCGACGATCTCGTACCGGCCTCCACCGAGGTTGCGCAGCTCGGCGTGCACGCGGGACACGCTGAGGTCGGGGACGACCAGGTCGTTCTCAGGAGCCCGGCCGATGCGCAGCAGCCGGGTGGGCGCGCGCCTCACCGAGGTCGGGCGCCGGTCCACACTGCTCATCCCGGTATTCAGGGCGGTGTTCCCGGCCCCGGGCCGGTTCACCGAGCACATCATCACCGGCCCGTCATCGGGATGGCCGAGCCGCAGGATGCAGTTCTGGCTGATCTCAACCTTGCCGATGCGCCGGGTGCCGAGGAAGGTCCCGTTGGTGCTGCCGGAGTCCTCGAGGATCCACGCGTCGTGGTCGGCCCGGAGCACCGCGTGCCGCCAGGAGACGCGGGAATCGTTGATCACGATGTCGGACTGCGGATCACGGCCGACCCGGTATTGCGAGCCAGCACGCAGCGTCTGGTCGGATCCCTGGGTCTTCACCACGAGCACCGGGGCATCCGGCGGCGACACGAGACGGTCGTTCATTGGCCTAGTCTATGGCGATTCAACGCGAGGTAATATAGCCGCGCCCGGCATCCGGCCTGCGGGGGTATCGCAGACTTTGCCCAGTTTTGGGCGGGATACATATGTCTCAAATGCCCGAAACTAAAACTTTCCGCGCTAATGCCCCGTTAACCAGCAGAATGCAAGGCGCGCGCTGCCCGGCGGCCGCCGGCTCCTGGTCGCCAACTCCGGCATGCGCCCGGGACACCCGGCCAGCCTCACCGTGATTGACGAGGGGGCGGCCCTGGCGGGCCACCCGGCCGTGGTTGGCGTGATCGGGGCCGGGGTCCTGCCGCGGGAGTTCGCGGTGGAGCCCGGCGGCCGGACCGCGCTGGTCACGAATTCGGCCTCCCACCAATTGGAGGCCGTAAATGTGTCCCAGCTGGGATAATCCGATTCCCAGAAAGCTGGATAACCCGCTCGTGGCCAGGGAAGATAGCAGCAGGGACGGTCCGTCGGGGGCTGGCCGCAGATCCGTCGGCACCTGCGTCCCGGACGGTCATGTCATAACATTTGCGCAACGCTGCCTGGCACCCGGCCGGGACACGAGCACCTGGCGGCTTCCGTGAGCGAATACCCGACGCGACGCCTGCCGATCCAGCACGGAAACGACGGCGGGTACGGCGGTTTCTCCGAAGAACCCGAGGGCCGGTACACCCGCACGCCCCGGCGCCGCCGCCGCTGGCCGCTCATCCTGCTCATCATCCTGGTGGTGCTGGCGGGCCTGCTCGTCATCGCCGACCGGGTGGCCGTCCACTACGCGGACAACGAGTTCGCCACCCAGATCCAGAAGCAGGGCTTCAGCAGCAAGCCCAGCGTGTCGATCCAGGGCTTCCCCTTCCTCACCCAGGTGGCCGCCCGCGACTTCAAGGACGTCCGCATCACGGCCAGCGGCGAACGGCGAGAAGGCCGGGCCTGTGACGGTCGACGACATCAACGCCACGCTCAAGGACATCAAGCTCAACTCCGGCTTCAGCAGCGGCACCGTGTCCAGCATCAACGGCACCGGGCTGATCACGTTCGGCAACCTGGCCAAGGCCGGGTCCAGCGCCGCCGGCGTGGCCGACCTGAAGATCGCCAGGAAGAGCAACGACGAGGCGAAGATCACGGCGAACGTGGCCGGCATCTTCTCCGGCAGCGGGGTAGCGCGGGTGACCGAGTCGGGCGGCAAGATCCACGTCCGGCTCATCTCGGCGGGCGGGATACCGAGCTCACTCCTGGGCGGCCTGGGCAACTTCTCGATCCCGCTGCCCAACCTGCCCATGGGCATGACCCTGCGGAGCGTCACGCTCACGTCCCAGGGTGCGCTGGTCCACATCACCGGTCACAACATCGCTTTCGGTAACTGACGGGCCCGGAACAGCCCCTGCAGGATCCCCCTGGCCAGCCGGCCAGACCCGCTGGCTAGCGCACACCCCATGGCCGGCTTACCATCGCGGTCGTGGCCATGATGTTCGGGGTCGTCAAGCGCCTGCTGCTGGGACGCCCGGTACGCAGCGACCGGCTCGGCCATACCCTGCTCCCCAAGCGGATCGCGCTGCCGGTGTTCGCCAGCGACGCGCTGTCCTCCGTCGCGTACGCGACCGAGGAGATCCTGATCGTCCTGTCGGTCGGCGGCATCGCGTTCTTCAGCAGCTACACCCCGTACATCGCGCTCGCCGTGGGCGTGCTCATGCTGGTGGTGGTCGCGTCCTACCGGCAGAACGTGCACGCGTACCCGTCGGGCGGCGGCGACTACGAGGTCGCCAGCACCAACCTGGGGCCCCGCGTGGGCCTGGTCGTGGCCAGCGCGCTGATGGTGGACTACACGCTGACCGTGGCGGTGTCGGTCTCCGCCGGGGTGGCCAACCTGGCGTCGGCCTTCCCGGTCCTGGACTCGCACGTCACGCTCATCGCCGTGCTCGTGGTGGCGGTCATCGCGCTGATGAACCTGCGCGGGGTCCGCGAGTCGGGCACTGCGTTCGCCATCCCCACCTACTGCTTCATCGGCGTGGTCTCGCTGCTGATCCTCTGGGGCCTCACCCGGCTGGGCCTCGGCCACCACCTGCAGTCCGACAGCGCGACCTACCGGATCAAGACCAGCCGTGAGTACACCGGGCTGGCCCTGATCTTCCTGCTGCTGCGCGCGTTCTCCTCCGGCTGCACCGCGCTCACCGGGGTCGAGGCGATCAGCAACGGTGTCCCGGCCTTCCGCAAACCCAAGAGCAAGAACGCCGCCACCACGCTGGCCTTGCTCGGCCTGATCGCGGTGTCGATGTTCGCCGGCGTCACGGCGCTGGCCCTGGCCAGCCATGTGCACTACGCCCCCGCGCAGGACCTGGTCGGCATGCCGATCGGGACGACCCAGCGCACGGTCATCGCCCAGGTCGGCCGGGCCGTGTTCGGCGACACCTCGCCGCTGTTCTATGTGCTGCAGCTGTTCACCGCGCTGATCCTGGTCCTGGCCGCGAACACCGCGTTCAACGGCTTCCCGGTGCTGGCCTCGATCCTGTCCCGGGACGGGAACATGCCCCGCCAGCTGCGTAACCGCGGCGACCGGCTGGCCTACAGCAACGGGATCCTGCTGCTGTCCGGGTTCGCGATCCTGCTGATCGTGGTGTTCCGGGCCTCCCCCACCCGGCTGATCCAGCTGTACATCATCGGCGTGTTCGTCTCGTTCGTGTGCAGCCAGACGGGGATGATCCGGCACTGGAACCGGCTGCTGCGCGACGAGACCGACAAGAGCGTCCGGCGGCGCATGGTCCGGTCCCGGGCGATCAACACGATCGGCGCCTGCTTCACCGCGGTGGTCCTGGTCATCGTGCTGATCAGCAAGTTCGCCAGCGGGGCCTGGATCGTCGTGGTGGCCATGCCGGTCATCTGGCTGACCATGCGCGGCATCCACCGGCACTACGACAACGTCGCGGTCGAGCTGACCCCGCCGGAGGATCTCACCATCACCCTGCCGGCCCGCAACCGCACGATCGTCCTGGTGTCCAAGGTGCACCTGCCGACCCTGCGGGCCGTGTCCTACGCGCGGGCCACCCAGCCGAGTTACCTCGAGGCCGTCACGGTGGACGTGGACGAGGCGGAGACGCTCCGGCTGAAGGAGGACTGGGAGCGGGCCAACATCCCGGTCCCGCTGACCGTGGTCGCCTCGCCCTACCGGGAGATCACCCGGCCCGTGGTGGGGTACGTCAAGCGGCTGCGCCGGGAGAGCCCCCGCGACATCGTCACCGTGTACATCCCCGAATACGTGCTCGGGCACTGGTGGGAGCAGCTGCTGCACAACCACAGCGCGCTGCGGCTGAAGTCCCGCCTGCTGCTGCTGCCCGGCGTGGTGGTGGCCAGCGTGCCCTACCAGCTGCGGTCCGCGGCGCATCGCTACCCGGCGGGCGTCCAGCTGCCGACCACCGTGGACGCCACCCCGCTAGGGGGCGCGGACGCGATGCCGCCGCTGGTGAAGCTGACCGCCGACCGGGAGGCGCTGCACGCCGCCGACCTCGCAGCCGAGTGCCGCGACGAGGGCGCGACCCCGATCGCGGACACGTCCGCCCACGATTTCGTGGACGTGGCGGGCACGCTGCGCACGGTCACGCTCCGCCCGCAGGGCACGAGCCTGACGATGGAGGCGGACCTGTGGGACGGCACCGGCAGCGTGACCCTGGTCTGGCTGGGCCGCCGTGACATCCCGGGCATCCGGCCCGGGCGGCGGATCACCGTGCACGGGCGGGTCGCCCAGGTCAAGGACGAGCGGACCATCTACAACCCCAGCTACCAGCTCCAGCCCGGCCCGGACTGAAGGGGTAGCGGCCACTCGCCGGCGAGGCCTGAAAGAAGTGGTAGCGCCCATGCGCAGGGGACCCCAGCCCCAGGCAAGCTCGCTGGCGAGGCGGGGCCCGCCGAAGGCGGGTTCCCTCCGAGCCGGCGATCAACCATGCAGCCGCAGCAGATGACGTGCATACGGGAGCGGGCAAGTGGGGGTTCCCGGGGGGGTCGCCCCCCGGGCTAGCAGAGCCCCCCGGGCTAGCAGAGCCCCCCGGGCTAGCAGAGCTAACCCTGGAAGCGGTACCCCATGCCCGGCTCGGTGAGGAGATAGCGCGGCCGGGACGGGTCGGGTTCCAGCTTGCGCCGCAGGTGAGCCACGTGGACGCGAAGGTAGTTCGCCTCGGTCTGGTACTGCGGCCCCCACACCTCCTGCAGCAGCTGCCTCTGGGTGACGAGACGGTTTTCGTTGCGGACAAGAATTTCCAGCAGCGACCACTCGGTCGGGGTCAGCCGGACGTCGACGTCGCCCCGGATCACGCGTTTCGCCGCCAGGTCCACGGTGAAATCCGTGGTCACCCGGACCGGCTCGTCGGGGGCGGGCGTCGCCCGGCGGACCGCGGCGCGGAGCCTGGCCAGCAGCTCGTTCATGCCGAACGGCTTGGTGACGTAGTCGTCCGCGCCGGCGTCCAGGGCGGCCACCTTCTGGAGCTCCTGGCCCCACGCCGACAGCACGATGATCGGCGTGGATGTCCAGCCGCGGACGCCCCGGATCACCTCGGTGCCGTCCATGTCGGGCAGGCCGAGGTCGAGGATCAGCACGTCCGGGCGGTCCCGGGCCATCGCGGCCAGCCCCGACGCGCCGTCCGCCGCGGTCGTGACCTCGTACTTGCGGGCGGTGAGGTTGATCCGCAGGGCACGCAGGATGGGTTCCTCATCGTCGATGACGAGGACCCTGGTTATCTCGCGGCGGTCTGGCCGGGCAGTCACGGCCCGGCGTTCACGGTTCGGCGTTCGCTGTTCGGGGCTCACGGTTCCGCGGGCGCGGCGGACGCGGCCGGGGCCGCCGCGACCGGCAGGCTCACCTGGACCGTGAGCCCGCCACCGGGGGTGTCCGCGGCGTGGATCGTGCCGCCCATGGCCTGCAGGAAGCCCCTGGCCACGGCGAGGCCGAGGCCGACGCCGTTGCCGGTGGCGCGGTCACCGAGCCGCTCGAACGGCTCGAACATGCGCAGCTTGAACTCGTCCGGCACGCCGGGGCCGTGGTCGATCACTTCCAGGCGCACGCTGCCGCCGACTGGGCAGGCGCGCAGCTCCGGCGGCTGCCCCTCCGGGGAATGGGCCAGCGCGTTGGAGAACAGGTTGGCCAGCACCCGTTCCAGCAGCACCTGGTCGGTGCGCACCAGCGGGAGGTCGTCTGGCACCGCGATCCGCACGCTACTGGCCGGGGCCAGCCCGAGCAGGGCGGCCGGCGCGACCTCCTCCACCGAGGTGGGCCGCAGGAACGGCTGCAGCGACCCGGTGGCCAGCCGGCTCATGTCCAGCAGGTTGCCGATCAGCGCGTCCAGCCGGTCCGCCCCGTCCTCGATGGTCGCGAGCAGCGCCGCCTCGTCGTCCTCGGTCCACTCCACGTCGGTCTGCCGCAGCGTGCTGACGCTGGCCTTGATCGAGGCCAGCGGGGTGCGCAGGTCGTGGCTGACGGCGGCGAGCAGCGCGGTGCGCATCCGGTTCCCCTCGGCCAGCGCCTCGGCCTGGGCCGCCTGGGTCCGCAGCCGGTCCCGGTCGAGCGCGGCACCGGCCTGGGCCGCGAAGCCGTCCAGCAGCCGGGCGGTGATCGGGCGCGGCTGCCCGGCCACGAGCAGGGCCACCGTGCCGCTGACGGGGACGCGGATGGGCACCGCACCCGGCGGCGCGGTCCCGCTGACCGCGACGCTCACCCACTGGTCCCGGACCCGCTCGGCCAGCTCGGCCCGGCCGCCCCAGGCGCTGGTCAGGTGATCCAGGACGGCGGTGGGCGTGTCGGCGCCGCCGAGCACGGTCTGGGCCAGTTCCAGCAGCGAGGCGGCCTCACTGGCGCTGCGGTCCGCCAGCACCTGGCGGCGTGCGGCCAGGTGGACCACGCTGCTGACCGTCACCGCGACGGTGACGAACAGCAGCAGGGCCAGCATGTTGCGGGGCTCGGCCATGGTCAGCGTGTGCAGCGGGCGGGTGAAATACCAGTTGAGCAGCAGGCTCGCGGTGATCGCGGCCAGCACGGCGGGCCAGAACCCGCCGACGATCGCCACCGCGACCACGGCCACCAGGTAGATCAGCAGGTCGTTGGCGAGGTCCAGGTTCGGGCGGAGCGCCACCAGCGCCGCGGTCAGCAGCGGCAGCCCGGCGACCAGCAGGATCCCGACGGCCTGCCGCCAGCCCCTCAGGCCCGCGCGCATGCTCCCGCCCGCCGGCGCGGTGATCCCGCTCCGGCCCGCGTCGCCGCCCTCGGGCCTCCTGCCGCGCACGTGCACAATCCCTAGTCTGAACGACGATGCCAGCCAGCGCACCATCAGGCCGATCCCGGCCCCGGCCAGGACGCAGATGGCCATGGTCACGGCGGCGCGCACCGCGACCGGGCCCGTCATCCGCAGCTGGGCGTACGGCGGCTGGGAGAAGCCCGCCACGGTCAGCCAGCCGATCACCCCGAGCACTGGCGCGACCAGCGGCTCAGCCACCACGGAAATGGCCAGGACCACGGCCGCGGCCAGGATGAGCACCCCGGTGGCCGGCAGCCGTCCACCCAGCCCGGCGGCCAGCGCCCCGGTCAGCAGCAGCGCGGTGAAGCCGGCGGGCAGCGCGAAATGGGCGGCCAGCCCGCGCGATGAGCGATTGTGGTCCATCGGGTCCAGTTTCACCGCGCGCGGGGCAGGCTGGAGCTAATCTTCACACCGCCTTAACGCGCCCGCTCCGGACCTTAACGCCCCCCTAACGGTCTGTCCGTGGCACCCGGGGGCCCCGCTGACCCGCCTTCCGCCGCCTGCCCCCCGGCGGGGTCCGGGCTCGGGGCCATGCGCGCACCCGCCGGCCATCCCAGGGCCCGCACAGTTGGTGATCATGACTTAGGTGTCGCTGGAACGACACCTAAGTCATGATCACGAACCAACGTTGATCGCTCACGGGGCTGAGGAGGCTGGTGTGGCTGATGAGGACGGGGCGGAGATGGACGTGGCGGAGGTGGACGGGGCGGAGATGGACGGGGCGGAGATGGACGGGGCGGAGATGGACGTGGCGGAGATGGACGTGGCGGAGGGAACCGGGATGGGGGGCGGGCGGCGCACGAACGCGGCCACGGTGGCGGCCAGCACGGCGGCCGCCGCCGTGACCAGCCACACGTGCCGGAACGCGGTGACCGCGCCGGCAGCCGTGGCGGGCGCCCCGATGAGAGTGACCAGGACGGCCACGCCGAGCGCGGACGCGACCTGACGGCCCATGTTCACCAGGGCGGACCCGGTGCCGAACCGGGCGGGGGGCAGTGCGGTGGTGCTCGCGCTCATCAGCGTGGGCAGGGTGAGGCCGACCCCCATCCCGGTCAGCAGCATGCTGGGCAGCATGTCCACGGCGTAGTGCGGGGTGACGCTGACGGTGAAGACCCGCCACAGCAGCCCGGAGGCGAACAGCAGGTTGCCGGCCGCCGCGACCGGCGCGGGACCGATCCGCCGGGCCAGCGGGCCCGCCCCCACGGCGAGGGCCGGGACCATGGCCGGCCCGGGAGCGATGGCCAGGCCGGTGCGCAGCGCCGAGTAGTGCCAGACCGTCTGGCACCACAGCACGTTGGACAGCAACATGGCGGCGAACCCGATGCTGAACACGAAGACCGCCGCGCTGGCCGACCGGAACGCCGGGATGCGCAGCAGATGCAGCTCGACCAGCGGCCGCTCATGGTGCGAGCAGCGCCACAGGAACCAGGCGATGGCCACCGCCGCCCCGGCCAGCAGGGTGATGACCCCGGCCGAGGACCAGCCCCAGGAGGGTCCCTCGACGAGCCCGCCGGTCAGCCCGGCGACTCCGGCGGTAAGGAGCACCACGCCGAGGAGGTCGGGCAACGGCCCGCTGTCCCGGGCGGGCGGGTGCGGCAGCACCCGGGCCCCCGCCACCAGCGCGGCCACGCCCACGGGCAGGTTGACCAGGAACACCCACCGCCAGTCCAGCTGGACCAGCAGTCCCCCGGCCACCGGGCCGAGGGCGGCCGAGACGCCGCCGATGGCGGCCCAGGCCCGGACCCGCCCGGGCCGCTTGTCCGGCGGGGTGGCCGCCAGCAGCAGCGCGAGCGAGGTCGGGATCAGCGCCGCCGCACCCGCGGCCTGCACCACCCGCGCCGCGACCAGGACGGCAAGATCCGGTGCGGCAGCGCACGCCGCTGACGCCAGGGTGAAGATCGCGATGCCGGCCAGGAACACGCGGCGCTGCCCGGTCCTGTCCCCCAGTCGGCCGGCGGGCACCAGCAGGGCGGCGAACACGATCGCGTACGCGTTGAGCACCCAGGACAGCCCGGCCAGCGAGCTGCCGCCGAAATCCCGCCCGATGCTGGGCAGCGCCACGTTCACGATGAACAGGTCCAGGTTGGACATGAAGATCGCGGCCGCCACCACCGTGAACACGGCCCGCGGTCCCGCGGTGCCCCGTTCGGCCCGGCCACGGTTTGGGATTCCAACTGTCATGCCAGCAGGGTAGCGATGGTCGGTTTGATATGGCAACCTTGGAGCATGGATAGGACCGTATCCGCCGCTGAAGCCGCTGAGCCAGGGCGTCTGGCTCAGCCGGAACTCCCGGGGCGCCCTTGCTCCATCGCCCGGGCCCTCGACGTGGTGGGCGAGAAGTGGGCGCTGCTGGCGATCCGGGAGATCTCCTTCGGCAACCGCCGGTTCAACGAGATCGCGCGGAACACGGGCGCGCCCCGCGACCGGCTGGCGGCCCGGCTGCACAGCCTCGTCGAGGCCGGGATCCTGGAGCGCCGCGAGTACCAGAGCACGCCGTCGCGCGCCGACTACCATCTGACGGCGGCAGGCCGGGACCTCATCCCCGTGCTCCGGGCCCTGGTGGCGTGGGGCGACCGATGGATCTCGCGCGAGCCGCCGGCCACGCTGATGCACGGCGATCACGAACTCGAACTGGTGCAGGCCTGCGGTCACTGCGGCGCCCGGGCGCCCGGCTCCGTGTCGGTACGGGTCAACAGCCCGGGCTGGGACCTCCACGGACCGGTCACGGCCGCCGAGTTAGCCGGCCCGGCACGCGGCTACCGGGCACCAACGGGGGCGGCCCCCGCCGGGGAGTGCGCGCGAGCTAGGAGGGTGTCCCGGGGCTGGCCGCCGAGGGCCCGCCGGTGAGGAGGACCGGGCACTCGTCGTGGACCCACCGGCCGTCCGGCCGCCGGCGCGCGTCCTCCACGGCCGTGATGACCTGCCCGCACCGCTCACACACCTGGCCCGCCGCGTGCGCCTCGTTGCTCTCCGGATCGAGGAACTCGACCTCTTCGTCCTCGCGCTCGCGCTCGCGGAACTCCTGCTCTTCCTCGGCCTCAGTGGGCCCGGGCGGGGCCTCCTCCTCGAATCGCTGCCGCTCCTCGTCGCCGTATTCGGGCCCAAAGTCCGGCCGGACAGTCATGGTTGGCCCCCTGTGGGTAAGCGGCCACGGGCGCGGTCGCGGTGATCACGCCCCAGTGTAGTCAGCGCCGCCCGGCCGCCGGGGATCATGAACTGGGATCAGCCGGGGATCATGAGCCAGGCCGGCCGTCAGGCAGCCGGCGCCGGGACTCAGCCCTCAGGCAGCCGGCGCCGGGACTCAGCCCTCAGGCAGCCGGCGCCGGGACTCAGCCCTCAGGCAGCCGGCGCCGGGACTCAGCCCTCAGGCAGCCGGCGCCGGGGCCCGGGCGCCGCCCGCCCCCCGGGGGCCGGGCGGGCCGCTGGCCTGAGCGCGGAGCCGGGCGAACTCCCCGGCCAGGGCGGCCGGGGCCCAGTGGGCATTGAGCCCACTGGGGTTCGGCAGGACCCACAGCCGGGCCGGGCCGGCCGTGGCGGCCTGGGGGCCCACGATCGCCCCGGGATGGCCGAACGCGGTCCGGTAGACGGTCACGCCGAGCACGGCGAGCCACTGCGGGCGCAGCCGGCCCATCTTCTCCTGCAGCGCCAGGGCACCCTCGCGCAGCTCCGCCGGGGTCAGCTCGGCGGCCCGGGCCGTGGCCCGGGGAGCCACGTTGGTGATCCCGAGCCCCAGGGCCAGGAGCTGGTCCTGCTCGTCCGGCCGGAACTGACGCGGGGTGAACCCGGACCGGTGCAGGGCCGGCCAGAAACGGTTGCCCGGGCGGGCGAAATGATGGCCGGTGGCCGCCGAGTACAGACCGGGGTTAATGCCCGCGAACACGACGCGCAGGCCCCCGGCGAGGACATCAGGGATCGTGGTGTCCCGGGCCGCCTCCAGATCGGCCGCGGTCGGCCGCTTTCCCGCGGAGCCGGCCGTCGCACGGGAAGTCTCAGCCACACGACGACCCTACTGGGGCGGTAGCCGCCCCCGGCCCGCTGCCCACGCAGGCCTCGCAGCCCGCCGGCCGGTCCCCCGGCCCTGCGGCCCCGCGGCCCCGGGGGAATGCCCGGTTCATAGCGTTAAAGGCAATTTAATCAGCCTAACTACGGGCCGGTTGCCTATAGGCGACCGTGACATAAGTAAGTGGCCCGTGTTTACCGCTTGCTTAAATGGCTACTGATAAAGATCGAGAATACTTGGAGGAAGCCGGTGTACCGGAAGCCTCATTTTATAGGCGCCGGCCTCCTTGAACAGTGAATTCGCGCACAGGGGGTGACCGCGATATTCGCCATAGGGCTGGCCCGGCCAGCCTGGCTGATGGCTTAACTCTTAGCCCGCCCGGGCACAAAGCCTTCCGGGTGCCCGGGGCCAGACAGTCAAGCGCCCCGCGTGCGTGATGGTCGCCCTAGGCGACACCGACGCCCTGAACCTGCGTCACATCCGCTGCCACCGCGGCCACATCCTTCCTCGTGGCTGCCACGTGCCCAGGGGCGGAACCCGAGCGCGCCATGGCGTGCCCAACCGAAGGCTCCCTTTGTCACCGAAGAGAACTTTCAGCCACGTACCAGCCAAGACAGCCCTGGTGCTGACCGGCTCGGCCATCGCCCTGGCCGGCTACATGGGGGCATCATCCAACGACTCCGGCCACGATGGCCGCGGGACACGGCAGGCCGGCCTGGCTGCCGCGCTCACGGCCAGCCGGCAGGCCTGGCCTGCCGAGGCCGGCGGCGCCAGCACGGCGGGCCTCGGGACCGGCCTGGAGACCGGCAGCACGGGCGGGCCGGCCCCCATCGCGCTGGCCGGCTACGGGACAGCCGAGAAGCATCCCGATCCCCGGCATCACGCCCGCAAGCACCCGAAACACCACAAGCGGCAGCACCGGGCGGAGCATCGCCATGCGAGGCACCATCACCGGGCCCGCAGGCACCGCGCCCACAGGCACCGGGGGCGGCAGCACGGCACGCCGTGGCAGATCGCCGGCTCGCTGATGCCCGACTACCACTGGACCAGCTGGCAATTCCACTACCTGAACCTGCTGTGGATGCGCGAGAGCGGCTGGAACCGTTTCGCCTACAACCACAGCTCGGGCGCGTACGGCATTCCGCAGGCCGTGCCCGGGGACAAGATGGCGAGCGCCGGGCCCGACTGGCGGACGAGCGCGCGTACCCAGATCATCTGGGGCATGGGTTACATCAAGTCCCGTTACGGAGACCCGTGGAACGCGTGGCAGCACGAACTGCGGTACGGCTGGTACTAGCCGTAGGAGCTGCCCTGCTCAGAAACGGGACATCAGCGACAGCGCGGCGCTGACCGGCCTGCGCTCGACCAGCGCCGCGAACGGCAGCTCACTGCGGCAGAACCGGGCAAACGCATCCCAGCCTTTCGCCGTCGAGAGGCCGGTGTGGAAGGCACCCGGGTGCCTGCTGAACGCGGTCAGCAGACGGCGACCGGCGTCCATCTCGGGCACCAGGGCCTGCCCGACCGCGGCCGGGTAGGCCTCCAGGGCCTGATCCAGGCCGACCGGATCCGGGGCGGCAGCCGCAGCCGCGGCGGCCGCCCCGGCCAGCGTCCCGGAGCGGAGCGCGAAGCTGATGCCTTCCCGGGTCCAGGGCTCGAGCAGGCCCGCGGCGTCGCCGGCGACCAGTACCCGCCCCCGGCGCAGCGGCGAGTCGTCCGCCCGGCAGTGGGTGAGATGCCCCGAATCCCGGGCCGCGGGGTAACCCGCCAGCCCGAGCCGTCCGGTGAAATCGCCGAGATAGTCCCGGGTCCGGCCGCCCTGGCCCCGGGCGGCGATGACTCCCACGGTGAGCACGTCACCCTTGGGGAACACCCAGCCGTACGACCCGGGCATCGGCCCCCAGTCCAGCATCACCCGCTCCCGCCAGCGGGCCGCGACCGGCGGCGGCACCGGGATCTCCAGCTCCAGGCCGAGATCGACCTGCTGGAACCGGACCCCGGCGTACCGCGAGCTGACTCCCGACGACCCATCGGCACCGACGAGCACCCGGGCCCCGACGCTCGTCCCGCCGGCCAGCCGGGCCCGGGCCAGGCCGCCGTCCTCGCTGATCCCGCGCACCGTGGCCCGCTGCCGCATCGTCACGCCCGCGTCGGCCGCGGCCTTGCGCAGCGCGTCGTCGAAGTCCTCCCGGGACACCATGGCCAGCAGCGGCGCATCGGCGCGCCGGGTGAACTCACGCCGCCCGTTCAGGGTGGCGGTGATGGCGTGGATGCGGTCCCGGGCGGGCACCTGGATGTGCTGCCCCGCGGCCTGGAGCGAGATCCCGATCAGGCCGCCGCCACAGGTCTTGTACCGGGGGTGCTCGGCCCGCTCGATCACGACCACCCGGGCCCCGGCCGCCGCCGCGGCCAGGGCGGCGGTCAGGCCGGCCGGCCCCGCACCCACCACGGCGACGTCCCATTCCGCCTGTTCCGCCACCCTGGCAGGGTAACGGAGGGGACGATGTGCCGGGTGACATGGACCGCGCCTGAGGTAACCCGCACCGATCCGCCTCCGGTGGCCGGTGAGCGGGAAGCGCTGGACGGCTGGCTGGACTTCCACCGCACCACGCTGCTGATGAAATGCCAGGGGCTGACCGGCGAGCAGCTCGTCCAGCGGGCCGTGCCGCCGTCCACCCTGTCCCTGCTCGGGCTGGTCCGGCACATGGCCGAGGTGGAACAGGCCTGGTTCCGGGTGCGCTTCGCAGGCGAGGCCGGGCTGGACTACCTGTACTGCAGCGACGACTACCCGGATGGGGACTTCGACCTCGCCAGGGCAGCTGGCGCCGAGGCCGATTTCGCGGCCTTTAACCGGGAATGTGAGCTGGCCCGGGCCGCGGCCGCGGGCCGGTCCCTGGACGAGACGTTCGTGCACCCGCTCCGCGGCATCACCATGGACCTGCGCTGGGTCTACGTGCACATGATCGAGGAGTACGCCCGGCACAACGGGCACGCCGATCTGCTGCGTGAGCAGATCGACGGCACGACCGGGGATTGACCCTCCCGAACCCTCTGACAGTCAGCCCGGGACGCCTCAGGGAGAAGGGACCCGGCTACCGGATCCGGGCCACGGCCGCCAGCGGCCCGTCCGGGAGGGGCTGGCCGGACGAGGGCTCCGGCGGCTCGTGGGTCTGGGCCATCAGCGGCGAGGAGATCATGAAGTCCGCGGTCGCCCGGTTGCATGCCACCCGTGGCCCGGTCAGCCCGGGCTCTCCGCGGCCCGGGGGCGCAGATCCGCGCCTCTCATCACCGAGCGGGCCGCTCCGGCTCAGTAGGGGTAAACCCCGGCCGGCCCGGATGTCATTCCGCAGCGGGCCGCCGGCCTGTCCGGCCGCGGGCCTGGCTACCGGGTCGCCGGCCCGGCGTCGGGACCCACATGCGTCCCGAGCCACCTGCTCAGCGGCCGGGTGGTGCGCAGGAAGCCGGCCACCTTTCCGCGGGCCGCGGCGGTCTCCAGCCAGGGCTCGACCGGCCACTGGCTCCAGGCGACGACACCCTTGTACCGGAGCAGGCCGATCCGCGGATGATCGGCCGGGTAGCCGCGCGGAGCCGTCTTGAGCACGTCGCGTCCGGAGACCCCGATGCCCTGGCCCTCGATCCCGGCGATGAGCCGCTCGAGCTCGGGGCCGGACCGGTCGCTGGCGACCGCCCGGCGGTAGCGGCCGAGCTGGCTGGATGACATGCCGTACATCCCGTCCCCGGTGGCCAGCCCGTCGGCAGACAGCTGCACGTAGCCGGTGCCGATCACGGCGCCGATGTGCGTCTTGTACGGGGACTTGTCCGCGCTGAACCGGACGTCACGGTAGGGACGGAAGATCTTCGCCTCGCCGAACTCGGCGGCCAGCTCCTCGACCAGCTCGGTCATCGGGCGCAGCACCGCATCCTCGTAGACCGCCTTGTGCGCGGTCCAGTAGGCCTTGGAATTGTCGGCCGTGAGGCCCTCGTAGAACTCCAGGGCTTCTTCCGGCCACCCGTCGAACGTCATCCCCCGGCCCTTCCCGTCCGTGCCCCGGCGCACCAGGCGGGGCACCGGTCCCCTCACGATAGGACGGCCGCGCGCGTGGCGGCGGCCCCATGACAGTTGTCATGGGCGCGTCGTGACACGGAGTCCATGGGGGCCGCCGGCGCCGGTGCCACGATGGCCGCATGACAGTAACGAACACGGCGGACGAGCGGGGGCGACGTCCGGCCGGGGGGACCCAGCCGGCCGCGGTCACCCTGCGCGGGGTGAGCAAGCATTTCGGCGCGGTCCGGGCGGTGAGGGACATTGACCTGGACATCTCGTCCGGGGAAATCGTCGCTTTCCTCGGGCCCAACGGCGCGGGGAAGACCTCGACCATCGATATCATCCTGGGGCTGTCCCACCCCACCGCAGGCACGGCGGAGGTGTTCGGGATGCAGCCGCGAGCGGCCATCTCGCGCGGGTTCGTCTCCGCGGTGATGCAGACCGGGGGGCTGCTCAAGGACTTCACCGTCCGGGAGACCGCGGAATACACGGCGAGCCTGTTCGTGCGGCCGAGGCCGGTCGACGAGGCGCTGAACCGGGCCGGCATCACCGGCATCGCCGATCGCCGGGTGGGCAAGTGCTCAGGCGGTGAGCAGCAGCGGCTGCGCTTCGCCATGGCCCTGGTGCCCGACCCGGAGCTGCTGATCCTGGACGAGCCGACCACGGGCATGGACGTCGAGGGACGGCGCGGCTTCTGGGGGGCGATCCGGCAGGACACGGCCCGGGGCCGGACCGTGCTCTTCGCCACGCACTACCTGGAGGAGGCCGACGCCTACGCGGACCGGATCATCCTGCTGCGGCACGGCCAGATCGTCGCGGACGGCACCTCGTCCGAGGTCAAGGCGATGGCGGCGGGCCGGACGGTCCGGGCCACCCTGGCCAACCCCGACCAGGCCCGGCTGAGCGCGATCCCCGGCGCGGACAGCGTGGAGGTACGGGGTGACACCGTGCTGATCCACTCCAGCGACAGCGACGCGGTGGCCAGATACCTGCTGACCAGTACGCAGGCCCGGGACCTGGAGATCAACACCCGGGGCCTCGAGGACGCGTTCATCGCCCTGACCAGCGACGACAGCCAGACCCCCGCAGGAGGATCCCGATGACCACCCAGTCAGTTCCGGCGCCCGCCGCCCTGAGCAGGGAAGCTCCCGGCCTGGGCGGCTTCAACGTGACCGTGCTCAGGCTGGAGATCCGCCGCCTGCTGCGCAACCGGCGCACGGTCATCTTCGCGCTGATCTTCCCGGTCGTGTTCTTCCTGGCCTTCGGGCTGAACAAGGCCTACGCGAGCGACCGGGCCGGGCACGGCAACGTGTCGGCGTTCGTCATGATCAGCATGGCCCTGTACGGGGCGGTCCTGGCCACGACCAGCGGCGGGGCGATGGTCTCGATCGAGCGGGCCGCGGGCTGGAGCCGCCAGCTCCGGCTGACCCCGCTCTCCCCCGTGGCGTACATCGTGATCAAGATGCTCACCGCGATGGTCCTCGGTCTCGCGTCGGTCGTCGTGGTCTTCGCCGTGGGCGGCCTGACGGGCAAGCCCTCGATGCCGATGTACCTGTGGATCGTCAGCGCGGCCAGCGTCTGGATCGGCTCGCTGGTCTTCGCCGCCTTCGGCCTGTTCATGGGGTACCTGCTGCCGACGGAGAACGTCATGCAGTTCCTGGGCCTGGGCCTCGCCCTGCTGTCCTTCGCCGGGGGGCTGTTCATCCCGCTGAGCCAGTTCCCGCACATCCTGCAGGACATCGCCGAGTACACGCCCCTGTACGGGCTCAACCAGCTGGTGCACGCGCCGCTGCTCGGCGAGGGGGTCCACGTGGCCTGGGCGGCCAACGCCATAGCCTGGCTGGTCATCTTCGCCGGGGGCGCCGTGTGGCGGTTCCGCAAGGACACCGCCCGGGTCTGAGCCCACACGCGGGTTCCGGTCGGGGGCCGGAACCCGGGTGTGGAACCGCCCGCGGGCCGCCGCAGCTCTCTGCACCGGCCCGCGGGCGGGCTTGGCATGGGGGGCTCTGGACTGCTGGATCCGGTTAGCTGACCAGGCACCCGCTTCCGGCGCCGGTCTTCGGGAAGGCCCGGGCCAGGGCCTGGGCGATGAGCCGGGCGCGGACCGCGTACCCGGCCGAGGTGAAGTGGATGCCGTCGGAGATGTACCACTTGGCCTTGGCCAGCGCGGCCCAGTTGAAGACCCGCATGTTCGGGTACCTGGCACAGGCCCTGAGCAGCGTGTTGTCCCAGGTCACCATGTTGGCCTCGGAATAGGGGCCACCGGCCAGGAGCGACCGGAGGTTGACCCACATCACCGGCTCCCCGTGCGCGGCCGCCATCATCCGCTGGATCCGGGTCATCAGGCCCACGTTGGAGCCCACGGCCACGTCCGCGGTGTCGTTGGTGCCGAGCGCGATCACCCAGCAGCCGCGGAACCCGCTCCGGTAGTTGGCCTGGGCGGCGTCATAGCCGTTGACCTGGCCGGGCAGGACCTCGGCCACGGAGCGGGCCCCGGAGATGTCCCACCGGACGCTGCCGACCCCCACGTGGTGGTACTGCGCGGGGATCCGCTTCGCCGGGTTGGGCAGGTACTCCGGAGAGACCAGGCCGTCGCTGGTGGAGTCGCCGATGTGCGTCACCGCCTGGCAGGAGGTGCGGAGCGAGGCCGCCGGCACTGGCGCGCCGCCGGCCGGCGCCGTCATGCCGGCCGGGGCGCCCCCGGAGCCCTTCGCGGAACCGGTTGCGCTGGACCCGCCTTTCGCTGCCCCGCCTGCGCTGGTCCCGCCTGCGCTGGTCCCGCTCGTGCCCGACCCGCCCTGGCCCGCGCCGCCGGCCGGCGGCAGGACCGAGCCCGCGGACAGCGTGCCGGTGGCCGCGTTGCTGGCGGCGGGCGCGCGCACCGCGCCGCTCAGTCCCGCGCAGGCCAGGGCGACCACCATGGCCCCGCCGGTGACCGCGGCCCAGCCGCTGACCCCGGCCGGCTGCGCCTGCCAGGCCGTCCGCGACCGCATCCGTTTCCAGGCCCGCCCGAGCGCGCCACGGCGGATTGGCTCCTCAACGAAATGCCACGACAGCGCGGCAATCCCGATGCTCGCCGCCACCTGCAGCGCGGCGCGTGGCAGGTCCTCGGCGGAATTGGCCGGGGACGTCAGGATGATCACGGGGTAATGCCACAGGTAGATGCCGTAGGAACGGACGCCGATCCAGCGCAGCGGCTTCCAGCCCAGGACCACGCCGACCAGGCTGCCGGGGCACGCGACGGCCGCCACCGTCCCGGCCGTGGCCACCGAGAGCAGTACCAGCCCACCCTGGTAGGTGAACGCCGAGTACTGGCCGACCCGCCAGATCATCAGGCCGATCACGGCCAGCCCCGCGAACCCGGCGCCGTCCAGCGCAACCCGGGTCCACAGCGCGGTCCGGGCGGTGCGGCGGCTGGGCCAGATCATGGCCAGCGCGGCCCCGACCAGCAGCCCGCACGCGCGGGTGTCGGAACCCTCGTAGATCCTCGTCGGGTCGTAGCCGGGGTGGTACAGCATCAGCATCGAGACCGCTGAGGCGGCGGCCAGCGCCAGGGTGGGGAGCGCCAGCCAGCGCACCGCGCCCGGTTTCCGGCCGCGCAGGAAGTACACACCCAGCAGCACCACCCAGGGCCAGACCAGGTAGAACTGCTCCTCTACGGCCAGCGACCAGAGGTGGTCGAAGGGGCCGGGTGGTGCGAACCGCGCGAAGTAGGAGTTGTGCGTGTAGATGTAGTACCAGTTGCTGGAGTACGTCGCGGCCCCGGCCACGGCCCCGCGCAGGCTGGCCAATCGGGCCGGGCTCACCACGGTGATCCACGCGGTGACCACGGCCAGCATCACGAACAGGGCCGGCAGCAGGCGCCGGGCCCGCCGGAGCCAGAAGTCGCCCAGGTTCAGGCCGCCTGACCGGACCCACTGGCCAAGCAGCAGGTCGGTGATGAGGTAACCGCTCAGCGTGAAGAACACGCCCACGCCCAGCAGGCCCCCGGGGGCCCAGCCGAGCTGCTCGTGATAGGCAATGACAGCGAGCACCGCCAGCGCGCGCAGCCCGTCGAGTCCGGGCATGTAGCGCTGGCCGGAGCGGACTGGTTCCGGCATGGTTTCCCCCCGTGCCGCGAACGCCCTGTCCGGCTCCCCCCGTCCGGCAAGGTCGTGTTGGTGCGCGGCAGAAAATGCACTACCCAAAGCCACGCGTTGATTACACGTAGTAGTTACAAGGGATCTGACCATCACCCTCAACGGGCGAGACGTAATGTCCGGGCATTGGCTCAGATAACCCCGGAACGGCTGTTTTAAAGGACGGGCCGAGAGACGGGCGGCCGGTGAGACGGGCGGCCGGTGCGGACGCCCGGACGGTCAGGGGACGACGCAGCCGGCGGCGTGCCCGGAGCGGGGAAAGGCCCGCGCCACCGCGCCGGCGATCAGGTGGGCGCGGGCGGCGTAGCCCGCCGGGGTGTAGTGGATCCCGTCCGAGATAAACCAGCTGTCCCGGGCGGCCGCGGCCCAGTCGAAGATCCGCAGGTTCGGGTACTGGCGGCAGGCCTGGAGCAGGGTGTCGTTCCAGAGCTGCATGTTGGCTTCGGCCCAGGGGCCGGACGGGTCGAGGGTCTTCACGTTCACCCACATCACCGGCGCCCCGCGGGCGACCGACATCAGTTCCTGGATGCGGGCCATCCGGCCGACGTTCGAGCCGACCGACACGTTCGCGGTGTCGTTGGTGCCGAGCGCGATCACCCAGCAGCCCCGGAATCCCCGGCTGACCATGGCGCGGGCGGTGTCGTAGCCATTGACCTGGCCCGGCATCTCCTCCACCATCGACCGGCCGCCGGACGCGTCGATCCAGCTGTGCGAGACCCCGACATCCCGGTACTGCGCCGCGAGGCGCTGGGCCGGGTCGGGCAGGTCCAGCGGCGATACCAGGCCTACCGACGTGGAATCGCCGATATGGGCCACCGAACGGCAGGACGTGCCGGGCACGCCGGCCGCGGCCCGGGCGGGGCCGGCCCGGTGGCCGTTGCCCGCCCCGGAAGCCCCGGTCTTGCTGGTGTGCGCATGGCTGGTGCCCGTCTTGGTGGTGGGCACCTTGCCGGTGCCTGGCCTGCTGCTGCCTGGCTTGCTGGTGCGCGGCTTGCTGGCGGCTGTCTTGGAGGTGCCCGCCTTGGAGGTTGCCGGGTTGGCGGTGGCCGGGCCGGCCGCCCCCGCCGCGGTCGCCCGGGCGCCCGCACCGCCGGCCGGGAAGACCCCTGCCACGCCGAGGCCGAGGAGCAACGCCAGGACTGCCGCGAGCGCCCCGGCCACTGCAGCCCCGCCGCGCGGCCCGCTGAGCTTCTGTCGCCACCAAGAAAATCGGACACGAGAGTACATTCCGCCGAGACTACCCAAGCAAATCGCCCAGTAAGGTACAGGCGAACGCAAACTATGCTTCAGCGCTCAGTAAGTCATTAGCAGGCATGAACTTCCTCACGCGCGTCGTCCGGCCAGCGTCCCAGCGCTCGTGATCATGACTTAGGTGTCGTTCCAGCGACACCTAAGTCATGATCACGAAAGCCACGCCCTAGAGAGCGCGCTCGAAACGGACGAGGTCGCGGCCGGGTCCGTTGTAGCCGGCGAGCGGGCCGGTGACGGAGAAGCCCATCGCGCGGTGGAAGGCAATGGAGCCGGTGTTGGCGAGGGCGGTGACCGCCGAGACCATGGTCCGGCCATCGGCGCGGGCCAGCGCGAAGAACTCGGCGTACAGCAGCTGGGCCAGGCCCTGGCGGCGAGCCTGGGGGGCCACCCCGGCGAAGTGGACGTAGGCCTGCCGCGGGTCAGATGGCGACAGGATCCCGACCAGGAAAGCCAGCAGCCCGGCCGGCCCGTCGATCACCAGGCTGCTGCGGTGAAAGTGATCCAGGAACAGGCGGGGCAGCGCACCCAGCACCGGGCGGCCCCACCACTCATCGACGGCGGACGCGATGGCCGCGTAGTCACCGGCACGGGCCGTCCGGGGGTGGTGCTCAGTCACCCGGCTTGCGATCGCGATTGCGCTCCGACCGTCTCAGGGTCACGAGCACGACCACGATGAACACGAACAGGGCCGCCGCGATCACATAGTCAGCCATGCTGCCCCCTCGTCCGTCATGCCCCGGATACTAGCA
>WNGB01007036.1_pt1 | contig 25548 bp, 34 predicted proteins | sample 5400681 | NCBI WGS metagenome assembly WNGB01 (sample SAMN13153367, study PRJNA577476) | soil metagenome | isolation source: 115 cm soil or saprolite under grassland replicate 2 | place: USA:California | collected 2016-06-15
GAACGACTTCGGGAGATCTACGAGAGATTGGCTAATAAAGCTAGATCCGCGGGGGAGGGAACAGGCAAAACGTAAGGAGCAGCGTCGAGATTAGAGCATGGCCGGCAAATCTAAGTCGCCAATCTCTTCGCTTCTCAGGTCGAAACAAGCTCTTTGATCGTGCGGGCTGGCGGAGTTTCCGCCTGCCGGAGTTTGTCTTTCTCGCGGGCCTCGGCGTGAGGCTCAGCTTGTGTGGCTTGTTCTTCCTTTGTCGCTTTTTTCTTACGCGAATGTCCTACTAGAACCAGAATGAAAGCGATCGACGCCGCGCAGCCAGACATTAAAGCGAAAGATCTGCCGCAACAGTAGCGTTAGAACATTGGATGAGTATCTCGCTCAGAAAGAAATTATCACTTTGCGAACATGCCCTCACATCGGTCATTCGGATTGCGAGGAAGCGGCAGCGCTATCAATTTATTATTTCCAATGTGAGCGCAATCCTGACAGCATCGAAACAACACTGCCGTGAACATTGCGCAGATGGCATGATCGTTGCTCTCGAAAAGAATAAGGCCTTTATAGAAACTCGTGGCAAAGAGACTGGTGCCTGGCGGGGCACGATTCGATAATCGCCCACAGCCAGCAGATTATTGATTAAATAAATAAGGAGAACAGTTATGTTTCAGCAATCTTCTTTACCAAAAGTTTTTGTTTTAGTGTTAGCTTTCCTCGTTGCCGCAGTCGTGGGACGAGCAGCTGATATCAAAAGCCCTAGCGCCAAACTCTCCAGCGATGACTCCAATTTCGTCAAAGAAGCGGCTCAGGGCGGACTGATGGAAGTTCAGCTCGGCAAATTGGCGCAGGAAAAGGCTGCTAAAGGCAAACGACGAACTGAAGAAGATCGCTTCGGATAAAGGCGTTCAGCTTTCGAACGATCTCGACAACAAGCACAAATCAAAAGTCGACAAGTTTGCTAAACTGTCTGGGGCCGACTTCGACAAAAAATATATCGACGACATGGTCAGCGATCATAAAGAGGATATCAAGAAATTTCAGCGCGAGTCTGAAAAAGGGAAAGATACAGACCTACAAAAATTCGCCAGCCAATCGCTCCCGACACTGAAGGAACATTTACAGCTCGCCGAGAGTACAGCCCAGCAGGTCAAAACATCAGACAAGAGCAGCCAGACAAACAAGCGATAGAAGGCGCCAGCAAAATATCCATGCGATAACATATATGCGATAACATATGATGCGCGGTTTAATCATCATTGATGATTTTCTCCCCGTTTCGATGGGCTACGTGCTTTGACTCGTGCTGTTTGTTTTCATGACTTTCCTCCGTCCCGGCCACGGTTTATCAAACGACGCGCCAATTTTGGTCGACGCTGCCTGTTTAACTAGAACTTCACATTAACAGCATGCCTCGCGAAATGCCCGAGTAAGCTGGCTTTCCGGCTCGATTACGCGCGGATAACGAGCGCGTATATGGAGTCACCCGGCTGGTTTTGCTGCCTACCTTCCGAGAATTGCGAAGACGGAGAGTTCTTCTTACCGCAGTTAAGAAAAGTAAGCTGCACCTGCTTCGTCACCGCCAGCGCCATTAAATCTGCGACTGTGTATTGACTTACAGCCTGTCACTGGGCGATAAGAATCAATCCGGTAATAAAAGCTCGTAACGAGAATTAATTCTGTCCTTCATACAACCGTCATTTTACAAACTTATCTTCGTCTTCTTAAAATTAGCTCCAGAGAGGAAGCGATGAAGACTTGCATATCAAGAGTTGCAGCACAGGGCATTGTACTGATCGTTTTGATTTTACAGGCGGAAAATGTCGATGATCGGATCAAGGCAATAGAGCAGGAACTATCACAGCTCAAAGAACAACAGCTGGAGCTCAAAAAGGAGGCGACGGCAGCGGCGCAGGCGATGCCAACTTTTGATTACCGCCCTGGCAATGGGCTCAGTATCGAAGCGGCAGACAAGTCATGGTCTTTGCGGACGGGGATCGAGACGAATTTTCGTATGCTGTTCGAAAGCGACGCGATCAAGTTGGCAGGAGCAATGGCGAAATCATGGCCAGGCGTTTCAGACCTTCCATGTATTACTGCATTAACAACTGTCTGTGGGAGCTGGAAGTCATTCTCGACTTGGACGGCTTTGGAACCGGCAACGGCAAAAACTCAACGAACACAGCGACGAGCAGCATACTTGACCGTGGCGCTCTGAACATCCACTTGGAGAACTTGCAGCCTTGGTTGCCGACGGCTCAGCTCGGCATGGATGTTTCGACCAGCATCGGCACCTCCCGCCAAGGTTCCAGCGCTGTCGGCACTCAGGCTGAGTATGATCTGCTCTCACGCAACAACGGTTTCGATGACGGGCGTGCTGGAACCGGGATAGTACTTAACTGGGACAACAAGCCGCTCGATTCCATCGGCATCCCCGGGAGAATTAACCGCCTCCAGCTAGCGATGGCGAGTGTCGGTGAAGGTGATGACGGCCTTCAAAGTTTTACCGACAGAAAAGATTTCGTCGCCTATCTTGGCATTGAGCCGTTCTCTGAGATTAAGAATAAATGGATATCTGGTTTAAAATTCGAAATGGGCAGTTGGTTTTGCAATGTCGACAACCGCGCGTTGGCCAACGCTTGTGGACGGTTACATATTCAGGATTTGGGCAACGGCGGGCGGCAGGCTTTGTTTGATTCAGGCGCGGGAATTGGCGACGGGCTGGCGACTTTTTTAGTGCCGGGAATAACCTGGGAAGCCGGCCCTTATACTTTACACGCTGCCGGCGGCTTTCAGCGTTATGAAGACAGAGGCGGAACCGACGGCAGAAAAAAGGGCAATGTGTTCCTCATAGGTCATGACATATTCCTATGGAGTCCTAAAGGATTCCTCACCGGCTCAGCCGGCACACCAGGATCGATTCTTTTCGGCACCCACTTCGAACGCACCGATGTTTCTTGTACAACCACGGCGCGATGCAGCAGCATCAACGGCGGTCAGTTCCACCGAAACCGAATTTTGCTGCGCGAGTGGGATCTTTTCTATTTCGTCGCTCCGCGCATGAGCGTCGGTGCTCATGTGCTGTGGTACGACGCTTCGAATCTGCGTACTGGGCGGAACCAAGCGGCGCACAATCTAAACGTTTGCAGCACGGGCGACATAAATAACGGTAACTGCAGACCGGGAATTCACGGCGACTGGGTTGATGTAATACTGGCCTATCGATACCAGTTCTAGATCGGTTCAACTGCAGGAGAACCAAGGAAAGTCATGCCTCCCCCTTGGTTCTTCAGCAGCAGCCAGTTCATATAATCGCTCTTGAGATCGGAGACCATTATTGCCATCGGTCTTGGCGCGCACATAACGGCCATCCGGTTGCATCCACCAGGCCTTTCACGCTGTCGGCGAGCTGGGTTTCGAGTATCTCTTTCAGACGCGTTTGCAGCGTCGGCTCGAGAACGGGAAAAGCGATCTCGATGCACAAGTCGAAATTGCGTTGCATCCAATCGGCGGATGCCAGCAGGTAAACCGGCTCACCGCCATTCTCAAAATAAAAGATCCGCGCGTGTTCCAGGTAACGATCAACCACTGAAAGCACGCGTATGCGCTCAGAGACCCCGGTATTCCCGGCCGCAATGGAACGCTTTCGTCTCTGGCTTCTTCGAGCACGCGCCGGTTAAATTCTAGTCATGATATTTCACGGTTGATGTAGGTGTAGTCGCGTCCATAAAGTTTTCCGCCAATTGGCAAACGTCCGCGCAGCGACATACAACGATTGCCCAATGTGCCGTGGCTGGGACCAGACTTCTTACCGCACGCAAGGGTCTCGTGTGTTACCAGTGTATGAATTTCCCGTTAACGAGCGCGCGGTCTACACAAGCGCCTGCCGCACGCGAGCAGTAGACCGAGAGAGGCCGCAAAAGCTGCGGCGCCTAGCAGCGATCCATTAGAAAGCCGCCTGTCGCTCGTGGCTCCCCGCCAGCCGCCGCTGGTGCTTTCGTATGACAGCGATTTAAAAGGATTGCCTTCACTGCGCGGGGCTGGTCGATCTTCAAAATGCTTTCGCTCGACTTCTTTTGCGAAAACCTGTTCGGTCAAACCCGGTGCGATCATGTGCACCATTACCCCGATTTTGGCACTAGCGCCGACAATGGTTTCGCGGCGCGGCTTGCGCACCAGTTCGAGCAGGGCGCGGGCGACTTTCTCTGCGCTATAAACAGGCGGTATCGGCCTCACGGCGCGACCCGTAAAATTCGCTCCCTGTTGAAATAATGGCGTGTCGATGGCCGCAGGCAAGACAGTGCAAACGTGGATATTCGGCGCATCTCGGAGCTCCATTCTCAGGCTCTCCGAAAACCCGACAATCGCAAATTTGCTTGCTGCATACGCGCTGACAAACGGTGAGCCCATTTTGCCGACGCCTGAGGAGATATTGATGAGAATACCGCTGCCCTCTTCCCGAAAATACGGCAGCACTGCTCGTGTGCCGTGAATACAGCCAAAGAGATCCGTTTCGACGACTCTTCGGTAAGCTTCAAGCGGCGCTTCCTCCAATCGCGCAAACAGAGTTACGGCAGCGTTGTTGATCCAGACGTCGATTCTTCCGAACGTCTCAACGGCTCGCCGGGCCAAGTCCTGAATCGCACGCTGGTCTGTGACGTCCGCCACCACTGCAAGCGCTCTCCGAGGTTTTCACATTCTTGTGCAAGCCGACGCAGCACTTCTTCGCGGCGTGAGCTGATCACAACGCTGGCACCAGCTCGAGCCAACTCGAGGGCTGAAGCGCGACCGATACCAGTGGACGCGCCGGTAATTACGATGACCGAACCGGCAGCGTGTTTAGCCATGGGAACTCGGTTGATCTATTTTCCTCTCTTGCTAGCGGGATGAGTCAATCTCACGCGCTGAGCTGACATTTTTAGGTTTCAAGTAACGCACGAACCATTGAACGGCCAACTCGGCAACTGCATCCAAAGTACCTGGTTCTTCGAAAAGGTGGGTTGCGCCTGGAACGATATCGAATCGCTTCTCGGTTTTGAGCTGTTCGTAAGCGCCCTGATTGAGCTCGATCACCTCAGGGTCGATCTCGCCGACAATGAGCAGTGTCGGAGCCATCACTTGCGGCAATGATTCCCATGCAAGATCGGGGCGTCCGCCTCGCGATACCACGGCAGCGACTTCGTTGGTTCGCTCTGCCGCGGTTATTAAAGCCGCGGCCGCGCCGGTGCTCGCTCCAAACAGACCGATGTTCATGCCCGCCGTTTCCCATCGCCGGGCAACCGAATCCACCGTGTCTGCCAGTCGCCGCGCTAGTAACAAAATATCAAAGCGAAACTTACCGGTTGCCTGATCGGCGAGCTGTTCGCCTTCGGTCAGCAAATCAAAGAGCAACGTCGCCAGCCGTGCTTCGTTCAGACGCTTGGCGACCAGCCGATTGCGTGGACTGTGCCGGCTACTGCCGCTGCCGTGAGCGAATATGACGATTCCCCGCGGTTCTTCCGGAATCGCCAGATGGCCTTCCAGACTAACGTCGTCCAATTGTAAGTTGACGCGCGTCTCGCGGATCACTTGATGAGCCATGGCTCCTCCTCAAATTCGGATTTAGGCCAAACAGATTGTGATACCGCTCAAAAAAATAGTAAGGAAATTGGAATTGGTCCTACGAATACAAAAAGCAGCAAAAAAGAGGCCATTCATTGTAGTGTCTGTAAGATTTCTCTGACAAACAGTTAAATTACATTTCGGGGACTGGTCTTCGACTGTGCAACTGAGGGTAATGATCTGTGTTTCTGATTTGCGACTTGCGAAGGAAAGACCGTCGAGCGAAGCGCGATTTGGTCCGCGTCAACCCGGAGCGCGTGTTGTTGGATTTTGCACAGAACGTGGGGCGGAGTGAATCGGTTGACAATGAAGTCTTCGCGTTTAACCCTAAATAATAGACACAGGACTTCTTGGACAATGTCGAGCAGATTGACACTCGCGCTACTTACACTTGTCCTCAGTGTAGCGGAAGCATCTGGCAAATCGGCGAGGAACAGACCGCTACGGTTTCGCTGCCATGTAGGACATTCTTTTACCGCAGATCCATTTTTGTCAGAGCAAACCAGTTATCTCGAACATATATTGTGGTCGGCAGTCCGAGCGGTGGAGAAGGTAAGCTTAATCCGTCAAGTGGCACAGCGGATGAAAGACGAAGGAGCGCACAATGTCGCAATGAAATATGAAGAATACGCTGAGAACGTAGACAAAGAGGTATTGCTTGTTCGGGAATTGATACTCCATGGCCATGCCACAAAACGCGCTATTGTGACCGATGACCAGGACAAAACAAATGGCAGCTAAGAACGCGGCTAGCGCCAGGCGCCCGTTTATCCACGATGTCTTTACGCTGCCGGGGATCGCGGGCCTTGCGCCTTTGGGCGAGTTGATCCGAGACTGACGGGTGAGCGAAGGGCACCCTACGAAAACCTTCGTCCCTTTGGTTGCGGCCTCGCCGCGGTGGGCTTTCGTGATGAACATTCCTCTTTGACAGATTCACACACGAAGGCACGAGGGCGGACCCACACGGGCCGACATCTTTTACGTCCGAACACGGCTCAGTAAACGATGTACGTCATAGAAGCATTTGCCTTGAAAAGCGCGCGGATTTCAGTGCGCTCCGTAAACGATATCGACCAGCTTAATATCAAAACTCAAGTCTTCTCCTGCCAACGGGTGGTTGAAATCCACAGTCACTTCCGACTCGGTGACGTCCGCTACGGTTGCGTCTACAGGCGGTCCGTCCGATTGAGGTATTGACAAGAGCTCACCTACTTTGGGCTCTAGGTCCAAGTCCGCTAACTTGCTTTTGGCGACCACGACCACGAGATCTTCTCGGTGGGATTCATTCCCACGACCGCTTCTTCAAGACCTGGGATGATTTGACCTCCACCGATGGTAAACTGGAGCGGTTCGCGATCGAAGGTCGCATCGAATACAGACCCGTCATGCAGTTTGCCGCGGTAGTGAACCTTGACGGTATCTCCGTGCTTTGCCTGTCTCATGATTTCCTCCTTTTTCAAATTTCAAAATTATCCTAGAAATCGAGTTCCCCCAGCTCTCTTATGGGTCGCCCCACGATGGGTTTGATTTTCTCGTGCAGTCTGGACGCGAAAGCGGCATTGGAGCAGTCAATTTCGGCAAAGTAAACTTTCCCGTCCATTTCGTTGCTGAGCAGAAGCTTCATCGGTTCGATAAGATTCACCTCTCTCAAAATCCCTTCTTCTGCCCGAAGGGGACTTTCATCCAGCTCCGCCCAGCTAGGTGGCCACTGGATTTTTGGATGTTCTCTTAATCGCATAAAGCTTCTCCTTTGGAAAAAATTTTCTCTCGGGGGCCGCATGCGTCTCATCAAAACTTATTCCAAAATTAGAATCTATTTGAATCGAGCCGGTGAAGCTGAAACTGAAACTCGGGACGAAGTTTTTGAAGGATTCGACTCGAAGATTTAGAGAGCCTCTGTTTTTTGGTTACAACTCAGGTCTGCCTTTGTCAAGTAGGGTGATCTACTTGCGATCGCTCTGGCCGCTTCATCAATTAATCTTTCAGCATTCCCAAATTTTCAATCTCACGATTTACGTGCGTTTCTGTGGATTTTCGATACACCAAATCTTTGCCGTAAGGTACTTTGCCAAAACCGAAAAGGCCTGAAGCGATCCGTAGGGGAGGAACGCGACGTGCAAGCGACCAATCCAAGACGAAACTCTTTCACGCAAGGGCGCTGCGTCGTGACGAACACGCCAGAAGGCCTTGCCATTTCCCTCCGATACGGATGAAAGAAGCTCTCCAGTTTTCTATCGCTTCGGCTCCGCTGGCTCGGACACTCCTTTGATAGTTTCGCTGACGATCTTTTCTGCGCCAGAGTGGACTGCGACATCACCAAGCGAAACGATACCGACGAGCCTTTTTTCTCGATTTAGAATCGGCAGACGCCGGATCTGCTTTTCCTGCATCAATTTTGCCGCCTCCGAGACGTCTTGATCTTCAAAGCAATAAACTACCTCCGGCGTCATGACCTCGCGAACTTGGGTCTTTGTTGGGTCGCGTCCCTCCGCAGTGGCTCGGAGAGTAATATCCCGATCCGTAAGCATCCCGACAAGACGGTCGCCGTCGCTAATTGGAAGCAAACCCACGTCCAGCTGCTGCATCTTAAGCGCCGCATCCTTCAGAAAGATATCAGACGGAACGATTTCCGGATCTCGCGTCATAATTTCTGCAACTTGCATAAAAACCTCCTTGTATCTGTTCTGAGAAATTCGTTTCGCAATTAATCCTACCGGTGTCTAAGTGCTTAGATCGGCTACGTTCTTTAATAGAACCCGAGATTTCGTGGCGGAAAAACCTGTGCAACAACCACGGAGATCCCGCGACTGGCGTATTGTGGCCGCGAAGAAATCCCCAAAGGAATAAGCGCAAGGTGCATGCCAGCCATCATACCGGTTACGTCAAAGTGAAAACTTCTGACCGTCGACGTTTGCGTTCTTTTCTTCAATTCTCGCCATCGCGAAGAGCTGAAGAGATCGCAGGGATTAGGTCCATGCCATGCTGTCCAGTGGATTTTTTGATGGACTTTCCCTTGTCGCGTTTGGGCCTTTCGCTTTCGGCGCTTCGGATGAACATGGACGCGTTTTTTGTTTGGCATAAAATTCTGTAGATTTCCAAAATGCGCAGCTTTAGCCGCTGGCGGATTGCGATCAAAACCGGCCGCCCAAGAAGCCCGCAGCGTCCATAACAGTCATTTGATCTTTCACCTCCGAAGACGGTGCCTTTTTACACGGGTCTAGCTAGGCAAATGATTGACAAGATTCGTGATTCGCCTCGTCACGTTTCATTCTTTCTGTCTTTTTTCAGAGGCGCCGATGTCGATCAACGCCAGTCCGCTTTCGGGATCCATTGTGCGCCGTAGCAAGCTCGGCGATTCCACCAGGATAACCTCCAACGTCGGCCGCACATGCGCCTCCATCAGGTGACCGCCGTGGGCGGTGCCGTCGGATTTGCCGACCACCACATGGGCATGCAAGGTCGGCTCACCGTCCTTCAACGCGATATCCCCCACAAGCGAGAGCACTTCCACCTGCTCGGGGAGCGGGATGTTTTTGTAGTGCTTCTGCTCCCAGTCGAAGAAACCAAGCTTGACATCGCTCAACGCGCCGATTGCCGTGAAGTGACCGGCGGTGAAACTACGATCTGTGGTAAATTGTTTCAAACCCGCCATGACCTCTTCGCCCGTTTCGAAAATGACCGCGAAGGTTCTCTCACTACGGCAGCCGGGCGCGCTATCCTCATGGATCACTTTCGCTCGCATAGACACCTCCTGTGTTCATAGGTTTCGGCCAAACAATCTGTAGGAGCGTCAGAGTTGTAGCTCAAGGACTTTGCGCTAAGCTCGACATATGAAGGTGACGTTGAATCCCAGCTTGAAGCTGTAGCCAGGGCAAACCCACCGTTCGGAATTTTAGAGATGAGGAGACAACATGCCTGCTCCGGTAAGGGTTCATACGTTGGTAACGGCGTAACTCTCTGAGTCGGGAAATGGGCTACACAAATTCCCTCCAACGTCGCAAAAACGCGGACAATTTCTTGCCGGCTAACCACGATCGGTCGTTCGCAATACACCGCATAACGCGACGAAGCCGTAATCAAATTCGGAAGAAAGAATTTCACCCATACAGAGTACGCAGAGTTTATTTATTTCAAACGCTGCCTCCGCGTCCTCGGCGCCTCCGTGGGGGAAAACCCTTGAATTGTCCCGACATCGGCACGAACATATGAGAGGACGCTCATGCGATTCTGCAGAGCGAACGTTCCAGCGGCGTATATAAACAAAATGGTGTCACCCGGCATGAAACTGACATTTTTAGGTACGCGTGGCTACATCGATGCTTGGAATTCGCGTCACCGCCGGCACACCGCTACCCTGATAAGCTATCGAGGTAAAAAAGTCGTGATTGATTATGGTGAAGATTGGGCGGGCAAACTAAAAGCGCTTAAGCCTGACGCCATTGTGATTACGCATCCTCATCCAGATCACGCTTTTGGTCTTAAAGAAGGGACGCTCTGTCCCGTATATGCAATTAAGAAAGCCTGGGAAAAGATGCGAGGTTTCCCGATCGAGCAGACCAACCGTCGTTTCTTGGCGATTCGAAATGTCGAAAAAATTGCCGGGATAAATGTTGAGCCTTTCTCGGTCGTGCATTCGATCAGGGCCCCAGCGGTGGGATACCGGATTCAGGCGGGATCGGCTGCAATTTTTTACGTGCCGGATGTCGTCCGGATTTATGATCGTTCACGGGCTCTCAAGGGTATTCAGCTTTATATTGGTGATGGAGCGACGATGAGCCGGCCTATTTTGCGGCGGGAAAGGCTGACTAATCGGCTCATCGGCCATACGACTATTAGGGAGCAACTGGCTTGGTGCGAGAAGGAAGGGGTTCCTCGCATGGTCATTACCCACTGCGGATCCGGCATTGTCAAAGCGGACGAAGATCAAATCAGGGAGACGCTGCATCGATGGGCAAACGAACGCGGAGTTATGGTTGACATCGCTTATGATGGCATGGAGCTCACGCTACCCTGAGGTTACGATTGTCCCCGGGGGCAGGAGCGACAACTTGGTGTTGCAAGAATAATTGTGCTTTTTGCATTTTCGTTGCCTAGTAGATTTTAGGTGAGCCATGCCAGAACTTCCAGACGTCGAGATTTTTAGAAGATATCTAAACGCAAAGGCGTTGAACCAGAAGATCGCGCGTGTGTCCGTAAAGAACACGACAGTAACACGGAACACATCGCCGCAAGCCATCGCACGACATCTCAAGGATCATAAGATTCAATCGAGCCGACGTCATGGAAAATTTGTCTTTGGACTATTGGATCAAGGCGGTGCGGTGGTATTTCATTTTGGCATGACAGGCTTTCTTAAGTACTTCAAAGAAAAAGCCGAGGAACCCAAACACACACGGGTTAGATTTGAATTTGCTAACAGAGCAGTTCTTGGTTTTGTCTGTCCGCGAATGTTTGGTCAGGTCGACTATACGAACGACATGAATCGCTACATCGAGGAAAGACGCTTGGGTCCCGATGCTCTGGCGGTTAGCTCGAGAGAATTCAAGGAGCGGTTAGCGGGTAAAAAGAGCTCGATCAAGTCGGCCCTGATGGAGCAGAGCTTGTTAGCGGGGATCGGAAATATCTATTCGGATGAAATTCTTTTTCAGGCGCGCGTCCATCCTCAAGACAAGGTCGACCAGTTGAGTGAAAGACAGTTAAATCAGATCTACAAAATGACGAACAATGTACTCCGCAAGACGATAAGATATGAAGCCGATCCCCATCGGGTTCCTAGAAGTTGGCTCCTGCCACATCGTAGCAAAAAAACCGCTTGTCCGCGCTGTGGCAATAAGCTCCAGCGGATCACGACTAACCAGCGCTCCGCCTACCTCTGCCCGAAATGTCAGCCGCCGGTGAAGTAGAGCACTGGAATATCTAATGCAAGGGCTAACGGCTTTTGTCGCGCTCTCCGCGCGATTCAGGACTGCTGCCTTGAAACAAACGCGTCAGCTTGTAACACTTTAACCAGATAGAGAAGTCCTGTCGATAGTTCGGGGAACCGCGTGCGTGTATTCGATTTCTAGGACACAGCAAACACCGATCTGGAGAACCAGCCAAACTCATGACTACTCTAAAGGTCAGCACGAGAAACAAAAGAGAGATTATCGACCTCACTCAACTGTGTCGAAAGGAACTCCCGCACGCACAAAACAGTGATGGAATAGGCTATCTTTTTTTACTTCATACGACCGCAGCGTTGACAATCGCCGACTTAGATCCGGGAACGGATTTGGATCTCCTTGATGCCTTCGATGCTTTGGTTCCTAAACTTGACTATCGGCATCCACACGATCCTGCCCATGTGCCGGATCACATTCTTTCAGCGCTGATTGGGACATCGCTGACGGTGCCGGTAAAGAACGGGCAAATTCTGTTAGGAGAATGGCAAAGGATTGTTCTCATAGAATTCGACGGACCTCGACGGAGGGAAATTGCCTTTTCATTTATACCCGAACAAACCGGCCGCCACGATATTTCGCACTAGGATAAGCACGTTCGTCTCACTTCGCGAACGAGCTTTGGCATGCCGATTGCGGTTTCAATACACAGGTATCCCATGGCGAAGGGTTAACCACAGGCGCGCGGTCAAAATGCAAACGGAGGTTTAATGAATTCGTTGCTTGAACTGATCCAATGCGGACAGAGTTACTGGATGGATAATCTGAGCCGGGAAATTATTCAAAGCGGCGCTCTACAGAAACGCATCATCAAGGAAGGATTGCGCGGCATCACATCCAACCCGACAATTTTTAACAAAGCGATTTCCAAAAGTAGCGATTACGATGCGCAAATCAGAGACCTCGCCCGCGAAACAGCGCGGGTTGAGGATATCTATGAACAGCTCGTTGTCAAAGATGTTCAGGACGCCTGCGATTTGCTTCGGCCTGTTTTCGACGAATCGAAAGGTGTCGATGGATTCGTGAGTCTGGAGGTTTCACCGTACCTGGCGCATGAAACCGAAGGAACGATGCAGGAGGCGCGCCGCCTGTTCAACGCAGTTGACCGACCCAATGTGTTCATAAAGATTCCGGGAACCGCCTCGGGTCTGATCGCCATCGAGGAAATGCTTTACGAGGGCGTCAACATTAACATCACCCTGCTTTTTTCGGTTGAACGCTATGAAGCGGTCGCGAAAGCTTACCTGACAGCCCTGGAGCGGCGAATCGCACAAAGCAAGCCCGTTGATAATGTAGCTTCGGTGGCTAGCTTTTTCCTGAGCCGGATCGACATTCTAGTCGATCAGCTCTTGCAACACCGCATGGCGCAAAAGAATGGGCCGGCACAGGCATTGATCGGAAAGGTGGCGGTTACCAATGCGAAACTGGCCTATCATAGTTTTAAGAAAATTTTTTCCACTAGTCGTTGGAAAAAACTCGAAGACAAGGGCGCGCGTGTGCAGCGGCCTCTTTGGGCTAGTACGAGTACCAAGAACCCTCAGTACAGTGATGTTTGTTACGTCGAGCCTCTCATCGGTCCCCACACAGTCAATACGATGCCTGAGGAGACGATTGCCGCATTCGCGGATCACGGTCGGGTGAAGAAAAATACTGTCGAGGAAAATATTGTGGAAGCCGCTCAAAACATGACTGAACTTGAACGACTCGGGATCGATTTTAGATGCGTGGCTTGGCAGCTGGAAAATGAGGGGGTGCAGAAATTTATTGATCCCTTTGCCGAGCTAATGACAAATATCGCCACAAAATATCAACGCTTAGCCAGCTAAGGACTCGGATGCGTGCGACCTCATTTCTCATGTCTGGTTTCCTCTGATGGGCGGGAAACAGGCGGTCTCAGATCAATTTGGATCGGTGCTTGATTCCCCCCTACGATCTCCAAAATAACCGTCGGCCGCGGCGCTGGCAATCGCCCCCAAGCAAGGCGCAGTTCCTGCTCCTGTTGGCTAGCGCTGACCGCCGATGAAAGGCCGACAACTGTGCGGGAAGAGCGAAGCTTGTCGGCCGCTTGAAGAATAAGGGAGTACGGCTCCGTACCGGCCACGGCGACCAACGACACCGGTTTGCCCACCTTTTCTGCGAGATGTACCACTCGACTGAAGACTAGAGTCTCGTAATTGTCGACGACCTGCTCGGCCTGCATAGCCAGATGTCTGTCCTCCTCGGCGGCGTTAACGTTTACAGAAAGCACGACTACGTCAACTTTCTCCGGATCGAACTCATCCAACACTTTCTGCAAATGGCGCAAGCTATTCGGATCATGCACCGGGACCAGGACATTGCCAGGTCGCACCTGCAACGATGCTGGAGAAAGATTCTCCCGGACCTCCAGGCGGAATCTTTCTATTTCTCCTTCTTCCATTATGCTGCGCGCTTTGCCTTGTGTGCCTTTTCGTTTCTCAGCCTGCCGCCGCCTTTCAAAAATAGTAAATGCAGCAAAGAACACGAGCGTGAAAGTGATTCCTGAAATCGTCGCTGTCTTCTTGGTCAGCGCGTTAATGCCGGCCAGCAGGAAAAGAGTCACAGTAATGAAGGTCAGACCGAGAGGCACTTCGATTCCTCTGATGCGGAAATTCAGCGGGACTCGCCACCGCTGCACATCGGGTTCCGTGAAACGGAGCACGACGACGGCAAGGGCCTTCATCGCAAAGCTCCACACGACCCCGAACGCGTAAGCCTCGCCCAAGCTATAGACGTTGCCACGGCTGGCGATGATCGTCAGTAGCTGCAGAATGACGATCAGATTGATAATCCGATGGGTGGTGCCGTGCTTGTTGTGCGGCTCCCTGAACCACTCTGGCAGGACACCGTCTTCGGCGACTCGATTGAGCACGCCGTTGGAACCGATGATCGCGGTATTGACTGCTCCGGAGAGAATCAGCGTGCCGACCAGTACCACAAACGCATGGAAAGCCAGCTTGAGGCCGGCCGGTCCAACTAGAAAAATTGAAATGCCGCTGATCAGGTTATCGAAGTACTGGCTTCGCTCGGCGTCGGGGATAATCATCACGGCAAAAAAAGACACTAATGAAGTGAACACCAGACTATAGACGAAGATCACGAAGCCGGTACGAATCAGGTTTTGATGTTTGGGCGCCGCGATTTCGCGGTTGACCTGGGCCAAGCTTTCTTCACCGCTCATCGCCAGCAACGAATGGCCGAGACCGATGAGAATGGCGACTATCGTGATGCTAGGAGCGATCGTCCCTCTCAGCTATCCCAACGACTCGTCGCTGAATTTTAGATTAGCGAGTGTGGGCGGAGGGATGGGCTGATACCCTTGCGTAAAGATTGTGATGACGCACCAAATAATCAGGATCGCCACCATCACTGTGGTGATTTGCATAATCCGCAGCGCCCGGGTGCTGGAGAAGGGAATACCAATACGGTTGGTGTGCCAGAAGTAAAGTGTAACGAGGATAGCGAATGCGACCGCAAAAAGTGGGGTGGGCACATGTATCCACGGAGCACTGAAGTATTTCCCTGACTCATTGATCAAACCAGCCAGGTATAGACCCGCGCTCACGGCACTGATCGGTCCGGTCAAGACATAATCAAACATCAGAGCCGAGACCGAGAACTTGGCGGCGGTGCTCCCCATCGCCTCGCGCACGACTCTGTAAACACCGCCGCGCACAAACATGCTGCAGCTCTCGATGTAGACCGCCCGGACAGCGTAGGAGAAGAGCATGATGGCGAAAATAAACCATGGCGCCGCTTTACCGATCGCCTGCTCCGCAATCCCGCCGACATAATAGGCCGAAGAACCAAGATCACAGAGAACAATGGCAGCGGCTCTCCAAAAAGAAACGAAGGAGAGCATGATGGTGACTGGAACGATGAATTTGTTTAGAGCCGGAGGCGCCGAGTTCTCCATGTCTTCCAATCTGACATTAGGGCACTTTTTTGAGAAGATTAAGAGTTGCGGCATTTGGCATTTGTTGAAAAACACCCGCTCGTTTCGTAGTGCTTCTCGTAGTTCTCGTTTTGATGACTACGTTCCGTTAACTCGGTGTCGAAGTAAGTACCAAATTCGACCTCCGCCGAACCTCTGTCCGAGGAAGAGCTCGGTCTGGCCGTTCGAAATATCCCAGTCCAAAGTTCTCACCGACTTTGACGCTTTCTTGACTCTATTAGGCAGAAGTTTTTTAGTTTATTTAGGCAGCCATGAATCTTTTGACGTAAGTCGTGCTCACTCAAGAACATGTTTAGATATCGTCCCCTTATCCAAGTAGAGGATTATGAGCCTTTCATTGGCGCTGAAGCAGTCGAGCGCATTCGTCAGAAAGCCAAGCCGCTTCAGGGTCTTCATGTAACCCACGTGAATTCCACTTATTACGGTGGCGGGGTGGCCATGCTGCTGGATTCTTTGACGTCCTTGATGAGCAGCGTGGGAATCAAGACGGGATGGAGAACGATTCAAGGGGCGCCTGATTTCTTTAGCATCACCAAGAAAATGCACAATGCTCTCCACGGCGGTGATTTCAATCTGACCGAAATGAAGATGGAAATCTACGAAGACGTGGCCTACAAAAACGCGATTCGAAACCACTTAGAAGCCCATGACTTCGTCATAATCCACGACCCGCAGCCCTTGCCTATGATTATGCATTACAAACGAAGAGGTGCTTGGATTTGGCGCTGTCACATCGATCTCTCCAACGCAAATAAAGAGCTCTGGAATTATCTCAGTCCGTTCATAGAGAGGTACGACGCGGTGATCCTTAGCATCGAGGAGTACCGGCAGAATCTCAAAACGCCGCAATTGTTCTTCTTGCCAGCGATTGATCCCTTCTCGATCACAAACAAGGAATTGACGGATGATGAGGTCAGGGAGCGCTTGGATCACTACGGCATTAGAACCGATCTGCCGATAGTGCTGCAAACTTCGCGCTTCGATCGTTGGAAAGATCCTCAAGGCGTTATCGAGGCTTACAAACTAGCGAGCCGTGAAGTTGACTGCTCACTGGTATTACTGGGCAACGTCGCCATGGATGATCCGGAAGGTCAACAGGTGTACCAATCCTTGTTGAGCTTTCAGGGCGACCGAATCCGTATTCTCTCGCACGAAGATACGGCGTTGGTGAACGCCTTACAGCGGCGCGCAGCTGTCGTACTGCAAAAGTCAATTCGCGAAGGATTCGGCCTGACCATCGCTGAAGCGATGTGGAAAGGCACGCCTGTCATCGGTGGAAATGTCGGCGGCATCCGATATCAGATCGAAGACGGGGTAAATGGGTTTCTAGTCTCTTCTGTAGAAGAAACAGCGGCGCGGATCGTTCAGTTGCTCAAGGACGAGAAACTGCGGCGGCAAATGGGAAACAGGGCGAGAGAGACTGTGAGGGAGCGGTTTTTGCTGACCCGACTCCTCGAGCAATACCTTGACTTGTTTGGCTCGTTTGAGACGATTCACCGGCTCAGGCAGAAATAGCAAGGTGAGGCAACCGAGAACTCGCGCAATCTATCGCAGTCCGGAAATTCATCGTCACTAAAAATTGCTCTCGAGGAGGGCTCGCATCCACAGGATGCTTTGCATTCGAATCAGTTCCCGGCCAATCGGCCTTTACAAATCTTTTCGATGCGGTGGTGGCGGTGGGTTACCGGGCGGCTTGTATGGCACGCCCTCCTCTTCTGACAAATTGACATCTTCCGTGCCGCCGTAGGGTTCTTGATCGGGAATCTGGCCCGGTTGGCGCACTTGAGCCGATTCAATTTTTGAGCGGTTATTGCGTTCCCAAGCAAGCCTTTGAACATCGAGATTGTCAACAATTTCTTGAATGCCGGCGACGTCGGTCAAAATATTGAGGAGCACGTCATGTTCCGATTCGCTCGGCAGGGCTCCTTCGAGATAAACAACGCCGCTGCGAGCCGCGATTTGCAGTTCATGCATATCGACCTGTTCGTCTTCGCGCACCAATTCGGTTAAATGCTCCGCTAACTCCTCATCGTCGAGCTCTTCCAGATCGGGAGGCAAGCGTGCGGCTGCGGCCGCTTCGTCACCGTGCTCCGTTTCGCCCAACTGGGTCTCCACCCACTGGGAACATTCGCGACAAACGGTTGTGGTCGGCATAGAACGAAGCCGCTCCTCGCCGATGGGCTTGCGACAATTCGCGCAATTGCCGTAAGTGCCTGCTTCAATCCGCGCGAGAGCGTCATCTATGTCGCGAAGCCGCCGCTCCTGCTGTTCGTCCAATCGCTCGAGCACCCGGGAATCGTGCTCCTGCTCTGCTTCTTCCTCTGGCTCTGCCTCACGAGTTTCTGAAATCGATTGGAGTGCCTGGTCATTCTCGGCGGCCTCCTTAATGAGCGCTCGGCGTTGTCTTTGTAATTGATCGCTGAACTGCCGTAAGAGATTTTTTTCCATCTGTTCTCCCAAAAATCAAAGCCACCAATTCGTACGTTCGACGTGTCACCATAGCTGCGCCGCAGCCAATCGCGGCCGTGAAGAATCTCCGATTCAGAAAGCTCGCTTTCTCTCCGGCGCTATCTCGCGTTTAAAGACGCCCATCAGCTTTCCGTCCGACGGAGGTAACGAAAATGGCGCCGCCGCCCTTCTGATCCAGAAGTTCTATTGCGTCTTCAGCCGCATAGTACGGACGGAGCGTCGGCGGCGCGGATTCCATCAGCTTTTCTGCGGGACGCGTGGGATCATCCTTCCACGCGGAGAAGATACAATGCAAAAAAATGCAGCAACTTCTGCTTTTGGTCCGTCCGAAAAATGCGACAGTTGAAAGGCGACTTCAGACAAAACACAAACCACCTCACGTCTAACCACTCTACATTGTCCTTTGCTCGCCTCGGTCGGCTAGTTCATGTACGCCTTGTTGATTTGCGCAGTGGGCGCAACAGTAAAAGTCTCCGTTAGCCTCTACCCCGTGCCCAATTACCTTACAGCCGCAGTGCGCACACTCCGGCGCCATGGCCTGAATTGCGCACTCAAAGCTATCAAAAACATGCGATTCGCCCGCTGCAGTAATCTCAAATGCCTTGTCATACTCGTTGCCACAGGTTTCACAGCGTGCCATTGTTATTTCCTCCTTCCTAGTTAAACAACATTGGCTCTCGTAAAATGATTATGCATCAGATGTGCCACAACCCTGCTGGAGCTTGTCAACCCCGAAGCTCAAAGGGGGAGGATCAGGTTATCCATGTTCGTGAAGTCAAAAACGGAAACTGTGATTCTGGATTTCAATAATCCTCTCGCCGGGAAAACTTTGGATTTCAAGATCTAGGTGTTGGGCATCCAACCGGGGGAATCCTAATCGGTTCGCCTCGCTTCGTCCAAAGGTTTTTTTTCGCCTCTGACGGTTAAGGGTGAGTTGACCCGGCGTTAATGAATCGGCATGCTACGGGGGCGGACAGCAATTTTTTTTGTGGACATAGGAATGAAGTCAGGAAGACTGCAATGACTAACGATTACGTCCGGGCACGGGAACGCATGGTGGAGGAACAACTTGTAAGCAGGGGAATAAATGACCCTCGAGTGCTTGGGGCGATGGCTAAGGTACCCCGTCACTTGTTCCTTGAAAGCGAATTGTGGGACCATGCGTATGAAGATCATCCGCTGCCCATCGGGGCGAACCAGACAATTTCGCAGCCTTATGTGGTAGCACTTATGGTTGAGGCGCTTGAACTCAAAGGAGCGGAAAGGGTGCTTGAAGTAGGAACCGGCTCGGGTTATGCGGCGGCAGTGCTGAGTGAGCTATGCGCCGAGGTCTTTTCTGTCGAGGTGATGGAAGAGCTTGCCTTGAAAGCCCGCATCCTCTTAAGGAGCCTGGGCTACAGGAATGTGTCGCTTCTGGTCGGCGACGGAACTCTTGGCTGGGAGGAGCATTCTCCTTACGACGCGGTGGTCATTTCCGCCGCTGCACCGTGTATTCCCCGTCCGCTTGTTGAACAATTAAAGGTACCCGGCTATCTCGTATTCCCAATGGGCGAGGAAGAGCTTCAAAATCTGGTGCGGATTCGTAAAGACAGAGCAGGAATTCGAGAACAATACTTGGGCGACTGTCACTTCGTAAAGCTAACCGGAAAGTACGGGTGGGAAGATTAGGTCAGTTGGGTTATGCAACAAGCGTAAGGCCTAATTTCGGTCAACTATTTCCAACCATTTTAATCTTCTTTCTTTTTGCTTTTTGGTCGGATCGGCACGACCGGGACTTTCAGGCGCTCGGACCGTCCCTGGACGAGCCGGTCGGTCATCTCGCTAAAAAACCGCTCGATCATCCTAATCAGCACCTCGTTATTGGATGCGAGGACAAGCTCAACGTGATTACGCAACTTGGTCCGGACGATATCGATCGGTATTTGGTTTTTGCCGCGGGGTAGCTTTGAAATGTTCTTGGACATAGTCAGACCGCCAATGATCGGCATGATGGCGCGGAGCTAGACATCTCGAAAATCCAATCTGTCGCTGGTGTGATGTCCTTTGGCCTAAGGTAATCCTTAAAACCGTGGGGGGGCTTACTGCAGGACAGACCAACGCCCCACCGCGACCATAGACTTGAGCGCCCGGTCAAGGGTACGAACACGTTCTTCGTCTGTTATTGACTCGTCAAGCTCATCGATGCACATATCGAGCACATTGACGATCATTTTAAGTACGTCTTCGTTTACCATTTCCTCAATGGGCGTAGCGAGAATTTGCTCAAGCCGCTCCTCATCCGTTTTCGTCTGCGTTGCCTCTACGGCGGGCATATTGGCTGTGGCTTGATTTGGCGAAAGCGCGTCCTTTTCAATCAGCTTTTCTGCAATCGGATACAATACTTCGTCCAGAATTTGAACCGCTGAGTCATCACCATACTTTTGGCGTAGCTCGGGCTCTGCCTGCCGGAGCATCTCTAAAAGCGCCTTCTCACATAGATTCGTTTCCATATTCGGTATGTCCTCTTATCTTCATGTTTCTTGGTATCGGTTGTTTAGAAATCGACTTCCCCCACCTCTCTTATGGGTCGTTCCACGATGGGATTCTAACTTGAAGAACTTGACAGGTTCTTTTGCGCGCTTGTCAGTTATTTTCCAAATCAGTCCCGCCACTATCATTGGCTATTGCCGGTTTCATGCCGTCGTGGCTCACGCGCGCCCGTCATTTCGATTTCGCTGGGAAACACATATAGGGATGGACCGCTATCCCATTCTACTAGAATCAGTCGTCGCTCCAGATTTTCAATTTCGTAAACAATAGTGCCCTGGTTATCAGGCTCAATAGTTACTCCGTGATCACGGATCAATTTTTTTGCGCGACAACGAATTCCTTTTCTTTTCGTATCTATCATGAGTAATGCCTCCTCGCTCGATGTATTGCTACCGGAGGCCACAGGCGCTATCTGCTCGCGAAGGTTATAAATAATAGATGACGGAGCGCGGAGCGGCTCACCTGAGGATAGTCGACGCTGGAACCTAAACTTTTTGAGGCAGATAACAACTAACGAATGATTAAATTAAATAACGAGCCATCGATAAAAACATAACACGGGCATTTCGTGTTGCAACACGGCGCCGATCGTTGAGTCGCGATAGAAAACAAACTAACTTGCCGAGAAACCAATCGGAGATTGCATGACAATTGCGGACAGGCACCGGTTTAATTCTAACCACAATATTTCACCGTTGAAGCATGCGAGTCACAATATTTTTCCCGCCAATGGGTAAACGTCCGCGCAATGACACAGACAACGACTGCCCAATGTGCCGTGGATGGGACCAGACTTCTCCTACCGCCCGGAAGTCCGCGTGTTACCGTTGTTGAATTTCCGTTAAAGAGCGCCCAACTGCATCTGTCTCGTGGCGATTAAACCAGATTCAAGCTTCGCGAAGGCGTAGACGCGGTCTCAAAATTGCTGGACGAATATCATCAATGAAACGATTTTTCACCGCTATCAGTAATACGGGTGATAGAAAATTCGTGCCTGCCGCCGGCAAGGATTGGCGTCATACAATTCACGGATTTGGTTTGGATCGGTGGCAGGCTCAGTCAATATTTGCGCTCAGCGCATGTATCCTCACCCTGAGCCTTTTTAGCGTCGACTTCATGTGGGCGGCCACAGTATTGGAAAATTTCGAACAGTATGGCAATAACGGATTTCCGTCAAAATGGCGCGCCAGCAATGATGATGCAAAGACCATCTATCGAATCGAATCCGAGAGCGGCAATCACTTTCTCCGCGCGCGCGCTGATAACAAAGCCGTACAAATTGGTCTGGAGCATACTTTCGATCCAAAAAACCAACCGCGGCTGAAATGGCGCTGGCGTGTTAGTCAAATGCCTCCCGGTGCCGATGAACGCGTCTCGGGTAAGCACGATGCTGCAGCTCAGGTATATATAATCTTCGACAACCAGGTACGGCCGCGAGTAGTAAAGTACACCTGGAGTTCCTCTTTGCCGGTCGGAACGCAGTTCACCAGTCCTCTCTATAGCCGCAATAAGGGAATCGTTCGGCGTAGCGGGCAGCCGGACCCCAAGCGCTGGTACGAAGAAGAGGTCAATTTTCTTGAAGATTTCAAAAGACTATTCGGCGACGAACCCGGCAAAGTTCAGGGCATTGCAATTCTCACCAGCTCGGACGCCACAAAAACAACGGCCGGGGCCGACTACGACGACTTCGTTCTCTTGCCTTAAGAATCCAAATTTCAACCCCAGGTCCCATCTTTCCGGGACGCGATTTGGTTCAGTTCGTTTTTCCAAGAGAGCACCCGCGATTTCATCTCAAGTTAACCTCTTATTCACCCCAGCGTCGCAATTCTGACCGATATTGTGCGTATGAAAAAGAACGATGTTCTTACTGGCAGTACGCCAGTTTCCACTGTGTACCTGTGATCGAAACAAATGGATGACTATCGGTGACTACAATACAACATCAATATATAGAACGGGATTCGGGAAAAATTTGTTCGGAACGTCTCTTCGCGGATCCAATCATTAATTATCTGTATGGCGAAAAACGCGAACGAGCGTCCTATCTCTACCGACTCGTGGGTAGTCAGTGGTTCTCAGCCTTTCTCGGCTGGGCCAACTATGATTTTCCACTCGGACAAAACATCTCAGGGATAAAACGTTTTTTACGAAATTGCGCCGTCGATCTATCCGAGTGCGTGGACAGTCTTGAATATTTCGACACTGCGCGAAAAGTCTTCGAGCGTCGGATTGCCTACTGGCACTGTCGTCCCATGACTGACAATGAGCTCTCGATCGTCTCTCCGGCGGATGCCAGAGTGTTACTTGGCTCTCTCAAAAATGATTCGGCATTTTTTCTAAAGGGCAAATTCTTCGACTGTGAAGAGCTCTTAGGCGTCAACCAATTCGATTGGCCGGCTGCCTTTCGAGGCGGCGATTTTATCATCTGCCGGCTTACTCCGGAAAAATATCATTACAATCACACTCCGGTTGCGGGCATCGTTCGCGACTTCTACGAAAACGACGGCCGCTACCACTCCTGCAATCCCGGCGCCGTCGTCACGTTGGCGACGCCATATTCCAAAAATAGAAGAGTGGTCACCATTATCGATACCGACGTGCCCGGCGGAACGAATGTGGGGTTGGTCGCCATGGTGGAAATCGTCGCGCTGATGGTCGGCGACATCGCCCAATGCTTCAGCCGGGTGGAATATCAGGCGCCGCAACCTATTAGAACGGGAATGTTTTTAGATCGCGGTTGTCCCAAGAGTCTTTTCCGTCCAGGCAGCAGCACGACGGTACTGTCGTTTCAAGAAAACCGTGTGCGCTTTGCCGACGATCTCATTGGCAATTTGTATCGCGCAGACATCGAGAGCCGCTATTCCCTGGGACTAGGCAGGCCGTTGGTCGAGACCGACATAAAGGTCCGCTCCACCATCGGTCAACGAAAGGAAAAGGAGAACTCTCATGATCTCTAACGAAATCTTCGTGCTGTCCTTAGCCATATTTCTGTCGGGCCTGGTGATTTGGGCATTCAAACGTTTGCCGGATGAACGATGGCAGTTTCTTGCCTCCGTGCCGATCATGAAAGATGCCGGCGGAACTTGGCACGGGCTCAACTTTACCTACTACGGTCTGCTGACCGCGAACGCTCTGGTATTCGGATTGGGGTTATTGATCATTCTCTTTGGCGCGCTGCACATCCCAACCGTCATCACGCTTGCGTTCATCGTCAGCGTGCTGGCCATCTGTTTGCCGGCGGCGAGATGGGTAGCGATGCTCGTAGAAGGCAAACAATGCACCTTCACGATTGCCGGCGCGTTTTTTGTCGGCATTTTCGTCGCTCCCTTTGTACTCTACTCGCTTAACGCTTACTTGGCGGCGGCCGGCTACCCCGCTGTGCCGATTGTGCCGGTGTTGGCGGCGATCATGGTTGCCTATGCTTTCGGCGAAGGGCTCGGCCGCCTGGCCTGTATTAGCTTCGGCTGCTGCTATGGCGTCGCCTTATTTGATACCCATCCGCTTCTACGGCGCGTGTTCGATCACTGGCACTTTGTTTTTTACGGGAGCATGAAAAAAATTTCCTACGCCAGCGGATTGGAAGGCAAACAAGTCGTGCCGATCCAAGCGATCACGTGCCTCCTGTATGTCGGTGTCGGATTGGCGGCTACCCTAATGTTTCTGAACGGCGCCTACGCGCTGGCTTTTGTTTCTAGCATGACCGTGACTCAAGGTTGGCGGACTCTGTCCGAGCTTTTGCGCGCAGACTATCGCGGCGATGGAAAAATCTCCGCTTACCAAGTCATGGGCATGTTGGCGATCGTTTTCGCTATCACGGTCAGTAGCCTCTTGCCGGCGGACCGCATGCTCGCTCCTGAATTGGCGGCCGGTATCGAGATAGTTTGGCGCCCCGAAGTTTTTCTCCTGCTCCAGGCGATTTGGGGCATCGTCTTCATCATGTTCGGTAAAAGCATGGTCACCGGGGCGCACATCTCCTTCCACCTCCATCATGATCGTATCTAGCTCCCGCCTGCCGTTGCCATTCTTGCCGACTCGCCAATTGGCGGTGTGAAATGAAGCTCTATGCAAGATAATGGGAATGCCTCAGGACAAGCTCTGGAGAAATCTTTCTCTGGTACTCAAAGACGAATCGCAAGTGGACCGTTCATCAGTCACATCGCTCAACGAGAATCACGCCACAAAAAATTCAGCATGATCTGCGCGCAAGCATCAGAAGCTTCGACATGCGGTAGATGGCCGATATCGGGAATAACGACCAGGTCCGATTTTGCGATTCCTTCGCGATAGGCTTTGGCGTGTGCGACCGGTACAAAACCATCACGCTCGCCCCAGATAATTAGCGTTGGGGTCGACACGCGATAAAGATATCGACTCAGCCTTGGATTATCAGGAAATTGCCAGGCAAACCGCGCCAATGTCCGCCTGGCGAGAATCGTACTCACTATGGCGTCGGCCTTGGGGGTGTCAGGAATAGTTTCGATTGCCACCGAGGAGTTTGGATCGCCGAACATCGTCTGTCGCATCGCCGCCGGATCCAGACTCAAAATATCAGCGGCCGGCGCGTTCGCCAGGCGTAGACCCAACGCGTCGATAAGAATGAGACTGCTCAATGTCTCGGGGTAGCGCAGCGCCCATTCGGCCGCGAGCCAGCCCCCGAAAGAGGCACCCGCAAGCGCCGGGCGATCGACACCAAGCGTTTCGCAGAAATCGCGATAGTGAAAGAGCAGATCTTCGATTTCGTCGAAATCATCAAAATGATCGTCCGACCCGGCAAATCCCGGATGAATCGGTACCAAGACTTCGTGATCTGCCGCGAGCCGCTCGTGCAGTGGAAGCCACGTCGGGCAAAATGAATCATGGAGAAACAGCAGCCGCGGTCCAGCCCCGCCGCGATACAAACGTACGTTTCGTCCTCGAACGGTTATGGTTTCTTCTTTACATCGCGTCATCGATACCTCTTTACACGCGAAAACTCCGGTCCGTCTAACAGCGCGGCTTCAATCACATCAATTGCCAATACCTTATACAAAAAGTGTTGCACTTCGC
>WNGB01003288.1_pt1 | contig 25544 bp, 19 predicted proteins | sample 5400681 | NCBI WGS metagenome assembly WNGB01 (sample SAMN13153367, study PRJNA577476) | soil metagenome | isolation source: 115 cm soil or saprolite under grassland replicate 2 | place: USA:California | collected 2016-06-15
AAGCTCGTCCAGACTCAGCGGTGGGCCCTGACTGCTCAGCCGGCTGCCCCCAAGGCCCGTTCAAAGCGCGCGAGGTCCGAGGAGAGGACCAGCCAGGGACGGCCACCATCGCGCCTCCTGGCGACGAACACCCTGCGCTCGATCAGGATCTCGGCCGAGATCTCCAGGTGCTCATGCTCGCGCCGCAGGCGCTCAATCGTTGCCGCTAACTCCGCACCGTCTGGCTGGGTCATAACCAAGCTTAACTCGAAACGTATCGGCTTGTTTGAGGTTACGCCGGCTCGGTTAGCGTTGATCTTGTGAGCAAGATCGATCCGACCGGGAAGCTGCCGCCCTATCGCCAGCTGGCGGCGATCGTGGCCGAGCGGATCGGATCGGGCGAGTACCCGCGAGCCTCACGCCTGCCGAGCGAGGCTGACTTCATGGAAGAGTTCGAGCTCGGCAGGTCGACCGTCCGCCGTGCGATGGCATGGCTGCGTGAGCAGGGTCTAGCGGAGACCGTGCCGACCAGGGGAACATACGTCGCCGAGTAGCCCTTGCCCGGCGCCGGACGTGTCACGTGCGCTCTAGTGGCAGGACGGCGTGGGGGACGCGGCGGCCGGAGGTGCGGACGCCTCGGCGACGCTGATTCCCTGGGTCGGAGCCGGGCTGGGAGTGGCCCGCGCGCGATGGTGCCGGTGAGATCTCCGCGCCTTATGCGCCACGGCCGGCGCGGCGGTGGTGGCCACGGGCGCGGCGGCGGCCGCGCCGCCGCCATGATCGTCGTTAGCGTTCGAGGGCGGTTTTCAGGGCGGTGAGCCACTGCTGGTGGCCGGCCTGGAGCTGGCTGGGACGGTAAAGGAGGGGAAGCAGGGGACCGGCCAGCGACTCCCTCATCGTGACGGTGGTGCCGCCATTCCCGGCGGGTTCGAGGAGATGCTGGTCCACCGCTTTGTAGCCGAGGAACCGGCCGGACCAGGTCAGTTCGCGGCCGGGGGAGACCACAGCTTGGCAGGCAAACCGCAAGAGCGATGCTCTCTTTTCGTGGCGCCGCTCTGTTATGCTGGGCCGGTGAACGCGAGCCGTACCGCCCGGGAGCGGGTCCGAGCCGAGCTGACCCGGGAGATCACCGATGTAGCCCGGGGCCAGCTGGCTACCGAGGGAGCCGGCGGCCTGTCGCTCCGGGCGGTCGCCCGGGAGATGGGCATGGTCTCCTCGGCCATCTACCGCTACTTCCCGAGCCGGGACGATCTGCTGACCGCGCTGATCGTGGACGGCTACAACGCAATCGGCGAGGTGGCCGAGCAGGCCGATGCGGCCTGCCCCGCCGGGGAGTACACCGGGCGCTGGCTGGCCGTCTGCCAGGCCATCCGGGACTGGGCGCTGGCCCACCCGCACGAGTACGCGCTGGTCTACGGTTCGCCGGTGCCCGGGTACCAGGCGCCGCAGCACACCATCGGGCCTGCGGCCCGGGCGGCCACTGTGTTCGGGGCGATCATCAGCGATGCCTGGCAGGCGGGCGCGCTCCAGCCCCCCGGGATCTGCCCGCCACCCCCGGGGCCCTTCACCGCGGACGCGGCCGCGCTGCGCGAGTCGGTGCTGCCTGGGGTGCCCGATGACGTGATCGCCGCGGCCCTGGCCAGCTGGACGGCCTTGTTCGGCATGATCAGCTTCGAGCTGTTCGGCCAGTTCGAGAACGTGGTCAGCGACCGGGCCGCGTTCTTCGGGTACGCCATGGCCTGCCAGGGCCGGCTGGCCGGGCTCCCCGGCTGAGGAAACCCCCCGGCTGCTTGCATCGAACCTGTATTCGATGTAATAGTGACTGCCTGCCTTCCCCGGGGTAGCGAACGACGTTACACAGGGAGCGGGCAGCCAGGTGAGCAGGACATACGCGGAGCCGCTGGAGGTCGGGGTCTCCGGCGGCAGGCCGACCAGATTCGTGTGGCGGGGAAGGCTTTACACAGTGCTCGGGGTGCTGGACCACTGGGTGATCAGCCGTGAGTGGTGGAAGCAGCAGAACCCGGATCTGGATACCCCGGCTGAGCGCGAGTTCTGGCGGATCGAGGCGTCGCCCGGGCGCAGCGCGCGGGCAGGCGCCTACGAGCTGCGGCATGACCTCGCCACCGGCCAGTGGATGCTGGCCCGGGTATGGGATTTAACGGGGTGAGCTGGGCGGCCGACTTCGTTCACCTGCACGTCGCGTCGGCCTACTCGCTGCGGTACGGGGTCGCCTCGCCGGCCGACCTGGTCGCCCGGGCCGCCCAGCACGGGATGCGCGCGCTCGCGCTGACCGACCGGGACGGGCTGTACGGGGCGGTCAAGCACGCGGTGGCCTGCGCCGAGACAGGCATCGCCACGATCCTCGGCGCTGACCTCGCGCTGGCGGGTGACACGGCTGGCCGGATGCTGAACTCGCAGGCCCCGGCCCGGCTGCGCAGCGAGGATGCCGCCCGGGTGACCCTGCTCGCCTCGGGCCGCCGCGGATGGGCATCGCTGTGCCGGCTGGTCAGCGCGGCGCATCAGGCGGGCGCGCGCGGGGCGCCGCTGATCACCCCGGGCCTGGTCGCCGGGCACGCGGAGGGCCTCATCATCCTGCTCGGCCCCGGCAGCGACGTCGGCCGGGCGATCTCCGCCCGGCGGCCCGACCTTGCCGCGGCCGCCCTGGCCCGGTGGCGGGAGCACGGCGAGGTGGTCATCGAGATCACCGACCACCGCACCCGGGGCAGCACTCACCGTGCTACCCGGATGCTGCGGCTCGCCCGCGAGGCCGGCGTCCCCGCGGTGCTCAGCAACGCGGTCCGCTACCTCGACCCGCCTGACGCGGCCGTGGCCCAGGTCCTCGACGCGGCCCGCCAGCTGGCCCCGCTGAGCGAGCGCCACCTGGCCCGGCGCAACGCCCGGGCCTACCTCGCCAGCGGCGAGGAGATGGCGGCCATCGCGGCGCGGGTCTGCGGAGCCCCGGCTGATGAAACCTCCGGGGACTCCGCGATGACCCAACTGCTCCATGCGACCGCGGTGCTGGCCGAGCGGTGCACCCTCGACCCTGAACGCGATCTGGGCCTGGGCGGCAGGTTCATGCCCGAGACCACCGGCGGCGCGCCGCTGGTCACGCTGCGGATGAGGTGCGCGGAGGGTCTGCGGCACCGGTACCCGGGAGTGGGCCGGATCCGTGGCCAGCGCCGGGTGCGGCGCCGCGGCGCCCAGCGGCTGGACCACGAGCTCGCCATCATCGCCAAGACCGGGCTGGCGTCGTACTTCCTCACCGTGGCCGACGTCACCAGCCTGATCAGGAGCCGGGGCATCCGCTGCTCGATCCGCGGGTCGGGGGCGGGATGCCTGGTCAACTACCTGATCGGCATCTCGGACATCGATCCCCTCGACTATGACCTGATCATGGAGCGGTTCCTGTCCGAGAGCCGTAAGGGCCTGCCCGACATCGACCTGGACGTGGAGTCAGCGCGCCGGATCGAGGCGTACCGGGCGATCGTGGACGCCTACAGCGACCAGCGGGTCGCCTGCGTGTCGATGATGGAGACGTACCGGGCGCGCAGCGCGATCAGGGACGTCGCGGCGTCGCTCGGGCTGCCGCCGCACGAGATCGACGCGGTGGCCAAGGCCTTCCCGCACATCCGGGCGGGCCGGATCCGCAGCGCCCTCACCGAGCTGCCCGAGCTGCGGGCCAGCGGGCTGGCCATCCCCCAGCTCACCGCGGTGTTCCAGCTGGCCGAACGGCTCGACGGGCTGCCCCGGCACGTGGCGATGCACCCGTGCGGCGTGGTGCTCTCCGACACCTCCCTGCTGGACCGGACCCCGGTGGAGCAGAGCTTCGAGGGACTGCCGCTGAGCCAGTTCGACAAGGACGACGTCGAGGTCGCGGGCATGATCAAGCTGGATGTGCTCGGCGTGCGCATGCAGTCGGCGATGGCGTACGCGCTCACCGAGATCGGCCGGACCCGGGGCGAGCAGGTGGACCTCGACACCATCGGCCGCGCCGACGAGCCCACGTTCGAGATGGTCCGCAGCGCGCGGACCCTCGGCTGCTTCCAGATCGAGTCACCGGGCCAGCGTGAGCTCGTGGCCAAGCTCCTGCCCCGCAGCATCGACGACCTGATCGTGGACATCTCGCTGTTCCGCCCCGGCCCGGTCAACTCCGACATGGTCACGCCCTACCTGGAGACGCGGCACGGCCGCCGGGTGCCTTCCTACCCGCACGAGGACCTGGCCGCCACGCTCGCCGAGACCGGCGGGGTAGTCATCTTCCACGAGCAGGTGCTGCGCATCATCCACGCGATGACCGGCTGCGGGCTCTCCGAGGCCGAGCGGGTCCGGCGCATGCTCACGGACGACCGGTCCCGGGCTAGCGCGGGGGAATGGTTCCTCGGCGCGGCCCGCGACCGCGGTTACGACGCCGCAACCGTGCTGCGGGTCTGGGAGGTGCTCGAGTCGTTCGGCGGATTCGGCTTCTGCAAGGCGCACGCGGCGGCGTTCGCGATACCGACGTACCAGTCGGCCTGGCTGAAACAGCACTATCCGGCCGCGTTCTACGCGGGGGTGCTCACCCACGACCCGGGGATGTACCCCAAGCGGGTGATCGTCGGGGACGCCCGGCTGGCCGGTATCCCGATCCTGCCGGTGGACGTGAACGCCTCCGCCGGGGACTGGTGCGTGGAACGGGTGGCCCAGCTGCCCGGGGAGGGGCTGCGGCCGGGACTACGCGAGATCAGGGGCATCAGCGACGCCGAGGTGACCAGGATCGTCGCGGGCCAGCCCTATATGTCGCTGCGGGATCTGTGGGAGCGGGCCGCCGTATCCCGTCCCATCGCCGAGCGGCTGGTCCTGGTGGGCGCCCTGGACTCGCTCTACGGGATCCCCGCGGACCCGGCCCCGGTAACGGGGGGCCCGGCAGCGGGGGAGCCGGCAGCGGGGGAGCCGGCAGCGGGGGAGCCGGCAGCGGGGGAGTCGGCAGCGGGCGGCGCGGCAGCGGGGGGCGCGGCAGCGGGGGGCCCACCCCCATCCCGGCGTGACCTCCTGGCCCGGGTCGGGGTCCTCGACCGCCGCGCGGCCTCGTCCCGCCGTCCGCCCTCGCGACTTTTCACGCCCACCGTGCCCGCAAAACCCTATAAATCGGACACCAATGTGAACGTTGAGCGTGAAAAGTCGGCTGAACGACCGGCAGAGGGCGGCCAGCCGGAGAGGGATGGGGCTCCCGCGAGGGACGGGTGTGGCGTGGGGATTCAGGGGGGTTCGGGGTCCCGGCCGGGCGTGGGAGTGGGGGTTGTGGGGGGTGTGGTCTTCGTGGGAGGGGGGCAGGCGCTGCTGGACCTGGAAGAGAGTGGGCGCGACGGCTTCGCGGAACTCGTTCCCGCGGGTGAGCTGCGGGAACTGACGCCAGCCGAGCGGGTCGAGGCCGAGCTGGAGATCCTCGGCATCGACCTGAGCCGGCACGTGGTGAGCTTCTACGAGGACCTGCTCGGCCAGCTGGGCGTGGTGCGCTCCGCCGGCCTGCGCCGCTGCCGGGCCGGGTCGCGGATCCTGGTGGCCGGGGTGAAGATCGCCACGCAGACCCCGGCCATCCGGTCCGGGATGAGGATCATCTTCGCCACCCTCGACGATGCGACCGGCCCGGTGGACCTGGCCTTCTTCGAGTCCGTCCAGCCGCGCTGCGCGGCCCGGGTGTTCGGGTCCTGGCTGCTCGTGGTCCGCGGCCGGGTGCGCCGGACCGGCGGCTCGGTGTCGGTCAACGGGGAAGAGTGCTGGGACCTGGCCGCGCTGGAGGAGATCCGGGCGGCCAGCGGCATCGGGGCGGTGCGTGCCGCCATGGCGGCCGGTGACGTCCCGGCCCAGGGCGCCGGGACGGCCAGGGCGGGCAGGCCGCCGGCCCCCCGGGAGTCGGGTGAGAAGATCATCTACCCCAACGGCTTCGTGCTGTCCCCGTACGCCGAGACCGGGCCGCCCGGCCCGGGGCTGAAAGGCCCGCCCCGCAAGCTGTGGCACGCGAGCCCGGGCAGTTCCGGCGGGCTGCCCCCTGGTATCACCAATTCTGATCAGTTGTCCGGCTTAATCATTTCTTGCTTCTGCTTTCTCGATTGTTTTGGCGAGAGGCCCCTTGCGGAATATGACCAGCTGTCGCGGGGCACTCTAGTCATGGGGGAACTGAGCCTTTAAGCTCCCATCTTGTAGATGAAGAGTGGCCGCGTGTCACCGGCCGGCGCCCGCGGGGGCAGCAAATTGCGGGCCGCCGGAAATGGGGGTGAATGCGGCTTGCCTGGGGGGATTCATCATGCATTTTAATAGGTATGCCCGAAACGGCGGGCGGCGCCGCGCGCCAGCCCTGGCCTGGTGGGCCGTCGGCCTGCTGCTCGCCACCGCGGGGGGACCCGCGGTGAGCGCTACCGCGAGCGTCGCGAACGCTCCGTCCCACTCGAAGGCCCAGCCCGGGACTCAACGGGTGACGTACCGGGGCTACACGTTCACCATCCCGCGTACCTGGCGGGTGATCCGCCTGGCCGCGCACCCGCACCGCTGCGTCCGCTTCGACCGTCACGTGCTCTACCTGGGCGTACCCGGGCTCAGCCAGGACTGCCCGAGCACGCTGATCGGCACCACGGAAGCGCTGCTCGTCCAGCCGGCGGCGCCGCGTGCCGCCGCGGCCGCGACCATGTACCCGGTGGATCGCCTGATCACGGTGACCACCAGGCGGATCGCGGTCACCGCGACCTACTCCACCGGTTCCGCCGGGCGGGCCCTGGTCGGCCGCATCCTGGCCGGTGCGTCGCTCCGGGTCCCGGTGCGGGCCACGCGGAGCGCCGCGCCGCCGCCCGGCGTTCCCGGCAACACGCCCGCCCGGATCGCGGCGGCCCGCGCGATGCTGCCCGCCGGCGCGACCGACTTCACCGGCCTGGGCTTCGACGCCTGCACCGCGCCTCGCGTCGCCACCATGCAGACCTGGCTGAAATTCTCCCCGTACCGGGCGGTGGGCATCTACATCGGGGGCTCGGACCGGGCCTGCGCCCAGCCCAACCTCACCGCGTCCTGGGTGAGCCAGCAGCAGGCTTCCGGATGGCACTTCATCCCCATCTACGTGGGCCCGCAGGCGCGCTTCGGTGAAATCAGCTCCGCGGCCAGCCAGGCGGTCAGCGCGGCCAAGGACGCGGTCAGCCAGGCCCGGCTGCTGGGCTTCGGCCCCGGGACACCGCTGTACTACGACATGGAGGCCTACTCCGCCACGCTCAACGGCCGGGTCTTGCGCTTCCTGACCTCGTGGACCAGGGAGCTGCACACGCTCGGATACTCGTCCGGCGTGTACAGCAACTCGCTGTCCGGCATCCAGGCCCTGGTCAACAACTATGCCAACCCCGCCGACACGATGCCGGACGTGATCTACGACGCGCTGTGGAACGGGGCCGCGAACACCAGCGACCCCATCCTGCCGAGCACCGACTGGGCCGGGCACCAGCGCATCCACCAGTACCAGGGCGGCCAGAACGCCACCTACGGCGGTGACACGATCAACATCGACAAGGACTACCTCGACGTCCAGCAGGGGGTGACCGGCGGATCGCCGCAGACCTCCCGGGCGACCGCCCAGTCGGCCGGGGACGTGGACGCGTTCTTCAAGGGAGCCGACGGCAGGCTGTGGCACGACTGGTACGCGCCCGGCAGCGGCTGGCACGGCCCGGTCAGCCTGGGCGGCTCGCTGGCGACCCAGCCGTCCGCGGTCGCGTCGGTGCCCGGCAACGTGGCCGTGTTCGCCAAGGGCACGAACGGCCGCCTGCTGGAGGCCTCCTACGCGCCGGGGACGAACTGGTCCGCGCTCCGGCCGCTGAAGATGGGCGTCCTGGGCAGCAGGCCAGCCGCGGTGGGCCAGGCCAGTGGCCAGATCGACGTGTTCTGGCGCGGGTCCTCGGACAACCACCTGTGGCACGCCCAGTACCGGCCGGCGAGCGGCTGGGGCAAGCCGCAGAACCTGGGCGGCCACCTGGCTTCCGTCCCGGCCCCGGCTGTGTCGGGTCACGGTGCGCTGACCGTGGCCTGGAAAGGCACCAACGGCCACCTCTGGGAGATCCGCCGCTCGGGCCCGTCCTGGGGCAAGCCGGTTGACCGGGGCATGGGCAGGCTGGGCAGCGCCCCCGCGGTCACCGGCCTGGCGAGCGGCCTCGTGGACATCTTCTGGGCCGCCAGCACCCACGCGGGCGTGTGGCACATCACGTACACGCCCGGCGCCGGCTGGAGCAAGGCCGCCGAGCTGACCGGGGGCCTGGCCGCGGGCCCGGTCGCGGTCAGCGTGCCCGGCAAGGGGGCGGGCGTGTTCTGGAAGGGCACCAACGGCAAGCTCTGGTGGTCGGCGAGCCAGGGCAGCGGCTGGCAGAAGGCGGCCCCGCTGGGAATGGGTGTGCTCGGCGGTGCGCCATTCGCCGCTGGCCAGCCGAGTGGCGTCATCGATGTGTTCTGGAAAGGCGCCCGCAACCACCTGTGGCGAGCCCGGTACAGCGGGAGCTCGTGGGCCGGGCCCGCCAGCCTGGGTGGCACGGTCAGCTAGGGGTCAGCTCAGGGTCAGCTACAGGTAATCAAGCCAGGATGGATGTGTTATCGCGGTGCATGGTGGGCAGCTAAGGACATCATGCACCGCGCGCCGGCGGCCGGATCAGGGCTGAAGGAATGCTGAGCGTAGGTCGCGTACCTGGGACATCGGGGGGGTCCCGTACTGTATACCTGTCTGGATGACCCGTCGGTCTCCGAAAGAGCTAGGACGCAGATGACTCTTCTTCCGCCCAGGATTTCTGACGCCCTGTGGCGAGTGGTTCCCGCGCCGTTGCGGGCCAGACTCCGCAGTACGGTCGTGAAGCGTTTCATGCGTTTCGCCCCGGCGGCCTTCTGCGCGGTGGCGGCCACCCAGATCACGTACATCATCTGCCTCGGCCCGGCCGGGCTGACCGCGGGTGTGGCCGGGTTCGCGGGCTGGCTCGCCGGGGCGGCCGTCAGCTACGTGATCAGCCGCTGGGCCTGGGAGCGCAAGGGCCGTCCGCATCTGCTGAAGGAGACGCTGCCGTTCGTGGCCGTCTCCATCGGTGCGGGGATCATCCTGACCCTGGCCAGCAAGTTCGGGAACCACGTGGCCGTGGAAATGGGGCTGAACGGGGCGGCCCGGGTCCTCATGGCCGACGTCTTCTACTTCGCGGCGAATTGCCTGACGTTCGCGCTCCGGTTCGTCATCTTCCACTTCATCCTGTTCGCCGACCGGAAGGCCAAGGTCGACACCCTGGCGGTGGTCGAGGGCCGGGCGCCGGTCACGGACGAGCCGGTGGAGCCCCTGATGACCTCCGAGCCCGCGCGGGCCGAGCCGCACGCCCAGCGGCCCGCCCACCCGCACGCCGACCCGGCCCAGTACGCCGACCCGGCCCGGTACGCCGAGGTGATGGGGTCAGCGCGGGTCAACGGCGTGTCCGCCTGGGCTAACGGCTCCGCCGGGTCAGCCGGCCGCCCCGGCGAGGCCGACGGCCAGGCCACCCCGGAGCGCGGCACCCACCGCCGCTGATCAGGCGAAATCACCCGGGGCCGGTGGTAACCCACCGGCCCCGGGTGCTTTTCGTTGCGGATCCGGAATTTGACCGTGACCCGCAGCTACGGTCAGTTGCGCGGGGCGGATCCGGGGTCAAGCGCCGGGTCCGGGCTCACCGGTGCCGCGCCGTTGGCGGACGGCTCCGGGGTCCCGGCCGGCACCGGGGGCAGGCCCGGGGTCCGGTGCCGCCGCTCCCGCCACCATGTGCCGGTGACCACACCGGCGTACCTGAGGCCGTAGATCGCGTTGTGGCCCTTCTTGCTCTCGCCGACCTGGCGCTTGTGGATCGTGGCCGGCACCTCAGTGACCCGGAACCCGCGGGCGAGCACCGCGATCAGGAGCTCAGCCGACTGGTACTGGGGCTGCTCCAGCCGGACCACCCCGGTCACCTCCGAGCGCATGGCGCGGAGGCCGAACGAGGAGTCGGTGATGTGCGTCCCGGTCAGCACGCTGATCGTGGTCGCGAAGACCCAGGTGCCCATCCGGCGGACCAGGTCCTTGGTCTCCTGGCTGCCCAGCTTGCGGGAGCCGGTCACGAAGTCGGCCTCCCCGGCCACCACCGGGGCCAGCACGCGCTCCATCTCGGCCGGGTTGTACTGGCCGTCCGCGTCCGTGGTCACGATGTAGCGGGCGCCGCCTTCGCGGGCCAGCCGGTAGCCGAGGCGTAGTGCCGCGCCCTGGCCGCGGTTGACCGGCACGTCCGCCACCAGTGCCCCGTGCTCGCGGCCCTCGGCCACGGTCCCGTCTGCCGAGCCGTCCGAGACCACCACGGTCGCGGTGCCGAGCCCGCAGATGGAGGCCGGCAGGGCATCCACGACCGAGCCGATCACGCCCTGCTCGTTGTAGGCGGCAATCACGATGGCGACTGGCGGCATCTGCTCGGCCTGCTCGCCGAACTCAGCGAAGAACGCCTTGGCGGCCGCGTCGTCGATCGCCTCGCCCGCTTCCCATGTGCCGGTCACCGTGCAGCCTCTCGCAGTGCCGCCTCCATTGGGCCCATCAATTCTCCATTCGTGACGCACGTCGGTCGGTTGCCACCCGGTTGTACCGGGTAGCGCCGGATTCTGCCACCCGGGCAACCTGGGAGTTACCTGATGACAGGCCGAGCGATTTCAGCCAGCCCCGGGACCGTGGGGGCCTGCCCGCCACATGTGGAGCAAACCTGTCTCACTCATCCCGGCTTCATGTGCGGTTATCGCGTGGCTGACGGCACTGCGGAGCCGCCGGGCGCGGGACGCGACCACGGATGCGCCTCGCCAGTGTAGCGGCGTCATGCGGTCCCGGATGCGGATGACCCACGACTGGCAGGCCCTTGTGCCATGCTGATGACGCCAGCGCAGGTGAGGGATTTACCTATCCAATTGGTCTGGAAACAATGAATTACGGGTCGATGGCCAGCAGGAAGGGATCACGGTGACCGGGCGCCCAGGGCCGGCGAACGGAGGGCCGGCCGGCGGGATACCGGCCGGCGGGATACCGGAAGACGGGACGCAGGCGGACGAGGCTTACCGGATCGTGCGGTCCCGTATCGACCTGACCCGGCTCGCCCCGCTGAGCCGCTGGGTGACCGAACGGGTCATCGTGGCCAGCGCCGACTTCGACTACGCGACCGATCTGGTCTGCGACGAGCAGGTGCTGGCCGCCGGGGTCAGGGAGATCGCGGCGGGAGCGCCGGTGATCGCCGACGGCGTGACCGTCGCGGCCGGGATCCCCGGCTACCCCGTGATCTGCAAGAGCGAGGAGTCGCTGACCGGGCGGCTGGCGCGGACGGCCGGGATCAGCCAGGCCGCCGCCGCCGTCCGGCTGGCTTTCGGCCAGGCCGGGCCGGGCGCCATCTGGGTGGTCGGCTGTGCCGCCGGGGCGCTGGCCGAGATCATGAGCCGGAACGTGCAGCCTGCCCTGGTCATCGCGCTCCCGGTGGGACTGGCCGGGGCAGCGGAAGCCAAGGACGCGCTGCGGGCCAGCGGGCTCCCGGCCCTGACCAACGTGTCGGAGAAGGGCGGCGCGGCGGTGGCCGCGGCCGCGTTCTGCGCCCTGGCCGACGCCGCGGAGGCCGCGGCGGGGGCCGGCGCTGCGGGGAAAGCCGCGCCCGGCAGCCACTAGTCTCTGTGACCTGGGGAATGAATCGCTGGGCGGCGTCCCAGCCGTGAGCCGAAGGAGGGCGGACCGCCATGGTCGCCGGCACGGCTGCGCCCTATCTTCTGGCCCTCCGCCTCGACGGCCGCCGGGTGCTGGTGGCCGGGGGCGGTGCCGTGGCCGCCCGGCGGGTTCCCGGCCTGCTCGACGCGGGCGCGGACGTGCTGCTCGTCTCGCCCCGGCTCACCGCCTCGCTGCACGACCTCGCGGCGGCGGGCCGGATCCGGTGGGAGTCCCGGGAGTACGTGCCGGGTGACTGCGCCGGGGCCTGGCTGGCCTGCGCGTGCACCGACGATCCGGCCGTGAACGCGGCCGTGGCCCAGGAGGCCGAGGCCGCCGGGATCTGGTCGGTCCGGGCCGATGACGCGGCCGCCTCCGCCGCCTGGACGCCCGCCTCCGGGCAGGCGGGCGACGTGCGGTTCGGCGTGGTGAGCGGTGATCCGCTGCGCAGCGCGGGCATCCGGGACGAGGTGCTGGCCGGCCTGCAGTCCGGCCGGGTGAGCGCCCGCCGCCGCCGGCGCCCGGGTGGCCGGGTGGCGCTGGTCGGCGGCGGCCCCGGCGACCCGGGGCTGATCACCGTCCGCGGCCGGCAAATGCTGGCCGAGGCGGACGTCGTGGTGGCCGACCGGCTCGCGCCCCGCTCGCTGCTGGATGAGCTCGCCCCGGACGTGGAGCTGGTCGACGCGGCCAAGATTCCCCGCGGCCGGGCGATGGCCCAGGAGCAGATCAATTCGGTGCTCGTGGAACGGGCCCGGCAGGGACTGTTTGTGGTCCGGCTCAAAGGCGGCGATCCATTCGTCTTCGGCCGGGGCGGCGAGGAGATTCTCGCCTGCCTCGAGGCCGGTATTCCGGTCACGGTCGTGCCGGGGGTGACGAGCGCGATCGCGGTGCCTGGCGCGGCCGGTGTCCCGCTCACCCACCGGGGCATCACCCAGGAATTCCGGGTGGTCTCGGCGCACATCCCGCCTGGCGACGAGCGGTCCACGGTGGACTGGGCCGAGCTGGGCGGCTCGCAGGCCACGCTGGTTCTCCTGATGGCACTGGAGAACCTGGAGCCGATCACCAGAACGCTGATGCGTTACGGCCGGGATTCGCGGACCCCAGTTTCGGTCATAGTGGACGGTACCCTGCCCACGCAGCACATAATTACCACGGGGCTCGCCACCGTCGCCGATGAGGTCGGCGCGGCCAGGCTGCGTCCGCCAGCGATTGTTGTGATCGGTGAGGTCGTGAATGTCGGGGCACAGATTGCCGAACTCTCACGGGAAGCACCGAGGGAAGCGCAGAGTGTAGTTGCGCCCACGTCATCCGGGCCCGCCGGAGTCGTCCCCAGGCGCGAAGGGCAGTGACAGGAGAGCAATGACGGAAGGGCAGGGCCTAGCTGCCGCATCAGCACGTGCCGCGGGCACGGATGCGGTACCTGCGGCCGACCCCGTCCGGCCCGGGACGCCGCCGGCGTCCCGGGCGGGCCAAGGACCCGCGGTGGCGGGGCCCGTAATTCCGGGGGGCGGCGAAGCGGGGCGGCATCGCAGGGTCGATGCCCGGCAGCTCGAGGCGGCCCTGCTCGCGCTGCGGCGGCGGATCGTGGACGTGAACCTGGTCTACGAGACCGGGGGCGCCGAAGCCACCCGGGCGGAGCGGCGCAAGCTGCTCAGCCAGATCGATGACTACCTCCTGCCCCGGATCCGCCAATCCGAGGGGCCGATCCTGGTTGCCCTGGTGGGCTCCACCGGCGCGGGCAAGTCGACGCTGGTCAACAGCGTCGTCGGGGCCCAGGTCAGCGCGACGGGGATCCGCCGCCCCACGACCAACAGCCCGGTGCTGGCCTGCCATCCCGACGAGGCGGACTGGTTCGCGGAGAACGTGTTCCTGCCCACGGTGCCCCGCGTCCGCCAGGAAGGGCTGGCCCGGTCCGGGCGCGACGGGCTCCTCGTCCTCGCCGCGAGCGAGGGCATGCCCAAGGGCGTCGCGCTGCTCGACACGCCGGACATCGACTCGGTGGTGTCCGCGCACCGGGACTTCGCCCACCAGTTCCTGGACGCCTCGGATCTCTGGCTGTTCATGACCACGGCCAGCAGGTACGCGGACGCGGCGGTCTGGGAACTCCTGGAGTACGCCAAGGAGCGCGGCGCCGCCCTGGGCATCGTGCTGTCCCGGGTCCCGCCGTCCAGCGGGGCGGAGCTCACCGCGCATTTCGGGGCCATGCTGGAGGCCAACGGGCTCGGCGAGAACGACCGGTTCGTGATCAACGAGACCGTCATCACGGACGGGCGGCTGCCCGCCGAGGCGTCTGGGCCGGTGCGGGAGTGGCTGCAGGACACCGCAGTGCGGGCGGACCGCCGGGTTGCGGTGCTGACCCAGACCATGGCGGGCGTCCTGGACACCTTCCGCAGCCGGGTCCCGGCCCTGGCCGCCGAGGTGGAAGCCCAGCTGGTCATCCGCTCGGACCTGAAGGCCGCGGTCGAGGGCGCGTACGCGGCCGGGCTGGCCGAGGCGGACGAGGCGCTCGCGGACGGCTCGCTGCTGCGCGGCGAGATCCTGGCCCGCTGGCAGGATTTCGCCGGCACCGGCGATCTGCTGCGCGGCCTCCAGGCCCCACGGGGCAGGCAGGGCCGGCAGCGCCGGCGCGGCGTCCCCGCCCGGGCCCGGTCGCTGAAGAGCGCGCTGCGGGCCGGGATCGAGTCGCTGATCCTTTCGGTCGCGGACCGGGCCGCCGAGGAGTCCGTCCGCCGGTGGCGCAACGACCCGGCGGGGGTGGCCCTGCTGGACGAGTTCGCGGCCGCGGAAGCCAGCGAGAGCTGGACCGGCTCGCAGTTCGCCGCGGACGCAGGGCTGATCTTCGGCAGCACGGCTGAGGCCATGCCGGACGTCGCGGACGCCGACGGGGAGACCCCGGCCGGCCCGCTGCGCCAGGCCACGCTGCCGCTGGCCCACTCCTCGGCGGACCTCCAGACCCGGGCGGTGCGGGTGGTCAGCGCCTGGCAGGATCACGTGATGCGGCTGGTCAAGGCGGAGAGCGTGACCAAGCGGTCCATCGCCCGGGTGATGTCCTTCGACGACGATTCACTGGCTACCGTGCTCATCGTGGCGATGCTCGGCCAGCGCGACGCCGACGGCGCGCCCGCCGAAGGCACCGGGGCCGTGCCGCAGCTCCTGCTGACCTCGCTGTTCGGCGCGGGCCCGCTGCGCGAGATCGGCACCAAGGCCCGGGCGGACCTGCGCGAGCGGATGCGCCGGCTCTTCGACGAGGAGATGCTGAGGTTCGTCGAGGTGATTGACTCGGCCGGGACGCTGGACGACGCTGCGGCCGTCCGGCTGTACCAGGCCACCTACTCACTTGAGATGGCGAGATGAGCATCGGGGAATACCCGTCCACCTGGCTGACTGGGGCCGGGCAGGCGGGCCACGGGGGACAGGCAGGCACCGGGCAGGCTGAGGCGGGGCTCAGCAGCACAGCGGCCACCGGCGGCACGGGCCTGGCCGGCACGGGTCTGGCCGGCACGGGTCTGGCCGGCACGGGTCTGGCCGGCACGGGTCTGGCCGGCACAGGGCTGGCCGGCACGGGTCTGGCCGGCGCCGGGCCAGGCGCGGACCTGTCCGGGCGGCTGACCGCGCTCGCCCGGGTGATCCAGATCGGCGCGGCCCGCAGCGGCCCGGAAGGATTCAGCCAGCCGCTGCTCGCCGAGGCCGAGCAGCTGGTCGCCCGGGCGGGTGAGCGGCTGCGCCTGTCGCCCAGCCACACGGTCGCGGTCCTGGCCGGCGGGACCGGCAGCGGCAAGTCGTCACTGTTCAACCAGATGGCCGGCGCGGACTTCTCGGCCGTGGGGGTGATCCGGCCGTTCACCAAGGACCCGCACGCCTGCGTGTGGGGCATGGACGGCGCCGGGCCGCTGCTGGAGTGGCTGGGTATCCCGCACCGCAACCGCTACGCCCGGTCCAGCGCGCTCAGCGAGGGGGAGGCGTCACTGCGCGGGCTGGTCCTGATCGACCTGCCGGACCACGACTCGGTGGCCGCGGGGGCGGCGGTGGAGACGAACCGGCTCGTCGGGCTGGCCGACCTGATGCTGTGGGTGCTCGACCCGCAGAAGTACGCGGACGCGTCCGTGCACCGGCGCTATCTCACCCCGCTCGCTGGCCACTCGTCGGTGATCGCGGTCGTGCTCAACCAGTCCGATCTGCTCAGCCCGGAGCAGGCCGAGGACTGCGTGACCGACCTGACCCGGCTGCTCGACTCCGAAGGGCTGCACGACGCCCGGGTCCTGGTCACCTCGGCCCGCACCGGCGCGGGCCTGGGCGAGCTGCGCAAGGTGCTGGCCGAGACCGTCACCGAGCGGCGTGCCGCGACGGACCGGATCGCGGCGGACCTGGACGCGATGGCTGAGCGGTTCGTGCCCTACGCCGGTGCCGCCCGCGGCGCGGGCCTGGACACCGCCGCCGAGGACTTCGCCGAGGTCCCTCCGGGCAGCGTCGTGGTCCTGGGGGAGTCGTTCACCAAGGCCGCCGGGGCCGCCGGGGTCGGCCAGGCACTGCAGAGCGCCCGCGAGCTGCGGGCCGTGGACTACGTCGGCTGGCCGGTGTCCTGGCTGGTGGACCGCGCGCTCGGCCATGATCCCGTGCGCAAGCTCCGGCTCGGCAACCTGTGGGAGGAGCTGCGCGGGATATCCGGCGGTCCCGCCGGGGCCCAGCAGGCTGAGATCGACAACGCGCTCACCGCCATCGGGGAGCAGATCGGACCCACGCTCCCGCTGCCCTGGTCGAACACGGTCCGCGTGGCCGCGAGGTCGAAGCGGGACGAGATCCCCGGGGCGCTCGGCACGGCGATCGGCGAATCGCTGCCCGAGGAGAACAGCGTGGAGCCCTGGTGGCGGCTGGTTGCGGTCTGGCAGGGACTGCTGCTGGGCTGCGTGGTGACCGGGCTGGCGTGGATAGCCGCGCTGCTGGTGATCGGGGTCTTCCACGCCGTGCATCACGCCGCCGCCATCTTCAGCGACGCCGCGCTGCTGCCCTGGGTCGTGATCCTGATCGCGGCGATTCTCACCCTGGGCTGGCTGACCGCATCCGGGTGCATGAGCATGGTCAGCGCCGCCGCGTTGCGGGAACGAAGCCGGGTCGAGGCGCAGATGCGGTCCCGCATGCAGGACGTCGCCGAGCAGCTGGTGCTGATGCCCATCAAGCAGGAGCTGTCGGAGTACGCCCGGTTCTGCGGCGCGCTCCAGTCCGCGCGCCGGTAGGCGGGCGGGGCCGCCGCGGGCAGCCCGGGTGGGTCCGGCGCCATCACGGGATGATTCCGCCCACGGCGTAACCCAGCGGGAAGGCACGCCCGGGGGCTGGCGTTAGCAGGTTGCACGAGTTGTAATTATGTAATCCTGCTGGGGCCGCACCTCCGGACCCGCCGGGGTAGGAGGCAGCGTGCCAGAGCAGCAACCACTGGACAGCTACTCACAGATCGTGGCCGGGGTCGCGGCCGAGCTCACCGGCAAGGTGGCCAGCTTGCGGGTGCCCCAGGCCGGCCGCGCCTGGGCCGGCCGGGGCGGGGAGAGCCTCGGCTCGGGGGTGGTCTTCACCGGCGACGGATTCATGCTCACCAACGCGCACGTGGTGGGCGGGGCCGCGGGCGGCACGGCCGCGTTCGCGGACGGTTCCACCACCCCGTTCCGGGTCGTGGGCACGGACCCGCTGTCCGACCTGGCCGTGCTGCGGGCCTCGGGGACAACCCCGCCGCCCGCCGAGCTGGGCGAGGCGGACCAGCTCGTGGTGGGCCAGCTGGTCGTGGCCGTCGGCAACCCGCTCGGGCTGGCGGGCTCGGTCACCGCCGGGGTGGTCAGCGCCCTGGGCCGGTCCCTGCCCACGCGCAGCGCGGGTGCGGCCCGGCTGATCGAGGATGTGATCCAGACCGACGCGGCCCTCAACCCGGGCAACTCCGGCGGGGCTCTCGCGGACAGCCACTCCCAGGTGGTCGGCATCAACACCGCTGTGGCCGGCGTGGGCCTGGGCCTGGCCGTCCCGGTCAACGCGACCACGCGGCGCATCATCGCCGCGCTCATGCGGCACGGCAAGGTCCGGCGGGCCTACCTCGGGCTGGTGAGCGTGCCGGCCCCGCTCCCGGCCATGCTGGCCGAGCGGGTCGGGCGGCCCACGGGCTTGCGCGTGGCCGAGGTGGTGGCCGGCGGCCCGGCCGACCGGGCGGGCCTGCGGGCCGGGGACCTGCTGGTGAGCGCGGGCGGCAGCCCGGTCGCCGCGGCGCAGGATCTGCAGCGGCTGATGTTCGCGGAGGCGATCGGGCGGCCGATGGCCATCACCGTGATGCGCAACGGGGCCCTGGTCGACGTGATCGCCGAACCGTCGGAGCTGGTGTCCGCGTAGGCGCCCTGCCTGAGCACGGGGCTCAGGCACGGGGCCTGGCAGCCGGATTGTCGCATGCGGTGCCGCCGTTTCCGGCCGGCCTGTCCACAACCGCGCCGGGTTGGCCCCGCCATCCACAGAACCCGGTTCGGCGTGGCCGCTCCCGCCCCCCGGCCGCGATCGTGGTGGGCAGCGGGCGGCATCGCGCCGCCGCGGGCGGCACCGCTCACCGGGCCGCCGGGCCGAGCCAGGAGGATGGCATGATCAACGACGCGCAGGTGTTCCTGTCCGGGTACGTGGCCCGCGAACCACGGTTCCGCATCACGGCCAACGGCATCTCCAACCTCTCGATGCGGGTCGCGTACACCCCGCGGCGGGTGGACCGGGATACCGGCGAGTGGACGGACGGGACGACCTCGTTCGTCAGCGTGGTCTGCTGGCGGACACTCGCCGACAACGTCGCGAAGTGCCTGCACAAGGGCGAGCCGGTGGTGGTCAAGGGCCGGCTCCAGGTCCGGCCGTACGAAAAGGACGGGGTCTCCCGGCTGGCGGTCGAGGTGGAGGCGACCTCGGTCGGGCACGACCTGGCCCACGGCGTGGCCACCTTCCAGCGGCCGCGGCGGCTGGCGGCGGTGCAGCCGGCGCCCGACGGTGACGCGGCTGGGCCCGGGTCCGCCGGCGGTCCGGTGGCCGAGGCCGGCCAGGACGGCGGCAGCGAGGCGCTGGCTGCGCTCGCTGGCCGCAACGGAACCGTACCGGGGCTGGCCACACCGGACGGGGCCGGGGAACCCGCAGGACTGTCCGCCCCGTTCTGAGGCCGCGACTCGCTTGGATCCACGGAATTGCCTGTCAGGCAGGTCCCTTGGCCCTACGCTGTTACCCAGCGTCATAGTTCGGCCGCTTCTCGATACGGAATGTGACCGAAATGCCGGAGGGGCCTGCCTGCGGCAGTGATGGACAGGTGGCATGTCGGCAGCCCAGCGCACGATGCACCGTGAGTACCGCGGCGGGTCAGGGCGCCGTCCCGAAGCGCCATGGGCGTTCGATCGGCTACCCAGGCGGCGGCGGCTGCGGGCGTACCTGATCGCGGTGACCGCCACCGAGTTCATCCTGGCGGCCTGGCAGCTGACCCGCCTCCAGCCCGTCCCGGACCAGCTCGGGCTCTTCGCAGTCGTTCTCGGCTGCGGGATGGTCTGCGTCGAGGCGACCCGGCGAGGCGGGGCGCCGCCACCGGGCACCCATGATCTGCTCACCGCCTGGTGGCTCCCGGCCGCGTTGCTGCTGCCGCCGGAGTACGCGCTGCTCGGCCCGGTGCTGATCGGTGCCTACGCGCACTGGCGGGCCCGGCAGGGCCCGCTGTACTGGCGGGCGTTCACGGCCGCCGCGCTGGGCTTGGCCGGGGCGGCCAGCTCGCTGCTGTTCCACAGCCTGTTCAGCCTGGTCCACCCGCAGGGCCCGTGGCTGCGCGACCCGGGAATGGTGCTCGGCGCCGCGTGCTGCGCCGGGCTGTTCGTGCTCGTCAACGCGCTGCTGATCGCGCTGGCCGGACGGGCCGCGCGGCCCGCCGTATCGTGGCCCGGCGTGTCGTGGCCTGGTGTGTCCTGGTCCGGTGTGTCCTGGTCCAGGGCCGCCCGGGACTTCGAGAGCCTGCTGGTCGACGCGGCGGGGCTGTGCGCGGGCGTCCTGGTCACCATCGCCTGCACGCTCAGCTGGGCCATGCTGGTCGTCGCGCTTCCGCCGGTCATCCTGCTCCAGCGCAGCCTGCTGCACCAGCAGCTGCGCGCGGCCGCCCAGTCCGACCCGAAGACCGGGCTGCTCAACGCCGTCGCCTGGCAGCGGGAGGCGGAGCAGCGGATCCGCCGGGCCCGGCGCACCGGCGGGGCCGCCGCGATCCTGCTCGTGGACATCGACCACTTCAAGCGGGTCAACGACACCTATGGGCATCTGGCCGGGGATGAGCTGCTGGCCGCGACGGCCAGCACGCTGGGCCAGCACGTGCGGGCCTGCGACGTGCTGGGCCGGTTTGGCGGTGAGGAGTTCGTGGCCGTGCTGCCCGGAGCCGGGCAGCAGGAGGCGTGCCGCATCGCGGAGCGGCTGCGGGGCCGGGTCCGGGACATCGCGGTGGCGGCCCGCGGTGCCACCGCTCCCAACGACACCGTGACCGTCACGGTCTCGATCGGGGTAGCCGCGCTGGGCCTGGACGGCGAGGACCTGTTCGAGCTGCTCGCCGCGGCCGACGCAGCGCTGTACCGGGCCAAGAAGTCGGGCCGGGACCGGGTGTGCACGCTTCCCCCCGGGGCGGGGGCGTGCGACCCGCTGCGCTGAAGCCCCTAACCTTGGAGCATGCCTGAATTTATCTATCAGATGCATGCCGCCCGGTTGGTGAAGGGCGACAAGGTCCTCCTTGATGACGTAACGCTGGCGTTCTTCCCTGGGGCCAAGATCGGTGTGGTCGGGCCCAACGGCGCGGGCAAGTCCACGCTGCTGAAGATGATGGCGGGGCTGGAGCATCCATCCAACGGCGACGCGCGGCTTTTCCCCGGCTTCACGGTGGGGCTGCTGAGCCAGGAGCCGCGGCTTGACGAGAGCAAGACCGTGCTGGGCAACGTCCAGGACGGGGTGGCGGAGACCAAGGCCCTGCTGGACGAGTACAACGAGATCGCCGAGAAGATGGCGACGGATTACTCCGACGAGTTGCTGGAGCAGATGGGCAAGCTCCAGGAGCAGCTTGATCACCGTGACGCCTGGGATCTGGACAGCCAGCTTGAGCAGGCCATGGATGCGCTGCGCTGCCCGCCGCCGGATGCCGATGTGACCGTGCTGTCCGGGGGAGAGCGCCGCCGGGTCGCGTTGTGCAAGCTGCTGCTGTCCCAGCCCGACCTGCTGCTGCTGGACGAGCCCACCAACCACCTGGACGCGGAGAGCGTGCAGTGGCTGGAGCAGCACCTGGAGAAGTACCCCGGGACCGTCGTGGCGGTCACCCACGACCGGTACTTCCTGGACAACGTGGCGCAGTGGATCCTCGAGCTGGACCGGGGGCACGCGTACCCCTACGAGGGCAACTACTCGACCTACCTGGAGACCAAGGCGTCCCGGATCAAGGTCGAGGGCGCGAAGGACGCCAAGCGGCGCAAGCGGCTGGAGGAAGAGCTCGAGTGGGTGCGTTCCAGCCCCCGGGCCCGCCAGTCCAAGAGCCGGGCCCGGCTGGAGCGCTACGAGGAGATGGCGGCCGAGGCGGACAAGCACCGCAAGCTGGACTTCGAGGAAATCCAGATCCCGCCGGGCCCCCGGCTGGGCAACCAGGTGGTCGAGTTCTCCGATCTGGCCAAGGGCTTCGGGGACCGGGTGCTGATCGACGGGCTGAGCTTCTCGCTGCCCCGCAACGGGCTGGTCGGCGTCATCGGCCCGAACGGCGTCGGAAAGACGACGCTGTTCAAGATGCTCGTGGGCGACGAGAAGCCCGACTCGGGCACGATCCGTATCGGTGACACCGTAAAGATCTCCTACGTGGACCAGCTGCGGTCCGGGATCGACCCGGCCAAGAACGTCTGGGAGGCGATCTCCGGGGGCGACTCCACGATCCGGGTGGGCAACGTGGAGATCCCGAGCCGGGCCTACGTGGCCGCGTTCGGCTTCAAGGGCACCGACCAGCAGAAGCCGGCCGGGATGATGTCCGGCGGTGAGCGGGGCCGCGTCAACCTGGCCCTCACCCTGCGCCAGGGCGGCAACCTGCTGCTGCTCGACGAGCCCGCCAACGACCTGGACGTGGAGACGCTCGCCTCGCTGGAGCGGGCGCTGCTGGAGTTCCCCGGCTGCGCCGTCATCACCAGCCACGACCGCTGGTTCCTGGACCGCATCGCCACGCACATCCTGGCCTGGGAAGGCGGATCGAACTGGTTCTGGTTCGAGGGCAACTTCGAGTCGTACGAGAAGAACAAGATCGAGCGGCTGGGCGCCGAGGCGGCGCGGCCGCACGCGGTCACCTACCGGAAGCTGACCCGGGGTTAGAGACCCGGGCCAGGGTGATCCCTGGGGAGGCTGAGCCCCGGCATGGGCCGGGCCGGTTCTACGCTGGGCTCAGTCCCAGGTCCGGCCGGCCTGGCTCGGTCGGCGCGTTGACCAGGCTGTGCGCGGCCATCACCAGATAATCCCAGAGCTGGGCGTCGAGCGCGGGCTCCAGCCCGATCTGGTCGAGTGCGGCGCGCATGTGCCGCAGCCAGGCGTCGCGCTCGGCCTCGCCGATAACGAAGTGCCGGTGCCGCATCCGCAGCCGGGGATGCCCGCGCAGCTCGTTGTAGGTGGCCGGGCCGCCCCAGTACTGGATGAGAAACAGCCTCAGGTGCTCCTCGGCGGGCCCCAGATCCCTGCTCGGGTAGACGGCGCGCAGCGCGGGGTCGCCGGCCACGCCCTCGTAGAACAGGCGGGTCAGGCGGCGGAACGTCTCCTCGCCGCCGACCGCCTCGTAGAAGCTCAGTTCCCTGGTGTCGTCCATCGCGTGCTCCAGGGTAGCCGGGGGTTCCAGGGGGTCGCCCCGCAGGGGAATGAGCGGGCCGCCCCCCCGGCGCACTGGTCAGTCTTTGGCAGGCGCCGGGGCGGGAGCGTGCGCCTCGGCGTCGGCCTGGGCGGCGGTCCCCGCGCCGATCGCCGTGGCGACCGGCTCGCCGTCCACCGAGGCGGACGCCAGCGCGTTCTTCAGCCGCTCCCGCAGTTCGCGGGCCACCTCCCACTGCCGCAGCGGCAGCGTCCTGGCCACCAGCCGCATCACGATGGCGTCGCTGGATACGGACTCCACGCCCCAGACCTCCGGCTCTTCCATGATCACGTCATGCCAGCGCTGCTCCTGCCACATCTCGTCGGCCGTGTCCTTCATGGTCTGGCGCACCTCGGGCAGGTCCTGGTCGTAGGCGACCGGGAAGTCCACCACCGCCCGGGCCCAGCCCTGGGATTCGTTCCCGATCCGGTTGATGGTCCCGTTGCGCACGTGCCAGACCACGCCGTTGACGTCCCGGAGCCGGGTCACCCGTAGGCTGACCGCCTCCACGGTCCCGGTGGCGTCGCCCGCGTCGATGACATCGCCCACCCCGTACTGGTCCTCCAGCAGCATGAAGATCCCGGACAGGAAGTCACGCACCAGGCTCTGCGCGCCGAAGCCGATGGCCAGGCCGAGGACTCCGGCGCTGGCCAGGACCGGGGCCAGGTTCAGGCCGAGGTCACCGGCGATGGTGACCGCGGCGATGCCGAAGATGAGTACTGACGCGGCGTTGCGCAGGATCGAGCCGAGCGCCTTGGCGCGCTGCCGCCGCCGCTCGCCGAGCAGGGCGTGGGCCGCGTCGGTCCTCCCGTTGCCCCCCTGCGCCACCCGGGCAGTGATCTTGTTGATCAGCCGGTGAGCAACGATCCGGATGAGCGCCGCGATCAGCAGCACGAAAAGGATCCGCAGCACCGTGCTGATCGGCTGGGCCAGCCACACCTTGACGAATTCGGCGGCGGTCCGGTTGTGCAGGAGGTCCCAGGTCAGCCGGCAGGCGATGCCGGGCTGCTGGCCCTTGTCCGCGCAGACGGATTCGAGGGTGTCGTTGGATGCCGTGGCGAGGACGCGCGCCGCGAGGAGCGCTTGGGAGATCACGGGGTTTCCTTTCACCGCTCGGGGGAGGAGTCGGCCGCGGCCGGGCGGGGAACGTCAGCGGCGGCCGGAGGCCGCTCCCCATAGTGGCCGGCGATCCGGGCTGACCTGGCCACCTTGAGCCCCTCCTGGGCTGTCTCTTCGAAGCAGTTTGGTATCTATCCGTGCGATTGTGATGACGTGGGCCAGGCGGAGCGTGCAGGATGCAATGTGTAGAGAGAGAATTGCACGGCTCATTTCCGGGCCGAACGGGTAGCGAGGTATTTCCTTGATTTGGGCGGCGGAACGCACTTTAGATGTAACAGTGAGTTAGCACGGTTCGCGGGCGGATGCGGGACGGGGCCCAGAGGAGGAACGGGACATGGGAGGACGGCGCGCCCGGTCAGGTGCAGGCTTGGTGGCACCACGACTGCTCAGCGAGGTCAGCCCGGCCGGTGCGGGCAGCCCGGCCCGGGTGGAACCGGGTGGCGCCCAGGTACCGGCCGGCCTGGAAGCCCGGCAGGAGATCTCGATGGCCCGGGCCATCCGGGCGCACTGCCTCGCCTCCGGGCAGTCCGCCGCGCAGATCGCGCTCATCATCCACAACCAGTGCAGCCCGGCCTTCGGAACCACGCTGGTCCGCGCCCACCGGCTCGCGCTTGGGATCGCACTCGCGGACGTGGTCGCGCAGGTCAGGGCCCGGTATGTGAGCGAGGGACGGACCCCGCCCCGGTTCAGTGAGACCCTGCTGTCCTCCTACGAAGGAGGGCAGAAGCGGCCCGGCCCGGAGTACCTCCACTACCTGTGCTGCGTCTACCAGGCCGAGCCGGCCGACCTCGGCTACGAGGGCCCGTGCCTGTGCGGCCAGGGGCACCGGGCGCCTGTGCTCATGGTGTCCGGGCCGGTGCACGCCGTCCCGCCGGTACCGGGCCGGCCCGGCGGCCCGGGACTGCACGGCTACGACCTGCCGGACGCCGCGCGGAGCGTGCCGCCGATACTCACCGCTGTTCCCGGCGGGGGCGAACCCGGCCCGGCTGAACCCGGCGGGCGCACCGCCGGGGGCCGGATCGGGCTCACCGCCACGCAATTGCCTGGGCTGGAGGCCAGCGGCCCCGGCCGGCTGACCGCGGCATCGCCTGCCCCGGCCGCCGGGCCCGCGCGGCCCGCGTCCGCCCTCGCCGCCTCGGTGCTGCCTGCCTCGGCAGCGCTGCCCGCCTCGGTGCTGCCTGCCTCGGCAGCGCTGCCCGCCCCTGCGCTGCCTGCCTCGGCAGCGGTCCCCGCCTCAGCGGCGCTGCCCGCTCCCGTTCTGGCGGCGCCGCCCCGGCCCGCACCGGACGGGCCCGTTCCCGGGCCGGCCGCCGCGGGCGTCGCGCCCGCCGCCGGACCCGCCGCGCTGAGCATGGGGGAGATGGATGACGACATGGTGCGGCGCACGCTGCTGCGCCTGATGGCGGACCCGGGCGCCCCGGCGGACGGCCGGTTCTTCGGTGCTGTCGAGCGGATCCGCCGCCGCCTGGACGAGGCGCTGCTCGGCTCGACCGTCTCGGTGGCGATGCTGGACCACTGGGAGGGCATGACCGGCGAGTACGGCCGGCAGTACATGACGGTGCCGCCCATGCGGCTGCTCTGCGACGTGCTCCTCGATCTCGGCGACGTCCGGCGCATGTGTGAGCAGCGCCAGCCGCTGGAATTCGTCGAGCGGCTCTGCCGCCTCGCGGCCCGGCTGACCGGGCTGGCCGGCATGACCATGATCAATGTTGGTGACCATCGCATGGCCCGGTCCTTCTTCAGCACCGCACGGACCGCCGCCGACGAGACCGGGGACCGGCACCTGCGCGCCTGGGTCGCCGTCCGTGAGTCGCTCGTCCCGTTGTACTACGGCGATCCGGCGCAGGCCGCCGCGGCCGCCCGGGCCAGCGCCGATCT
>WNGB01003289.1_pt1 | contig 25540 bp, 17 predicted proteins | sample 5400681 | NCBI WGS metagenome assembly WNGB01 (sample SAMN13153367, study PRJNA577476) | soil metagenome | isolation source: 115 cm soil or saprolite under grassland replicate 2 | place: USA:California | collected 2016-06-15
GCTGATCGAAAGCAATGATGGTAGTAGACTTCATCACGACCGACCTCCTTTGTATGCGGCTCTGCGTTGAACCCTCACACGGTCAGCGTAACCCGCGTGAGATGCAAAGCCGAGGTCGGTCTTTCCATATGGTCTAGGGCCACAGACCAACACGGACCAACACAGACTGATGACGACACGACGACACTTCGGACTGAATGCAATTCTGCTGGCGTCAGTGGCATGGACGGCGGCGCTCGTCTGGACCGTCAGCGCGTCTTCGACAACGGCGCCCGTTCGAGCGCAGGCGCAGGCACCAGCGTCCGTGTCCCCGGTCAAGGCGGCGATGGAAACCAGCGACGAAGCCGCGGCAGCGAGCGCGGGGTGCGTCACGTGCCACACGAAGACGGACGAAGCGTCGATGCACCCATCGGGCACCGTCACGCTTGGCTGCGCGACCTGTCATGGCGGCGACCCGAAGATCACGGTGCCCGCCTCGTCAGAGATGGATTCGAGTGAGTACCGCGCCGCGAAGCGCAAGGCGCATCCGCAGGCGCGCGTGTCGGACATGTGGAAGTCGGCCGCAAACCCAGAACGCGCCTACACGGCGTGGCTCCAGGAATCGCCCGAATACATCCAGTTCGTCAATCCGGGCGACCTTCGCGTCATCGACAAGACGTGCGGGAAGTGTCATGCCGTGGAAGTGCGCAACGTCCGCACGAGCATGATGACCACCGGCGCGATGCTGTGGCAGGCGGCGCTTTACAACAATGGCGGCGCGCCGTATAAGAACGCGCGCTACGGTGAGAGCTATGGGCCCGACGGGCAACCGCAGCGGCTGCAGGCGTTCCCCGCGCCGACCGCCGAAGAGACGCGGACGAAGGGTTGGCTTGCCTCGCTCGAACCGCTGCCGCGCTGGGAGATCTCGCAGCCGGGCAACGTGCTGCGCGCGTTCGAACGGGGCGGAGGCAAGAAGGCGGAGATCGGAAATCCGACCAAGGGAGAAGAGCCAGGTCGTCCTGACGTGAAGCTGAGCGACCGAGGCTTTGGCACCTCGCTGCGTACCGATCCCGTGTTCCTCGGGCTGCAGAAGACACGCCTGCTCGATCCGTTGCTGGCGTTCCCCGGCACCAACGATCAGCCGGGCGATTATCGCGGCAGCGGCTGCACCGGCTGTCACGTCGTCTACGCGAACGATCGCGATCCCGATCATGCCGGGCTCTACGCGAAGTTCGGGAACGAGGGAAAGACCGCCACGGTCGATCCGACGATCGATCCGAAGCGGCTCGAGTCCGGCCATCCGATCAAGCACGTATTCACGCGATCGATTCCGTCGAGCCAGTGCATGACGTGCCACATGCACCCGGGCACGAACATGGTAACGACCTACTACGGTTACACGTGGTGGGAGAACGAAACCGACGGCGAGAAGATGTACCCCGAGCGCGAGATCAAGCGCTCCGAGGCCGAGAAGCTGGAAATTCGCTTGCGCAATCCGGAACAGACGGCGCTGAAGGGCAAGTGGGGCGACCGCAAGTTCCTCGGCCAGGTCGGCACGCCGGAGTTCAACAAGAACTTAGAGCACACGCAATTCGCGGACTTCCACGGCCATGGCTGGGTGTACCGCGCAGTGTACAAGCGCGATCGCCGCGGGAACCTGCTCGATGCGGACAACAAGATCGTGCCGCACGAGGATCCGAATCGGTTCGCGAAAGCGGTGCACCTGAAAGACATCCACCTCGAAAAGGGGATGCAGTGCAACGACTGCCACTTCGCATCCGACAATCACGGCAACGGCAAGCTGTATGGCGAGACGCGCAACGCCGTCGAGATCGACTGCGTGGACTGCCACGGCAGTATCGAGAAACACGCGACGCTGATCACGAGCGGACCCGCGTCGCCGGAGGGAGGCACCGCGCTCGCAGCTCTGCGCACGCCGTGGCGCGAGCGCCGCTTCGCGTGGGAAGGGGATCGCCTCTACCAGCGGTCGATGATGGACCCGAACCTGAAGTGGGAAGTCGTCCAGACCGTTGACACGATCACGCCGGGACGTCCGCACTACAGCGAGCAGTCGCGCTATGCGAAGACGATCCGGAAGGACGGCACCTGGGGCGCGGCGACGGCCAACGACAAGCTGGCTCACGCCACCAGCTCGATGACCTGCTTCACCTGTCACACGTCATGGACGCCGACGTGCTTCGGCTGTCATCTCTCGATGGTTGCGAACCGCAAGATGCCGATGCTGCACAACGAAGGCCTGACCACGAGGAACTGGACGGCATACAACTTCCAGATCCTGCGCGACGACTCGTACTTCCTCGGCAAGGACGGGACGGTCACCAAGAATCGCATCGCCCCGGTGCGGTCCGCCTGCGCGATCCTCGTGAGCTCGCAGAATCAGTCCCGGTCCTGGATCTACTACATGCAGCAGACCGTCTCGGCCGAGGGCTACAGCGGCCAGGCGTTCAGCACTTACGTGCCGCACACGGTCCGCGCAAAAGAGACGAAGCAGTGCACCGACTGCCATCTGTCGCCGCAGGGCAACAACAACGCGTGGATGGCGAATCTGCTCCTGCAGGGCACGAACTTCATGAACTTCATGGGCCACAACGTGTGGGTGGCCGACGGCAAGGGAGGCTTCGAGGGTGTGACCGTCGCCGAGCGCGACGAGCCGCCGGCGATCATCGGCAGCCACCTGCACAGGCTCGCGTATCCCTCCGACTACGAGGAGCACAAGAAGCGCAATCTGCAGCTGCCGCACGCGCACCACCATCCGGCGGGGCGCGGCGAAGAGATCCTCGACGTGCAGCAGCGGGGTGAGTACGTCTACGCGGCGCTCGGCGAGGGAGGCTTCCGGATTTACGACATCAGCAATATCGACAACAAGGACTTCAGCGAACGCGTCGTCACCGCGCCGGTGTCCCCATGGGGCCAGCGGCTGTACGTGAAGACGAAGTTTGCGACGGCCGTCGCGACGCCGACGACGCTCGGCGTCGATCCGCTGCGGAAACATCATCCGGAAAACGAGGAGCAGCCGATCCACCTGATGTACGGCTTCCTCTACGTGACCGATCGCGAGGAAGGTCTCGTCATCGTCGGCAACAAGGATCCGAAAAGCAGGAACGTCATCGGAGTCGGCACGCTGCTCGATGGCAACCCCGCGAATAATTTCCTCGAGCGTGCCGTCACGTTCAATCCCGATGGCGTGCTGGACGGCGCCCGGCGGATCACGATTGCAGGCACCTACGCGTACCTCCTCACGCCCAAGGATCTCGTCGTCGTGTCGCTCGAAGATCCATTCCACCCGAAGGTTGTTGCGAAGCTCGGCGAGGCGGATGGCCTCCACGATCCGCGCGGCGTGCAGATCCAGTTCCGCTACGGCTTCGTTGTCGACAAGGACGGACTGAAGGTGCTCGACGTCACATCGCTGGACAAGCCACGCGTCGTGAAGGGAGCGCTGGTGCCGTTCAAGGATGCGCGCAATCTCTACGTCGCGCGTACGTATGCATTCGTCGCCGGCGGTCACGACGGGCTCGGCATCGTGGACGTCGAGCAGCCGGAGCGGCCGGTGCTCGAGCAGATGTTCAACGACGGCGGGAAGATCAACGATACGAACGACGTCAAGATCGGGATGACCAATGCGAGCCAGTTCGCGTACCTGGCGGACGGCCACAACGGGCTGCAGATCGTCCAGTTGTTCTCGCCGTCCGATAATCCCAACTACCTTGGGTTCAGCCCGAAACCGACGCCGCAGCGCATCGCGCAGTACCCGATGCACGAGGCGCTGGTCGTGTCGGAGGGTATCGACCGCGACCGCGCGGTCGACGAATCAGGAAATCAGCTCGCCGTGTTCGGACGCCGCGGCGCGCGTCCGCTCATGAAGGCCGAGGCCGAGAAGCTGTTCATGCGCGACGGGCAGGTCTACACCGTCACGAACACGCCCGCGCAGCGTCCAGTGGAAATGACCAACCCTGCCGGCGTCGTCGCCACGCTGAAGCGCTGGTTGGACGGGGTCGTCGCGAAGTTCTGACGTTCGCACCGCTTCAGGCGGAAGATCGAATATATGGCCCGTCCGTACGACCGTGCCGCGACCGTGGCCGCGCTCGTAAACGCGCTGGTCGTCCTGCTGCTGCCGCTCGGGCTAATGGGTACGGTGGCGCTGCTCGCACCTTCCTTCAGCAATAGCGGCACCCACGTCGTTGGCCTCGACCCGGACCGCGGGGCTGTCCTTGCGCGCCGGATCCAGGTAACGGTGGCATACGTCACTGCTCTCTCGCCGTTCGCGATGGCTGCCGCGTGGCGCACGTTCGTGCACGCGAAGCGCTGGCTCGAGCGCGGCGACCTGGGGGGACAGGGAATCCTCGAAGGAGCCGCATGTGGATTCGCGGGCGCCCTCCTGGTTCTGCTTCCTGGCATCCTGACAAAGCCGACACAGGCGCCGCCGTATGTCATCGCGTACGGTGGCCTGGCTGCCGTGCTCGGCCTCGCCGTCGGCGTGATCCTGTGGGTGACCGGGACAGTCGCGCTGCGGCTGTATCGGCGGCAGCACTAGCCGGAAAAAACGGGGACAGTCCCCGTTTTGGAAACGGGGACAGGTCCAGTTTCCAGTCAACCTCGCGAAAACAGGCCCAAAACGGGAAACGGGGACAGTCCCCGTTTCGTGTGGCGGAAACGGGGACTGTCCCCGTTTTCAGTCTGCGATCCGGGCGCCGGCGCGCCGCAGGAGTTCCCGCAGCACGCTCCGGTGGCAGTGCGTTTCGTCCTCGCAGTAGCAGCCGACTGAGAAGTTCGCCGTATGTGACAGCGCGGCGAGCGTCTCGATGACCCGCAGGTTGTGCGGCCTCGCCAGCTCCGACTCGTACGACTTCACGAATTTCCGCCATGCGCGCTCGTCTTCCGCGGCTCTGCCGGTCGACACGAGTGATGCGCTCGGCGCGAGATTCGGCAGCCAGACGTCGTACCAGTCGTCCGTGGCGTAGCGTTCCTTCCTCACGCCCCGAGGCGGCCGGCGCACCGTTCCGAGTCTGACGCCTTCATCCTTGTGGCGCGGAGTTCCGAGGCGGACGATCCGTATGGACATAACGTCAGGTGCCTTCCTCGTCGTGGTCGCGCGGCTGGGCGTGACGCGCGTCGAGCGGTGTTGGCTTTGGCTGCAGCGGGACGAGCACGCCGATTCCACCTGATGTGTCCTCGTCATCGCGCGAACGAACCGGTTCGTATCGATCCAGGTTCATCGTAAAGCTTGCGCGGCCTCGGGTCCGCTCGCGCAGATCGCTCGCGTAGCCAAACATGTCAGCCAGCGGCACTCGGGCATGGACGATCGTCATCCCGCCGCTTTCGGGTAGCCCGGTCAGCTGAATCTGCGCGCCGCGTTGAAGAAGGCGGTCGGCCACGTCCTGGAGATACTCTTTCGGAACCTCCACGTCGACGCGCATCACGGGCTCGAGGAGCACGGGCTTCCCCTTTCTGGCTGCATCCTGGAACGCCATCGCGCCCGCGATCCTGAACGCGGCTTCGGACGAGTTCACGTCGTGGTAGGAGCCGTCATAAAGCACCACGCGAACGTCGTCTATGGCGTAACCCGCAAGGATTCCTCGCGCGAGCGCTTCCCTGATCCCATCGTCGATCGGCTTGACGAATGCCGTCGGGATTGCGTTGGCGATAATGGCGTCCTCGAACACGTAGCCGGTTCCGCGCTCGCCCGGGTAGAGATGAATCTTTGCGTGAGCGTATTGCGCCCCGCCGCCGGTCTGCTTCACGTACTTCGTCTCTCCATCAGCGGCACGCGTGATCGTTTCTCTATAGGCGACGTGCGGGCGTCCGACGCCGGCAGTGACGGAAAACTCGCGCGCCAGACGATGGATCACGATCTCGAGCTGTTGTTCGTCAACTGCGCCGAGAATAGTGTCGCCGCCGGCGCCCTGCGCGGTTAGCGTCGGGTCCTCCACCATCATGATGTGCAACGCGCGCTCGAGCCTTTCCGCGTCCGCGGCGGTCCGTGGGGTGATTGCGATCAGGATGAGCGCCGTGTCTTTCATAGCGCGTCTCAACCGGCGGCATGCGCGTCCAGATGTTTGTAGAAGATCACGGCGTCGTGCGGCGTGCCATCGGAATCAAAAGCGAACCGCGGGATAGTGCCCGCTTCAACCCATTCCATCCGCCGATATAACGTCTCGGCTGCCGCGCCGCGCTTCGCGTCGAGCGTGAGCAGCCCGAACCCCGCCGTCCGTGCCGCGTCTTCAACGGCGATCATCAGTTGGCGACCGAGTCCGCCGCCGCGGGCACGGCGATGCACGATCAGCTTCGCGATCTCCGCGCGGTGCGGCTGATTCGGAGCCCACGCGGGATGGAGCTGGACGGTCCCGGCGATTCCCTGCGCGTCGCGCGCGACCAGGAAAATCGCTTTCGGATGCGCGGACGAAAGGGTGCTTCGCCACCACTCCTCGGACGCGTCCAGCGTCAGCGGCGCGAGGAAGCTGACGGCGGCGCCGGAATCAACCGCGTCCACCAGCAGCGCGGCGAGCGCGCGGACGTCGGCGTCCGATGCGGGCATCGGCAGACGTTCGATGTGACCTGGCCCCCGCGACGCTCCGTTTTGCAGACCTGACCCCCGGTAAGGGCATTTTACAGACCTGACCCCGGGGGATCTACGCGGGCTGGCGGACCGAGGACTTCACGAGCCGCAACACGGGACTCCTCGCGGCCAGGCTGTCCTCGTCCGCAATGACGGCATCAATCATGGCGGCCGCGAGCCGCGGACCGAGCAGCTCCAGCACGCGCACGTGATCCTCGTGGAACGCGAGCAGATCTTTCGAATACAGCGCGAGCACCGCAATCAGTGCGTCGCTCTCCACGAGCGGAACGGCGATCGACGACCGGAGCGCCGGCATGCGGTCGGCGCGGAACCCGAGATCCAGGACCGGCTCCGCGTTGAGTACGGGCTTGCGATTGACGGCCACCCACCCGGCGACGCCAGTCGAGGTCGGCCGCGTGACGCCGCGAAGCGCGTGAGCGTGCGCCCCCGCGGCGTAGCGGATGACGACATGATCGTGGCTCTCGTCGGGCAGGAACAACGCGAGCGCGTCCGAGGGAACCACCCGGCGCAGCAGGACCCACATCAATGCGCCAACATCCGACAGTTCGGCCGTGCCCCCGAGCGCACGGGTCAAGCTGCTGATTGCAAGCAGCCCTTCATCCAGCGCCGTCTCGTTCGCTTTCACGACGTCCACCCCCAGTCCGGTGCGTCCCGATACATATTGATATGGGAACCGCGGGCCAAAACATCGACAGGCCCATCCTGCCGAGACCGTGCACTCGTAGGTCGAATCCGTAATCGGCCGCGGAAGACTGTACAGTTATTAGTCAAGCAGTCCGGCTTCGGAGCAAGCTAAGGACCAGCTTGGACTGTACAGGATTGTCGCTGGAAACGATAGTTGTAGCAGCGACTTACAAGGATTATGTGCGGTGGGCCGAGACAAACAGTTCCGAGGCTAGTTGTTCCGTTATGGTACCAATAGCCTGAAATTAACCCGCATTATTGAAGTTAAACAACTTATTCACAGTAGTTTAACTACTGTTGTTCCGTTTTAGGACTTCTTGTCGCATCGATTAAACACGCGTCTTGACCAGTTTCAACACCTGCCTAGCGAGCGGTGCAGGCTGCTCGATGTTTTCTTCGCCTTCGACAGCCGCAGCGAAGGATGCCGCCACGCGCGGGGCGAGGAGTTCGACGAGCCGCACGTCGTCTTCCGAGAAGCCGTCTCGCTGGCTCCTGTGAAGCGACAGCACCGCGACGAGGTCCTCCCCGTCGATCAGCGGCACAGCGAGGCATGAGCGAAGCGGCGCGAACTCGGTCGCGCGCAACCCAAGATCCAGCGACGGATCCGCGTTCACCGCGGGCCTGAGGTTTACCGCGCACCAGCCCGCAATGCCTTCACCAGTCGCGCGGCGCAGTCCGCGCATCGCACCGGCATGAATACCGGCTGCGTAGCGCATCGTCACTTCATCGGTCTCGACGTCCGGCACGAAGATCGCCATTGTGTCGCACGGCAGCACCTGGCGGAGGACGGTCCAGAGCAGCGCACCGACGTCCGCGACGCGTGCCTCGCCCGTCAGTGCGCGCGACAAGCTCGTCACCGCAAGCAGGCCGTCCGTGACTCCGGCCTCCACGGCCACACTGGAATCGTGCGCTCGTTCCTCGCGGTCGAGCGCGCGCGCGTCCCCGATCGCGCGCGACGCCGGGTGTGGCGTCGCGTGCGAGTCCGGCATGATGCGCTTGTAATCGGCGACGAACGCGTCCACGACCGCGGGGTCGTACATCACGCCGCGCCGCTCGCGCAGAATCGCAATCGCCTGGTCATCGGTCATTCGGCGGCGGTACGGCCGGTCGGAGGTCAGCGCGTCGAAGCAGTCGACGACCGACAGAATCCGCGCGCCGAGTGGAATCGCATCCTCCTTCAGGCGATCGGGATAACCGGTGCCGTCCCAGTTCTCGTGGTGATGCCGGACGATGGGGACGACCGGATACGGGAATTCGATCGATGACAGGATGTCGGCGCCGATTGGCGCGTGCCGCTTCATCTTCTCGAACTCGGCAGGCGTCAGCTTCCCCGGCTTATTGAGGATGTGTTCGGGAACGGCGATCTTCCCGGTGTCGTGCAGCAGCGCCGCCGCTTCGATCGCCTGGAGCGTCAGGGCATCAGTGACTCCCATCGTGCGCGCAAGCGCGATCGTCCCCCGCTGCACCCGGCGCACGTGGTCGTGCGTGACTTCGTCCTTCGCATCGATCGCCGTCGCCAGTGTCTCGACCGTCGAGAGGAGCAGGCGATTCAGCTGTGCCACGTGCTCTTTCGCATCCTCGAGGCGGCCATACGACGAACGGAGAGTGAGGTAGCAGATCAGCAGGAGCGGCAGAATCAGTGCGATCGCCGTGAATTGCACTTCACGGAACGCCAGAACGAGCAGCAGTGCAACGGAGGCGCCGGCCAGGTAGCTCGGAAGCAGCGGCCAATAGTGCTCTATCCACGTGGCGAGAACCGCGCGCCGAGTAGACATGGCGATCGCTGTCGCCGTGAGACCGCTGTTGATAACGAAATACGCGCCGGTCATCAGCGCGAGGTAGAACACGATCGTCGCGGGAGGGGCGTCGTGCCCGTACAACGGCTGCACGCCGCTCGCGAAGAAGAACAGGCGCGCGGACACCCAAATGGACAGTCCCAGGTTCGCGAAGTTGAAAAGCGTCTGGGTGCGGTTCATCTTCCAGAAGAAGGAGATCCGCAGGCCATCGAGGGAGAGGACGAGCGCGCCGACGTCCGGTCCAAACAGCAGCACTGAAGTGAACGCGAACACTTCAGAGACAGAGAACCGCGACTGGATCGACGGAATTTTGATGCTGAGCGTGCCGCTCAACACCGTCAGGATCGCGAACAGCAGCCATTCCCCCGGCATTGTGGCGTGCCAGAGCACGCCGACGCTACGGCCTACGACCGCGAGGCCGCAGAAGCTCACCGCCGCGACAAACACCCACGCCTGCGGTGAAAGCCCGCCGGATGATTTGGGGGATTGCTGGCCGCCGCTCACTGTCTTCTTAGCGGCCCCCGCCGACGCTGTTGCCCCAGACCACGTAATTCGGGTCCGAGAACTCGTTGTTTCCCCAGACGACGTACTGACCGGACGGAGACTCAATGGTGTTGCCCCAGACCACGTAGTAGCTGCTCGACCAGTCGGCGACGTTGCCCCAGACGACGTAATTCGCGCCGGTAGATCCGAGCGGGTTCGACGTGCCGAGCAGGTTCAACACGCCGGCCTCCGCGGAGTCCGCGTCTTGGAACAAGGGACCAAGATCCAGCAGGCGCAGCAGCCGGATTCCGGTGCGGTCGTAGATGCGATCGATGAGCATCCCTGTGTCGCGGAACGCCGCGCCTGACGAGACGCCGAGCAGCGATGTGACCGTCGTCGTCAGCGAGTCGAGCAGCCCGTTCTGCGCGATCTTGAACGCCTGCGCGAAATTCACCGTGCCCGTGCCGGCAGCAATGAGCCCGGCTGCCGGCATGAAACGCGCGCCCATCTGCATCGCCATCTTCACCTGCGCGGGCGTGAGCGACGGATAGGCATTCAGCAGGAGCGCGGCGCCGCCGCTGACGACCGCCGTCGCCATGCTCGTACCCGTCAGCCGCATGTACGCGTTCTTGCCGGAACCCGCGATGTGCCACTGCTTGTACGTCGTGCTGAGATACGAATTCTGCGCCTCGAGGGAGACGACGCGCGTTCCGGGCGCGACGACATCCGGCTTCACGACGATCTCGTAGCGGGCCGGGCCCTTCGAGCTGTACGGCGCAACAACGTCGTCGGACGTGTCGAGGGTGCCGTTCGTATCGATCGCGCCGACAGTCAGTGCCGCCGGCGAATTGCCCGGCGAGGTAATGCCGCCGAGAACCGGCGCACCCGTGCTGGTGAGTCCGTAGTTGCCCGCGGAGACGACGACGGTAACGCCCGCGGCAACCGCGCGTGCGACCGCTTGGCACAGCGGGTCCGTGACGGACGGCTCGGTCACGGGATGGCCGAGTGAGAGATTGATGACGCGAATGTGGTAGGCGAGGCGGTTCGCGACGGCCCAGTCGATTCCGGCAATGACGTCGCTGGTGCGGCCCGAGCCGCGCGAGCCGAGGACGCGCACGTCGACGAGACGCACCGACGGCGCGCTGCCGCCAGTAAACGCGCTGGTCACGTACGTCGCAGCGGCGCGGTTGCCGCCGACGATGCCCGCGATGTGCGTGCCGTGGCCGAACGGATCGCCGCCGACGCCGGGTTCGTCCAACACGAGATTCACGTGCGCGGTCACGCGCGTGTCGAGCGCGTTGTGCGTCGCGATGCCCGAATCGATAACGGCCACGCCGACGCCCGTTCCCGTGTACCCGGGCGTGCCGAGCAGGCCAAGTACGCCGGATGTTCCCTGCCACACAGTTGTTGCGGCGGTGACCTTGTTCGTGACTGCCATGTCGGCGACGACCGGCAGGTCACCCGAGATGTGCTCGTAAAGAGGATTGCGCTCGAGCGCCTCGAGCTGCGCGTCGTTGACTTCGACCGCGACGGCAACGCCGAGATCACGTCTCAGAAGGCCGGCAGCACCCCGCCGCAGCAATTCGAGCGCGGCGCCGGGAGCCTGCACGATGACGCGGTGCGTGTGCGGGGCCTTGGGGTGCTCTGCGAGCAGGTCGGCCGAGAGTGATGGCCGCCGCTGCCCCGCGGGAGCCGATCCCGCGAGCACGAGACAGATCAGGGCGGCAGGGAGCGCAAGAAGCGAGCGTCGATTCATCGTTCGTTGTCCTGTTCCGGATCAGTGATGACACCGGCAGAGCAACGATCGGTCCAGCTGGGTTCCTTTAGATTGAACGACTTACGGAGAGATGTTTTTGGGCGGATGGCTTACTTCGGAACAACCGATAACGTAATCGATTGCGTTTTGGGCGTAAGTGATTGTCTTAAAGCGGGATTGCGCTGTGCGCCGTTTGAGCACACGCAAGCTCGGAACGGCACACAGCGCTTCTTGCTTCTTGCTTCTTGCTTCTTGCTTCTTGCTTCTTTCTTCTTTCTTCTGTCGTCTTCCTTCTTTCTTACTGGATCTCGAGCGTGGATTTGATACCGCTTCCGCGCTCCGAGAACCATTTCTTGTGGTTCTCCCAGGGGATTTTGTCCGTCAGCAACCGGTTCATGACGCCGGGCCACTTCTTGTTGATCGTGACGAAGTCCTTGACACCCTGCTTGAAGTGGCGCGGGTTCGCGTTGACGCTGCCGAACACCACCTGGTTGCCGAGCACGAGGCGCTGGTTGATCAGGTCGATCGGCTCGGCATTCATCGTGTCGCCGCCCGTGACCGACAGCAGGCACAGGACGCCGTTGGGACCGAGGATCTCCATCGCATCGAACACGACGCGCGAGACGCCGGTCGCTTCGATGACGATGTCGGGATAGCCCGTTTCCTTCGGGACGTCGGGCAGCGCCTTGTTGGCGACGCAGACGTACTCGGCGCCGAGCGACTTGACGATCTGCGCGCGGAAGTCGGTCGGGTCTTCACGCCCGACGACGACCGTTCGCAGGCCGCGGACGCGCAGCACGGCTGCGGCGAGCAGGCCGATCGGACCGGCGCCGAGGACCATGCCGAACTTCGGCTTCCATCCCTTGAGGCGGTGCTGCAGCAGGAACGTGTGATCGATGCCTTTCTGGACGACCGACATCGGCTCGAGGAGCACCGCGAAGTCGCGGATCTCTTTCGGGATCTTGTTCAGGAACAGCGGCGCCTCGACGTAGTACTGCGCCATGAAGCCGTGGCGGCGCATGATGCCGCGCTCGGTGTACTGGCCGCTGCTGCACATGTCGTTCTCGCCGGCCTTGCACTGCGGGCACTTGCCGCACGGACGCCGCACGGTCGAGACCACGAGATCGCCCGGCTTCCAGCCTTTCACTTTCTTGCCGACCTCCTCGACGACGCCGAGGTTCTCGTGGCCGAGAATGAGGAACTCGTCCCCTTCGGGCGGCTTGCCATAGAGTCCGTGGTTGATCTCGGCGTCGGTGCCGCACAGCCCGACGCGGATCATCTTCACGGCGACCTGATCCGGTTTCATTTTCGGATCGGGCATGTCGCGCATGTGGATGCTGTCTTTCTGACCCGGTTTGACAACGATGGCTTTCATGAGGTCCTCATTTGAAATCCGTCAGGGAGTACGAAGGCGTGACGGGATGGGTTTTCGTCCAGTCGTGATAGCGGTGGCACTCGAAGCAGCGGCTCTCGGCCTGCCCTGAGTTCGGTCGAACGGCGCCTTTCGACGGCGCGTGGCACGAGGCGCACGTGGCCTGGTTCGGCATGAGGACGTCTGAGGTCTTCGTGCTCTTTTCGGCGGCGTGGCAGCTCTGGCACGTCACCATCAGGTGCGGCGTGTGGTCGAAGCCGGCGCGCGGCATCCACTGCTTCGTGATGTTCGACTGCGCGTAGACGGGCACGGCGTCCGGAGCGACGGTCGCGGAGGCGTCCCTCTCGTGGCATTCGGCGCACGTCTTGTTCCACAGGATCCGTTCGTCGGCAACGGCGCGGCGCGAGACCCATTCCTGCGCATTGCGCGCGGGGGGCGCGGCGGGGCGCGGGAAGTTCAGCGGCACGCGGCGAAACGCCGAATCCGGCTTCGAGATGTCCCCTGGGTGCTCCTGGATGTAACCGACGAGCGCCTGCTGCACGAACGCGCGGACCGCCTCCGGTTTCGCGTGCGGCGCCGCCTGCTCGATGCGCTCGTCAAAGAACAGCGGATGGCAGCGCGCGCAGTTCTCCTGGAACGTGATCGGCGCCATCAGCCCCGTGCGTGCCGGCGCCTTGGCGCGCGCGCTCGCGCGGATTATCTCGGGCTTGTGGCACGCGCTGCACTCGAGTTTCTCCGCACCGGCGGGACCGCGCAGGTTGTCCTTCATGTGCACGGCATGGTTGAAGCGCAGCCGTCCGGGATCCTGCGCGTCCGCCTTGATCGCTGCGAACTCCGGATGTCCCTGCGGGAACGCGCGGACGTTCTTCGCAATTTTCGCGTCACCATGCGTCGTCTTCAGATCGCCATGGCACTGCACGCAGAAGCTGTCGTCCGTCTTCGCGATCTGCACGCGGCCGCGGTGTTCCTGGTGGCAGGTGGCGCAGGCCGGCGCCGGCGTCATGTTCGCCGCGTGCTGCGGCGCGTCGTGGCACGTCGTGCACGCCTTCTCGGTCGTATGCGCACGGAACCCCGCCGTTGCGTTCGTCCTGGCATGGCAGACTTCGCAGCGCATTTCCGCGAACGCATGCGCGCTCGATACGGGGCCCGCGCTGTACGGCTTGCGGCTGCCGGCCATGGCGACCGCGGAAACCCAGACCAGCGCCACGAACGGCACCGCGGCAGACAGCAGCAGCCGCCAGCGCCGCATGCCCTTCGCGTGCCTGAAGTAATAGAGGTCGATCCTCTGCGCGCGTTGTTTAGCGGTGCGGACTCTCATCAGAATCTCAGCGCCATGAAGATGTGCGCGACGGCGAGCAGCATCAGCGCGAACGACAATGGCACGTGCACGATCAGCCACGCGTGGAGGAGCCCGTGCATGCGCTCCTGGCGCAGCAGCTGGCGCTCTTCCTCGCAAATGCTCTCGAGGTCCGCGATCGCCGGCTCGAGCACCGCAGGCACCAGCGGGCGGACCTTGCCGAACAGCGCCGCCGCGGTCATCGCGTTCGCCAGCGCGTGCGACGGCGAGGGGGACTTCACGAAGGGGCGCATCTCCTTCATGTAGAACTCCCGCAGCGGCGCCGTGTCATCGGCGCCTCCACTGCCGGTTCGCATGACCGTCGCGAGCGCGTTGGCCCCTTCCGAGGACGCGACGACGGGCACCGACACTTCCACCTGCAGCTTGCCGCAGGCGTCGGCGACGACGCCGTCCGCTTCGTCGAGGAGCTGCTCGCGGACGTGGCCGATCTGGTCGTAGATCGTTTCCATGGGTACTTCGCGCAGCAGCCGCCGTGGCATCGTGTGCTGCAGCCACGCGCCGAAGACGCCGCTCGCGTAGACGAACACGAAGAGCCACATCATCACGGAAGTGAGGCCGTGGCCGAACAGGAAGCCGGCGTGCAGCAGGATCAGCGGCAGGCTCAGCGCGCCGAGCCAGAGGTGCCCGCGCATCCACGTCTTCGTCCGCCCGATGCGCCAGATGGGGAACTTCTTCCGCAGCGCCAGCAGCGTGACGAATGCCATGAAACCGAAGCCGATGCTGCCGTAAATGAGGCCGGGCACGCTGCCGCCGCTCGGCGGCGTCGCGCCCATCGCGTATGGGATGTACGCGAGAACCGAAACGGCCAGGATGGCGATGCTCGCGATCGCCCACGGCTTGTGCGACTGATCGATCAGCACTACTTGCTCGTCCCCGCTGTGGACCCCGAAGCGGTTCTCTGTTCGCGGACGCTCAGCATCCCGCCAAAGAACGTGAGCGGCTCGACGCGGTGCGCCGCATCGTGCGGGCACGCGTATACGCAGCTCGGCTCCTCGTGCTCCATGCACAGGTCACAGCCCGTGGCCTTGTTCTTCGTGCCCGCGATCATGCGTGTGGGCTTGTCGGGATCCGGCACCTGCACCGCAAACGGATGCAGGTTCAGGTTCCCGTACGGACAGTTGCGCACGCACAAGCCGCAGCCGACGCACCAGTCCTCGATGATGATTTCCATCGAGTTGCGCCGGCGAATCGAGCCGACGGGGCAGCCGACCATGCAGAGCGGATCGCGGCACGAACGGCAGGAAGTCGCGACGAGGTACTTGTCGAAGCGCAGTCCCTCGCGCACCAGTCGCGTGACGCCATCGTGCGCGTCGGCGCACGCCTTGACGCACTGATCGCAGCGGGTGCACTTCTCGAGATCCAGCAGCAGCAGGCTCTGCGCCTCCATCAGCCCCTGGTTCAGGAAATCGCCGATCGGCACGTGCTCCGTCTGCGCGATGCGCGCGCGATTCATTTCGGCGCGCTCGCGCGCGACCTTTTCGAGCCCTTCGCGGATCCCAGGGAACCGCGACAGCATCAAATTGAAGTCCCCGCCGGCGATCTTGACCACATCGACGTGATCGAGCGCGGTACACGTCGCGGTGCGGACGCCGCCCCCGAGCAGGCCCATTTCCCCGAAGTACGATCCGCGCCCCAGATAATTCAGCACGACGTCGCCGCCCGGGTGCCGCTCGCTCACTTTCACGAAGCCCATGCGCACCAGGTAGAACGCGTCCGCCGCGTCCCCCTGCCTGACGATCCACTCGCCTGGCGAGTACCGCATCAGCTGCACGCGGTCACGCAAGTACGCGATGAAATCGGCGGGCATCATGGCGAACTCCGGAACGCTCCGGATGTGCGTTTCAAGCGCACGCTGTCGGTATTTGCGATCGAGCTCCGCGCGGAACGTCTTGTTCTTCTGCAGGATGTCCAGGACGTTCCGCAGCATCTCGAGGACGACGACGTGTGTCTTCGCGCGGACCGTCGCGGAGCGCGGATGGAAGCTCATGCAGGTCATCTCGCCGAACAGATCGCCGGCGGTCAGCTCGGCGAGCGGCTTCTCATACGGCAGGTCCACGGGCGCGTCGATCGGGATGTACTTCCGCCCGCTCTCCTCCGCGCGCGTGTGCGTCTGCCGGCTCGAGAGCGTGCTGCGGATCTTGCTGAACCATCCACCCGGCGCGTCGTGCTGCTGGACGTGCGCCATTGGCGTGTTGATGTAGACCTCGACGGTGCCTTCGAGGATGTAGAACGCCGTCGAGCCGAACTCCCCTTCACGGCAGATGATCTCGCCGGGCGCAACCGAGCGCTTCACCAGAGAGCTGCGGTTCAACTGGAGGAACGTTCCTGACACCCCGTTGAACACCGGCAGCTGCAGGATCCACTCGGGATCGAGCTTCTCTCCTTCGAGATGCGCGTCGACGACCCGCTTGTTCGTCAGCGCGCCTGTCGGACAGGACACCATGCACTCGCCGCACGAGACGCACGTCGAGCTGCCCATCGGCAGATCGAGATCGAACCCAACGTGCGCCGTATAGCCGCGGCCGCTGCGGCCAATGACCATGTTTTTCTTGACGTCGTCGCAGCCACGGATACACCGATCGCACAGGATGCACGCCTCGTGATCGACCGCGATGCTCAGCGACGAATCGTCGCGTCCGCGCGGCGAGAGCCGGCGCGCGAACCGCGGCTCCGACACGCCCGCCGCCTTCGCCATCGTCTCGAGCTCGCAGTCGCCGCTGTGCTGCTGCCGCGCGCACGGCGTCGGATGATCCGACATCAGCATCTCGACGAGGGTCGTGCGCGCCTGCACGACTCCCGGACTGTCGGTCTTCACCTTCATTCCCGGCTCGCACTCGCGGATGCACGATGCCGGATAGACGCGCGCGCCGACGTCGACGACACAGACGCGGCAGACGCCGACGGGCGTCTGGTTCTGCTGGTGGCAGAGCGTCGGGATGGCGATCCCGTTCATCCGTGCGGCGTCGAAGATCGTCGTTCCCTTCGGGACCGAGACGTCGCGTCCGTCGATGTTGACTGCGATCATCTCGCTCATGCGGACGCCCCGATGCGGAAGCAGACGCCTGCGGGACAGATACCCTTCGCGTGCGCCTCCACTTCCTCGGCAAAGTGCTTCATGACCGACGCGATCGGCACGTGGACCACCTGCCCGAGGCCGCAGATCGACGCCATCTTCAGGGCGTGGCAGAGCTCTTCGTACAGCACCAGGTCGTTGGCGCGGCGGCGCCCTTTCGTCCACTCCGTGAGCATCTCGGTCATCTTTGTGGAACCCGTTCGGCACGGCACGCACTTGCCGCACGATTCGTTGCGGAAGAAACGCACGGAGTTGAGCGCCATGTCGAGCATGCACGCGCGATCGTCACAGACGACGATCGCCCCCGAGCCAACCGTGGCCCCCGCGGCGGTCATCGCGTTCCAGTCGAGCGGCAGATCGAGCATCGATGCGGGCAGGTAGCCGCCGGCAGGACCAGACGGCGCGTATGACTTCAGCGTCCGTCCCGCGGGCACGCCGCCGGCGAAACCTTCGATCAGCTCGCGGTATGACGTGCCCATCGGCACCTCGAACACGCCGGGATTCACCACGTCGCCGCTCACGCCGACGAACTTCACGCCCGCAGAACCGTTCTTGCCCGCGGTTTTCATCCAGTCCACGCCCTTTGCGAGGATGACGGGTACGAAGAAGAACGTCTCGACGTTGTTGATCACCGTCGGCTTCGCCCACAATCCGCCCCCCACCTGGCCGGGGAACGGCGGCTTGTTGCGCGGTTCCGCGCGCTTGCCTTCGATCGCCTCGAGCAGTGCGCTCTCCTCGCCGCAGATGTAGAGTCCCGGACTGACGAAGATCTCGAGATCGAACGCGAGGCCCGAGCCCATGATGTTGCTGCCGAGGATCCCCTCGCGGTAGCAGCGATCGAGCTCGTGCTGAAGGATGTGTTCCTGGTCCGTGTACTCGTGGCGGATGTAGATGATCCCGTGCCGCGCGCCCGCGACCAGTCCGCCGAGGATCATCCCCTCGATGAGCAGGTGGCCGCCATTCGTCATGATGTGGCGGTCCTTGATCGTGCCGGGCTCGCTCTCGTCGGCGTTGCAGACGATGTACTTGTCGGGGCCGGGCTGATTGCGTACCAGCTCCCACTTCATGCCGGTGGGAAATCCTGCGCCGCCGAGTCCACGCAGGCCGCTGGCCTTAAGCGTCGCGATAAGTGACGCCCAGTCCTTCGACTGGACGAACTGGTGAAGCACGCCGTATTGCGATGCCTGGTCCGGATACGGATCGCATTCGACGTGCGAATGGTGTGGATGCGCCCGGCGCGCGGCGAGCTGCTCGGGTGCCGCACCTGCCAGCGCGAAATCGATGAGCGCGGACGCCTCGGCGTCGTTCACCTTCTCGAAAATCTGATCGTTGACGGCAATCGCCGGCGCCAGATCGCAGCGCCCGAGACAGGAGACGTGCCGGATGTTCACATCCTGCCCCTGGTGGCGCGCGGCGAGGCGCTCGCGCATCTCGTTCGCGCCGTAGCGATGACACGCCATATCGCCGCATACGCGCACTTCCGCGCGGGCGGGAGGTTTCAGGAAAAAGTGCGGATAGAAGCTCGCGACCGCCTGCAGCCGGAACAACGGAATCTCGAGGCGCTCGGCGAGCGCGCGCAGTTCTCCTTCCGGCAGATACCCATGTGTCCGCTGGATGCCGCGGAGTTCGTCGAAAACTGGAGATGTTGGAGCGCGCCCTTGCACGGGCCACGGAATATATCACGCCAATTTCTGATATAACCATGCCCGCAATGCGAAGACTGCGATCGTTCGTTCTGCTGGGCACCGCCCTGCTGCTGTTCGCGGCTGCCCTGACGACTTCTGTGCGCGCCGCGGGATTGCCAGCGGCGCCGGCCGCGCGATCACTTGACGCGGCCGTGCAGGCCGGAACCGACGGACGTGATTACGTGGGCCCGGGTTCGTGCAGCGCGGTCGCGTGTCACGGCGCCATTCGCCCTTTGGCGGGCGCCCGCATCCTGCAGACCGAATACAGCACGTGGGTCGCGATGGACCGCCATGCGCGCGCGACGGAGATCCTCGGAAACATGGTCTCCCAGCGCATGGGACGCATTCTCGGCATCGGCAATCCGCTGCAGGCGCAGAAGTGCCTGGTATGCCATTCGCTCGACGTGCCCGCGTCGGCGCGCGGCCGCAACTTCGCCACCGAAGGCGTGAGCTGCGAGGCGTGCCACGGGCCCGCCACAGGCTGGCTCGGATATCACGTGACCAGGGACGCGAAGCACGATGAATCGGTGAAGCGCGGGATGTACGACACGAAGGATGTCGTCAAGCGCACCGAGAAGTGCCTCACGTGCCATCTCGGAACGTCGGAAAAGTTCGTCGATCACGAGATGATCGCGGCCGGCCACCCCGACCTGGTGTTCGAGCTCGAGGCGTTCAGCGCCGCGATGCCGCGCCACTGGAAGGAGACGACCGACGCCGACGCCTACAAGCCGGTGCGGACCTTCGCGGTCGGTCAGCTGGTACACTTCCGCGCGAGCCTCGATCGACTCGGACGTCGCGTGAAGGGACCGATCTGGCCCGAGTACGCCGAGCTCGATTGCTTCGCGTGCCATCACAGCCTGACGCGCGCGGAAGACAGCTGGCGCCAGGCGACCGGCTACGAGAACCGTGCGCGTCCCGGACTGCCGCAGCTGCAGGTGTCGCGCTATCTCACGGCGCGGCGCGTGCTCGCGGCGTGGGATCCGCAGGGTGCGCAGGAACTCGACGGCATCATGGGTAAGCTGCAGATCGAGGCGAGCCGCCTCGCGGCGAAGCCGGATGATGTGGTCGCGCTGGCGAACCAGGCGCGCGCCATCGTCGATCGCGCGATCAATCGCGCGCTCTCGGCGTCGGCCACGCCCGAGACGGCAAACGCGATGCTGCGCGGCATCTTTGCCGACGCGCCGCAGATCGCCGAGCGCGGCGAACGCGCCGCGGAGCAGGCGGCGATGGCCGCGGAGGTGCTCGCGACGGCGCTGGCGAAGGGGCGCAACCAGGACCCGAACGCCACCAAGCCGGCGTTCACGGAGCTTTTCAGGCAGTTCGAATCGCCATCCGCCTACAGCCCGTCGCAGTTCGTCGCGGCGATGAAAAAGGCGGAGAGTGCGGTCCGGTAAGCTTTTACTCGAAGAATCGAATGCCTCGCAGAAGGTCGAAGGAGCAAGCGATCGTCGAAGGTCGAAGGAACCTTCGACTCCTTCGATTGGCCACCTGAGCTCCTTCGACAGCCTTCGTTTCCTTCGAAACTTCGAGTGAGGCTTGTCCGCTAGTCGGCGGGCCGATCGTTGTCCGGGTCCGCCGGCGGGGGCGTCGCGTGGCGGCTCATGTTCCTCTGACGGTTGACGATCTCGTCGCCATGCGGCGGCGTCACATCCCCACGGTCGGGCTCAGGGGCCGGGGCGGCTTCGGTTTTCTCCATCAGTCCTCCTGAACGAATAAATGCAAATGCGCAACCATCCTCATCTCTATGAAATCAGCGCGTGGCCGTGGCTCGAACGCCTGTCGCGGCAGGGGTCAAAACGCCTCACGCTCGGCGACGTGCCTGGCGCGACGTGGGGCGCGATCGCGAAGTCCGGCATGGACTGCGTGTACCTCATGGGCGTGTGGAAGCGCAGCGCGGTCGGCCGCGTGATGGGACGCACCGATGACGCGCTTATCCGCGAATACGACCGCGTGCTGCCGGGATGGGGCATGCCCGACGTGCCGGGCTCGCCGTACTGCATCCAGGCGTACGAGCCGGACCCGCGGATGGGGGGCTGGAAAGGGCTCGACAAGGCGCGGCGCGAGCTTGCCGATCGCGGCGTCAGCCTTGTGCTCGACTTCGTCCCGAACCATACCGGGTTCGATCACGACTGGATCCGCACCAACCCCGAGTACTACGTGCAGGGGACCCTCGACAACTATCGCGCCGAGCCGATCCTGTACCACCCGATCGAAAGCGCGGACGGCGGGCAGGTCACCTTCATCGCGTGCGGGCGCGATCCGTTTTTTCCTCCGTGGCGCGACGTCGCGCAACTGAACTACTTCAACCCGGGAACGCGCGACGCGATGATCGGTGTGCTCAAGACGATCTCGGAACACTGCGACGGCGTGCGCTGCGACATGGCGATGCTGGTGCTGAACGACGTATTCGCGCAGACGTGGGCGCAGCGCGTGGACCTGCTCTGGGCCATGCCGGTGACCGAGTTCTGGCCGGACGCGACGGCGCGCGCGCCGATGACCTATCTCGCGGAAGTGTACTGGGACCGCGAGTTCCAGCTGCAGCAGCAGGGGTTCAACTACACCTACGACAAGCGGCTGCTCGATCGGCTGCACCACGGAAATCCCTACGAGGCGCGTGCCCATCTCCAGGCGGATCCCGCCTACGCCGCGAAGCTCGCGCGCTTCCTCGAGAATCACGACGAGGCGCGGAGCGCCACGGAGTTCGGCAGCCGCATCCGCGCCGCCACCGCCCTCACGTTCACGCTTCCCGGACTGCGGTTCTTCTTTGACGGCCAGTTCACCGGCGCCGCCGTGCGCCCGCCGGTGCAGCTCGGTCGCTGGCCTGACGATCCGGATCGCCCTGACATCCGCGACCTCTACGCGCGGCTGCTGAAGGCGATCGACAAGCCGCTCTTTCACGACGGCAAGTGGACGCTCCTCACTGTGCGCGGCGCGGGAGATGCGACGAACGCAGACCTCATCGCCTACTCGTGGCGCAAGGGCAAAGACCTCGCGGTCGTCGTCGGCAACATCACGCACCACGACGCACAGGGGCTCGTCGACCTCGGCGAGCTGCCAGCAGGGCAGAACTTCGATCTGAAAGATCAGCTCTCGGACCAGACGTTCCGGTGGGCGCGCGCCGACCTCGGGAACGGGCTGTACGTCCGCCTGGGATCAGGCGACGCGCACCTCTTCCTGATCAAGGCGGCTACTTAGCGAGATCGACTATCCATTGCGGCGGATCGGGTTCGTCGCGGATCCTGTCCGAAAGATTCTTCGCGACCCGCCAGCGGTGGAGCCACGACGGGCCGTACGTGCCGATGAAGTCGTCCGGCGTCTTGTACACGGCGTCCTTCATCGCGTCCGGCAGCGTCACCCAGCGGTAGCCGCGTTGCTCGATCTTCGTGAGCAGGGCATCCAGGACCTTCGTGTGCAGATCGTTCGAATGAATGAGCAGGATCTGCGGGATGTCGCGGCCGAAGTCTTCCTTTGCCAGCGTCTCGAACCAGTCGAGCATCCGATCGTTGTAGGCGAGGTACTCGTCGCGCACTTTCGCCGCGAGCGCCGCGTCTCCGGACGCTCTGGCTTTCGCGTACGCGGCCGAGAACACCCAGTCGCTGTTTTCGATCGTGAACGGCGCGACGCGGTAGCCGCGCGCGGCGAGGAACTTGTCGAGCGCCGCCTTGATCTCTCTGGTCGGCCCCGTGTGCGTATACGGATGGCGGAACCACCGCTCGCTCGCAATCCCACGCATCAGGCGCGTATAGGTTCGCTCGCCACGCACCACGTCTTCTTCGTACTTCTCCAGCGATACGGTGTTGATGTCGATGTGCGAGTAAGTGTGATTGCCCAGCGGCACGCCCGCTTCCACCCACGAGCGCAGCAACGCCGCGCGCTCCTCCACCATCGTCGGACCCGAGTACAGCTTGCCTTCGTTCACGAACGCGACGGCCGGCGCTCTGTGCGCCTTCAGCACGCGGAGGATGGATTCGGTAGTATGGCGTGCGCCCTCGATGTCCTCGAATCCGTTCACCTTCGGCAGGTCGTCGAAGGTGATCGCCATCATTCGGCCTTCGGCGCTGCTCGGCTTCGGCGAGGCAAGCCTGTCTGCCTCTTTCATCCACACGGCCATCTCACCGACGCCGCGATTGTTCCACGCGTAATACGGGATTGCCGTGAGCGTCCGCGTCCCGCCTGACGGATCGACGCCAACGCCTTTCAGTACTGTGACGCCGCCGAGCAACGAGGGCATCGCGTCGACCTGCAGATCGTTGTTCGCGAGCGCAACGTTGAGAACCTTGCCGGCGTTGTCCACGCCTTCGAACGCGTAAACAATCGGGCCTCGCTGGACGGCGACCTTGCCGACGTTGTCCGCGATGTGCATGCCGGACGTGACGCGGCGCGGCACCATCGGCAGCTCGAGCTTCACGCGATCGCCGCGCTTCCACGTGCGCGAGACGGTCATGAATCCACGCGACGGCGTCCGGCTGACGCCCTGCCCGTTGACCGTGACGCGGATCGCGGGATCGATCTCCTCCCGGAACAAGTACAGGGCGCCTGGCACGCCAGGGCCGCCGGTCCAGGAAGGGATCCGCAGGTTGAGCGTGAACGCGCGCGGCTTGTCCAGGTCCACCGTGAACGTCACCGTCCCATCCCACGGATACTGCGTTTTCTCCGTGAGCCGGACCTCGCCGGCAGAGGTCGGAATCGACGCGGTGTTCGCGGCGTAGAGATTGACGAATACGTCGCGACCTTTCGTCGAGTAGAGCAACCCGGGAATCTGCTCCATCAGCCGGGACAGATTCGCCGGGCAGCACGCGACGTCGAAGTACGCGCTGCGCTCGACGCGGCCGGCAGACTCGAGCGGGTTCTGGTAGAAGAAGCGATCGCCGGAGAGCGAGACGCCTGACAGATAGCCGTTGTAAAGGACCTGCTCGAGGACATCGAGGTACTTTCCCTCACCGTGCAGCAGGAACATGCGGTGCCCCCACAGCAGGTTGCCAACCGAGGCGCACGTCTCGGTATAGGCGCGGCGGTTCGGTAATTCGAAGTCTTCGCCGAACGACTCGGTCGTGCCGCGCGCGCCGATCCCACCCGTGAGATACATGCGTTTCGACGTCATGTCATCCCACAATCGATCGAGCGCGGCCTTGTATTTTGGATCGTCGGTCAGCGCCGCGACATCGGCGGCGCCCATGTACAGGTAGACCGCGCGCACCGCGTGCCCGACCGCGCGCTGTTGGTCGACGAACGGAGCCTGATCCTGCTTGTACGCGCGCTCGTTGTACATCGCGAACGGCCCTTCCGGGTACGGCTGCATGTCCGGATGCGGCTTGCCGCGTTCGTCGATGAAGAACTTCGCGGTATTGAGATATTTCCTGTTGCCGGTGACGCGATAGAGCTTCACGAGGCCAACTTCGATCACCTCATGTCCTGGAATCGCGTGGCGGGCGTTCGGGCCGAAGCTGGCCGCGACCAGATCGGCGTCCTTGATCGCAACATTCAGCAGCGTGCGCTTGCCCGTCGACAGAAAATGCGCGACGGCGGCTTCGTAGAGATGCCCGGAGTTGTAGAGCTCGTGGCTGCCGTTCTCGAAGACCCATCGTTCGCGGCCGACGCCTGGCGCAGGGTTGTTCGGATCGATCGTACGGGCGGGAAAGAGATAGCCGTCGGGTTGTTGCGCCTGTGCGATGAGTGCGATGAGCTCGTCGACCTTCTGCTCGAGCGCACTGTCGGGCTGAGCCTTCAACGACAGCGAGGCGGCTTCGACAACCTTATATATATCGGTGTCGTTGAATCTACGGCCGAGGTAGGCCCCCGCCATGAGGCCGGCCGCTTTGCGGAAGTTGTCCACGCGCCCGGTCGATTCGTTCTCCCGCATGATGTGCGGGATCGTCACGCGCCGGTTGATCTCGAGTTTCGGCGCCCAGAAGGTGTCGGTCAGCTTCACCTGGACGGCGGGCACCGCCGTGATTGGGTAATCCGGATTCACAGACACGGCCCACGGGCTATTCACAAAGACCACGAAGGTCACCAAGACCACAAAGAAAGGAATCCAAAGTCTCTTTGTGATCTTCGTGGTCTTTGTGAGTTGCCGTGGCACGTCTCACGCTCCGAACAGGTTCTTCAACACAAACGTCATATTCGCCGGCCGCTCTGCAAGCCGCCGCATGTACCACGGATACCAGTACTCGCCGTAGCTGATGAGCACCCGCGTGCGGCGCCCGCTCTGGGCGAGCCGCTGCTGCTGCGCGCGCTGAATGCCGTAGAGCATCGCGAATTCGTAGGCGGACGAGGGGACCTTGTGTTGCTCGATGAAAGCAATGAGTCGATTGGCGAGCGGCACGTCGTGCGTGGCGATGTGCAGCAGCGTTCCTGCCTTCTGCGCATCCTCTGCCATGAGCCGGCAGCACAGCGTGTAGAAATTCTCGTCAACGTCGGACTTCTTCGGATACGCGACATGCGCGGACTCGAGGTACGCACCCTTGACGATGCGGATGGCGGGACCGAGCGGGATCAGCGTTTCGATGTCCTGCGCGGTGCGGTACAGGTACGCCTGCAGTGCGATCCCGACGCCCTTGTAGCGCTCCCTGCTCTTGCGGAAAAGCTTCAGTGTCGGATCGACATAAGGGGAGTTCTCCATGTCGATCCACACGGGCACGTTGCCGAGGCGCTCCCCTTTCTCGCAGATGCGATCGAGGTTGCGCTGGCACTGCTCGGCGTCGAGGTCGAGGCCGAGTTGTGTGGGCTTGACCGAGAACTGCGCATCGAGTCCTGCGGC
>WNGB01006570.1_pt1 | contig 25535 bp, 24 predicted proteins | sample 5400681 | NCBI WGS metagenome assembly WNGB01 (sample SAMN13153367, study PRJNA577476) | soil metagenome | isolation source: 115 cm soil or saprolite under grassland replicate 2 | place: USA:California | collected 2016-06-15
CAGGCGATCCGGATCCTGCGCGAATACGAACGAGGCGTCATTTTTCGTCTCGGGAAATTACTCGGCGCGAAAGGTCCGGGCGTAATTTTCCTTATCCCGATCGTTGATCGGATGGTGCGAATGGATTTGCGCGTCGTGACCATCAGCGTCGAGCGACAGGAGGTGATGACGCGTGACAACGTGCCGGTGACGGTCGACGCAGTTGTTTATTTTCGCGTCGTCGATCCGCAAGCCGCCGTGGTGAAAGTGGAGAACTTTCTCAAAGCCACCTCGCTGATGTCGCAGACGACGCTGCGCAGCGTGCTCGGCCAGGCCCCTTTGGATGATCTGCTTTCGCAGCGTGAGTCGATCAACCTGAAGTTGCAGGAGATCATCGACCGGCAAACCGAACCATGGGGAATCAAAGTCACGGCGGTCGAGGTGAAGGACGTTGCACTGCCCGACACAATGAAGCGGGCGATGGCAAAGCAAGCAGAAGCTGAGCGTGAGCGGCGTGCTAAGATCGTCAATGCCGAAGGCGAATTTCAAGCTGCTGAAAAAATGGTGCAGGCCGCCGCGATGATGAGTAAGGAACCAATCGCGCTGCAACTGCGCTTCCTGCAAACGATGCGCGAAATTTCCAGCGAACATAACACCACGACCTTTTTCCCCCTTCCGATCGACCTCTTGACGGCATTGATCAAAAAGAGCGAACCACCAAAGGAGTGAACCTCATGCCGCCACTCTGGCTGGCATCTCGTCGTAAGTTCTCCCGCGGAGTAAGCGACCCGTCAGGTCTTTGCGGACTCCGCCCCACTGTTTGAAGAAAAACGGAACGTTTTGCTTGCGACACGCCTTAAAAATTTCTCGAATCCACTCGATTTTCACTGCTCGAGCGCCCCATCCGGATTCTCCGCCGACGATTACCCAGTGAATATCGGTTAGATCAATGCCCGCGAGCGAACCGATTAGCGGCTCGCAGGAAAGAAAGCGAATGGCAGCCGGAACTCTCCGTAAATCGTCTACCCGTGACAGAACGCGTGCATCCTCGACGCTTACCCCCATCCAGACGTTCTCAGGCCACTCTAGATCACGCGCGAGCTTTCGTAACCATGCGCTGCGTTTTGTGAGAATTTGAAATGTGTGCTGCGGACAGGCACGCATCGTGGCAAACACGCGTTGAATGAACTCGAGCGGCACTTGCTCATGAAACAAATCGCTCATTGAGTTCACGAAGATTAGTCGCGGCTCACGCCAGCGCTTCGGCAGCTCGATCAGATCTTCGTGGAACGTGACCATAAAGCCGTTGCGATATCTGGGATTGCCCATCGCTTGTAGGCGAATTGCCAGTCGCTCTGCGTAACAATTCTTGCATCCCGCGCTGACTTTGGAGCAGCCGGTGATGGGATTCCACGTTGCCTCAGTCCATTCGATGTGGGAGTTCGCAGCCATTAGCGGACACCTCGATCGCGGTAGCGCTCGAAAATATCTTCGACGATTCGCACATTCACCCTGTCGTGTCTGCGCAAGAGTTATTTCGGTGATTGATGAAGTTTCAGCGCGTTTACAATCTGATTAGCTAGACCGCGAGTAATTCTCTGCGGAATTTCGGCATGCGCCGGGTTCCAATCCTCCGGCTTCGCCTCGACTGTCAAATCGATCGGCTTTTTGTAGTCCAGGCCGATCCGCTGAAGGCGGCCAACATTGATTTCGCCGATCCGTTCAAGCCGGCGCTCGGGTGGTTTTTCGAGGTGCTTCCGGAACATGTCCCAGTGTTCCGCAAGCGCGACCACCGCAAGGCGGCTCACAGAAACGTTTACTCCGGCGAACAGGCTCGGCGCGATGCGTTCGCCATCCCACTTGTCCGTGAAAATTGCCCGGACGATGTCCTCGTCAGCAGCGATGGGCATCAATCAAGCAGCCAGGCGTCTTGCGAGGTCTTTTGCTTCGCTGGCGGGCGCTGAACCTTCGAGCTGCTGCGCTTCGATGAAGAACTCGATCTCCGCAGGCTTGAACTCCACTTGCACTGCCTTTCCTTCGAAATCTTCCCAACAAACTTCGACGCATCCTTCATCGGTCAAGAACACGCTCGGCATTGAGCCTTCAGGAAATCTTGCAAACTCCAAAAAACGGTAAAACGTCTCCAACGCGCGAGGCGATAATGGTTTGCCGGAGCCATCGCCCCATCCGGCGGAATAATAGTGCCGAAAATGGTGCAGTCGTCCCCAGCCCTTCGGTCCGAGCTTGGATAACAGCAGCTCCTCGCGCTCGCCTTCACTTGGCGCCGCTGGTCGCACGCCAGAGACGGGCGTTTCATCACGCAGATTGTCAGAGAGTTGATAAACAAGCTGCCGCGGCTGCGGTAAGATTGTCGTCATTCGTAAACCGGGTTCAATGTGGCCAAGAAATCGGGTTTTAACAAGCCAAAGAATATCTGCTTCTCGAAGTGATGCGCCTCCCCGAATTTCGCGAGACCATTCTGGAACAAATCAAAATCGAGCGACCCTAACCAAACATCAACATCTAGCACGCTGCCGTGGCGGGTACCCTCGCCCGTCCCCAGAATCGCGCTGTTTGCCACGAACAGCCGAGAAGTCAACGGCGGCCTGGTCAATACCGATGTAACTGAGAGTTCGCCTGCGAGCCGTTTCTTGCCGGTGGATACCTCGAGCTCAAACTTCTCGAAAATATCGAAGGTGAAGAAATTAATGTAGCGCACTCCGAGTCGCTCACCTTCTGACACGAAACCAGTCTGCTGCAATTCCGATACCAGCCAGGTCATTTCCTTCTCAAGCGCTGCCCAGCCGGGGTATTCCTTTGACTTCGTGACCAGGCTGACTACGCGCGGGCCGAACTGAATCAGAAAATCACGACCGAGGAATTGAATTAATGGTTGATACGCAAAAGCGGGCTGATGGCGCCGGATTTCCTCCGGCAATTCTGCGAGCGGCAGACCCTTCTGCTCCGGATAACGCTCGCGAATTCTGCCGAACAACAGCCCGGGCAACGTCGGCCACGACTCCGATGTGACAAATCGGATTTCCAGAATCGCCTCTACAATTGGGCACGGATCGATTTTGATCGGCAATCGGTCCGGGATTGGAATTGGGAAACCGTCATTCATCGCGTCACAAAGTTTTTTCGACTTCGATCATGCAGTCGAGATCGAGCTGATCATAAATATTAATCCGATCAGGGTCTTGCATCTTCTCGCGCACCTTGAGCATCTCGTCCGCGAGTGTGTCTTCTCCCATTGAGGCTAATTTCATCGCCTTAAGCCGGAATATACTCGGAATCTCCGCTTGGAGGCGGTTCGCAGCCTCTCTGTTGCTCCAGCGAAGCGGTTGCGCCTTCGTGATAATGTCGTGCAGCGCATAACGAATTTCCTGCAGTGTGATTTTGGAAAGATCAGGATTTTCTTCCTGCAAAAATTTGCGTACCCGTTCGAGATTTGTCATCGCTTTAGACTGTATGTTTGTGGCACAGTTCACCTTTCAAGCTTTTTCGAGCACTAAGGGACGGCAAGCGATGATCACGAAACGCCGAGATCTCTATGCGGCTAAGGGCCAATCCTTAAACATGGCTTCTGCCTGGACAATCACCTTATCGGCTAGGGTCTCCAACAATTCCTTCTTGACTCCGCGTTTCCGTAACACGGCTTTTACAGCGGCACGCACACCGGCCTTCACATCTTCGCGGTGCGGTTTTGTCCAATCCACCTTAAGATTCTTTTTCACACTTTGCACAACATCGCGGATCAGATCACACAGTGTTTTCTCGTCGAATAAATTTGCGACGTTGGCTGCAACGGCGTCGTAAAACGCGATTTCTTCGGGCGTGAGATTTAATGCTTCGCTCCGTGTCGCCTCGTTATCGATGTCCTTGCGGATTTCGAGCATCACACGCACGACGTCCGCCGCCTGGATCGCGCGATTGTGATACTTCTGAAGCGTTTGATCCAACATCTCTTTGAAGGAGCGATATTTCGTGAGATTCATCTTCTCCCGGACTCGGATTTCATCCGCGACGATTTTCGCGAGAAGCTTCAGCCGGAGATTTTCTTGCTCGTGCGATTTGAATTCTTCAAGAAAAGATTCATCGAGGATCGAGATGTCTGCCTTCTCAATTCCGGCCGCTGCGAAAATGTCCACAACGCCTTTGCTTTCAATGCTCCGATCCAGCAATTCGCGCACTGCTTTCGCTCTCCCCTCATCTTGCGGCGTCGGACCGGACGTTGTCTTGAGCAATTGTTTACGAAGTAATTGATAGAACACCACTTCGTCAGCGTAGCCAATGCAGTCGGCCAAATGATTGACCAACGAGAAGGCGGAATTCAGCTTTGCTTCTGCTGCCAGAAAATCATCCCGCAACTCATCAGTTTCGGTTAGATGGCCGCAGGAACGCACGAACAAGTCTTCAAATTCGATGTTTGGTAACGAACGCCAGTCGCCGTAACTCTTGCCCGCTGGAAGCTCCGGGACCAAATCGCGCACGCTCGCCAGCGCCTGCAAGAAAGCCGCTTTCGCTTCTTCGCTGATGTCCGGCGCCGGATCTCCACGACCGCCGCCTTGCGTGTATTTTTTCGTCGCTTCTCTGAGCTCTTCACCGATGCCGATGAAATCCACCACCAATCCACCCGGCTTTTCCCTGAAAATCCGGTTCACTCGTGCGATCGCCTGCATGAGCGAATGGCCTTTCATCGGCTTGTCCACGTAAAGGGTGTGCAGGCACGGGATGTCCGTTCCCGTCAGCCACATGTCGCGCACGATGACAATCCTCAGTGGGTCATCGATGTCCTTCATCCGCGCTTTGATCGCGTCACGCTGCGGCTTCGTCGTGATGTGGCCAGCCTTGCTCCATTCCGGCGGGTCTTCTGCAAGGTTTCCAGTCATCACGATTTTGACTTCCGGACAACCAGGCAATTCCGTCAGCGCGTGATAAAGTTTCACGCAATTGCGGCGGCTCATGCAAACCACCATCGCCTTGCCGTTCGACATCTGGTTTCGCTTCCGAAAATGGTCGAGCAAAGTTTTCGCTAGATCTTGCATGCGCTCTTTTGTGCCAGCGGCCTCGGCGATGGCTGCCCAGCGAGCGCGTTCGAGTTGGCTGGCATCGCTACCAGTTTCTTCGGTGATTTCCGCCAACTGCGCGTCTATCTTTTCGTTAGTCAATTCCAGTTTGATAAGGCGCGGTTCGTAATAAATCGGCACAGTCGAATGATCTTGCTTCGACTGAAGCATGTCATAGCTGTGGATCACGTTACCGAAAACAGCCTGGGTATCAGCTGACGCGAAACTGATCGGTGTGCCCGTGAAACCGATGAACGATGCGTTTGGCAATGCTTTGCGAAGTTGGTGCGCGAAACCTTCTGTGAGTCCGTACTGGCTGCGGTGCGCTTCATCAGCGATAACAATCACGTTACTGCGCGGCGAGAGCGTCGGATGGACTACTTCTTCATCGCCCAATTGAAATTTCTGAATCGTGGAGAAGATCACTTCGCCTCCTTCGCCAGCGAGCAACGAACGCAATTGCTCGATAGATCCGGCATGTTGCACGTCGCCGACCAGCGCTTTCACCGCGACAAACTGATCGTGCAACTGGTCGTCGATGTCCGTGCTATCGACCTGAATGACGAACGTCGGATTCTCCATGCGCGGATCGTGCCGCAGAATGGCGACGAGATACGCCATTGAAAGTGATTTCCCGGAACCTTGCGTGTGCCAGATCACGCCGATCTTCCGGTTGCCTCCGGGCTCCGTGGCACGCAGCGCTTCCTCCACTGCGAATCGCACGCCGAAATACTGATGATATTTCGCGCCTTTCTTGTCGATCTTGTCGTTGACGATCTCGAACGCAATAAAGTGCCGAATGTAATCGAGCAACCGTTCCACCGGAAACAATCCCTCGACTAGCGTTTTCATTGCACCGGTGGAACTTTCCACCACGTCACGTCCGTTGATGCTTTTCCACGGCGCAAACCATTCCCACGACGCCGTCCACATGCCGTGCAACGTCGAGCCCACCGCGTGCGGCGTGTCGTCATCCGCATGCCCGACCATGCCGCCATCGGAAACGACGACGAGCGCGTTGAAATCGAACAACTGCGAAATGCCCGCCTTGTAGTGCTGCACCTGATTGAACGCGCCGCGCGTGTTCGGCTGTTCCTCGTAAGGATTCTTCAACTCGAACAGCACGATCGGAAATCCATTCAGGTAAACGATAATGTCCGGTCGCCGATCGTTCTGCCCGCGAATAGGCAACTGATTGACTACGCAGAAATCGTTCGCGCGAGGATTTTCCCAATCCACGCCGTAGATGTGCTCGATCGATTCCGTGCCGTCCGGCTTGCGATATTTCTGTTCGAACCCGCGAGTAAACAATGGGTGAAAGTTTTTGTTCCGCTGTTCCGGAGTCACTCCCGGCGGGCGCGACGCTTTGGCGATCGCTTCCTCAAGCGCATCCGCCGGCAGATGCGGATATTTCTTTTGCAGGAACGCCCGCATCCAATCGATCATTACCACGTCGTGTAGGTCGCGTTCGATCTCGCCGCCGTACTGATAGCGGTAGCCGCCTAACGCCAGCAGCCGATCAATCGTCGTCGCCTCGAATTGCGATTCCGTGCCTTGGTTAGGCATTTTCAGCTTGAGGCCGTAACCAAGTTCTCGGCCTGCTCGCGCAACTCGCCGGACAACAGTTTAGGCAGCAACGTGTCGCGCAGCGCGGCGAGCGTTCGCGATTCGCGAATGTTGTGCGCGACTTGCGCGAGCCACGGCGAAACAATCTTCTCAAACTCGTTCAAGAGTTCGGCAGTGGGGACGACCACTGGCGCGTTCTCGAAAGTTTCTGGACGAACTGCTGGATATGCGCTGCCTTCGGCGTGTGCCGTCAGATAATCAGTGAAGTCGTCGGTTGTGGTCGCGGTGTAAATGAATGCCGGACTTCCGCACGTTGGCGTCAACGTGGCGAAGCCCGTTGAAACCACCATGTTTTCCGGCGGGTCTTGGATGAACGCGAATGATCGCCGGTTCGGGCGCACGCATGACCAAATTGTATCGCCATGCACAACCAGCCGCTGCGCCCGACTTGGCGCCGCAGTTCGTGCAATCCGTGTTGTGCCGTTAATGACTCCCTCAATCACGGAAGAAATGTCAAGGTACTCGATTTCCGTGTACGTATAGTTGCGCGACATCTTGTGTGCATTGATGGACGCGATTTCCGACAACGCGGCCACGCGCCAGCCTTGCGGTATTGGGCCGAGCTCGGAGTCTTGGAAATCAGTTGGGAAAAGCGAGAAAAGTTCGGGCCGCAGGTGAGCCGGCTTGCGTCCGGCGGCTTTGGCAATTACCGGATCGAAATCCACAAACCACGAACGGAACAACCTCGCGGCCAACTCCTCCACCGTCCGGTTCATCCGCCGGTTCAACTCAATTTTGTCGTCCAACGTGCGAATTACCTTGCCGATCGCTAGTTGTTCGTCCGTCGAGAGATTCGGAATTCGGATTCGGCCAATACCCTCGGCACTGACGTTCGCTTGCGCGCTGCCGCCGGCGTTGTTCAACACCTCTTCTTCAAATCCTCGTCGCGAAACGATCGCCCACACAAAATCGTCGAATTCATGTCCGGCCTTTGCACTAATCTTGGCGACACGCTGATTCAGATATGCTGGCGTCGTCGAACGGACGCGACCAGCCTTTCCAATTGTGGCGCCTGTCATCGCCATCACTATGTCTCCATCTTCCAGCTTAAACCGATCAAGGCCGATGACTTTATTTTCCGGAATCTTGGCACAGTCAGAAAGGTTGACGTGCGGCGGTTCAATATTGGCAATTCGTACGACAGGAATTCCCGCTGCATTAAAATCTTCGCTCTTGAATGCGAAGCCGCCTAAGACATCAGCAATTTGAGAAAGAGGAATTTTGTCCGGCATTTCACCCAAGCGTTGCGAGTACATCCTTGATTGCGCTTCCCAAGCGGGCGGATTCATTGATCTCCGACGTCAAAAGTCCCTTCAGCATCCGAAAACGCTCTTCAAACGGTTCACCCTCGCTGCCGTCATCGCTCGCTCCGACATAACGTCCGGGTGTGAGCGCGTAATTGTATTCTCGGAGATTGTCAATCTTCGCGCCGGCGCAAAAGCCGGGCACAGGATCGGGCGCGCGATCGTGTTTGAACTGGCGATACACCGCGGCCATGCGCTCGATCTCGTCGGCAGACAGTTGCTTCTGTTTGCGCGACCCGGGTATGAGCGTGCCGAGTTTGCGGCCATCGATGAACAGCACTTCGTCTTTTCGTGCGCGGTACTGGTGGCCGCCGTCGCGGTTTTTGCTCAGGAACCACAGTGCGCACGGAATCTGCGTGTTGGCAAATAACTGGCCGGTGAGCGTAACGACGCAGTCCACATAGCCGCCTTCGAGGAGCGCCTTGCGAACCGTGAGGCGGGCGGTCTCGCTGTTGGAGAGTTCGCCGGTGGCCATGACGAATCCCGCCGTGCCGCCCGCTTCGTGCGTGGTGTGATCTTTCAGATGCGCGAGGAAGTGGAGGATCCACATCGTATTCGCGTTGCGCGGCGCGAGCGGCAACGGTTTGGTGTCACCGGGAAGACGCAGACGCGTGTCGTCCTTCGCGATGAATCTTGCGCCCCAACCGTTCTCGCCTTTAGCGCCGTCGTTGAACGGTGGATTCGCAAGGACGTAATCGGCCTTGAGTTCGGCGTGCTGGTCGTTGGTATAGGAATTTCCTGGGCGGATATCGCCGTCGATGCCGTGAATGAAAAGGTTTAGTCGACACAGGCGAAAGGTGAACTCCTTCGACTCCTGACCGAAGAAGGAAAGCTTGCCGCTGTGATGCGCGAACACATCGCTTTGCACGAACATGCCGCCTGAACCGCAACACGGATCGAACACCTTGCCTTCCACCGGTTCGAGCATGGCGACGAGTGTTCGGACGATGCTGAGTGGCGTGAAATATTCCCCGCCGCGTTTGCCTTCGGAGTTCGCGAATTCGCCAATGAAGTATTCATACACGCGCCCCAGCATATCCACGCCGCCGGATTCGGAACGGAAGACGTCCTTGGAAAAAAGATTGATCAGTCCTGCGATGCTTTCCTTGTCGAGATTCGAACCAGCGTAAATGGGCGGGAGCAGGCCCTTCAGTTTCGGAAAAGTTTTTTCGAGCAGCGCAAGGATATTGTCGAGCCGCAGCTTGATGTCGTCGGCGCGAGCGATTTTGACGACGTTGTCCCATCGCGCGTCTTCTGGAACAAGGAAGACGTTTTTCTTGATGAAATTGTCCGGGTCTTCCCGGATTTCGCGCGCGAGTTGCTTATCCTTCGTGAACAGGTCGCTCTGCGGATCGGCAATCTCAGCATTGATCTCGGAAACACGCTGCTCGTACCGCAGCGAAAGGAAGCGAAGAAAAATCAGCGGCAGGACGTACCGTTTGTAATCAGCCGGCTCGATGCTGCCACGTAGCGCAACAGCGGCATTCCATAGCTCCTTAAATAGATTCGAACCCGCGTTGTTCTTTTTATAAATTTTCTTGCGCTTGGCGTGCATTTTGCAAGGCGCAATCTTAACCGAAATTTTTCCGCTGAGAAGGGGAGAAAGGCCAAAGAACGGGACGACCCGACTTCGCTAATCCAATTTGTTCACGATCCTGGCGATTTGCTGGCGAAAAAGTTTGGCACCACCGGATGCTGGATGGCGAACGCAGTGCGCATTAACACCAAGTTGCTCGAGCTGAGCGCCGGCGATTTTTCCCAGTGCAACGATTTGCTCGCAAGGAAATAATTCGAGAAAGGCCTTCAGCACGGGGCGACCGGAAAGTTGCTCCGACTTGTTAGGCATACGATTACTCAACAGCCCGCGCCGCCGATCGAATGAATGCCACGGGAACGCATTCCAGAGGACGAATTGATCTGGATGCAAGCCAAGCCCTAAGAGCGCGCTCCACACAATTGTCGCCGTCGGCTCGGAAAAGCCGTCTGGACATTTCTCACGTTTGCTGGTGCGCCGCGGCTTGAGATCAGAAAGAATCTGTAGCGGCGGTCTACGACCGCCGCCGCTGGCGTTACCGTAGCAATTTCGGCGCTCATAGAGCGCCGCTACAACATCTGGCTGTTTGCCGAGCAGCAACCGCTCAGAGGTCATCGGGATTCCGCTGAAATGACCGCCGCGGTATCCAAGGGCTTCGCCAATTACTGCGAATCGCGCCTTTCCCAACCGCTCACAAAGATAAGCGTGTAGCTGTTCTCTGCGGATAGCCGGCGCATTCCGGCCAATGTCGTTTCGCTTGTCTACCTGCCACCAGGGATTGAAAACGGCGCCGCATGGCGACTTTTTTAATCGCCAGATGAACTTTTCTACCGAGCGGACGCGCTCCATCGGCTCACGCAAGTTGAGCCACCTTAGCCCGTAAAGCGCTCGCGATCCGTTGGTGCGGTTTTTCGCCGCGACCTTCGCGTTTCAGGTCGTGCACATCAAGTGGTTTGCCGAGGACGAGACGAATCAAACGCAGTCGAGGAAAATATCTTCCCGGCGGCAGGGCGTCGTGCGTGCCATGAACGAAGACCGGAACGACGCACGCAGGAAAATGTTCCAGCAACATTCCGATGCCAGGCTTGAAGTCCTGCAATTTGCCGTTGGGCGAGCGTTCGCCTTCGGGAAACCACACCAGGTTCTTTTTGTTTTTCAGGATTTTGGCGCCAAAAGCTAGGCTCGAGCGTGCGGCACGTGTTGGTTCGATCGGCAGGATCTTTCCCAAGCGGCTAAGAAAACGCATCACCGGGTTTGCGAAGGCTACGCCGGTCCAACCGGCCCAGTAGCTTTTGCGCAGCTGGCTCCAGTCGAGCAGCGCGGCGAGCGCGAACGGATCGAGATAACTGACATGGTTAGCCGTGAGCACCCATTGTCGATCTTCCGGCAAATTCTCCAAACCTTCGGCGCGGACGCGAAAGAGCAGACGCATCAGCACCCGATTCAGGGCATAGAGAAAACGCGCCGTCGCAGCCGCGACCGGACCGAGCGGCTTCAGCCACTTCTTTTGTTTTTCATCGAGAACTTTGTCGGGGTTTTCCAGCGGATCGACCGCTTCGCCTTCGCCACCCTCGGTCACTTCCCGCAAAAGGTCGCGCACCGTCCCGATGCGCGCGATCGCTTCCTCGGTCAATTCCACTCCGCTGGACTCGCCGATTTCGAGAGTCAAATTCAGCCATTCGAGCGAATCGATCCCGAGATCGAACTGCGGGCTGGTGTCGGGCGTCAGCGGTTTACCGTGATATCGCTTCGCCAATAATTCCCATACAGATTGCGCAGCAGAATCTTCGAGCAGCGCGCGATCTTCCCCCGACATTTCATCGACATCCATCGGTCCGGTTGCGGCTTTTTCGCCGCCTTCCTTTGCTTTTTGATAGTGCTCGGCCAGCCGATGACGCTGAATTTTGCCAAGCCGCGTGCGCGGCAACGCGTCAGCAGTGATTGCGTAATCCGAAATACGCTGGTGACTCGGCAACTTCTTTGAAGATTTTTCGATCGCCTTGCGGACCGCGTCCTTTGCATCGCCACCCGTCTGCTTCGGCACCACGAGCGCGACCAGCTTTCCTTTTTTCTCGAGCACGCCGATCTCGCGAATGGCGGCTTCCTCGGCGTACGCTGCTTCCACGTCCTCCGTTTGAATTTTCTCGCCGCTCTCGGTCTTGATTAGCGTCGAAAGGCGCCCGAGCAGGTGAAGATTCCCGTCGTCATCGAAATAACCCATGTCGCCGGTGCGAAACCATCCATCGTTGGTGAAGACCTCGTCGTTCTTGTCGGGAAGGTTCCGATAACCGCTGAAGACATTCGGCCCGTGCGCAAGAACCTCGCCGACCTCGCGTCCATTGACGCGCTCTTCTTTTTCCAGCGCACCCGGTTCGATCCGAATCTCTACGCCGCTAACAGGTTTTCCGGCGCTGTCTGCTCGCCACTCGTTAGGCATCTTCACCGTCAGAAGCGGTGAAGTCTCGGTGAGTCCATAGCCGATGGCGACCTGCCACCCGAGCGCCTCAAGTTTCGAAGCCAGCTCGGGATCAAGGGCCGAACCGCCGGAAGCAAGCAGCCGCAGATTTTTGCCGAAACGCTTGTGCAACGGGCGAAACAGCAACTTGCCAACGCGCAACCTGACCGACTTCCGTACAAATCCACTCGCGGTAAGAAAAACACCGAACAATCTGCCCGCGATCCAGCCCGCAGATTCCACTCTCGCTTCGATCCCGGAATAGAGCGCGCTGTAGAGCCGCGGCACGCCAACAATTGCGGTCACTTCACCCTCCCGCAAAGCACGCAGCAATTGCTGACCACTTAGCGAAAATGGCAGAATCAATGGCAGACCCATATCCAACGGTGCCAGCATCCCGATCACAAATGGATAGACGTGATGCAACGGCAGTGGGAGCAACACGCGATCACCGCCGGTCATGAGCTTCGTTTCGGCGGCAGTGTCGAGCTGCGAAGCAATGTTGCCATGACTCAGCGGCACGCCTTTGGGCGGACCGGTTGTTCCCGATGTGTAAAACAGCACCGCTCCATCGTCGTGGCTAACTCTCGGAAATTCTGCCTCCTCATTTTCAAGGAACCGCTCCCAACTTTGTTGATCGTCCTCTCTGGCATCGAGCAGGATGAGCTTTGGTTTTTCTTTCAGATCGAGTTTCTCGATCCGCTCCGCTCGCTTCTTTGTCATGATAATCGCGCGCGCGCCGCTGTCTTGCAGTGTGTGGACTAGAGTCTTGTCGCCAAGCTGCACATCCAGCGGCACGGCGACCATTCCCGCGCGAATGATCCCCAGTGCAGCGGCGATCCATTCCGGCCTGTTTTCCGCAAAGAGCGCAACAGTGTCGCCGCGTTTGAAATCCTGTCGCACCAGCCCGTTCGCGAACGACCGCGCGCATGCCGCCAGTTTCTCGAACGACCAACGGTGTCGATCTTTCTTGCCAAAGACAACCAACGCTGTCTTGTCGCCGTGCTCGCTCAACGAGTCCACGAACGACTGCAAGGTTCGCTCCGAGCTCATGGCTTTCTGATCCGCCGTTTCTTGCCGGATTCGACCTTGGCAACCAATTTTTTTGTTTCGAGGAAGCGATCGGGATTTATCGAGATTGAGTCAATGCCGCCCTCGACGAGGAATGCGGCGAACTCTGGATAATTGCTGGGCGCTTCCCCGCAGATGCCGACTTTGCAATCTTGTTTGTGCGCCGCGCGAATGACCTCGCGCACTACGGTTTTGACCGCCTCGTTTCTCTCGTCAAACAGCTCCGCGAGCTCGGCGGAATCGCGATCGACACCAAGCACGAGCTGGGTGAGATCATTGCTGCCGATGGAAAAGCCATCGAATCTTTCGGCGAACGTCTCCGCTAGCACAACGTTCGAAGGGACCTCGCACATCATATAGATCTTCAATCCGCCGCGCCCACGCGCCAGGCCGTTCTCAGCGAGTAGATCCAGGACTTTGTCCGCCTCGTCGACTGTCCGGCAAAACGGCACCATCACGATCAAATTTTTCAGGCCAATGTCGTTCCGAACGCGTTTGATCGCTTCGCATTCGAGGCCGAACGCATCCCGAAATCTTTTGTGATAATAGCGCGACGCGCCGCGTAACCCGAGCATCGGATTCTGCTCCTCTACCTCGAATTGCCGGCCGCCAATGAGCTGGGCGTACTCGTTCGTCTTGAAATCGCTTAACCGCACAATCACCGGATGTGGATCCTGCGCCGCTGCGATGCGCGCGATCCCTTGTGCGAGTTTGTCGATGAAGTAATCCGACTTGTCTTTGTAGCCGCTCGTCAACTCCTCGATTTCCCGCCGCGCTTCCGTGTCTTCCAGTTCATCAAAATCCACCAGCGCCATCGGGTGAATCTGAATGCGATTGGCAATGATGAATTCGATTCGCGCCAGGCCTATGCCGTCGCACGGCAGCTTCCACCAGCGAAACGCACCGCCGGGGCTGGCGATGTTGAGCATGATCGGAGTGCGCGTTTCCGGTAATCTTTTGAGGCTGACTTGTTCCTCGGCGAAATCGAGCAACCCGTCGTAAACGAAGCCTTCGTCGCCTTCGGCGCACGACAGCGTCACCTCCTGCCCGTCGCGCAAGGTTTTTGTCGCATCGACAGTGCCGACGACTGCTGGAATACCGAGTTCGCGGCTCACGATGGCAGCGTGGCAAGTTCGCCCGCCAAGATCGGTAATGATGCCTTTGGTTTTCTTGAAAACCGGGCCCCAATCCGGATCGGTCATCTCGGTGACAAGAATGCAACCTTCTTTGAATTTGCGGAGTTCTCGCGTGCTTTGAATGCGACACGTCTTTGCAGCGGCAATTGCTTCGCCGACGGCAAGACCGGATAGCAGACGCTTCCCTTTTTGCTTCAATCGATAAGTGGTGAGCGAGCCCGCTTTCTTCAACGCTTGCACGGTCTCCGGTCGCGCCTGCAGGATGAAAATCTCATCTGTGTCGCCATCCTTCGCCCATTCGATGTCCATTGGCTTTTTGTAATGGTCCTCGATGGCGCACGCCCATGTCGCCAGCCGCAAAATCTCAGCGTCGCCGAGCACAAATGACTCGCGCTCTTTTTTGCTGGTGTTGATGGTCCGCGTGCCTCGCCCATTGCGCACGTAAACGACTTTGCATTTTTTGTCGCCGAGCGATTTTTCGAGAATCGGCTGCACATTTCTGCTGCCGAGCAACGGCTTGAAAATCATGTACTCATCGGGGTTCACCGCGCCTTGAACGATCGCTTCACCCAATCCCCACGCCGCGCTGATTCGCACGACACGCGGAAAGCCGCTCTCGGTGTCGATGGAAAACATCACGCCCGCGCCGGCCTTATCCGCGCGCACCATCTTCTGCACGCCGGCCGAGAGCGCGATCTTGAGATGATTAAGATTCCGTTCCTCGCGGTAGTTGATCGCGCGATCGGTGAAAAGCGACGCATAACATTTGCGACATGCATCGACGACCGGGTCCTCGCCGCAGACGTTAAGATATGTCTCCTGCTGCCCGGCAAAACTTGCTTCCGGCAAATCTTCGGCGGTCGCGCTGCTGCGGACCGCCACATCAATGGCGCGTTTCTTGTAGCGTTTACAAAGATCGCGATATGCGATGCGAATCTCTTCCTCAACTAGCTCGGGAAATTTGCCTTTCAAAAAGAACCCGCGAAGCGCTTTGCCAGCTGCAGCTAAAGACTTCGTTCCTTTCTTAACCCCTTCAATTTCCGCACGGATTTTCTCGTGAATCTTGTTTTCGCGCACAAAGAGCCGGAACGCATCGGCGGTCGTGGCGAAACCGCCCGGAATACGCACCCCTCGTGCTTTCAAAGCCCGAACCATCTCACCAAGCGCAGCATTCTTTCCACCGACCTGGGCGCCGTCCTTGGAGGAAATTTCATCGAACCGCACCACGAATTTCTTCGCTGCCATACAGTTAGTATTCGTGCGACCCGGGTAGTCTTGTCCGCCTTGGACGGAGTAATCCACCACAATAACCTTCGATCACGTTACGCGCCGCAGACGCGCCAAATACGAACTTCTATTTAGAGACAATCGCAACTCAAAGGAGCAAACTATGAAACAAGCGAAGGACATTATGAGCGCCAATCCCGCTTGCTGCACCGCCGAGGACAATGTGCAGCAAGCAGCCGAGTTGATGGTAAAGCACGACTGCGGCGAAATTCCTGTAGTTGAAAGCGACGCGAACATAAAACCGATCGGAGTGATCACCGATCGGGACATCACATGCCGCGTGGTAGCCACAGGCAAAAACCCGAAGCAAACGAGGGTACGCGATGCCATGTCGAGCCCGGCGGTGATGGTCACGCCCGAGACAAGCATCGAGGAGTGCTGCCGCGTTCTGGAGGAAAACCAAATCCGGCGCGTGCCAGTTGTGGATCAAAGCGGAATTTGCTGTGGCATGGTTTCGCAGGCCGATATTGCGAAGACTGCATCCACGAAACAGACTGCGGAGGTGCTAAAGCAAGTCTCCGAACCGAGTGAACACGCCTCGCGCGTAGCCGCTTGAGCTTTGATCACAGCGAGTGCCAGGAACGCCGAGGGCAGTAAGCCGGTGCCAGTGAAGGAATACGTCGGGCAACTCAGGTGAGCACTGATGCCAGAGTTGCCCGACGTTGAGACCTTCAAGCGCTACCTGGACGGTACATCGTTGCACCAACGGATCAGCGGTGTCGATGTGCGGAGCGCATACGTTTTGAAAGGCGTTTCTGCGCGTGCGCTGGCGCGTCAATTGAAGGGACGCTGCTTCGAATCAAGTCGCCGCCGCGGAAAACATCTTTTCGTCCGCGCCGATGGAGACCTGTGGCTGCGATTGCATTTCGGCATGACCGGCTCGCTTCAGTACTTGAAGCCTCGCGAGCAGGCGCCGAAGCATACGCGAGTGGTCTTCGTGTTCGGCAATGCCCATTGCCTCGCATTCGAGGATCAACGCAAGTTTGGCGAAATCGGATTGCTGCAAGATATCGATGAATTCTTGAAAAAGCGCGCCCTGGGTCCGGACGCGCTCGAAATCAGCCGCTCGCAATTCAGAGACGTCTTGCGAAAGCATCGCGGCGCGGTGAAAGCGATCTTGTTGAACCAGCAGTTAATCGCCGGGATCGGCAACCTTTACGCGGATGAAATTCTTTTCCGAGCACGCATGCACCCGGCTACGGAAGCGACCAGATTGAGTGGCGAGGATCTGAGGCGGTTGTTTCGTGCAACGCACTCTGTGCTTGAGAAAGCGATTGCGTTGAAAACCGATTTCAATCGTTTGCCGAGATCCTGGCTGCTGCCGCATCGTGGAAAAGCCGGAAGATGTCCGGGCTGCGGTCGCGCGTTGAAATCAGCAACGATCGGCGGCCGCACTTCATGGTTTTGCGCGCATTGCCAGAAGCGCGTTTGATTAACACCTGGCTTTATCCGGGTGCTCTGGAGTGGCAAGCAGAAGCAGCCGTTTTAACGGCTTTGATTACAGACGGTTTCAAACAGAAGCCGTTAAAACGGCTAAATTGTTGCATGCTCGTAGCACCGGCCTAAAGGCCGGTGTTAATGCCGTCTGGCGGTTTTTACACCGAGGAAATCCGTAAACGCGGTGAGCGTGTTGGATTCAAGATCGTCACGCTCGACGAGGAAGAGGCTGTGCTTGCGCATGTGACTTACAAAACTCCGCAGCGCGTTGGAAAGTATGGTCTCGATTTGTGCGGTCTGGAAACGATCGGAGTCGACGCTATTCGCCGAGCCGTTCGTGCTCACCAAGTTGTTGTGATTGACGAAATCGGGCCGATGGAACTCCGATCGGCCATTTTTCGCGATTTGATAAGTGAAACCTTCGATTTGCGCGCGGCAATCCTTGCCACCATCACTGCGCGACCATTCCCGTTCACCAACGCGCTCAAGCGGCGCCGTGATGTCACTGTCATTGAAGTCCGCCGCGACAATCGCGAACAACTCGTCTCCGAACTGTCACACCAATTCACATTGTGATCAGCGCAACATTTCCAGCAGTGTCAGCGCGTTTCGTGGGGCGTGGCCTTCGGCGTCATTGTCGAAGTAAACGTGGACGGCGCAATTGGCTTCGAGCCACTTCCGGATGCGCGTCGCCCATTTTTGAAGCGATCGTTTGCTATAGCTGGATGCGTATTTGCGGGTGTGCCCGTGTAAACGGATGTAAAAGAGATCCGTCGTCACCCGATCCCACATCGGCCAGTCCGGTGCGTCGGACATACAAATTGCGACCGCGTGTTTCGTCAGGCATTCGGCTACCTGGTCATCGAACCATGTTTTGTGGCGGAACTCGATAGCGTGCCGCGTGGTTTCCCACTGCCGCAGCGTTTGCAGGAATTTCTCCAGTCGGTCGACGTTCTTTTTAAAAAATGCCGGAAGCTGCCACACCACGGCAGCCAACCGTTTGCCGAGTGGCGATGCGGCGTCGCGGCACCGAATAACCGGTTCTTCGACGTCGATCAGCTTTTTGTTGTGGGTGATGTAACGATGCCCTTTGATGGCAAACGGAAATCCGTCCGGCGTTTGGTCCCGCCATTTTTCAAACGTGCTTTGCGGCTGGAGTCGGTAAAACGTGCCGTTCACTTCGATTGAAGTGAAACGTTTCGCGCAGAATCGGAGCCATTGTTTTTGCGGCGCGTCGCCGTAGAAATCCTCACGCCAGCTTTTGTAATTCCAACCGCTGGTGCCGATGTATGCTTTGCCAGACATTGCAATAATGTGGGAGGGGCCTTAGTGCCCCGATCGGGTTTTATTCTTCATCAAGCAAAAAAGGCCAAGGATCCGTCACCAACTCTTTTCGATTTGCGCTGCTCGCAACCCATTCCTCAGGTTTTTCGACCAAGCCTTTCACAACGGGGTTCTGTTCGATGTAGTAGGTGACAAACCGGAACTGCTTCGAGGTCTTCACGCGAGTGTCGTAGTAGCGTCCTGCCACGATGTTTTGTGATTTGCCAGGAGCACGCTCGTCTTGCGGCCAACGTAACTCATTGTGTGGTGCATCAATTCCGGCAAAGTCCAAGGCTGACGCAAAGCGAACAAGGCGTGCCAGTGATCCGGCATGACAACGAACGCACGGAGATAAATGCGGTGCTGACGAACAGCAAACGCAAACGCTGAAACGATGATTTTGCGTGTCGCTTCATCTAAAACTGCTTTCTTCGGACGCAGCGACTTTGTGATGAAGAATGTTGCCGGTGTGTCAGCGAGTCGATGCAGGCGAAGGTTCCGGGAGTGAGGGTCTGATCTCATCAGCGGTCGGGGCACCAAGGCCCCTCCCACATTGGGAGATTCGCGCCAGCTACACCATCGGGCGAAAACGGCCGACGACTTCCTGTAAACGCCCGGTGATCTGGCCTAACGAACAGACTTCAGCTGCTTCCAGGAGGGCGGGGAAAACATTTTCGTTGCCCTCGGCAGCCGTAGCGAGCTTGTCCAGCGCGCGTTTTGCTTTGTCGGAATTTTTCTTTTTGAATTTTCGGAGCCGATCGACTTGCAACTGCTGTTTCGCCCGCGGCGTGCGCACAAGCTTTACTTCCGGAGCGTCGTCATCGCCGTCGCGGTACTTGTTCAATCCGATGATTGGACGCGTCCCGTCGTAGATTTGCTGTTCGTACCGATGGGCGGCGTTTTGGATCTGGCTGCGCTGATAACGCTCTTCAACGGCAGCAAGAACGCCGCCAAGCCGCTCAATCTCGCGAAACTCTTCCAGGATCGCCGCTTCCACTGCGCGCTCGACGGCTTTCATGCCCGGCGAACCGCTCAGCATGTTCATGGTGTGTTTAAAAATGCCCGACTCCTCGAGCAGAATCGCCTGACCGTGCGCCGCGAGTCGGATCCATTCTTCGCTTGGCGTCGTGAACGGTTCGTCGGCGCTGTTAGAGTGGCACGAATTCGTCGCGTTCATGTAAGACAGGATCAATTCCGTGGCTGTCCGGGTGAGATTGTTTTTGAATTCGGCGGCGATTAACGAGCGTCCGCTGGTTTGTGTGTGCAATTTAAACAGCTGCGCGCGTGGACCTGCGCCGAACACGTCGCGCATTCCAATCGCCCAGATGCGGCGCGAGACGCGCGAGAGCGCGATGTACTCCGCGTCGAGTCCGCAATCGAGAAAGAACGAAAGGCGCGGCCCGAATTGATCGACCGGGATTCCGCGCGCGGCGAACATTTCCGCGTACGCGAACCCGTTCGAGAGCGTGTAAGCAGCCTGTTGCACCGGCGTTGAGCCGGCCTCGCCGATGTGATAACCGCTAATCGAGATTGGATACCAGCGCGGCATTTCGCGCGTAGTGAATTCCACCATGTCAGTGAGAAACCGCAGCGACGGCTCGATCGGAAAAATGGTTTCGTTCTGCGCCTGGACTTCTTTGAAAATGTCGGCCTGAACCGTGCCGCGCAATTTCGGAACAACTTTCGGACCGAACCGCCGTTTGGCAGCGGCGATGTACATGGCCATGATCATCGGCGCCGGACCGCTGATAGTCATTGAGGCGGAAAAGTTCGGCGATCCAAGATCAAATCCATCGTAAAGCCGCACCATGTCTTCGACGGTGTCGATCGCCACACCGCCTTCGCCAATTTTTCCGAAAACGCCGTCGGCATCGCTGTCCAGCCCATAAAGTGTCGGTCCATCGAATGCCGTGCTAAGGCGATGGGTGCGTTGGTGGCGCGTTAGATAATGGAACCGCTCATTCGTGTCTTCAGCCAGCATCAGCCCGGAGAACAAACGCGTAGGCTCCTCAGGTTGCGTGAGCTTCTTTTCCGGCGCGCCCTCGCCACGGCGAGCAAGCTGTGGTTGCGCCCTACCATTATTCTTTTCGAAACTCTCAATCTCGCGAACCGGCTCAAGATACATCTCCGGATATGCAGCGTTGAGAAAGGGGAATTCGCCCGGCAAACCTTCACCGAAGATGAAACGCGCAATCTCGCCCGGCTCATCGATCTCGGGTAACGCGAGACGCGGCAGCGGCAAACCGGTCGGTGTGCGCGTAACCGGGATTTTCGCTTTTGCATCGTTCCAACGTCCCAGCAGATCGCGACCGAATCTTTGATCGGTGCGCGCCCGCTTCACCTGATCGAGAACGAATTTGTTATAATTTTCGACCGATTCGACGACTTGTCCGAGCTTGCTCATGGCATTTCTCCATTGATTGGTAGTCCGTTCGGCGCGCCCGGCGGTCGCGCCCTACCGAGTTCATTTTGAGATTAACTCAAACAATCGGTCGACGCCAGAGTCGCGGTGCCGTTTTGCGACCGTATCGACCAGTTGCTGGTCTCGTCCGCCTGCGCCGAGGCTACGGCGGACAGGCCGGTTTTGTTCGAGACGCTGCTCGATTTCGGTGTGCGCGGTGCGCGCGCGCTGGAGATCGCTCTTGTTCACCACGACAATGTCAGCCAGATCGAGCATCACGATTTTTTGCAATTGCAACCGGCTGCCGTAGTCGGGATTCATCACCAGCACCGTGGAATCGACAATTCCATTTTTCTGGAACGGCATCGCTTCCTGGCCGGTACCAACCGTCTCGATAATGACGTAATCGAAATTCGACTGCGCCAGCAACGCGAGACAATCGTGCGTTGCGGGCGAAAGCCCGCCCGCTTGTCCGCGCGTGGCCATGCTGCGCATGAACACGCGATCATCCTGCGAATTGATCATCGTCGCGCGATCGCCCAGCAACGCGCCTTCCCCGACTACGCTCGGATCGTGCGACAAAATCGCAATTCGGCCCATTGGATTTCGATTCAGAAACCGCAGGACGAGCTCATCGATTAACGTCGTCTTTCCCGCGCCGCCCGGGCCGGTGAAACCGATGACTTTCGGATTTGCGATTTGCGATTTGCGATTTTCGATTTTGACCTTCTGCGATCGGCGTTTTCTGTTCCCAATCCCGTAGGTCTCTTCGATTTTGCTGAGTTTGTGCGCGAGTTCCTGATCAAAGGACTTGGGGCGCGGCCGTTTCGTTCGCGGTTTGCCATAACCTCGATGGACAAATTTCACCATGTCGTCGAGTGACGTGCCGGCAAAGAAAATTTCGTCCACGCCTTTGCGTCTCATCATTGCGGCGTCGTCATGCGTGATGGTACCGCCGCCGCCCCCGAAAACCTTGATATCGTCTGCGCCTTTTTTGCGCAAAAGATCGACAACGGCCGCGAAAAATTCGATGTGCCCGCCGTTGTAACTCGAGATGCCAATCGCCCGCACATCTTCCTGGATGGCGGCACGGACGATGTCGCGAACCGAGCGATGATAACCGAGATAAATTACTTCGATCCCGTGCCGGATAAATTCCAGATTGATCGTGTTAATCGCGCTGTCGTGCCCGTCACAAATCGGCACGGCAGTCAAGATTCGGATCGGTGAAGGCATCGTGTTCAGATTGCTCCCGGGACAAGTTAATTGTCCACAGATTTCGCAGATTTACACAGATTTGCATCAACTGGTCTATCGCCACTGCGATTGTTTCTTTTGCTTCCTGATTGTCTGCTTTCCTGAGTAAGCTCCGCCGAAATTGCATGAAAAACTCCGAGGCGTTTCGCGCAATCCTCACTGCCGGTTTGGTCGTCGGTGTTTTGGACATTTCTTCCGCGTTCGTAATCTGGTGGCACCGCGGTGTAGCACTGCGGCGCGGATTGCAGGGAATTGCCGCTGGATTGCTGGGCGCAAACTCGTACGACGGCGGATTGGTAACGGCCGGCCTCGGTCTGGCGCTCCATTTTTTCGTGGCGTTTGTGGTCGTATCGATTTTTTACCTGGCCAGCCGGAGGATCGAATTTCTGACGATTCACCCTGTTGTGTCCGGTGTGTTGTACGGGATCGGCGTTTACATTGTGATGTACTGGTTCGTGTTGCCAGCGGCGTTTCCAACATTTCGACATCGGCTGTGGAACGAGTTGCTGGCCGTTGCCATTCATATTTCGTTGATTGGGTTGCCGTGCGCATTGATTGTGCGCCGGTACTCTCACCAAACGCAGCAATCGTCATGAAGGATCCTCTCGATTTCACCGGGAAAGTTGCGCTGGTCACAGGTAGCTCGCGCGGGATTGGCGCGGAGATAATTCGAGGTTTCAGCACCCACGGCGCACAATGCGTGGTGAATTATGTCGCCGACGCGCAAGGACAAAACAAAGCTGATGCTCTCGGTGTAGCGAAGGAACTGAATGAACCGCTTGTAATCGAGTGCGATGTGACGCAGCCGCAGCAGGTCGAAGCGATGATGAAGCAGATACAGGATCAGCGCGGCGGGCTCGATATCCTGGTAAACAATTCCGGGGTTATCAGCGATCGCACCATTAAGAAGATGTCTCTGGACGAATTCGAGAGCGTCATCCGCGTCAACCTCATCGGGACGTTTACAGTCACGCAGAAAGCGGCAGCGATTCTGCGCAACGGCGGACGAGTGATCAACATGTCGTCCGTGAGCGGACAGATGGGGCTATTTGGCCAGGCGAATTATTCGTCCAGCAAAGCTGCAATTATCGCGCTCACCAAAGTTTCAGCACGCGAGTTTGCGCGGCAGAACATAACGGTGAACGCCATTGCGCCTGGATTCATCGATGTGGGAATGAGCAAAGGCATGCCGGAGGAAGTGACCCAGAACTTCATTAAACAAATCCCGCTTAGCCGCCTGGGCGAAGCTCACGAGATTGTCGATGCCGCGCTGTTCCTGGCGTCGCCAATGGCAAGTTACATCACCGGGCACGTGCTCAATGTGAACGGCGGATTTTACATGGGCTAAGCGAGCCTTTGTCGGCCGTAGCCTTGGCGAAGGCGGATCAGTCCAATTTCTGCACGAGCAGCCAGACTAAACCTGAAAGCACCGCTGCGAATGTCGATAACACGAATGTTGCGCGCTTGGTCTGCCGTATTTTGAACGCTGGTTTGGGAATGTCGTCGTGGATTTGACTGGCCTCGAACAGTTTCATCAGGGCAAAGGCGACGATAAAGCCCACCGCAGCCCACTTGAGGCATCCCAGAGTCAGGTCCACCGGGCAGAGGGTAGCGCAGACGACCGGCTCGCTCAAGCCCGGTGCTGCGATTGCGCCTAGGGTGGCGGCCGCTCCGTGTGGCTCCGGAATTGGATTGACTATAATCCCTCCGCCTTCTTACGCTCGCCTTTATATGATAACAAAAATTTCTGCTCTTATCGCTGTAGTCGGATTTGCCGGCATTTGTATTTCGCAGGCGCAGTCGCCGAGCCCCGCCGAATCGCCTTCTCCATCGCAAACGCCTGCAAAGCATCGGGCGATGAAGAAAGCCAAGGCCACGCCCGCCCCGGCGACGCACCCGACCCCATCACCCTCACCGGGCAAGTTTAATCTCGGCGATCTATTCAAACCGCGAACTTCTGCAGCGGCCAGCCCGGCGGCAGCCAGTCCGGCAGCGGCGCATGGCGCGGCGACAAAGCCGGCCAATTCGCCGGCACCGGGCGGAGGCCACGGCAAGGTTTGGGTTAATACCGAGACACACGTGTACCACAAGGAAGGCTCGCGTTTCTACGGCACTACGAAGAAAGGGAAATATATGACCGAGGCTGAGGCAATTAAGGAAGGAAACAAAGCTGGGCAGCATTAACTCGGCGAAGAATCTGCTTTGGCTGCGATATTTTGTACCGCATCGGCCAATGTATCGAAGGTGGTGATAGTGACGGCCGGTCCGTAATGGAATTGCGACAGAATATTGAGACCGATGTCCTTGTGTGGATCGGGCATGACCCGCGTCACGGAGGCAACGTCTTTTTCGGCAAGCGCATCCATCATCTCGGCGATGTGCTGCACCGCTGCGGAATCCATTGACTCAAGCCAGCGGAAATCCGCCAGAACGCGAAACCCGGGCGCGACATCCTGTAACAACTCACGGATGCGTTGCGCGGCCAGGTTTGCTTCCTCGGCTGTGACCCTTTGCGCAGCGTTGATTACCAGCAGACGTTTCGACCGGTCGAGCTCAAGCGCATACATGCCTGGTCATCACACGAACCAGACGGGGTCGCAAGTATGCCACTGCGCAGCCGCGGCAGTCGAAGCTGCTACAGCGCGTTTTGGAAGAAGGCGCTTTCGAAAGTCGATTGAAACGCGCCAGACTCGGTCTCGCCGATCCGGAATCGGGAACTGATTTCGAATTGTGTGGCGCAATAAGTTTCGACGTCGTTCCTGCCGCACTTCTCGAGTGACGCGCGCACCGTGCTTAAAGCGAGCGTCGGCGTGTTGCAATCGCGGCTGAGATGCCCCAGCACGACGCGCTCGATTTTTCCGGGTAACAAGTCCTCGATCACGCCCGCCGCAGCCGTGTTGGACAGATGTCCGTGCCGCGACTGGATACGCTGTTTCACCGGCCAGGGCCGGTGCGTGTCGTTCTGCAAAAGTTTTTCGTCGTGATTAGTCTCGATGACGAGCGTTTGCACTTCTCGCAAGCGTTCGACGATCAACTTGGTCACGTAACCGAGATCGGTAATAAACCCGAGGCTGCCTGAGCCGGCGTGAAACACCAACCCCAGCGGATCCACCGCGTCGTGCGGGACGGGGAACGTTTGCACAGTGATATCGCAAATGGAAAACTCGGCGCCGGTCGCAAAGATCCGCCAGTTGCGGTGTGCCTCGAATGCTCCGTCACCGCGAACCGATTCCGCCGTTAATGCATTGGAATAAATCGGCACATTGAATTTTCGGCAGAGAACTTCGAGTCCGCAGATGTGATCGCCGTGCTCGTGTGTCAGAAGGACGCCATCAAGTTGCTCCGGCGTGACGCCGCAGAGTTCAAGGCGCAACACCAATTGTCGCGCGCTTAGTCCGCCATCGATGAGAACCTTGCAATGATCAGTCGCGATCAGCGCGCTGTTTCCCGCGCTCCCGCTGCCGAGCATAGTCAAGCTGAACACGGGTCTCAAGATAGACGCGTGATGTTAAGTTGCGCAAACGGAAACAGTTTAATGTCTGCAGCGACAAAAATCGTGAACGATTCCTTGCGACGGAGTTGGGGCTTCGCGCGTTACGGATTCAGTTGCACGAACAGAAATGCGACACCTAATCTTTGATAACTTTTTCCTCAAC